>OFDN01001168.1_pt1 | contig 18252 bp, 17 predicted proteins | sample 1520971 | NCBI WGS metagenome assembly OFDN01 (sample SAMEA94257418, study PRJEB24077) | hot springs metagenome | biome: Aquatic biome; feature: Geographical feature; material: Water | place: India | collected 2012-06-12 | depth 5 m
CAGGTGTCGGGCTTGTAGATGTCGGCGTCGGTGGGCACGACGTTCCAGTCGCCCAGCAGGACCACAGGCTGGCCGGATGCCCAGAGCTCGGCGGCGCGCAGCCGCAGGCGCGCAAACCACTGCAGCTTGTAGTCGAACTTCGGTCCGGGCCAGGGGTTGCCGTTGGGCAGGTAGAGGCAGCCGAACAACACGCCGTTGATGGCGGCTTCCAGATAGCGAGCTTGCTTGTCTTTCGAGTCGCCCGGCAGTACGGTGGTCACAGGCAAGGGCTCGTGGCCACGGCCCAGAAGGGCCACGCCGTTCCAGGTCCGCTGACCGACCGCCAGCGACTCGTAGCCCGCCGCCTTAAGCGCCGCCGCCGGGAATTCCGCCGTGGGGGTCTTCAACTCCTGCAGGGCGACAACGTCCGGCTGCGTGCGGTCCAGCCAGTCGAGCAACCGGTCGAGTCGCTTCGTGACGTGATTGATGTTCCACGTCGCCACCCGCATGGCGGTCTTGGGGCGAGGTGGGTGGAGTCAGCGCGAACGCTGCAGGTACGCCTCGACGTCCTTCGCGAGGGAACCCACCGCCTCCACTGCGGCGCGCAGTTGCTCAGGCGTGACGCCGAACTTGCGGGACCAGTCGCGGACCTCGTAGTCCTCGCTCAGGCTGATGCGGGCTCGGTCTTGTCCACCGGTTTGCTTCTTGTCGTCGGCCATGATGGCTTCTCCTGCAGGTATGGTGCGGACAGCCAGTGTGCCTCAGCACAGATATGCGGTTGGGCGCGCCTCAGATCTCGAAGCCCGCCTCGCGCGCTGGCGGTAATGGGGCACTGGCCCTCCGCAGCGACACAAGTCATGCTAGACCTGATAGCTCAAAGGCCTCGCCTTAACCGTGACGAGAGCATCTTTGTTGTCTAGCTCCGGCTCGGATGCCCACACAAGGACTTAAATATGGCTTCAGCTCGCGGAAAAGACTCAGTGTTCTAGGGGGCATGCCTGCTACCCTCGGCAGGTAGATTCCGGGACCCGGGCGTGTGGCTGGCAGTCGGCTCTACAAAACGCTTCAATTGCCGACCACCCCACAGTTCGATTCACGAGCTGCGCGAGACCTCTGCAGCACGCGTGGACAGTTTTGCAGACCTTCCAGAAGAGATACAAATTTGCAGGGTAAATCCGATAGCTGAAATCCCCCGCATTCGGGAGAGTTTGTCCTGCTATTCCTTCGCATTCGCAGTTCGCCCTCCGCACCCTAAGACGCCCTAACTGGACTGACCAATAATGTCTCGATCCTTGACAGCCGAGGAACGTCAGCGCCTGTTGACCCAAGCCAACCTTCGCATATTGCACGACAAACCTGAGCTCATTCCCGACTTTTTGGATCTGCGCAATCAGGTGTGGAAGGAGTTGCCAGGGAACCCCTACGATGACAAGTATGCCAAGCCATGGTTGTTGAGCAACTTGGAAGGTGAAGTCGGCGCCCTAGGTCTCGACGGGGCTGCTTTGATTGGCAACGGCTTAGCGCTGTCGGCAAGTTTATTGACCAAGCCCAATATGTGGCTAATGGCTGCGGGCGGGGTCATTGGTGTCGCGGCTGGCGGCGTCAAGCTGGTGCGGGACGGACAGGGGTTGTCGCGTAAAGAGTTGGGCACACGACTACGAGACCAGGACCACGGCATGCTCACGTCTATGGTATCCAACACATGGGCGTTTGAAGAAGCCTTGCGGAAGATTTCGACCAACCCGAAAGCGAACGCTGACATGCGCAACGCAGCCGCGCTAGGGCTAGACAGGATGACCGCTTGGCGCCGACAAAACGGACTCCCGGATGTCGATACTCCGCTCGATCAAGTGGTCGCACAGGTTAGCGATCTGAATGGCGAAGTCGCCAAGGCGCGCGCAACGGCCGCGCAAGAACACAATCCCTCCAAAGACTACTCGAAATTTGAGAGCGCCTTTTTAGCAGAACTGGAAAAGATAGGGCAGGGTGTCAGTGACGTAAAAGAAAAAATGCAACCCTTGTGGGACGACCTACAGCACCGGATGGAGCAAGAAGCCCTCGCAGCCGAACAGGCAGCCTTGGAACACACGTTAGGTGAGGTAGTGGCGGCCGGACAAATCTTAGGCTTCGTTGTGGGCTTGGGTGACCCACGCCGTGGCGCCGCCATCACCACCATCTTTGAACAGGGCGCAGTAGCGTTCAAGGCTTATCGGGCGATGCAAGGGGCCGCCGCCGCAGGCGCTGCCATTGAAATTGCCAGCATTGCGTCAGGCATAGGTGCAGTGTTTGCAATCGCCGGCGCGCTATCAGCCTTTGGCGGAGGAAGCGGTGGCGGACCGGATCCGATTCAGCTCATGATGGAGGCCTTGAACGCAATCATGGACGGAATCAATCAGCTAGGCGCGCAGATTCAGGCACTCAGTGAGGCAGTGCGAGACCTGGGGAAAAGAACAAACCTCAACTTCGCGGAACTCGATCGCGGCTTGTGGCAAATAACAACCCAGATCAGCCGACTGGACGACACATTGCGTCGCATGAAGCTAGAAGACATCGAGCGCGAACTCTTCGACAGCCTTCGAGATTTTCGAAGCGATGGTACCGGCCAAGCTGCGGTGGCACTGCTTAAACGCGCCTATTCCATCGCGTTGAGCGACGCCACACGCAACAGTCTGACAGGCGAGTCCATGGTGCCTAGTCAGCTGGCTAGACGCGTTCGCGGCCTCGCCGACGAACTTGCATTGCAAACAGGAATTGGTTCTGAAGGCTCCGGCTTGACCGGTAGCGTCCAGCTGTTGAGCTTGGCGCTAGAAATATATCCGACGCTTCTAGCGCGAGCGGCTGACGCATTCATGTCTGCCGGCGGAGAAGCCAGGCGGGCATTCTATGGTGACCACTTATTCGTCAGCAGTGGCCTAGCGGACCCACTATCGGGCATGTCCCTGGCTGATCGGCGCGCCATTCACCCAGTTACGGCAACACGAGCAGTGGCAGCGGCGGTAGAAGCGTCCCGCCATTTGCTCCTCCGTCCTGACTCCAGACCGAAGACGGATGTTGGCGAAGCATTAGAATTGCCAGAAATGTTGCGTGACATCGTGCGCGCAGCCGAATGGCCTAGACGAGTTGTAGAGGTCGTAGGTAGTCCGGTTGCGGCAAAGGAAGCTGCTATTGCCTACGCAGAGGCCATCGAAGCGCTTCTGGAATGGACGTTGCTTGCGCGTACACGCCACACTGGCTTGCTGAAAGACTGGCCGCTGGCCTACCGTTCGGGAGTGCTACTGGGCGCGTGTAAGGTTGCCGAGTTCGATCACGGAGAGCTACGGTCCAGTTGGAGCATGTCTTTCGACGACATCCATGCCAGTGCCGGCACGCCACAGAAAAATGGAGGGCAGGGGTATGGCTCGGAACTCTATCGGGACGAGGATTTGAGTCAAGCGTTCGAAGCGCTGGCTATGGCCGCGAGGGCGGGCGGCACGGTGCGCCTGGAAAGTCTGCGTGCGTGGGTGGGAAGCCCCATGCGAAATCAGCCCGAATGGTTTGGCAGCGGCGACTATCACGAGCAGGTGAAGATTACGGTGCAGCGACCAGATGAAGCCAAGCCGATCACTTGGTTCTACGTGGAACTTAGGGATCCAGGGTGGTACGACAACAGCAGGTTGCAGCACGGGTACATGAGCATTGCGGATAAAAGATCGCTGTTCGATGAACAGCCATCAATTATGTGGCGTTATAGCGCTGGCCGCGGTCGCGAGGCCACACAGTGGGAAGACGATGGGGCTGGGATCGCACCCAATGGCGCACCGTTCAGCGACGAAGCCTATAGCGCGATCGAAGCGTCCATTATCGCAGTTCAAAATGGTGTTGAAGGGCAAGGATTTCAGGAGCTTGCTATTTCGCTTCGAGATCAAAACATCGAGTTCTCGCTTTATCTGGGTGAAATCGAAAATCCGGGCGAAGTGGCTCAGGCCAGCGTGTTCAAGTCTCTTTGTAATGAACTGCAAGCCACCCTACCTGGCAATTTTTCGCTGCCAGCATCTTTGCAAGAGAACTTGTCGCAGGCATGGCTAAACTTGGTAAGCACTGGATTGGCTGCTTTGGATTTCACACCTGCACAGGCTGAAGCCCTGCATACCCGCGTCATGTTAACGCCACCCTTAGCTTATGCGGCCGACGAACTGATCACAAGCACTTTCAATAGCTTGCACATCCAGGAGGCTCAGTGGGGCAAATCTTTGCAACGTCTCATCAAGCTGTTCGATGAAGGCGCAAACCCGCAGGAGTTAACGGTAGCAGTGGTTCCAGCTCTGGACTACTCATCATTGAATAGCTTAGAGCGGTGGAACGACATGTTTGATGACGATGTAATTCTGGCCCTTTACGTAGAAGAGAAGAAGATTAAAGTGCGTGTGCGACCACCTGCAATGTTGCACATCGCGCAATCTTCGACTGGAAAGACTAATCCTTCGCTTTCGCTGACCAGTTGTCTGCCGAACACGCATCAAGCCATGGCCATCGCTCGTGATTTTAGTCTTATGCAGATGCAATTAGCTGGATGGAATCTCCCCATATAAGGCTTTCCAAGACATGGGAATGTCGTTGAAGCGCCGCGCACGTTAGATCATCAATTCACCTACCTCTCAAAATGAAATATGATGAACGCGCGGCAAGCGCTAAGCGACGGGAACTGCGTCAAGTGGCGATGCAAAGCCAAATAAAGCTATCTGAGGAAACCTTGCACGCAACGCTGGCAGCATTCGTACAGGTTACGGCGCCAGAAAAAGCAGAGACCGAGATCGATAGCAATCTTGGTTGGATTACGATGCATTCGTTCCCTAAGCCAAATGCAGTATCCCAAAAGCCAGGCAACTTGCTTTTGAATTGGCGAAAACTTATGGATATCGTACCGGATATTTCGCTTGCCGGCCTTGGCGCGGTAAGTCTGCCCGATGCAATGGGGATTGTTATTGCGGGTCTTTACATCTGGAATAAGCTTTGGAGCGGTAGCACTGAGGTTTTTTCAGAAGAAGAGGCAGTGACCATGTTGGCTCTATGGAAAAACAGAGACTCACAAAATAGGATCACTGAGCCAGAAGGTTTTAGCAAAACCAATGTGATGCGCTCGGTATACTCACTCCCACCGCTTTGCAAGACAGATTTTTCAGGCATCATAGACCGCCTAGTTGCACTTGGCTGTATGAAACTCGAGAATGGTGTCTTATCGCTCCGGGAATCGGTTTGTATTAAGTATCCGTAGTAATATGGAACGGTGCCGCTGTTCGGCTCGGCTCGATGCATCGTCGTGGAGAGGACGCCCTATTCGTTTGGGTCGCGGGTTGTGTGCCCTCCGACCCTGCGGGCAGACTCCTTGACCGCCGCTTTCGCGCTGGCGCTGCTGGCAACCTGAATCCGTGCCGCTTCGCGGTGCAATCGCTGGTGCTGTGGCCCACGCGCGAGCTAACCGAGCAGGGGGCGGCAAGTTGCCAGAGGACCGCCACGACCACCAAGCCTGCGACAGCTGTGTTGGAAGCGGGGCAGCAGAGAAAAGCTGCCAAGACAGTGGATGTAGACGAGTTCGTTGAGTGAGCGCCTTGAGCGCAAGCTCGACGCGCTACGACTGGGAATCTAACGGTTGTCCGACTGAGCAGCTGGTACCGGCCCTGTCCGGCGACCGCGTTTTTGACCCATTAAGTGGACGCGCATTTCACTGAGCTCTTGGTCTTTCTTTGCCATCTGATCAAGCAAGCTGCCGATCTGCACTTGCGCTTGCTGAGCTTGCTCCTTCAACTCCTGCTCGATAGCGTTGGCGGAGACCAAGCGTTCTTGTGCGGCCGTCAGCTCCTTCGAAACCAGGCGATGGTCAGCGCGGGATTCGGACATCGCTTGCTCAAGCTGCGAAATGCGTTCCTTAGACTCTGACGCCTGGCGCAGGGCAGCGTCAGCTTGCTGAGCGGCTTCTTTGGCTTGCCGTGCAGCCGCTTTCGTGTTCTCACGCGCACGATCCACTTCGAGCGTCCAATGCCGCTCTCGCGCAGTGGCTCTATCTTGTAACTCAGTGCGTTCTTGCTCATGCTTGGCTCGGTCGGCCTCCAACTGCTCCTGCAGTCGGCTGAGCTCTGTACGGGCTTGGGCCTCGCGTTCACGCAGAAGCGCCACTTCGCGGCCTTGGTCCTGGAGGAGGGCGTCCAGCATCACCAAACGTTGCCGGGCATCTTCATGCTGCGCTCGAGCCAAAACCATGGCCTCCTGGCGAGACTCTGCCTCAATCTGCAGCTTCGCTTTTTCGTCTTCCACGGCTTGGCGGTCAAGCTCCAACGCAGCGCGATCAGCGTTCAGACGCTGCTGAGCCTCTGCAAACTGGGCCAGTGCCTGCTCCCGTGCTGTGGCCAAAGCCCGTTCCCAAAAGTGCTTGGCCAGCTGCTGGATTTCGTCCGGTTCTGCTGGGGGCCTTACGAACGCTCCCGGATCCTTGATCCGTCCGCCAAGGTGCGCGAACCAAGCGTCTAGGTGTGGGCTCACCGTGTTGGGGCTGCCGCGGCCGACCTTGTGCCGCACGCGCTCAATCGTCGGTCGAGCGCCTTCCAGCAACAGGGCATCGGCGGCGTTCCAGACGTCAGTCTTGGAGATTCCACGACTTTTGGGCTCTGTGAGGGCTTGGCTCATCTACGTTCTCCCGACCAGCATAGACTGACCGATAATCTGCTGTTATCGTACTTTAGAGGTACGACGCGTTAGATATCATACAGCTCATGGAATACAACATCATACGCACAGACGCAGATCCGGCCCTGCTGCCGGACCGCTTGGCCAGCGCGGTGACCGCGCTGATGGACGAAGGCGAAGCCGCCAACACGCGCAGCAGCTACGCCACGGCGCTGCGGTACTGGGCGTATTGGCACAGCCTGCGGTTCAACGATCCGATCGCTTTGCCGGTGCCCACCGCCACGGTGCTGCAGTTCATCGTCGACCACGTGCAGCGCCAAGGCGACAACGGGCAACTGGTTTATGAGCTGCCTCCGGCCGTTGACAAGGAACTCGTCGCCCTGGGCGTCAAAGGCAAGCCCGGTCCGCTGGCGTTGAGCACCGTGCGTCACCGCCTGTCGGTGCTTTCCAAGGCACACGTCGTGAAGTCGGCGGCGAATCCGTGCCAGACCCCTGAGGTCCGGGCCTTGATGTCGCGCACGGTGCGGGCGTACGCCAAGCGGGGCTATCGGCCTAACAGCAAGGAAGCGCTGGCGCGCGAGCCGCTCGAGGCGCTGCTGGCCACCTGCGACGACTCGCTGAAGGGCAAACACGACCGCGCCCTCCTCCTCTTTGCGTTTTCCAGCGGCGGCCGCCGGCGCTCGGAGGTGACGCAGGCCACGTTGGAGAACACTCGACGTGTCGCGCCGCTGACCTGGGTCTACACCATGGGAGCATCAAAGACCAACCAGACGGGTGAGATCCGGCCGGAGGACCAAAAGCCCATCGTCGGCAAGGCCGCGGAAGCGCTGGAGGCCTGGCTGGCGGCCAGCAACATCACGTCGGGGGCGATTTTTAGGCGCATACCCAAGGGCACGACGGTCGGCCAACCGCTGCTGCCCGCCGGCGTGCGCAAGATCGTCCAGGAGCGGTGTGCGTTGGGCTGGGCTGGAGGGAAATTTCTCGGCGCATTCGCTTCGCAGCGGTTTTGTGACCGAGGCTGGGCGTCAGAACATCCCGCTGGGCGACACCATGGCCATGACGGGTCACACCAGCATTGCGACTGTGATGCGCTACTTCAAGTCGGGTAGCCAGTTGGCAGGGCCAGCCGCTCGGCTGATGGAATCAGATGACAAGCCCTATTCGACCAAGCCGAGGATGAGAAAGTCCGCCATTGCGCTGGGCGGGCGGCAATCCGTCTGGGATCGGCGTGGATGGGACGGCAACCCGGACCGGGCGATGCTCGCATCTTGACGCCAGAAGCGGTGTCAGCCCAAGGGCTTTGCCAACGACCACCGATGCGGTAAGAGCTCGTCGATCCGACTTGCAGGTTGCAGCGGCAGGCGCTCCAGCACGTCGCCCAGATACGCGTCCCCTTCGCGCCAACGCCGGCATGAAGCTACGGCTGATCATTGAGGGCCGCTCAGTCGGTGGCGAGACTGGCAGTCTGCCTGGCGACGAGCCCGGCGCGATCGAAATCGCTGCCCTCCTACGGCACCTGGGCAACGCGCGCCTCATTTGCGCGAGCGCGGGTGTTCCCGTGCCTTTCAGCGTGCAAGAGCATGTGCGCTCAGAAGAGCTCCGGGCGGCAGAGCTCGAAGCGCGCCTCCTGCGAGGTCCTGCAACGCTCTTTTCGAAAGACTTGGCTGGCAGGTTGCGAGCTCGCTACTTCGAGGCGCCAACGGTGCTCGCCGTGGAGGACGAGTCTCATGAAGCGTTGGTGGCCGAATTTATCGAAACTGACCGACGCATCTCTCTGTTTGGCCGACGAGTGTCACTTCGAGCCCGCCGCGTTCGCATCAATAACGCACGCCTGAATCTGGTCGATGAAAAAGCGCGTCCCAGCCCAGCGAGCGGCCCACATGACGCCGGGGCGGTGAGGGCCACATGATCGCTGCAGCCCGCATAAATACAGCGTCCTGGACTCGTTGTAGGTTCCCCTAGGGTCCCCCAGGCAGTGGAGGTTGCTCAAGCGCTACCGTACGTACACGCAAATAGTGGCCGCCCGGCCCTTGCAACAGCTGGCAACATCGGTGCTGCGCCTGGCCTTCGTTTGACAAGGCGCCGAACCAAAGGAAGGGGTTTGCGTGACCAGAACTGTGTTCGTAGTCGGAGCTAGAGCAAGCAAAGAGGCGCGGCTGCCCGTCGGCTCGGAGCTGAGGGCTCTTATTGCGTCGGCCGTTGAGATTCGATACGAGCGCGGCCGGCAAAAGGGTGGAAGTATTGAGATTGGAGACGTCATTCAGACGTGCGTCCCCAACCCAAAGGAATGCCTTAACGCTGCGGCAAAGATCCGCAGCGCCATGCCGCTCGCAATCTCCATCGACAACTTCCTCGACGCCCATAACGAAGACAAAAGCATTGAACTGGTCGGAAAACTGGCCATAGTTCGAACCATTCTGCAGGCCGAGCGGGACAGCATATTGTGGCCTGTCTCTACTAGGCCGGACAGGCTTGACTTCCAAGTGCTGAGCAGTACTTGGTACAACCGATTCTGGCAACTCCTGACGGAGAACTGCCGGCTTTCAGGTCTAGAGCAGCGGCTTCAACGCGTTGCACTGGTCGTTTTCAATTATGACCGGTGCATTGAAACGTTCCTGCTGCATGCGATCCAGACTTATTATCACGTCTCGCACGAGCACGCGGTGAGCTTACTGGGAAAGCTTCAGATTTTCCACCCGTACGGTTCGATCGGGCAGCTCGCTTTTGACGCCGAAGAAGGTGTTCCCTTCGGCGCAGATCTCCAGGGTGACCGCCTGCTGAGTGCTGCTTTGAGAATAAAAACGTTTACCGAGGGCACCGACGAAGACTCGAGCGAGATATCCCTCATTCGACTTCTCGTTGCCGGTGCCTCAACCCTTGTGTTTCTGGGATTTGCGTACCATCGTCTGAACGTCCAGCTGATACTTCCGACTCCCTCCGGGAACAAAATGGATAATAACAATCTCATCATCGGAACCGCGAAGGGATTATCTCAAACTGATGTGGAAACCATAAGGGCGGATTTGTACTGGCGCACGGGGTCCCGGCGCATCGCGTTGAACAAAGCGCAAAACTGCAGCGATCTGTTTGATGAGTATTTTCGTAGCTTGGCGTTGCCGTAACCGCGTTATATAACCGAGAGCCACTCCCATGACCTTTGACGACGACGACACTTTTACTACCAAAGTAATACCTAATCTCCGCTGGCTATCAAAAGCAACCGAGGTGTTAATGATCTCCATCGCCAAAGCGATGCCAGCGAGTAATGAGGTTGGATCGCTGGAGGCGGTGGAAGGGGAAATAAAGGTTACATGCTTGGGCCACCAGCTAAAGTGCTCGGTTCGGCCGGTCGTAAATTCGCATTTCATTCCAACGGCGCTGGAGCTGGCGTTCCTTGCAGAGCGCCGAGAAAAACCGTTGCTTATCAGGAAATATTATGTACGTCTAGGCGACGCATCGGTGCACAGAACCCTCACGGATCACAACGATCACGTCTGCATCTTGGACAACCCACTGCTGCGAGAGCATCTGCTCCAAGATGTCGCAGAGGGGCTATTGCAGTCGCCTGTGTTCGCTCCTACGCCCGACGCTTCGGCCAAGGTCTGAAGATGCCATCCCCCGCTGCCTTGAGTGCTGCCCGGCCTATTCCTGGACATGACAGCGACCGCCGTTGCGGGCATTGGCGCGATGCTCGCGAGCATCTCCTTGCGCCACCCGGGATCTACGGCCGCCGGCGCGACCAGCTCACCGACTGGTGGGGGCACAGCACCTGGGTGTGCACAGCGATCATCATGTTCGTGTGGGTGATTGCCCTCGCCTGATTCGCTGCCATCAGCCGAAGGAAGAATGGATGGACTATGGTGCAGCTGCGACCCTCGTTGTTGGGGGCCTCGCGTTCCTCGCGGTCAGAGGGCAGATTGCTGCGCAGGACAGAGCTACTCGAGTCGAGCGAGAGAGGGTGAAGATGGATCTGTTCGACCGACGCTTCGCGATCTACTCAACCATTCTGGACTGCCTAAGCGAGGCGACGAGCGGCTAGGTCTCACGTGAGTTTGATCGGAAGCTCAGCACTGGATGATCGGTGCGCCAAGCTTTGGGACAAGGACCTCGAACGCGGACCAGCAGACCAGAGTTACTTCGGGCTGCTCCGTGGAGGCCGGTAGAAGCCAAAGTGACATGGTTTTTCCTTGCGCCTGTCGAGGCGGCAATCGGTTCGGACAAGGCTCCGCCTAGCACGCGTGCAGCGCGCATGTCGGGCGGAATTGAGTGACGTCTAGAGGTACAGGCGGGAGGCGGTCAGTGCGTCACCTCCGCATGCTTCGAAAGCTGCCCACGACAATGCCGAGGACTTAAAGGGACTCGCCAGGCCGCACGTAGTGGCCGTGCTCAAGGGCCAACGTCTTGACAGCGACCTTGCCGTCCATGACGGCCACCACGATGTCACCTGATTTGGTTGCGGTGTTGTGCTCGACCACAACAACGTCGCCATTCAGCAAGCCAACGTCGTTTATGGAATCGCCTCGGACTGTGCAGAAGCTCGTTCGCTTAGGGTGAGTGACCAAGTAGTCCTCGATGATCAGGAGCTAGAAGCCATCGTGTTGCCCAACCTCTTGCGGGACCCCGGCGCGAACAGGACCAAGCAGCCGGTAAGCGCAGAAACTCTTGGTCGGGGCAATGCGCCCGTCGATGCGTTCAAGGTAGCCGGCCTCGGTCAAACGGCCGATAAGCGCGAAGACTCCGGCCGCGGACGTCAGTCCAACGACCTCCGCAAGCTTGGCCATCGACGGAAACGCCTTGTGCCGCTTGCAGTGGGCACGGAGCACGTTGAGGTATCGAAGGTCGGGGGCTGCAGCGTTTGTGTTGGCCATCAAACGGTTGTTCGATGGGACTGTAAGGATATACAGCACTCGTCGCAAGTGACTATCGGAGAACGAATTTTTTCAATCGCATGATGCCCAAAAGGTTGGGCATAACGGTAGATGCCCCCCATGTTTAGGCGGCAGACACCTCGCGAGTTAGGCGGCGTGTTGTCGTCACATGGGCGGAGGCGCCTTGTTGCTGCGGACCTCCCACTGTCTCGATAAGGTGGCTCCGAAGTCAGGTCTACATGGTCTCGAGTTGCAAGGTCCCGCATTCAAGGGAGGTATGAATTTTCACCGTCCTGCCTCGCGTATCGTGCGACGCAATACAACCGCGACCGGCCAGAATCGCCCATGCCTGCCGACAAGACCGTGCCGATGAGCTTTCGGTTCACACCGACATTCAAGATGCTGCTTGAGGCTGCTGCAAAGCGTGAAAACCGGAGCCTGACAAACACGCTGGAGACGTTGCTGTTCGCGTACTGCAAGCAGCACGGCATCGAGGTGGAGGTGGCAGTCGCCAAGAGCCAGGGAGAGAAAGTTGAGTGAATCGAAGAGCCGCGTCCTCGACCTGCTGAACTACATCGAGCAGGTCGAGAAGCTCAAGACCAAGCCGGCGTTCTCGGTGCCAACGGACTACTTTGTTGCCTACCAGCACGAGATGCAGGGTCTGCCGGAGGTGCGTTTCAACGTCCAGGCGGAGGGCGACGATGTCTGGCTGAGATTGCCGCGTCTGCAAGAAATTGCGCCGCCAGACCTGGACGAGACGCTGGTGTCGTGGGTCACCATGCCCAAGAGCCCCGAGAAGTCGCCGGAGCTTAAGGCCCACGTCGTGGTCTACGAGGGCGAGAAGGAAGTCGGCCGGGAGAGCCTGGAGGACCGCCCTGAGGTTCAGGAGCTGTTCGGCTGGTACCTGGAGTTTCAGTGGGAGCCTTGGGCGGCTGCTGAGCGTCCGCGGCGGCGCACCATCGCACTCTACAACCAGCTGTTCTCGCTGTACCAGACCATCACATCGGAAGGCGCCGAGACGCCGTTGGAGCTGGCTTGGGGCATCGGATACGCGACCTGGAAAATGACCGGCTTCGCGACGCAGCTCAAGCATCCGCTGCTGGTGCAGCCATGCGAAATCACGTTGAACCCGCGGACCTTCGACCTGGAGGTCCGCCCGCGGGATGTCGAGCCGAGGCTTGAGGCCGACACCTACGCCGAGATGGAGCTGTCGGGCATCCGCCAGCTGGAGGCCTTCTGGAAGTCCTCGCTGGCCACCGGTGCGCACCGGTTGAATCCCTTCGAGCCATCTACCTTTGAAGGCACGCTGAAGGCGGCCGTGGGTCATCTCGACCCCAGCGGCTCGTACGAGGCCCGCACGGAGGACTTCTCGCTGCCGGCGCCGACCGACAAGCTGAAGATAACCAGCACCTGGGTCATGTACGGCCGCAAGCGGTCCGGGGACATCTTCCTCGAAGACATCCGCCGGCTGAAGAAAACCGTGGAGGCCACGGCTGAGCTGCCTGGTGTCATCCGTAGCTTCGTCGAAGAAGGTGACTCGACCGTGCGCGTGCGGCCCGAACAGCCGTTCCGCGGTCTGTCCTCCAGCGACAGCGTCGCAGGCGCGCAGGAGCTGTACTTCCCCATGCCGTACAACGATGAACAGGTGTCCATCGTTCAAAAGCTGGCCGGCAATGACAGTGTCGTTGTGCAGGGTCCACCCGGCACCGGCAAGACCCACACCATCGCGAACGTCATCTGCCACTACCTGGCGCAGGGCAAGCGCGTGCTGGTGACGGCCAAAGGCGAGTCTGCGCTGGCTGTCCTGCAAGAAAAGCTCCCCGAGGGCATTCGACCGCTGAGCGTCTCGCTGCTCTCCGATGAGCGCGACGGCATGAAGCAGTTCGAGCACGCCATCCAGACCATTGCATCGACGGTGGCCGGCATCAACCCGCTGCGCACCGAAAGCGCCATCGCTGCTGCAGAGGCCAAGCTCAGCCAGCTGCACTCCAAGATTTCGCACCTGGACCGCACGGTGGGCGACTACGCGGCCAAGCACATGGCCAACTACCAGTTCCAGGGGAAGGACGTCACGCCGGAGGAGCTGGCCAAGCTCGTACTCGGTCAGGCGGACGAGCACGCTTGGTTCGACGACGAGCCGCCGCCCACTAAGGACAGTACGCTGCCGTTTACCGGAGACGACATCAATGCGCTGCGCCATGCGCGGATGCGGGTGGCTGCGGACCTGCCGTACGTGGGCAGTGTGCTGCCTAGGCCGGAGGACCTCGCATCGTGGACTGACTTGTCCGGCCTGCACCGCGACTTGGTCAAGGCTAAGTCCATCGATGCAAGCGTTAACCAGGGCAGCGTCTTCGCTCTCGTGGATGCCAGCCTGCCGACGTTCGAAAAAGCGCAGGAGCTGGCGGCATTCCTCGAAGAACGTGAGGTAGTGAAGGCGAAGGTGGCCGCCGCACCGCAGTCGGAGACCCTCAAGGCACGGTTGGCGGACATGAAGCCGGAGGACCCGCTTCTCGCGGGGCTGGCCGCGCTCGGCGCTGAAGTCGGGCGCCTGGAGCAAGAGCGGCTGACGGCGCTGTCCCGGGCGGTGTCGCTTCCCACCGATGCCGAGCTGAACGAAGACTATGTCGAGGCCGTCGCCCGGCAGGTTGAGAACAAGAGTGCGTTCAGGCTGCCGTTCGGCAAGGGTGAGGCTCGCAAGCTCATCGCGGCAACGACGGTTCTGGGCGCTGCACCCAAGGAAGCCCGCGAGTGGGCCTACGTGCAAGAAGCGATGAAATGGCGTGCGGAGGCGCGCAAGACGGTGGCTCGCTGGAACGCCATCGGCGGAGAGTTCGGCCTGGAGGTCGCCAGCGAGGCGGCTGAAGCCAGCTTCCGTCGCATCTGCCAATCCGCCGACCACGTCGATGAGGCGCGCAAGCTGGTGTTCGACTTCGACGCCCAACTGCATCCGAAGTTCTCGAAGGTGTTCGGCAAGGCCACCGCAGACCGCATGTGGGATGGCGCGGAGCCGTTCGTTGCCGCGGCCGCCGCGAGCCTGCAGGCGCACATCGAAAAGAGCCGCTTGGCGTACGCCTTGAAGCGCGTTCAGGAGCTGGTGCGGGCGCTCGAGGGCAAGACCGGCGGCATTGTCGAAGAGCTTCAAGCCTTCTTGGGGGAGTCGGTCGGTCGCGTCACGGCGGACGAGGCGGTGCTGCAGACCACCTGGCAGGCGCTTCAGGCGGAGGTTGCTCGCTTGAACGCCCTGCAACCCTACCTCGCGGAAATCGCATCGGTCGGCACGCGTATAAGGGAGGCCGGCGCGTCGAAGTGGGCGGACCGCATCAGGACGCAGCCGGCGACGGCCGACATGGACGCCGTCATTCCGACGACGTGGCTGGAAGCCTGGAACTGGCGTCAGGCCGTACTGTTCCTCGACCGCATTGACGGGCACCAGCGGCTGCGGCAACTCTTTGATGAGCGCAAGACCCTCAGCTTGGCGCTGGCGAGGACCTACCAGGAGCTGGTTGCAGAGAAGACGTGGCTGGGTGTGTTCAGGAACTCTCCCGACAGCGTGCGGCAGGCGCTGCAGGCCTACCTCAATGCGGTTCACGCCATGGGCTCCGGTACCGGCGTCCGTGCAGTCCGCCACCGCAAGACTGCGCGGGAAGCGATGAGCCGCGCTTACCGTGCCGTCCCGTGCTGGGTTCTCCCGCAGTGGCGAGTCTCGGAGACGCTGCCGCCTGAGATTGGACTGTTCGACCTCGTCGTCGTCGACGAAGCATCTCAATCTGACATCTGGGCACTGCCGGCGCTGCTGCGCGGCAAGAAGCTCCTGGTCGTCGGCGACCATAAGCAGGTGTCGCCATCTGCAGTCGGTACCGCGGAGCAGCGTATCCAGGAACTGACCAGTCGGTTCCTGCAGAACCAGCCCCACGGCCCCGAGATGACGCCCGACAAGAGCATCTACGACCTAGCGCGGGTGGTGTTCGCTGGCAACTCAGTCACGCTCAAAGAGCACTTCCGCTGTGTGCCCGCCATCATTGAGTTCTCCAACCGCGAATTCTATGAGGGTGATATCAAGCCGCTGCGCGTGCCCAAGGCGAACGAACGTCTGGACCCACCGCTGGTCGACGTGTTCGTCAAAGGAGGCTATCGCAAGGGCGATGTCAACGAACCCGAGGCCAAAGCCGTCGTGGACGAAATCGAGGCCATCCTTGCGGACGACCAGTTCGCGGGCCGCTCCATCGGCGTGGTAACGCTGCTCGGCACTGCCCAGGCAGCGCGCATCCATGAGATGGTCAGCCAACGCATTTCGCCCATCGACATCGTCGCACGCAAGATTTCTGTTGGCCCGCCACCCGTCTTCCAGGGCCGCGAGCGCGACATCATGCTCGTCTCGATGGTCCTGGGGCCTGGCGACCGCGCCGCAGCGAACCGGGCCGACCTGCACCAGCGATTCAACGTGGCGTTGTCTCGTGCACGTGACCGCATGTATTTGTTCCGCTCGGTCGAGGAGACGGAGTTCCGCGAGGACTCGCTCAACGGCCGCCTCATGCGGCACTTCCAGCAGCCGTTTCGCCGGGACATGCACAAGACACACGCCCTGCGCGACAGATGCGAATCAGGGTTCGAATTGGAGATGTTCGATGAGTTGACCGCCAAGGGCTACCGCGTGCAGCCTCAGGTCGCCAGCGGCGGTTATCGCATCGACTTCGTCGTCGAAGGCGTTGAAGGCAGACGACTGGCTCTTGAGTGCGACGGTGACCGCTTTCATGGTCCCGGGCAGTGGCAGGAAGACATGGCACGGCAGCGCGTCCTGGAGCGAGCCGGCTGGACGTTCTGGCGCTGCTTCGCGTCGAGCTTCGTTCGCCGGCGCAAGGAAGTGCTGGACGACCTGTACCAGACGCTCGCGCGGCTGGGCATCGAACCACTGGGGGCGGATTCGGTAGACAACACCATCTGGGTTCACCACAAGGACGTCGACCCGTTTGGAGTAGAAGCCGAACCCGACGCGCAGCATTCCGCTGTGCCCGAGGCTGGCGCCCAAGAAGAGGTGGCACAAGCATGAAGCGCACGTTGATGCAGCTGGGAATAGCAGCGCTCGAAGACATGTTCGCTACATCGAAGACCGATGCCAAGGTGCTGCGGCAGTTAGAGAACGAATTGAAATACCGCCAAGTTCCTCGCGCGGTCGCGCTGCTGGAGCAAGTTCAGGTCGCCATGAAGCGCTTGGCCTCAGAGGTCCCGGCGCCTGGCCTCCAGGCGGCACTGCCCCTGGAGCCGGAAGGTGCGTCTGCTCTAGAAAGTTCCCCACCGCCGCAGCCTGATCATGGGCTTCCTTCCGTGCGCGTCAGTGCAACTACCGCAGTAGGCGCGCGCGCCGAGACGCAGCGTTCAGCGCAGGCGACGGCGACCAAGGCCGAGAAGGTGCTCCGGCCACCCGCTCCTGGTAAGCGTGCGCCTGTTCCAGCCATGTCGGTTGACGATGCATGCAAACTGTTGAAGGTGTCACTCGGCGCATCCTGGCAAGAGGTCGAGCTGTCTCGACGGAAGATGGTTCTGCTCTCCCATCCCCGGCATGTGGTTGGAATGCTTCCAGAGCGTCAGGAAGTCGTTCGCAACGAGGCTCGCCGCGTCAATGCTGCATATGCAACTATAAGCGCCGCGAGAGTGGCTCGTTAGACCATCCCTCCGAAAATGCCGCTTCTGGACCAGATTGGCCTAACTGTGAAGCTTCAATAGGTTGTATCCGGTGTTCATCCGGGTTGGGTTTGAGAGACTGGACGTCGCCAAACACCCAATCCACAAGATCCCGGAGCCCGGATGAACAGCCATAAGCATGCCCGATTGACGTACGCCCGCCGCCTGGAGATGGTCAAACAGATGACCGAAGGCGGCTTGAGCGCCACACAAGCCGCGTTGGCGCAAGGCGTGACACCGCCGACGGCCAGGAAGTGGCTGGGCCGCTATTTGGCGGGCGGGGAAGGCGCCCTGAGCGACGCTTCCTCGCGGCCCGCCAACTCGCCGCGTGCCATCGACCCGGCCAAGGCTCTGCTGATCGTGGAGTTGCGTCGGCGCAGGACGTTGCAGACGCGGATTGCCCAGAGCGTGGGTGTCTCGGCGTCAACCGTGAGCCGCGTGCTGGCCCGAGCGGGACTGTCCAAACTCAGCGACTTGGAGCCTCGCGAGCCGACCGTGCGCTACGAGCACGAAGCGCCAGGCGAGTTGCTGCACATCGACACCAAGAAGCTCGGCCGCATCGTGCGCCCGAGCCACCGCGTCACAGGCAACCGGCGCGACTCCGTGGATGGTGCGGGCTGGGAGACGCTGTTCGTGGCCATCGATGACCATGCACGGCTGGCGTTCACGGCGATGCATCCCGATGAGAAGAAGCACGAGGCCGTCGCGTTCCTGCACAACGCGCTGGCGTACTACGCGCGCTTGGGCGTGCAGGTGAAGCGGCTGCTGACGGACAACGGATCTGCCTTCCGATCTCGCGACTTCCGCCAGGCCTGCGCCGAGTTGGGCGTCAAGCACAGCTTCACCAAACCGTACCGGCCGCAAACCAACGGCAAGGCCGAGCGCTTCATCCAGTCAGCGCTGCGCGAGTGGGCCTACGGTTGGACGTACCAAAACTCCGCCCAGCGAACTCGCGCGCTGGCCAGCTGGCAACACCATTACAACTGCCACCGTCCTCACAGCGGCATTGGCGGCGTGCCGCCCATCTCAAGACTCAGCTCGTCAAGAAACAACCTCTTGACGCTTCACA
>OFDN01001169.1_pt1 | contig 18241 bp, 21 predicted proteins | sample 1520971 | NCBI WGS metagenome assembly OFDN01 (sample SAMEA94257418, study PRJEB24077) | hot springs metagenome | biome: Aquatic biome; feature: Geographical feature; material: Water | place: India | collected 2012-06-12 | depth 5 m
GGGCGGAAGATTCAATCCCAGGTTTAACAGGCAACCGGAGCCTGAACATCGTATCAACGAAAGAATCCGGGTACCACAAGTGCGTTTGGTTGGCGACAATGTAACTGTTGGCGTTTACTCCACACAGGAAGCATTGAAAATTGCGCAAGAGCAAGAGCTGGATCTAGTGGAAATTTCTCCAACAGCTGACCCTCCCGTTTGTAAGGTGATCGATTATAAAAAGTTCCTTTACGAAAAGAAGAAGAAAGAGAAGGAGATGAAAGCAAATTCCAAGCAAAGTGAGATCAAAGAGATCCGCTTTACGCCTGGAACCGATGATCATGATTTTGACTTCAAAGCCAAACATGCTGAGAAATTCCTGAAAGATGGAAATAAGGTAAAAGCCTATGTACAATTCAAGGGACGTGCCATCATGTTCCAGGATCGTGGGCAATTATTACTCTTGAAATTTGCTGAACGTTTGGCAGAAGCAGGTTCATTAGAAAGTATGCCCAAACTCGAAGGCAAGCGCATGTTCGCCATTTTTACCCCTAAAACAGGGAAGAAGAAAGCGGCGAGTAAAACAGAGGAATAGGAAGTAGGGAACAAGGAACAAGAAATAAGGAACAAGAAACAATGGAATGACTTTAATAGTCTGTTTTTCAACTAGTTATATAAGAAATGTCGATGAAAATCATCGACATTTCTTATATAAGGGGTTCACACTTTAAAGTCCCCTGTTTCTCTGTTCCTTATTTCTTATTTCTTATTTCTTATTTCTCTGTTTTTCCCCTACTTTTGCACTCCAAATTTTTCCCGTAAGGCTCAACAAGTGTCTCGTCTGTTCGAGACCGCCAGCAGGGTGTAATCTTAAGTAGATTATTATTTATGCCAAAGGTAAAAACAAACTCCAGCGCGAAGAAGCGCTTTAAGGTGACTGGCAGTGGAGAGATCACCTTCCAGAAAGCTTTCAAAAGGCACATTTTAACCAAAAAATCAAAAAAGCGTAAAAGAGCATTGAACAAGAAAGGTGTTGTTGGAGCTCCCAACAAAGATTTCGTTCTGCGCTTATTACGTTTGAAAGGTTAATCAACGCCATCATCCCCGGAAGGGATATCAAACCATTTAAAAACAAATCCTGATATCGGTTTACCGACGAAGGAACAAAAAAAGATATTATGCCACGTTCAGTAAATGCAGTAGCATCAAGAGCCCGCAGGAAGCGTATCCTCAAGCAGGCCAAAGGATTCTACGGTAAACGTAAAAATGTATACACCGTAGCCAAAAATATTGTTGAAAAAGGTATGACTTACAGCTATGTAGGTCGTAAGTTGAAGAAGCGCGAATACCGTCAGCTTTGGATCGCCCGTATCAACGCAGCAGTAAGAGAAGAAGGATTGACTTATAGCCAGTTTATCAATAAATTGGCAGTAAAAGGTATCGATCTGAATCGTAAAGTGCTGGCAGACCTGGCTATGAATGAGCCGGCAAGTTTCAAGGCACTGGTAAATTCTGTAAAGTAATCAGCAACCCTGATCAAAATATAACCGGGAAGTAACCTTACTTTCCGGTTTTTTTATTTGTTGAACTATACAAACAACTATTTTTGTTGTTTCTATAAGGTACCATTCTTGTTCACACTAAACAACCACTAACCCGGCTAATGAACAATACCTACACCTCGCTGGTGAACCAGACCTTCCATTTTCCACAAGAAGGATTCGATGTTAATGACGATGGCTATTTGCAGTTCAATGAACTGGATCTCAAAAAAATCATCGAGAAGTATGGAACTCCGTTGAAGCTTACGTATCTGCCTAAGATTGGAATGCAGATCAACAAAGCTAAAAAGATGTTTGCCGATGCTTTTAAAAAGCATAAGTATGAAGGCGAATATTTTTATTGCTATTGTACCAAGAGTTCACATTTTTCTTTCGTGGTAGAAGAAGCGTTGAAACACAATATTCACCTCGAAACATCTTATGCGTATGATATTGAGATCATCAATCGTTTATACCAACGCAGAAAAATCAATAAAGAAACCTATATCATCTGTAACGGCTATAAACAGAAGTCTTACACTTCACGCATCGCTAAACTGATCAATACCGGTTTTAAGAATGTGATTCCTATTCTGGATAACAAGGAAGAATTACAAGCATATAAACGCAGTGTAAAACAACCCTTCCGCTTAGGTATTCGGGTTGCTGCAGAAGAAGAACCCAATTTCCCTTTTTATACTTCACGTTTAGGCATCCGTGCAAAAGATATCCTGGAATTTTATGTGGATGAGATCGAAGGATATGAAGATAAGTTCCAGTTGAAAATGTTGCACATCTTCCTGAACAAAGGGATCAAAGATGATATCTACTATTGGTCTGAGTTGAACAAGATCATCAACCTGTACTGCCAGTTGAAGAAGATTTGTCCGGAATTGGATTCTATCAATATTGGTGGCGGATTTCCCATCAAACACTCACTCGGATTTGAATATGATTACCAGTTCATGATCAATGAAATTGTGAGCAATATTAAAAAAGCATGTAAGAAAGCCAAAGTGCCCATGCCGAATATCTATACTGAGTTCGGCAGTTATACAGTGGGAGAGAGCATGGCACATATCTATAGTGTAATCGGACAAAAAGTACAGAACGATCGGGAGTGCTGGTATATGATTGATTCTTCATTCATCACCACTTTGCCGGATACCTGGGGTATTGGAGAGAAATTTTTGATGCTGCCCATTAATAAATGGGATAATGAATACCAACGAGTCGTCTTAGGGGGTATTACATGTGACAGTCACGATTATTACGATTCTGAAGAGCATATCAATGAAGTGTTTCTTCCCAAGCTCACCAATACGGATCCAAAAGATGCAGAAGGAAATAAAGAACCGCTGTATGTAGGATTCTTCCACACCGGTGCCTACCAAGATCAGATCAGTGGATATGGAGGCATTAAACATTGTTTGATCCCTTCTCCTAAACATGTGATTGTTGAGTATGATAAAAACGGGAAGTTGGAAGATTGGGTCTATGCTAAAGAACAAACAGCACAAAGCATGTTGAAAATATTGGGTTATTTAAGATAAATATCTCATCCGATGATGAAAAGTCAGATCCGACATACTGTTCGATCTGACTTTTTTTATAAACGGATATGAACAAACCATATTTACAGCTATTTTTATTGAAAGTAAAGTCTATGAAAAAATACTTCTTAGCAATCGTTTTGATAGCAGCTACAACACATGTACAAGCTCAGTCAGCGGTAGATTCCGTAAAAGCAGTCATCAATCAATTGTTTACTTCTATGCGCAATGCTGATTCTGCCGGAGTAGTCAACTGTTTCTCTGAAAAGAATATTTTACAAACCATTGTTCGCGATAAAGAAGGAAATATCAGCGCCAAAACGGATCTGGTATCTAATTTTGGTAGAAGTATAGCAGGACTTCAGAAAAACGCAGCAGATGAACGCATCGAATTTGAAACCATTAAAATTGATGGCCCCCTTGCTGTGGTTTGGACTCCCTACAAATTTTATTTCAATGGGAATTTTAGTCACTGTGGCGTGAACTCTTTCCATCTACTGCGTGAAAAGAGTGGATGGAAGATTCATTTTTTGATTGATACGAGAAGGAAGGAGCCTTGTGAGAAGTAGTGTTTAGTTGATAGTTGACAGTTGACAGAAAGAAAAGGAAGGGATTTTCATAAAACTCTGTCAACTGTCAACTATCAACTGCCCACTTCCTCACAACTTCCACAATCGTATCATAACTATTGCTCAGTTTATCTACCATGTTAGCAGGAGAGACCCATTCTATGATTTCAATGTCTTCTGTGGTTTGGGGGATTAATAATTCTTTTGAGCTTGCTTGCATTACATACCAATGTGTTTCTTTGATCACTTCTTCTTTTAGCCAGGTATCAAAATAAGTATGGTGGGTAATGGTGAGTAATGGACCTAGGTCTATTTTTGTCAAACCGGTTTCTTCCATTACTTCTCTAACAGCACATTCCTCTATTTTTTCCCCTTCATCTAACTTCCCTTTTGGTAAATCCCATTTGCCCCTTCGAAAGATCATGAGTATTTCCTGCTTTTCATTCAATACCAATCCACCAGCAGCTTGTATTGTTTTTAGTCCCATAGGTCAAATCTGATCATTATTTTCAAATTTTCAAATTTTCAAATTTTTCAATCCGCCTAGACGGATCAAATTGCAGAAATGCTCCTACATTCGCAGCATGACCAACGAAAAAGCTGTAGCAGAAAAACTACTTCAGGTAGGCGCCGTAAAATTGAGTCCGGAAAGTCCCTTTACATGGGCAAGCGGCTGGAAAAGTCCGATTTATTGCGACAATCGTAAAGTATTATCCTTCCCATATGTTCGCGATTTTATCAAAAGCGAATTGTGCAATGTCATTTTTGAAGGATTTCCCGAAGCAGAAATGTTGGCGGGGGTGGCTACTGCAGGTATAGCCTGGGGTGCCATGGCGGCCGATCAGTTGAAATTACCTTATGTATATGTTCGTCCAAAACCCAAGGAACATGGAATGGGGAATCAGATTGAAGGGTTTTATTCGGCCGGACAAAAAGTTTTGGTCATAGAAGATCTGATTTCTACGGGTAAAAGCAGTTTACAGGTTGTAGATGTATTACGTGCAGCAGGAGTAGAAGTAGTGGGTATGGAATCCATATTTACCTATGGATTCCCGCATGCGGATGAGGCTTTTGCAAAAGCAGGGGTTGTTTATAAATCATTAACCAATTATAGCAGCCTGATCAGTTTGGCAGTTGAAAAAGGGCAGGTTTCTTTGAAAACGGAACAATTATTGCTCGAATGGAGAAAAGACCCCGCCAACTGGCAAGGCCTATAATTTCTGTGCATTTCAGTGTACTCTGTGGAAACATTTTCCATACATCAAGTGTCTTTTAAAAGAATTGCCACTGTCCAAAGGATTCCTTCGGAGAGTGCACAGATAAGCACTGAATGAATTACTTAAATCCTCAGTTTATGAAAAAGATGTTGTTGTTAGTTACCTTATTCATTGCTTTCAGCAAGATTACAAATGCCCAACAAGCCAAACCTGAGTGGGTTAGCATCAAATCCAATAATCTTAAGTGTTGGGAGTGTAAAGAGGTCTTGGATAAGTACCTGTTGGAAGAAAAAGGGATTCTTGAGGGCGGATTAGTACAGTGGAAAATCAATTTATTACAAGGAGAGATCAGAATACAATACCTGCCGAATTATACCAATCCCGATGCGCTCAAAGTAACCTTGAACAATGCAGGGTTTGATGCAGATGATACCAAAGCCTCCGAAGACGCCTACAAAAAACTACCCCCATCCTGCAAAAGAGCAACAGACGGCGGTGGACCACAGCCGCGAAAGCCTTGCCATGTCAAACCTTATAATTAAGATACAAGGTACAAGAGGACAAGACACAAGGAAGTTACAAGAAACAAGGCTCAAGATTCAATTTTTCGCCGGACCGAAGTCCGGTGTATCTAAACTTGCGCCTTGGCAACTTGAATCTTTCTTGGGTCTTGTCTTCTTGAATCTTGTACCTTGAATTTTTACAACTCAAGTTTATGCCTGGCTTCATAATCAAAAGGAATGGTTTTGAAGAACCCCGCTTTACCCACTCTTGTAGTTCCTTTTACATGCAGTAATACTTCCCGGTTGAAAAGTACAGTTAACGCATTTTTGAAAATACCACGCATATCCACCTGAATGCGGGAAGGAAGTACAAATTCGGCTTTACGTTGGATATGCATTAAAGTATCCAATTGGTATTTACCGAGATAGTGATTGTCGATATAAATGTCAGCATCTACTTTTCGTAAATCTACGCCAAATGCATTCGGGTTATAATACACCAAATCCATACTGAGGGTAGACTTCTCAAAACCCAATTTTTCGAGTTTTACATTTTTCACATTCCGGTAGTCAAAAGCCTGTGGTTTTTGGCAGGCGAATAATAGGGTGCTTATTAGGGAAATGAATAGGAGATGCTTCACAATTTCAATTTGCTGCAAATTAGCGGATTGTAGGATTGGGGAATTGCCATTTATCAATCTGATAAATTTGTACTGTGGGGAGAATGTGAATGGCAGAAAATATTACTGAGTTATCTTTAACAAGTAAAAGTCATTGAATTGTTTCGAAAGGAGCGGGGGTGACTTTTTTGGTAACGATATACATTTTACCACAAGACTTCATAACTTATTATTAGTTAGTTATTCTACGTATTATTCTTTCTTCAACGCTTTACGATTTTTTATAACGATACGATTGGGTTCGTAATTAAGTCTTTAATTCCCTTTAATATTGGTACTTATCAGTGTTTTTTCGCATAATTATTTGTCGTTATACCATTTAATGTTTAATATGTTATTAAAAAAATATTAAAATAGTGATTATTTGGTTAAAATTATTTTTTAGCTTTGCCGTATGACACTTCAAATAGACCCCAATACATCTCCCGAAATTCTTAAGCAATTCGAGGCGGATTATGTCCAAAGGGATATAGAAATACGAAGGGATTTTGCTTTAAGAATCGCTGAAAACGATGCCAAGCTAAATTGGATTAGAAAACTGTTAAATGGCATTGGGGAAGATAATATTGAAATAGACGGGGTAATCTTCAAAAAGAACATGATAAGGGAAATAGACCCCACTGGAGAAAAAAGAGTAGCCTACTTCAACCAAAATTCGTGGGCAGATAAGGTACTTTACATTTTAGAAACAGAAGGTTATCCAATGACAAGTTCAGAAATCAAAAACCTTCTAAATCGAAGCTATAACGAGGATATAAGCGATAAAAACACAATTATAAATGTTACCCTAACAAATCTTCAAAAACCAAATATTGATAAAGTGGTAAAAATGAAGCTATACAATAAGTATAGGTACTGTTTAAAAGATTGGGTTGAGGACGGAAAACTGAAAAATGATTATGAACTAAAATTGGAAAATATGATGAGAGTTCCTGAAAACTAAAAAGCCATCCAACGCTGACAGGCACTTAAATGGCTTTTTACCTAATGGAACACCCGATTCGTCTAAGGTTAGGACGCCAGTCTTTCAAACTGGAAATAGGTAGTTCGATTCTGCCTATCGGGCTAATTATTTCTACAAAGTAACTAAAGAATAATTAAATAAACAAGTGATTTTTATAAAAAATTCCTGTTTTCGATAGGGCAATGAATCGAAATACGCTATTTAAAGTTATGAGGAACGAGATAGACCTTCTGAAGCAGAATCGGAGGGCGGGTTTTCACCCCGTAGGCAATTTTTGTGCTATTGCTTTACTATCTCTTTCTATTGTAAAGGTATGAAATTTTATTTCTTAGGCTTATTGGGGACTTTAGCCTCTCTTGTCTTAGACTTTTTCAATGGGGTAGATAAAGCCTTTTTCATAGCTTCTTCAAAAGTAATGTTTAGTTTGACCTTTTTATCCATTGGGTCTTTTTGGGCTTTTACAACCTTACTCATACCCAAATTTACTTATTTTTAGTATCCCCATCACTCTTCACTTATCATTCTAAAGAAATGGCAGAATTTATTGCAAAATGGCTTTGGCTGATTGTTATAGTATTAATATTAGCCTACATCTATTTTAAAGACAAGTATGAAATCGAAATAAAAAAACTGCAAAAGTTAGTTAGTACTTATGAATCAATAATTAGTGAAAAAGAGAAGAATATCATTCAGTATACTCATTTGAACGAAGCCCAAAAGCTTGAATTTCAGAAGAACGTTTCAGATATAAAATTAAAGTCACAAGAATGGGCTTTGTCAGAATTTGAAAAGTTTAAATCGTCTGAAATCGAAGCATTAAAAAAGAGGATAGAAGAAAACGCTTTAAGTGCTGCTGCGAATCTTCTTCAAAAATGGAAAATTGAAAATGAAGCAAAAATTAGACAAGACGCTGCAAATAGAAGTTATGCTGTGAACTTAGGAAAAATAACAGAACATTTAGTTCCCTTTCATACTCGTTTCCCTTTTAATCCAAAGGATGCAAGATTTATTGGTAGTCCTATTGATTTAATTGTATTCGATGGTCTTTCAGATGAAAAAGAAGATTTGACTATCTATTTTGTAGAAATAAAAACTGGCAAATCAAGACTCTCATCTCGACAACAAATGATAAAATCAGCTGTTGAGCAAGGTAAAATAGTATGGTATCCCATAAACTCCGATGAATTATAAGCGTCTAAATTGGTTTTTAAAATACAAATGTATTTAGGTGGTTCTTTTAGCTTTTTGAGAATCCTTGCTTCATATTCTTGAATGATATTATTTTCCATTTTTCTTATCTATTAATTGGTTATAAGTAAGCCGTCCTTTCGTATTAGATATGGCTATTTCAAAGCGTTCTGCATCTGTCATTTTACGGCTATTGAATCGGTATGAAGTTTCGGCACAATAGCGGTGCAGGTGCTTTGGGCTAACTTGGTGGTAAGTGCCGAATATGGTTCGCTTAAACACAGAGAAGAAACCTTCCACGCTGTTAGTATAGGCTATACCCCGTCTAAATTCTTGGGCTAAGTGGTTAACTGCTTCATGTGCCTGGTATTCCTGGTTAAGTCCAATATATCCGCTATGAGCATCAGTAATAACTACCGCAGAAGGGGCTACGTGTTGCCTTACTACGTCCTTAAAGGTGTTTTCACCTATTACGGTTAGTTTAGCTTTCCCATCCCTTTCTAATAGCCCCATAACAGCCACTTTATTATCCTTACCGCTTTCTTGGTGCTTTTTACGCCTTGCGCGGGTCATTTTATCCCATTTACCGCCTACATAGGTTTCATCTACTTCCACTACATTATCCATAGCTACATCTGGTTCAGGATCGCCCATAAGCAGCCTAACCCTATGGAGTACAAACCATGCAGTCTTTTGGGTTATTCCCAGATTACGGGCTAACTGGTGGCTCGATACTCCCTTTTTATGGGCAGTGCATAGGTATAGAGCAGCCATCCAAACAGATAACTTTACCTTACTATTTTCAAATACTGTACCCACTGTTACAGTAAAGTCCTTTTTACAGGTAGCTATTCGGCAGCGGTATGTTTTCCCGTCTTTCTTTTTATAGGGCTTATTCATGCCACAGAACGGGCAGGTAGGGTTACCACCCCAACGCATCTGCTCCATATAATCCCGACAAACTTGTTCGTCAGAATAAGCAGCCATCATTTCCCGTAAGTTTTTAAACTGTTGCATTTTTTATATCTTAATATCTTCAATAAATAACCTATGATCCAAAACGTAGAAATCAAATACAGAGATAATGTCAACCCAAGTCCTGAAATAGAAGCAGACGCCATAAAAAGTGCTAATGCTATGTTTTATGACTTTGCAGAACGTCTAAACGAGGACAAAGCAATCCTTCATATTCTTATTGCGGGTGATCGTAACTATCGTTACCATTTCTCGAATATATCAGACGACCTTCTTCATCTAATCTCAAAACGTGCCGATTTGGGTTAGCCTTCATATAATCGTAATATGTTTTATCCTCTGAATAGTCGCCATCTTTCACGACTATCCATTCGCTTTTATTTTCTGGGTTACCAATAAACCAGAACCCTTTACCTGAATATGGGTAGGGGCTATTTGTATTATTCGTTGTCATTTTTAATTTGTTTAAAGGGGGGAATATTAGTAGGAGAAATCTTTAAAAGGTCACCTAATGATCTTAGTAAAAACCTTAAATGTTGATGAATTGTGAATAGGAGTAGGGAACTCCCGTTTTACCTTTAATTGCTAATTGGGTTGGAAAAATTTTGGGGGAAGTTGTATATCGTAGCCACTTTTTTTATGAAATCAATTCCTAAATAATTTAGTTTTTCTATAAAAATTTCCATAAATATCATTTACTATTTTATTTAGTATATATTTTTAATAATAAGTAATTAATAATCATTATTTTATAATTTTTATTTAAATCAATAAATCATATCAAATAAGGATCATTTGGACTTAATTATAGGTATTTATCATTTTTGTTAGTTTTGTTACAATATGTCTAATTTAGTAATTGAATATCAATATTTTGGAAGTATTAATTACATTAATACTTTGTTTCAATTTTCAAATATTGAATTTGAAGTATATGAAAGCTTCCAAAAAATGAGTTTTCGCAATAGAATGGTCTTGGCGGGTAGTAATGGTTTGGTGACTTTATCGGTTCCGCTGGAAAAAGGGCGTGACCAAAAGCAGCCCATTCGAGATGTTCGTATCAGTTATTCCCTGCCTTGGCAACAACAACATTGGCGGACAATTGAGTCATGTTATAACCGGTCTCCTTTTTATGAATTCTACCGGGATGGGTTGGAAAGGATCTTTAGTTCCAGACCAGTGTACCTGCTCGACCTCAATCGGGATGTCCAACAGTGGTTATGGAAAGTATTAAAAGTGCCCGCCGGCTTTTCTGAAACCTCATCCTATCAAACCCAAATTCTGGAAAATAGCTTTGATGCGCGGAACCGATGGATGCCTAAAAACTTTCGATCAGATCATGGCTCCATCCGGTATCGACAGGTATTTGAGGACCGAATCGGGTTTCAACCCAATCTCAGCATTTTGGACTTATTGTTTTGTATGGGTCCATCTGCTCATTCGCTCCTGAAAGGCAACGTTTTATCCATTTAAATAATCTTAGGTTAGAATAGGGTTGAACCCTTAATTTTAAGCCTTTGTAACCCAATGTTGTCAATGTAGTGTTGTGCTTAATCCCCTGATGAATAAAAGAAAATGGCTACTGTTTACGCTGCTAATTTGTAGTGTTGGTACTTTATATGCGCAAGATTTCTCCAATAAGGGGAAAGAATTTTGGATTGCCTATCCGGCTCATATTAATGGAAGTACTGGTAATAATAGTTCTGTAATGGGTTTGTATATAACGTCAAATGTCAATACAACAGGTACTATTAAGGTAGGAGCTAATACTGTTAATATTAATGTTACCGCTAATCAAATTACAAAAGTCTTTTTAGGCACTGTTGCTAATATGGATGCCAGTAGTGTTGATGTTTACCTTGATATGACGGATGGCATTAAAAGTAACGCAGCTATAAAAATTACTACTACAGACCCTGTTGTTGTTTATTCTCATATCATTCAAAGTAGAAGAAGCGGAGCTACATTAACATTGCCAACAACCGTTTTAGGTAATGAATACATTGTTCCGAATATGAATTCAGTCGGTACAGCAAACCTAAGACAGAATAATGGTAGTCCTGGCGGAACTGGTGAATTCGTAGTGGTTGCAACTCAATCGAATACGGTAGTAGAGATTACTCCTACAGCTCAAGGTGTTGCAGGAAGACCAGCAGGACAACCCTTTCAGGTTACCCTTTTAAACGCGGGCGATTGTTATCAGTTTCAATCTCTTTTAAATGGTGATATTTCTGGCACCAAAGTACGTTCGATTTCCTCTGGTCAAGGTGGGTGTAAGCCTATAGCTGTTTTTTCAGCATCAACATGGAGTGCTTTTGATTGTAATGCCGCTTCCGGCGGAGATAATCTTTTCCAACAATTATTTCCAACCAGATCTTGGGGTAAACAATTCGTTACTGCTCCTTTCTTTAATAAATCGGAAGATATTTATCGAATTTTTGTTCAAAACAGTAGTACGGTTGTTCAAATTCAAAATAATGGTACTGTTACAACACTAACTAACAGCTCTTTTAATAGTAATGGAAACTATTACACTTATAGAAGTGCTACTCCCATTATCATTAATGCTTCTGATCCCATACAGGTTGTTCAATATATTACTTCCCAAACCTGTAAAACAGGTTGTGCAACTGCCAATAATAATCCGGCTTGTTATGCAGACCCAGAAATGGTGATATTAAATCCTGTCGAGCAAACATTAAGTGATATTACTTTTTTTTCAGCTCATCAGAATTTTGTTCCCTCAGGTCAAACTAATGTAACGCAGCACTATGTCAATGTGATTATCAGTAAGTCTTTCAAAAACTCTGTCAAAATTGATAATGCAATACCTACCGGTCAGTTTATCGATATCCCTAATAGCAATTATTCTTATTTACAAGAAAATCTAACAAGCTCATCGGGTATTAATCCGGTTCATAGGATCACTGCTGATTCTAGTTTTTCTGCAATTGTGTATGGTTATGGAGACGTAGAGTCATACGGCTACAATGGAGGTACCAACGTTAAAGACTTCAGTCGTCAGGCTTCTTTTAATAATCCTTATTCTCGTATCGATTCAGCAGTCACTTGCATCAATACCCCTGTTCAATTTTCTGTTCCACTCGGGTTTCAACCTACCACCCTAAGATGGGATTTTAGTACCGCACCTAATATCGCTCCCAATTCCGGTATTGGTCCAATAAATGCCCCTGTTGCAGATAGTACTCCACTTGTAAACGGACAACGTTTATATTATTTTAGTACAGGTAAAACATTTCAGTTTACTTCTGCCAATTCCAATTCATTAAGAGATACTATCAAATTATATACTACTTCAGCTACACCTGACGGTTGTGGAAGTACAGATCAAGTATTCTCTATACCCATTAAAGTGAATAATAAACCCATCGCTGATTTCACTATTACATCTACAGGATGTGTTTCAGATGTAGTCGGTTTCAATACCCCCAAGACATCCGGCGTAAGGTGGCTCTGGGATTTGGGTAATGGTGGCAATCTGGACATTACAACAGAAACACATGGAGTGGTGTATGGGCAACCGGGAAGCTATAATGTAAAACTTCGAACCATTTCAGATATTGGATGTGTATCGGAAGAAACTACCAAAGTGTTAAACATCACTACGAAACCTATTGCCAATTTTAACTTCTCTGCCATACGTTGTACAGATACCGATATCACTTTTACCGACGCTTCTACCAGTCAATCTGGTGCCATCACTAAATGGACATGGGACTTAGGTGATGGAAAAGGAAATATTGTTGCCAGCACCAATGCACAACAAACCACAAAGTATACTACCACGGGTGGTAAGAATGTGAGTTTGCAAGTAGAAACAGCATCCGGTTGTAAAAGTGATGTCTTTATTCCGGCCACACTTCCCTTTGTACATCCCTTACCTCAACCGGGATTCATTTTGCCTGAAGTCTGTTTGAATGATGCCAGTGCACAGTTTACCGATACCAGTAAAATTTCAGATGGCTCCGAATCCCAGTTTACTTATCTATGGAATTTCAATGCAGGAACACCTGCAGTAAGTCCTGCTCCGAATATTACCAGCAGTACGCTGAAGAATCCACAGGTGAAATATAATAAGTCTGATAATTATGCCGTGTCTCTTAGGGTAACTTCCAAAGATGGATGTGTCAACACCATCTCTCAGAACTTTACTGTTAACGGTTCCATACCCAAAGCAGATTTTGAAGTACAAATGAATACGGTACTCTGCGCTAAAACCCCGGTGGTGATTTTAAATAAGTCAACAGTTGATTTCGGTGCTGTTACCAAATCTGAAATTTATTGGGATCGGGTGAATAGTCCTGCTGTATTTCAAACGGATGAAACACCGGCTATGAATAAAGCCTACAATTATAAGTATGCGGTGTCGAATACTGCCGGACAAAACTTCAATATCCGCATGGTATCTTATTCGGGGGGGAATACTTGTGTGAGTGAAGTAACAAAAACCATTACAGTACATCCCAATCCATTAGCTGCATTCACCGTATCGGCTGCGGATGTATGTTTTGATGAAACCGGTATCATTCATCGATCAAAGTGCCATGAGATCGGCGGTATTACCCACCAGATGGGTCTGGGATTTGGGGAAAGGCAATACTTCATCTATTCAGAATCCGGTACGTGCTTATAAAGATTCCGGTTCATTCAATACCACTCTCCATGTGTATAGTGCTGCCGGTTGTGGTAGTGATACGGCAATGGTTACTTTAACCATTTATCCGCTTCCGGTATTAAATATGGGAACACAAAGAGTAACAGTATTGGAAGGTGGTCAAATTAAATTGAATCCGGCTTTCGTGTATGGAAATGATCTCAGTTATTTATGGACACCGCCATCCTTTTTGAGCAGCGATACCGTATATTCTCCTGTCTCCAAACCGGTAGATGATATCCGATATACATTTACGGTAACAGGTGAGGGGGGATGTTCGGTGAGTGATACGATTTTTATCAAAGTGTTAAAATCGCCGGAAATACCCAATGCATTTTCACCCAATGGTGATGGCATCAATGATACCTGGGATATTAAGTATCTTGAAAGCTATCCCGGTGCAACCGTTGATGTATTTAACAGGTATGGACAAATTGTTTTTCGTTCTTTTGGATATAACAGAGCTTGGGACGGTAGGTCAAACGGTCAGGTACTACCCATTGGAACGTACTATTATATCATTAATCCTAAAAATGGAAAACCGATGTATACCGGTTCCATAACGATTATCCGATAGCATGAATAGATTGAAAATATATGGATGGATCATAGGGGTTTGTTTGACCGTTGTTGCAAATGCGCAACAGCGTCCTTACTATACCCAGTACATCATGAATAATTATATCATCAATCCGGCTGTTGCCGGGATTGAAAATTATTGGGATGTAAAAGCATCTCATCGTATGCAGTGGGTAGGCGTACAGGATGCACCGGTTACTACTTATATCACCATGCATGGACCTTTGAAGAAAAATGATTTTGGTTGGGAAACGGCTACCAGTATGCGCGCCAGAGGGGAGAATCCACGCGGACAAGCTTATTGGCAAAGTTATCAGTCTGCTGAACCACATCATGGAATTGGGTTTACCATGTTGAATGATAAGACCGGACCTTTGAATCGCTTTGCGGCTTTTGGTACTTATGCGTATCACTTGGGTATTTCTCCTACCACCAGTTTGTCTGCAGGTGTTTCAGTAGGTATCAGTAATATGAGTCTGGATGCTTCCAAACTTAATTTTGGATCTACCACAGTGGATCCTGCAGTTGCCGGTAGTGGATTGATTAATCAGATCAGACCTGATATTGGTGCCGGATTATGGTTGTACTCAAAAGATTACTTCGTAGGCGTATCCGCACAACAGATCGTTCCTCAAAATGTAGCTTTCTCGAATAATACGGTGTATGTAGAGAAAGGGAAACTTGTACCACACTTGTTTTTTAGTGCCGGTTATCGGATGCAGTTATCGCGAGATGTCAGTTTATTGCCTTCGACACTGATCCGCTATGTATCTCCTTTACCCATTGGTTTTGATTTGAACGCCAAGTTTATGTACCAGGATCTTTTATGGTTAGGAGGTTCTTATCGCTATCAAGATGGATTTGCAGGAATGGTGGGATTGAATGTGAGTCACAATATCAATATTGGATACTCATACGATTTACAAACCTCAAGACTCAATACAGTAAGTAAAGGAACACATGAGATATTGATTGGCTTTCAGTTGGGGAATAAATATGGAGATTGGTGTCCACGTAATCTCTGGTAGGATTAGAGTCTGGCTTTCTTCAAAATTCTTATGGTAACATTATTGTCTTGCATCCATTGTTGAAGTAATTGTTGTTGATACCAATCTATTAGCATTCGTTTCTTTGTCTGTACAGAATCATACTCACTGAAAGCAGCAGGGTAGGCCAACTGATCATTTTTTATGTCAGAGATCATCAAACGATCCAGTATCGCTAAGATTTCAGTCGGATCTTTTATGATGATCTTTGTCTCCTGCTCAGCACTCTCTTTTTCTTTTCTTTTTTCTTCAACAACCGATTTTTTAATTTTGGGTTTTTCCGGAGATGACGGCTGAACAGGTTTTAGTTTTTTATCCAGCTTCTCAAAAGCCGCAATCATATTTTCTAGTGATTCAAGGCTAGACGGAATGATTTTTTGTAGATGTAAATCTTCCACAGCCTTCATCGCCATTTCAACTTCTTTGCTGATTTTTTCCTGTTCTGTTTTACTCAATAAACTCGCTTTCATTTCCTTCGCAATGGTCAGCTTTGCTTCTTGTAAATCTTTTTCCATTCGCTGCATGTCCTTTTCATATTCCTCTTTAAAAGGTTTACGTACATACACAGGCATGGTACTGGTATCTAGTGTTTTATACGCCTGCTTCATTTCCTGTTCTGCTTTTTCTATTTTAACCAGTTCATCTTTCCAGTCAGATAGTTCCCAATTTTTTTCAGTTTGTATTTTTCGAAAAGCACCTTGTAATGTTGCAGGTATTTGTTGAATCGCTTCTCTTACCTCTTTGCTATTCAATGACGCTTCTATTTCTCTTGATGCTTGCTCCAGGTTTTCACTCATTTCTTTCTTCAAAGAATTGGATAAAAAGAAAGCGGGATTGAATAGGGGATTGGTCACTTTCACAGCCATAGGTTCTATGGCAACGGCTTGCACTTCTCTTACCCGATTCATGATGGTTGTATCTGCAACTTTTGGTAAGGTCTCTGCAGTGCTCTTTTTCGACTGCGTAGGATGAAACTAGGCAACTGAACTTAAAATACTGGTTACCAGTAAAAATGATAAGAGCTGTTTCTTGTAAGTAAATCTGTTTTCATGCGCACCGATCATTCGCTTTACCCTGTTTAATAATTCATGTTGATGTGAGCCTGCCGCAGCCATAACCAATGCAGGTGTGGCTTGTAATTGCGCCATTCTTAATAAGGCTTCAGCATAGGTAGAAGCGCTGTATTGAAATTGTAATACCCAATCATCGCAACTATTCTCTCTTTCTTTACGGATATGAGCCGAGAATAATCTGGTAAATGGATTAAAGAACAAACTGATCTCAGCAACAGATAACAAAATATTTACGAGATAATCATATCGTTTGATATGCGCCAACTCGTGTAATAAAATGGCTTCCAATTGTGCCACGCTTAAATGATTGATACTGGCTACCGGTACCAGTATCAAAGGTTTTAAAAAACCAATGGTGAGGGGAGACGCAATTTTCTCAGACAAAAAAATGCGCACTTCTCTTGTAATACCCAATTGTAGAGCAGTGTCTTGTACAAATACCCGCCAGTTAGCCGGCATTTTCACCAATCCCTCTTTTCTTATTTGCAGTGTATACCGATAACCAATGATCCATTTGACAGACAAGAAAACCATTAAGATCAAATAGGCTGCAGATAAATAGGGCAATAATTGTTCTGCCCATATCATCAATTTTAATATAGTGGATCGAAAGCCCACTCCCGGTGGTACAACGGTAGTGATGGTACCGGATGCTGCTCCGTCAGCAATGGGTGTCCATTGTTGATAGGCACTGTAATAAAAGAATAAAGTGATGATGAACCAGATAAAACCAATGCTTTGTAAAATAACGGCCAGACTATATTTTACAGAAGCCCTAGGCTTGGCGAGTGATGTCATCAGTAGATACAATAGCCACAAAATTGCCATCTGCCATAAACTATTCGCAATGGCATAACCCAGAGATTGTAGAAAAATCGATTGAAAGACAGGGAGCATTTTATTGCTTTTTCAAGTTATCCAATAGCTTCTGGATCTCTTCCAATTCTTCTTTATTCGGTGTTTGGTTACCCAGAGCCTGCATCACGAGTTGACTGGAAGATCCTCCAAACAATGAGTTGATCATTTTACCAACGATCTGTTGCTGTGTGCTTTCGCGACTGATATTGGCGCGGTAAATATGAGTCTTACTACTGTCGTCTCTTTTCACAATACCCTTTTCAAACATGATCTGCATAAGTTTAAGGGTAGTGGTATAACCCGCATCTTTGTGCTCACTCAATATTTCATGTACTTCACGAACAGTAGCAGTTCCTTTATCCCATAAAACCCGAAGTATTTCCAGCTCACTTTCTGTGGGCTTAATGTGCTTAGCCATGCTTTACGATTTAATTCGTAAGCAATTTACGAGGTTAGTCGTAAATGAACAAGAAAAGTTATGTTAAGAGTCCATAGTCAATAGACCATGGTCCGTGGACTATGGTCTATTGACCAACGTAACCCCAACCCCATACGCCGCAATCTTTTTAAAGCGGAGTTGTTCTTTTTGGATACTGGCTCTGTAATAAGGTTTGAAAACGCCTTTTTTATCTAAAAAACCAATGGTACAGGAGTAGGGTTGACTGTCTTTTTGTATTTCTACGATGGGCTCCTTTCCCAAATTTGGGATATTGATGGAGTCGGTGATGTGCAATTCTTTGTATTGCATTCTCACCGTGTAATGAAAACGGCGTTCTGTTTCATATAGTTGTACTGCAAATTTCCAGTCGTTGAATTCATCCGGCACTTTTTGCTGGTGCGA
>OFDN01001171.1_pt1 | contig 18233 bp, 16 predicted proteins | sample 1520971 | NCBI WGS metagenome assembly OFDN01 (sample SAMEA94257418, study PRJEB24077) | hot springs metagenome | biome: Aquatic biome; feature: Geographical feature; material: Water | place: India | collected 2012-06-12 | depth 5 m
CGCCGGCCGGCAACGGGGATGCCGGCGCCAGGGTGGGCACCCCGGCCGGCGCCCCGGGTGGAACACTGGCCGCCGCGGCGTCGGGCCGGCCGGGCAGGGCGGCGAACAGGCTGTTGGCCATGCGCGCCAGCACCGCCGGGTCGGGGAAGGAGCCGGGTGCGGCGTCGGCAACCGCCGCGGGCAGGATGTCAGGCGTACTCATGGTAATGCCCGACGTCGACATTCTCCAGAACCGCCAGCGCGTCCTCGGTGAGCACCGCGGCCGAGCAGTAGAGCGAGATCAGGTAGGAGGCGATGGCCTTGCGGTTGATGCCCATGAAGCGCACCGACAGGCTGGGCGCCACCTCGCCGGGAACCCCCGGCTGGAACAGCCCGACGACGCCCTGCTTCTTGTCGCCCGTGCGTAGCAGCAGGATGTTGGAACGGCCGACGCCGTCCTCGCCGGTCGTCACGTGCAGCTTGTCGCAGGGCACCAGCGGCAGCCCGCGCCAGGTGAGGAAGGGCGAGCCGAACAGGGTGACCGTGGGCGGCGGCACGCCGCGCCGCGTGCATTCGCGCCCGAAGGCGGCGATGGCGCGGGGATGGGCCAGGAAGAAGGCCGGCTCCTTCCACACCCGCGCGATCAGCTCGTCCAGGTCGTCCGGGGTCGGCGGCCCCTTGCGGGGGGTGACCCGCATGGACGGGGCGACGTTGTTCAGCAGCCCGTATTCGGCGTTGTTGATCAGCTCGTTCTCCTGCTTCTCCTTCACCTTCTCGATGAGGAGACGGAGCTGCTCGCGGATCTGGTCGTAGGGGTGCGCGTACAGGTCGGAGACGCGGGTCTGCACGTCGAGGATGGTGGTGACCGCGTTCAGCGTGTACTCGCGCGGCGCCTCCTCGTAGTCGATGAAGGTCTCCGGCAGGTCCTCCCCGTCACCGGGGCTGCATTCCACGTCGGCCGCGCCGTCGCTGCGCGTGTCGCGCACGCGGTTGACCCGGAAGGTGCCCGCCTCGACCGGCACCCAGGGCAGGAAGGAGACCAGCCAGCGCGGCGTGATGGCCGACCACTGGGCGGGGGTCTTGGTGGTGTTGGCGAGCTGGCGGGCCGCCTTCTCGCCAAGGGTCTGGCGAAGTTCGATGCTGTCCGGCATTCACTGACTCCTCGGCACCGGCGGCGGTTCGGATCGGACGCGTCTCCACCCGTTCCGCGCCGCAGCCTTGCGCTGCATGTGCGAGGAACGTGCATCCCGTGCGCCCGGCTCGCAATACGAGAGAAGCCGGTGCATTCACTTTGATCCAAGATAGCGGATGGTCGGGCAATCTATTGGATGTCTCCCTATCGGCCGGCCTCCTGTCCATCCTCCTGGATCAGCGCGCGCAACGCGCGCCGCAGCGCGATGAAGCCGGGGCTGTCCTCGTCGCGCGGGCGCGGCAGATCGACGATCACCTCCCGCTTGATGCGGCCCGGCCGCGGGGTCATGACCAGGATGCGGTCGGCGAGCAGGATCGCCTCGTCGATCGAATGGGTGACGAGGAGCACGGTCTTCGGCTCGCTGCGCCAGATCCGCACCAGCTCGTCCTGCATGGAGCGGCGGTTCTGGTCGTCCAGCGCCGCGAAGGGCTCGTCCATCAGCAGCACGCGCGGGCGGACGGAAAAGGCGCGCGCGATCGCCACGCGCTGGCGCATGCCGCCGGAAAGCTGGTGCGGGTAGTGGCGCTCGAAGCCGGTCAGCCCGACCAGCCGGATGTGCTCGTCGGCGATCCGCCGGCGCTCGGCCGCCGGAACCCGCTTCATCTCCAGCCCGAACAGCACGTTGTCGAGCACCGTGGCCCACGGGAACAGGGCGTAGTCCTGGAAGATCACCGCGCGTTCCCAGCCGGGGCCGGTCACCGGCCGGCCGTCCACCCGGATCGAGCCGGCGCTGGGCTGCTCGAATCCGGCCACGAGGTTGAGCAGGGTGGTCTTGCCGCAGCCGGAATGGCCGAGGAGCGCGCAGACCTCGTTCTCCTCCAGCTCGAAACCGACGCCGTGCAGCGCGGTCACCACGTCGCCGCGATCCGGATCGCCGTAGGTCTTTTCCACGCCCAAGACGGACAGGCTTGCCATGGATGCCCCCTCCTCCGTTCAGCGGCCCAGCCCCGGCGCCCAGGGCAGGGCGCGCGCGGCGAGCCGGCGGATGGCCAGATCGATGACAAGGCCCGTGGCCCCGATGGACAGCATGCCGACCACCACGATGTCGGTGCGCAGCAGGGAGCGCGCGTCGTTGATCAGGAAGCCCAGCCCGGTGGTGGCGCCGACCAGCTCCGCCGCCACCAGCGCCATCCAGCCGGTGCCGAGCCCGATCCGGATGCCGGTGACGATCTGCGGCAGCGCCGCCTTGGCCGCCACCCGCAGCACCAGCGTCGCCTCCCCGGCGCCGAGGCTGCGGGCGGCGCGGATCAGGTTGCGGTCCACCTGCCGGACGCCGTGGATGGTGTTCACCAGGATCGGGAAGGCCATGCCCAGCAGGATGATGAACTGGTTCTGCGTCTCCGACAGGCCGAACCACAGGATGCTGAGCGGGATCCAGGCGAGCGGCGGGATCGGGCGCAGCACCTCCACCACCGGATCGAGCTGCTCGGCCACCGACCGCCACCAGCCCATCGCCAGCCCCAGCGGGATCACCGGCAGCGCCATCAGGAAGGCCAGGAACTCCCGCCGCAGGCTCGCCAGCAGGTGATGGAGCAGCTCGCCCGACAGCAGCAGCCCGGCCCCGGTCACCGCGATGCGGCTCGGTGCCGGCATGAGGATGGCGAGGTACGGGTCGATGCCGGGCAGCACCACGCCGCTCACCGTCTCCCACAGCGCCAGAAGCACGCCCAGGGTCGCGAAGGGACGCAGTCGCCGCAGCAGGACGCCGGCGAGGCGGCGTCCGGGGCGGGTGACGGCAAGCGGCAGGGCGGCCACGGCGGAGCGGGTCACGTCAGCCGCCGTAGGTCCGGCCGCCGAAGCTCCAGGGCCGGACCAGGTCGCCCGGCTCGGGGAAGGGCTGCGGTGCCGCGGCCGTGGTCTGGTTGACGTAGGGCGGGTAGGGCACCTTGCCCGGCGTCCCCGCCCAGCCCGCGGGCAGGAACACCGGCCGCTCCGGCACCGCCCATCCCAGCTTCCCGACGGCCCGCCGCGCGAATTCCGGCGCGTAGGACGCGGCGTACTCCTCCCCCGTGATGTCGCGGGTCAGGCGGTTGCGCGCCTTCAGCCACGCGCGGATGCGGGCGTTCTCCTCGGCCCAGAAGCCGGGCAGGGGCACCAGCGACGTCGGCTTGAACAGGTTGTTGTTGCGCTCGATCTGGCGGGCCAGGAAGGCCGGCGGCAGGGTCTTCAGGCTGGGATCCTCGGCGACCAGCCGCGTCGCCTCCTCCGGCTTCAGCCGGATCCACAGCGCCGCTTCGACGAAGCTGTCGGCCAGCGCCTGCACCACGTCGGGGACGTTGTCGATCAGCTCCTGCCGGACGAAGGCCAGCCCCTCGTAGATCGAGTAGGGGTGGCTGTCGTCGATGATGCGGCCGGTCTTGCGCTCCTCCACCAGCAGCGACACCGAATGGTCCCAGGGCACCACGGCGGTGACGCCCTGCGGAAGCTGGAGCTGCTCGGACAGCGGCAGGTTCTTCAGCACCACGTCCTTGCCGATGACCAGCCCGTTCGCCTCCGCCGTGGCCTGGAAGTAGAACTCGGCCGAGGAGCCGGTGACGATGCCGATGGTGTGCGGCGTGGCCGCACCCTTCAGGTCGGCCAGCGACTTGATGGGCGAGTTCACCGGCACGATGACCGCGTGGGTCAGCAGCGGGTAGTTGACGATGCCGCGCGCCGGCACCTTGCGGTCGACCAGCGAGTGGTAGGGGAAGTTGCCGGTCCCACCCACCTGGGCGCGGGCGGCGGTGAAGGCCTCGATCAGGTCGGGGCCGGAGTTGAAGGGCTGGAATTTCGCCTCGATCCCCCGGCTGGTCAGCAGCCCCAGCCGGTCGATGACGATGTTCAGCGCGTTCTGCCCGGTCCATGGCGGCTGGTAGGCGATGGTGAGCGGCCACCAGCCCTTGGCCTTCAGCCACGCGACCGACGCCGCCGACACCGGCTCGTAGGGCTGCGGCCAGCCCCAGTCCGTGGTGTTCCCCTGGGCGCTGCCCTGGGCCAGCGCCGGCAGCGGCGAAGCACCCGCCATCAGCGCCGCCGTCGCGGCGGTGCCGAGCAGCCCGAGAAGGGTGCGGCGATTCAGCGAAAGGGCATGGAGACGATCGGGCATGGGCTCCTCGTGACGGGGATGCTGCGGACCGCTGGTTGGCGAAGGCGGGCTGGAGAAGGCGGGCGGTCCGCCATGGCACCGCCCACGCTTCCTAGATTACGCATTTTCCTATTGGATAAAAAGGTTATTATCGCGTGCGCGTGTGGAATGAGCCGGGTTCCGCGCTCAGGCGGCGAGGCTGGGCTTGCGGCCGAGGTTGCGGGTCACGCTGCGGCGTCCGTCCACGCTGACCGGCGGCTCGCCGGCGATGGTGGTGCGGCGCACGACGCGCGGCAGGTCGCCGTAGTCGTCGACCGCGCGGTGGATGGTGGTGCGGTTGTCCCAGATCGCCACGTCGCCCGGCGACCAGTGCCAGCGGATGGTGTTCTCGGGGCGCGTCGCGTGGTCGGTGACGATGTCCAGCAGGCGCCGGGAATCCGAGCTGCCGAAGCCGACCAGGCGCTGCAGGAAATGGCCGACGATCAGCGTCCGCTCGCCGGTCACGGGGTGCACGGCCACCAGCGGATGCTCGGTCTCGAAGACGGTCGAGGTGAACACCTCGTTGTAGCGCTTCAGCCCGTCCTGCCGCAGGTTGCGGTCGCCGACATAGTCGTAGAGGTTGGAGTGGACGGCCCACAGCTTGTCGGCCAGCTCCCGCAACGGCTCCGGCAGTTCCTCGTAGGCGGCCACCGTGTTGCCCCACAGCGTGTCGCCGCCACGCTCCGGCAGGGTCTGCGGACGCAGGATGCTGACGCTGGGATAGGCGTCGAGGAAGGTGATGTCGGCGTGCCAGGAGCTGGCGCGGTCTCCGCGCGAGCCGTCGACGTCCAGGATAGCCTCGGTGCCTCCCAGGGACGGCACGGTGGGGTGGCCGACCAGATCGCCCCACAGCTTGCCGAACGCCTCCTGCACGGCGTCGTCGACATGGTGCTGGTCGCGCACGAAGACGACGCGGTGCTTGTACACCGCATCCTGGATCGCCTTGAAGGTCGCGGGGTGCAGGTCGCCGGACAGTTGCACGCCGCGGATCTCGGCGCCGATGTTGCCGTTGATCGGCGTGATCTCCAGGGCGTAGGGCTGGCTGGTCTCGGAGGTGCTGGTCATCGATTCGTCTCCTCGGTGGGTGGGTGTGTCCGGCGGTGCCCGCGGGCACCGCAGGGGGAACAAGGGAGTTCAGGCGGCGAGGCGCCGGCCACCGGCGGGGTCGAACAGGTGGGCGGCGGCGGGGTCGGGGCGCAGCGGCAGCCGGTCGCCCGGCCGGACGGACAGCCGGTCGCGGAACACGCCGACCACCTCCCGGCCCGACAGCCGGGCCACGACGACCGTCTCGGAGCCTGTGGGCTCCACCACCACCACCTCGGCCGGCAGCCCGCCCTCGGGGTCGATGGTGAAATGCTCCGGGCGCAGGCCATAGACGGCGGGGCGGCCGTCGCTGCCCGGCGGCACGGCAGCCAGCGGCAGCACGTCGCCCGCGTCGGTCACGAAGAACGCGCCGCCGTCGACGGCGATGCGCCCGGTCAGGATGTTGATGGCCGGCGATCCGATGAAGCCGGCGACGAACAGGTTGGCGGGGCGGTCGTACAGCTCCAGCGGCGGCCCCACCTGCTCGACCCGTCCCTCGTTCATCACCACGATGGTGTCGGCCATGGTCATGGCTTCGATCTGGTCGTGGGTGACGTAGACGGTGGTGGTCCGCAGCCGCTGGTGCAGCTCCTTGATCTCGGCGCGCATCTGCACGCGCAGCTTGGCGTCCAGGTTGGACAGCGGCTCGTCGAACAGGAAGACCTGCGGGTCGCGCACGATGGCGCGGCCCATGGCGACGCGCTGGCGCTGCCCGCCGGAGAGCTGGCGCGGGTGGCGCTCCAGCAGGCCCGACAGCCCCAGGATGCCGGCGGCACGCTCCACCCGCGCGGCGATCTCAGCCTTGGGCAGCCCGCGGAGCGTGAGCGCGAAGCCGAGGTTGGCGGCCACGGTCATGTGCGGGTAGAGCGCGTAGTTCTGGAAGACCATGGCCACGTCCCGCTCCTTGGGCGGGGCGTCGGTCACCACGCGCCCGCCGATGCGGATGTCGCCGGAATCGACCGCTTCCAGCCCGGCAACCATGCGCAGCAGCGTGGACTTGCCGCAGCCGGACGGGCCGACCAGCGCCACGAAGGAGCCGTCCGGGATGGCGATGGACACACCGTGCAGGACCGGCGTCGGGCCAAAGGATTTGGTCACGGAGAGGATGTCGACGGCCGCCATGGCGGGGGGCTCCGTTCCGGTTGGGGGCTGGTGGGGATTTGGCGGCGCTCAGTCCTTCAGCCCGCCGGCGGTCAGGCCGCGGATGAAGTACTTGCGGACCAGCAGGGTGAAGAGGAGGACGGGCAGCATCACCAGCGTGCCGCTGGCGGCGATCTTGCCCCACTCCCACCCCTCGTACTGGAGGAAGTTGACGATGGCGACCGGGGCGGTGATGGCGTTGGTGCGCGTCAGGATCAGCGCGTAGAAGAAGTCGCTCCACGAGAAGACGAAGCAGAAGACCGCCGTCGCCGCGAGGCCGGGTGCCGCCAGCGGCAGCGTCACGCGGACGAAGGCCTGCCATACCCCGCAGCCGTCGATCCAGGCCGCCTCCTCCAGCGATTTGGGGATGGCGGCGAAGAAGGTCTGCATGAACCAGATCACGATGGACAGGTTGAAGGTCATGTAGACCAGGGCCAGCCCGATCACCGTGTCCTGCAGCCCGGCCCAGCGGTAGGCCAGGAAGAAGGGGATGGTGAAGGCGATGGGCGGGGCCATGCGGGTCGCCAGAACCCACAGCGCCACCGCCCCCCGCCCGCGGAAGCGCCAGCGCGTCAGGGCATAGGCCGCCGGCACGCCGAGCAGAAGGGAAACGGCCGTGGACAGGGTGCCGACCAGCAGGCTGTTGACGAAGGAGCGGGCGAAGTTGCCCTGCCACAGCGCCGCGAAGTTCTCCAGCGTCGGCGTGAAGAGCAGCGTGTGCTCGAAGACGTCGTCCGCCGGTCGGAAGGCCATCTGCACGATCCACAGGACCGGGAACAGCACCGCCAGCACCAGCAGGACGGCCGCGGCGTGCAGGCCCGCCCGTCGAACGCCGCGCCGGCGCAGCGGTCGGCGCCTCCAGGGTATCGCGGCGAAGGGAGGGCGGGCGAGCCGCGGGCGCGGCAGGGTCGCGTCAGTCATGATGGTCTCCGGTCCACCCCAGGCGGCCCGCCAGCCAGCTCAGCGCGAAGACGCCGGCCAGCAGGATCGTGGCGATGGCGCTGGCGTAGCCCCAGTAGGAGAAGTTGAAGGCCTGGACGAAGGCGTAGTAGTTGGTGACCTCGGTGGCGTTGCCCGGCCCGCCGTCGGTCAGCACATAGATCAGCGGGAAGGCCTTGAAGCTGTCGATCAGCCGGAACAGCCCGCAGACGATCAGCACCGGCCGTATGTAGGCGAACACCACATGGCGGAAGGTCTGCCAGCGCGTGGCGCCGTCGACCCGGGCGGCTTCCAGCGGCTCGTCGGGGATCATCTGGAGCGCCGCCAGCACCATCAGCATGGTGAAGGGAAACCACTGCCAGGTGTCCGCCACCGCGACCGCCGCCAGCGCCGTCGAGGCGTTGGTGATGAAGGACTCCGCGTGGATGCCGAGGAGGTCGAGCAGGTGGTGCAGCGGGCTGACGTCGGGCGTGTAGAGGACCTTCCACACCAGCGCCACCACGATGGGCGGCAGCACCATCGGCACCAGGAAGGCCGAGCGGATCGCCTCGAACAGCCGGGAGCGGAGGTTCAGCAGCAGGGCGATGCCGAGCCCGACCGCGAGCTGGAGCGACACGCTGACCGCGGTCAGCACGAGCTGCACGACGACCGAATGCAGGAACCGCCCGTCCTGTGGCAGCTCGGCGTAGTTGCGCAGCGGACGGGACAGGTCGAAGACGGTGGACGGATCGACGAGGCTGAGCGGGGTGAGGCTCACGCCGACCAGGAACAGGGTCGGCAGGACCGTGATGGCGGCCAGCACCAGCAGCGCCGGCAGCAGCCCGATGAGGTGGGCGCGCCGTCGCCGGCGCTCCCACCCGTCGTCGGCGACGGGGAGCGTCATGGCGGCCCCCGCCTCAGATCGCCACGCCCGCACGCTTCAGCTCGGCGATCGAGCCGGCCTGCGCCTGCTCCAGCGCTTGGCGGGCCGAGAGCTGCCCGGAGACGATGTTGGCGATGGCCTTGTTGAGCTGCTGGTCCACCTGCGGGTAGACCGGCACGGTGCGGTACTTCATGTAGCCGCCCTCGGCCGACCGCTCGATGGTCTGCCGCACCAGATCGGCGATGCTGTGGCCGTTGATCACCGTGCTGCGCTTGAACGCCTCCGATTCGAAGTCCGAGCGGCGGGTGGGGGAGCTGTAGCCCTCCTCCTCGATGGCGCGGCGGGTGTTCGTCTTGGACAGCGCCCACTGGATGAAGGCCCAGGCCGCGTCCTTGTTCTTCGACGCCGCCGGAATGCCCAGCCCGTGCACCGCCACGCCGGGGAAGCGGCCGGCCGGCCCCTTGGGCGCCAGCCCGTAGGCCACCGTCTTCGCGGTGCGGCTGCCGGCCGACCCGAGCTGGGCGAGGTAGGTCTGGCCGATCGAGGAGTAGTTGGCCCGTCCGCCCTGGAGCGCCTTCACCACCTGGTCCGGTGTGTAGGAGAGCACGCCGTTCGGCCCGAACTCCTTCAGCAGGCGGGCGAAATACTCGGCCGCCGCGACCGCCTCCGGGCTGTCCAGCACCGGGGTCAGATCGTCGGGCGGGTTGCGGAACACGGTGCCGCCGAAGGCCTGGAGATAGGGGACGAAGGTCCAGCCATAATGGTTGTCGGTCACGAAGCCGGCGCTGTTGTCCTTGCCGTGCGTGGCTTTCAGCACGGCGAGCAGGTCGTCGGTGCTGTCGGGGAAGGGCAGCCCCGCCGCCTGCACGAGGTCGGACCGCGCGGCGGCGGCGATGAAGCTGTCCACCGTCCAGGGGATGCCGTAGAGCTTGCCGTCCCGCCCGGTTTCCGGCGCGCGCACGCCGGGCAGGAAATCCTCCACGTCCCAGTCGGCGGGCGTGCGGTTGCGGTCGTGGATGAACCCGTCCAGCGGCGTCAGCCAGCCCGCGTTGATCCAGCGGCTGGAGTAGATGAAGGTCACGTTCAGGACGTCGTAGGCCGAGCCACCCGTCGACAGCTCCAGGTCGGCGCGCTGGTTGTACACCGGGAAGGACGGCGTGTCGTAGACCACGCGGGCGCCGGTCGCCGCCTCGAACTCCGGGATCCATTTGGCGAGGATCTTCGGGAACTGCGCGCTGAACACCGACACGTTCAGCGAGGTGCCGGAGAAGGGCTTGGCGCCGCCCTGGGCGGGCGCCCGGCCGGGCAACACCAGCAGGCTTCCCGCGGTGGCGGCGCCCTGGAGGAGGCTGCGGCGGGACAGGCGGTACGTCGTGCTCATGCGTCGTCTCCTCTCGTGGCGGCTCCGTCCGTCGTCCCGCGGCCTGCCCGGGGGAGGCGACATTCAACGCCGTGCACATGTGATAAAATATCATTCAACAGCATGCATCAACAGTTAATCAACTAATCTCCACTATGTAAATAGGAAAATCTCGGGTGGCGTCGTTCCGGATGTGGGGCGGGAGGGCCGGTGACCGTATGCGCCGTATGACACGATCACGCTGCGGCGATGCGCGCCGTGGCCCGCACGGCGTTCCCTCCCGGTGATGGTTCGTGAACCCGGGAGGGCCCCGGCCGATAAAAACTCTAAAATTATGTACTTTAAAACTATTCCACATGGTGGATAATAAAATCTCGATACAACGCGGAAATGGTATCGCCATGCCGCAATCCCTCTTTCGTCGGTACGCCGAATCGCATTCACATCCTGAGGGCGCGGTGCTCGCACCGCTGCTCCGCCTCGTTCTCGACCATATGGCGGAGGGCGTGTGCGTCGCCGGCTGCGATGGCCGGATCATCATGGCCAATCCCGCCGCCGAGGCGGTCTTTGGTCCGTTGCGCGGTGTTGCCTTCGATGCCGTCTTCGGCGACCGGCTGCGGCTGGAGGATGGGGTCAGTCCCTGTCTCGTCGCCCTCCGGCCGATGGGCCGCGCGATCCGGGGCGAGGCGCTGGAGCGGGAGAGCCTGTACCTGGCACCGCCCGCCGGTTCCGGCCTGGCCAGCGCTGCCGGGGCTGGGGTCTGGCTGCGGGTGAACGGGCGCCCCCTGGTGGAGGATGGGCGGTCGCTGGGCGGCGTTCTGGTCTTCCGCGACATCACCCAGGTCAAGGCGGCGGAGGACCGCACGGCCTGGCTCGCCCATTTCGATCCTCTGACCGGCTTTCCCAACCGCGTGGAGTTCCGCCGGCGGCTGGAGGCGGCGATCGCGGCCGGACGGCGGGACGGTACGACGCTGTCGGTGATGCTGCTCGATTTCGATGGCTTCAAGGAGATCAACGACCAGTTCGGCCACGCGGTGGGCGACGAGCTGCTGGTTTCGGTGGCCCGCCGGCTCCACGATGCGCTGGGGCCCGGGCCGACCGTCGCCCGGCTGGGCGGCGACGAGTTCACCATCATCGTCGAGGAGCGGGAGGACGGCGCGCTCGATTCGGTGCTGCAGGCCCTCGGCCGGGCGATGGCCGAGCCCTTCCCGGTCGCCGGCGGGCGGCACCGTCTGACCATCAGCGTCGGCGTCGTCCGTTTTCCCGATCAGGCCGCCGGCATCGACGACCTGCTGCGGTTCGCCGACATGGCCATGTACCGGGCCAAGCAGGGCGGCGGGGCCGCGGTCCGCCACTACGATCCGGCGATGATGGCGGCGGCGGCCGAGCGGGCCAGGCTGCGCGGTCTGCTGGCCGGGGCGCTGGAGCGTGGCGAGTTCCATCTCGACTACCAGCCCCTGGTGGAGGCGGCCGGGGGCCGTCCGGTCGGGGTCGAGGCGCTGCTGCGCTGGCATCCGGCCGAGGTGGCGGCGCCGGTTCCGCCGTCGGTCTTCATTCCCCTGTGCGAGGCGAGCGGCCTGATCCTGCCGATCGGCCGCTGGGTGCTGCTGACCGCCTGCCGCCAGATCCGGCGGTGGGCGGATGCCGGGGGGCCGAGGCTGGAACTCGCGGTCAACGTGTCGCCCCGCCAGCTCCGCGATCCGGCCCTGCTGGACGACGTGCGGACGGTGCTGGAGTCGACCGGCGTCGATCCCGCCCTGCTGGTCCTGGAGGTCACCGAGGGGCTGCTGATCGAGGACATGGAGTACAGCCGCCGGGTGCTGACCGGGCTGAAGCGGCTCGGGGTCCGGCTGGCCCTGGACGATTTCGGCACCGGCTATTCCAGCCTCAGCTACCTCAACAGCCTGCCGTTCGACGTCCTGAAGATGGATGGGTCCTTCACCCGCAGTCTGGGGGCGGCCGATCGGGACAACGCGGGCGGGCAGGCGGTCGCCCGCGCCATCATCGGGCTGGCGCACAGCCTGTCGATGACGCTGGTCGCCGAGGGGGTGGAGACGCCGGCGCAGCATGCGTGGCTGGCGGCGAACGGCTGCGGCCTGATCCAGGGCTATCTGACCGGGCGGCCCGAGCCGGCGGACACCGCCGGCGCCACGCTGCGCCGCCTCGCGGCCGATCACGAGCGCCGGCAGAAGGAACGGTTGGATTTCGTCATCTGAGGAGGGTCGCGGCGCCCCTCACCGGGACAGGGCGGCGCGCCCGGCCCCGGTGAGGATCATGTCGTTCTGGGGCGCGTGCACGCGGGCGCACAGCACGTCGCGGTGATGGCGTTCCAGCGGGTTGTCGCGCGACAGGCCGGGATTGCCGGTGACCTCCAGCGCGCGGCCCACCGCGTCGATGGCGTTGTTGGTGACGGTGTATTTCACCAGCAGGCTGTCGCTTGGCGATGGCGGGGCGCCGGCGTCCACCGCCGCCGCCAGCGAGCGCAGGAGGACGCGGTTGGTCAGCAGCAGCGCCTCGATCCCGCCGAGCGCCTCCTGCAGGCGCGGCACGGTGGCCAGCGACGCGCCGGCCAGCGACGTCGGCTTGCGGGCGTGCAGGAAGCCGACCAGCCAGTCCCGCGCGGCGCGGGCGATGCCGTCGTAGGCGCCGCTGAACAGGGTGGACATCCAGGCGGTGGTGACCGGGTCGGGGACCGCCCAGCCGGATGGCGGGCGGAGTTCCCCGGCATGGTCGTCCGGCACGAAGACGTCCCGGAACACCACCTCGTGGCTGCCGCTGGCCCGCATGCCGATGTGATTCCAGGTCTCGCGCACCTCGATTCCCTGCTCCGCCAGCCCGGCTCCGCGCGGCACCACCCAGGTGCCGACCAGCGGGTCGGTGTCGTCGGTTCGCCCCCAGACACCCAGCCAGGCGAGGGCCGGAATGCCGGTCGAGTAGAGCTTGGTGCCGGAGATGCGCCAGCCGCCCGGCACCCGGCGCGCCACGGTGGCCGGCAGGCCGCCGCGGTGGGGCGTGCCCAGCTCCGGCTCCACCCGCAGGATGTTGATCAGGGCGCCGTCGGTCGCGGCGCTGCGGGCGATGCGGTCGCGCAGCGCCACCGGCCAGGCGAGACCGTGCTGGAGCTGTGTGTGGATGACGTAGTGCAGCACCAGGACCAGCGCGGTCGATGGCTCGCCCCGCGCGATCCCGTTCACCACGGCCAGCGCGTCTTGCAGGCCGCCGCCCCGGCCTCCGAGCGACGGCGGATCGACCAGGGCGAGCAGCCCGGCCTCCCGCAGCCGGTCGAAATTCTCGAACGGGAAGCTGGCCGCGGCGTCGTGCTCGGCGGCGCGCAGCGCGAAGTCCGCCGCCAGCGCGGCGATGTGGGACGGGGCGATCCCCGCGGCCGTGCCCCCCTCGCCGAAGCCGGCGGGGAAGGGCGGTTCGTCGAATGGCATGGCAGGCGGCTCCGCTGCGGTGACGGGCATCGGGGGGAGGGGGATCAGGCGAGAAGGATCAGGCGAGGTCGACGGTGATGCGCCCGGCGAAGCGCTGGCTGTCGGTGGAGCGCTTGATCACCGACACGCTCTTCAGCTCGTCGGTGTAGAGCGCCAATTGCTGGCGCAGCTCGTCGCCGGTGGGGGTGACGTTGTGGGCGTGGCTGCGCAGCATCGCCTCCAGCTCCTCCACCGGGAATTTCGGGGCGAAGGGGGCGTAGGCGGCGGCCGCCGCGCGCAGGTCGGCGTAGGCGGCGTGCTGCGCCTCGATCAGGGCGGTGGTCAGCGCCTTCGCCGCCGGCCGGTTGTCGCGGAGAAGGCTGCCGCGCAGCCCGACCAGACAGCAGGTGCGGGTGGCGAACTCGCCGCAGACGTTGTTGGTGATCTCCACCATCTGCGGGTTCTTGGTGTGCCGCCAGACCAGCGGATCGCCATCGGCCAGCGCCTGGATTTCCCGCTTCTCCACCGCCAGCCCCAGCAGGTCGGCGGGATACTGGCGCCATTCCACGTCCTTGGCCGGGTCGATGCCGAACTTGCTGAGGACGACGGAGAAGAAATTCTTCGCCGGGCTGGCCATGTCGCTGACGCCGATGATCTTGCCGGGCAGGTCCAGCACCGTGTTGACCCCCGCCGCCTTCGACCCGAACAGCCGCATGCAGCCGCCGTGCAGCCCGGCCGAGATCCTCACGTCGAAGCCCTGCTCCAGCGGCTTCAGCCAGCGCAGCGCCATGCCCACCCCGGCGTCGGCCTTGCCGGTGGCGATGGCCTCCAGCAGCTGGTCGGTGGAGCCGGTGAAGTTGATCAGCTCCACCTCCAGCCCGTGCTTCCTGAACAGGCCGAGCTGGAAGGCCAGCGGCACGGCGGAGAAGCAGACCGCCCCGGCGTTCCAGGACAGGCGCAACGGCTCCGCGGCCACCGCCCGGCGGCGCAGGACGAAGGGAGCGGCGAGCGTGGCGGCGCCGGCGGCGATCAGGCTGCGGCGGGACAGGGACGGGGGCGGCTGTGCGGGCATGGTGCGTGGGCCTCGGCGAGGGATGGGACGGGTGGCCGGTCAGTCGAGCAGGTCGGGTTCGGCGGCGACGATCCACTCCCACAGCGGGTGGAAGTTGAAGGCGCCGCCCTGGTGGGTGCCGACCTGCGAGCGGGTCAGCAGGGCCGTGTCGTGGTCGATGGGCTGGGGCTGGCCGGCGGCCTCCGCCAGAAGCTGGGTGTGGGCGGCGTCGTCGGCGCTGATGAACCACCAGGCCGCGGCCTCCACCGACGGCCCCACCGTCAGCAGCCCGTGGTTCTTCAGGATCGCCAGCTTCCGGTCGCCCAGCGCCTCCACCAGCCGCCGACCCTCGCCCTCGGTCAGGACGACGCCGGAATAGGGGTCGAAGATCACCTGATCCTCGTAGAAGGCCGCTGCATCCTGGCTCAGCGGGGCGAGCGGCCGGCCGAGCGCCGACCACGCCTTGCCGTGGGTCGAATGGGTGTGGGCGGCGGCCACCACATCCGGACGCGCCCGGTGGATGGCGGAATGGATGGTGAAGCCGGCCTGGTTGATGGCGCGGTCGCCGTGCAGGATGGTGCCCTCGCCATCGACCAGATGCAGGTCCGACACCCGGATGGTGCGGAAATGCTGGCCCAGCGGGTTGATCCAGAAGCGGTCGGGGTGTTCGGGATCGCGGGCCGTGACATGGCCGGCCAGCCCCTGGTCGAAGCCGTAGCGGCCGAACAGGCGGAAGGTGGCGGCCAGCCGCTGCTTGCGGTGCCGCCGTTCCTCCTCGGCGCTGGTGAAGGTGACGGGATCGACCGGCGGCCAAAATTTGCGCGGTCTCGGCTGGATGTGGGTCATCGGGGCATGGCTCCGTCGGGAATGGGGTCAATAGCCGGTGCGGGCGTCCACCACGTCGGGCAGTGGCTGGCCGCGCACATGGCGGTCAAGGTTGGCGAGGATGCGGTCGGCGAGGCGCTCCTCGGATTCCGGGGCGGACCACGACACGTGCGGCGTCAGCCGGATGGCGGGGTGCCGGTAGAAGGGGTGGCCGGCGGGCAGCGGCTCGGGATCGGTGACGTCCAGCGTTGCGCCGGCGATCCGTCCGCCGTCGATGGCGGCGAGCAGCGCGTCCTGATCGACCAGCGCGCCGTGCGCGACGTTGACCAGATGCAGGCCGGGCTTGGCCCGCGCCAGCAGGCCTGCGCCGACCAGCCCGCGCGTGTTCGGGGTTAGCGGCAGGGCCAGCACCAGATGGTCGCTGACCGCCGCCAGCGTCTCCAACCGGTCGAATGGTTCGATGCCGGCTTCCGGCTCCGCCCAGCCGGTGCGGCGCACGGCACCGACGGCGAGGCCGAAGGCGCGCGCCCGTTCCGCCACCGCCCGGCCGATGGCGCCGAAGCCGGCCAGCCCCAGCCTCTTGCCGGCCGGGCTGCCCAGGGTCGCCCGCCGCCAGTCCTCCGGGCCGCGCAGCCGCAGGCCGTCCCATTGCTTCTCGAAGGCCAGCACGGCGGTCATCACGTAATCGGCGACGGGCGCCGCCGACACGCCGCGGGCGCAGGTGACGACCGGGCCCCCCTCCAGCAGCCAGGGCGGGTAGACGTCCATGCCGGTGGAGGCCGACTGGATCCAGCGCAGCCGGTGGCCCCAGCCGTCGGGCGGGCTGGCGGGCGCCGTCTCCCACCCGATCAGCGGCCGGGTCAGCAGGATCTCGACGCCCGCCGGAACCTCCCAGGGCGGCCGTCCCGCCTCGTGTTCCAGAACCGTGGGCCGGGAGGGGTGGGCGGCGATCCGCTCCCCCACAACGGATCCCAACTGGTTGAGGATCACGGGTGCCGGCCCGGCCACGGCCCGCCCATCCACGGCCCGCCCATCCACGGTCAGGTCACTCCGCCGCGACGGCGTGCGCGCGGTGCCGTTCGGCCACCAGCCGGCGGACGCGCGGCAGCAGCTCCCGGCCATAGGCGATGGCGTCGGGCAGCGGGTCGAAGCCACGGATCAGGAAGGTGGTGACGCCGAGGTCGTAATAATCCAGCAGAGCGTCGGCCACCTGATCGGGCGTGCCGACCAGCGAGGTGGAGTTGCCCTTGGCCCCGGTCAGGGCGGCGATGGCGGTCCACAGCCGCTTGTCGTGGCGGTAGCCCTGGTCGGCCGCACCGTCGGCGATGGCCAGCAGGCGGCGCGCGCCTTCGTTGTTCGGCAGGGCGCCGCGGCTGAAGCCGGTCTTGTCCAGCAGCGCCTTGGCCTTCTCGTAAATGGCCTCGGCCTTGGCCCAGGCGGCCTCCTCGGTGTCGGCCAGGATCGGGCGCAGCGACAGGCTGAAGGCCGGCTGCGGCCGGCCGGCCCTGGCGACGGCGGCGCGCACGCGGCCCAGCAGCTCGCGCACCTGGTCGTGGGTCTCGCCCCACACCGCGTAGGTGTCGGCGTGGCGCCCGGCCACCTCCACGGCGGCGGGCGAGGCGCCGGCGATCCACACCGGGATGCCCGACGGGTTGTAGGGCTTCACCTGGGAGAAGGCCTTCTCGACCTGATAGAAGCGGCCCCGGTAGTCGAAGGGGACCTCGCTGGTCCATTCGGCGCGGACGATGTCGAGGAATTCCGAGGTGCGGGCGTAGCGGTCGTCCTTGTCGTCCACCGTGTTGCCGTCGCGGGCCAGTTCGCCGCGCTCGGCGCCGGTGATGACGTTGATGGCGACGCGGCCGCGGCTCAACTGGTCGAGCGTGGCGAGCTGGCGGGCCAGGATGGTCGGGGCCTGGAAGCCGGGACGGTGGGCGATCAGCACGCCCAGCCGGTCGGTCACGCTGGTGATGTGCTGGCTGACCTGCAGGCTGTCCGGCGCGTCGGCGTGGAAGGCCTGGAGCACGGAATCGAAGCCGCCCAGCTCGTGCGCCTTGGCGACCGTCTCGATGTAGTCGCGGTCCACCACCGGGCCCTGGCGCGGGATGATCTCGGACGCGTTGTGGTTGCCGACGAAGCCGACGAAGCGGAGCGGGTGGGCGGCGGACGGGCCGTGGGCGGCGGTCATGGCGGGAATCCCCTTCTTTTGGTTGTCGAGGGTCGCGAGGGCGCCGGCTCAGCCGAGCGGGCGCGACAGGATGTCGGTGAAGCGGCGGTCGAAGGCCGGGGCGATGTCGATCCGCCGGGGCAGCACGCCGAGCTGGTGGAAGGTGTCGGCGACGTTCTGGGCCGAGGCGACGTCGGCGTCGGTGATCGGCGCCAGATCGCGCTGGCGGGAGTTCCGGCGCAGGATCTCCAGGTCGGTCTCGACCGGCACGCCGATGGCGGCGGAATGGACCTGCGCCCAGCGCTCCAGATTGGCGGCGCGCCACGCGAAGGCACGGCGCAGCCGCTGGAAGTAATCGCCGATGGCCGCGGACTTCCCCGGATCGGCGAGCGCGTCGGGCGAGGCGAGGTACAGGTAGTTGCCGGACAGGTAGCCGTTCGAGGTGATCAGCACCCGCGCGCCCTTCTTGATGGCGAAGGGCACCGAATAGCCGTAGATCGCCCAGGCATCGAGCGCGCCCTGCTCGAAGGCGGCCTGTCCTTCCGAGGGGCTCAGGCTGATCGCCTCGATGTCGGCGAAGCGCAGGCCGGCCTCGCCCAGCATCTTCGCCAGGTAATATTGGGTGGTGGTGGCGCGCACATAGCCGACGCGCTTCCCCTTCAGCTCCGCCACCGACCGGATCGCGCTGCCCGGCGGCACCAGCACCACCTGCCAGTTCACGTCGTCCTTGATGACGGCGACGATGGACAGGCGGGCGCCGGCGGCGATGCCGAAGGCCGGCGGTATCTCGCTGCTCGACCCGACATCGATGGAGCCGGCGTTGATCGCCTCGACGATCAGGTTGCCCGACGCGAACTCGGCGAATTGCGAGCGGTAGCCGGGCGGGATGCCGCCGGGTTGGGCGTTGCCCGACGTCTCCAGCGCCAGCCCGTCGAGGGCCTTGTAATCGGCGATGCGCAGGACGGTTTCGGTGGCGGCGTGCAGGGACTGCGGCAGGCCGCCCAGCACCAGGGCGCCGGCGGCGCCGCGCAGCAGGCCGCGGCGGCCGATCGGGGTGGCGGGAAGGCGGGGGCGGTCGGTCGTCATGGCGGGCGGGGTCCGTCGGTGTCGGGTGTTGGT
>OFDN01001172.1_pt1 | contig 18230 bp, 18 predicted proteins | sample 1520971 | NCBI WGS metagenome assembly OFDN01 (sample SAMEA94257418, study PRJEB24077) | hot springs metagenome | biome: Aquatic biome; feature: Geographical feature; material: Water | place: India | collected 2012-06-12 | depth 5 m
CTGGTGTCGAAAACGCTGGGGGGCCGCATCACCGTCACCAGCACCCCCGGCGCCGGCACCAGCTTCAGCCTGAGATTCCCGGCCGACGCGCCGGCCACGGCGGAGGCTGCGGCGTAAGCGGCGGCCCGCCGGTCAGGCGCCGCCGCCGGCGTGCAGGCACCGGATCGCGTCCAGCCCGATGCGCGACAGGTCCGTCCGAACGGCGAGTGCGCCGGTGAAATTGTCGCCCGCCGTATAGACGCTCTCGGTCACCAGCGTGGGAATGCCGGCGGCGCGGGCGGCGCGCAGGCCGTTCACCGAATCCTCGATGGCGAGGCAGTCGGCGGGCGGCAGCCCAAGTGCCAAGAGCGCGCGGTGGTAGACCTGCGGATCCGGCTTCTTGGCGGGGGCGTCCTCCGCCGTCATCACGGCGGCGAAGGCGGCCAGCGGCGGGGCGTCGCCGTTGCCGGCGAACAACGCCTCCACATTCACGCGGCTGGTGGTGGTGGCGATGGCCAGCGTGACGCCGGCCGCCAGCGCTTGCGCGATCAGGGTGGCCACGCCGGGCCGGAAGGGCACCGCACCCCGCGCGACGGCGGCGGTGTAGTGCGCGGTCTTGCGGCGGTGGAGGTCCGCGATCAGCGCGTCCGAGGCGTCTCCGGGGTCCTGGTGGTCGAGGAAGGCGCGCAGCCTCTCCTTGCCGCCGGCCACGCCCAGGAGGTCGCGGTAGAGCGGCCGGTCCCAGCGCCAGTGCAGGTCCAGATCGGCGAAGGCCTGGTTGAAGGCGGCGCGGTGCGCCTCCTCCGTCTCGGCCAGGGTGCCGTCGACGTCGAAGATCAGGGCGCGCAGCATGGAGGGTCAGCCGCGCAAGTTGCGGATGTTGGTGGCGTAGGCGGCCGGGCCGCCGGTGAAGGTGGCGGTGCCGGCGACCAGCGTGTCGGCCCCGGCCTCGATGGCCCGCGGTGCCGTCGCCGCGGTGATGCCGCCGTCGACCTCCAGCGCGACGGGGCGGCCCAGCTCGTCGATGGCGCGGCGCAGCGCGCGGATCTTGGGGAGCTGGCTGTCGATGAAGCTCTGCCCGCCGAAGCCGGGGTTCACCGTCATCACCAGAACGAGGTCGATGTCACCCAGCAGATGCTCCACGGCCGCCAGCGGGGTGGCGGGGTTGAGCACCACGCCGGCCTTCTTCCCCTCCGCCCGGATGAGCTGCACCGTGCGGTGCGGGTGCGGCCCGGCCTCCGGATGAAAGGCGATCAGGTCGGCCCCGGCGCGGGCGAAGGCCGGGATGAAAGGATCGACGGGGGCGATCATCAGATGCACGTCGAAGGGCTTGGCGCTGTGCGGGCGCAGCGCCGCCACGACCGCCGGGCCGATGGTGATGTTGGGGACGAAATGGCCGTCCATCACGTCGATGTGGATCCAGTCGGCCCCGGCCTCGTCCACCGCCCGCACCTCCTCGCCCAGGCGCGCGAAGTCGGCGGACAGGATGGACGGGGCGATGCGGACGGCGGGCATGGCGGGCCTCCTGGGCGGGTCGGCGGGAAGACAAGGCCCCCTCCCCGGACGCCGGGGGGCGTCGCGGGGAGGGGAAGGCACGGCGCGCCGGCCGAGAGGAGCGCCGAGGGGAGGATGGATCAGGCGCCGGGGCGGTGGTCCGGGCGGTGGATGGTGACGCAGGTTCCCTGCGTCTGCCGCCGGTTGTCGTAGCCCATCAGCCGGATCATGTGGCCGGGATGCTCGCGGTGGCAGGCCTTCACCTCGTCCAGCACGGCATCGACCGAGCGCTCGGCGAACAGCGGCAGCTTCCACATGTACCAGTAGCTGCCGCCGGCGTGCTCCGGCTCCGAATGCTCGATGGCGGGGGTCCAGCCGCGCGCGATCACGTAATCGACCAGCGTGCGCAGCCGCGTGCCGTCCATCTCCGGCAGGTAGGAGAAGGTGCCGTAACGCCGGCTGCGCGCGTCGTCGAGGCTGGAGCGGTAGTCCTGGATGGCGGTCATGGGTGGGGTCTCCTCGTTGGGTCAGACCGCGGCCAGCTTGTCCACGGTGTCGAAGTCGAAGCGGATCTCCTGCCATGTCTCCATGGCCACGCGCAGCTCGCTGCTGTGCTGGCTGGCCGCGGTCAGGATCTCGCGGGCCTCGCGCTCCAGGTTGCGGCCCTCGTTGCGGGCCTCGACGCAGGCTTCCAGCGCCACACGGTTGGCGGCGGCCCCGGCGGCGTTGCCCCAGGGGTGGCCCAGCGTGCCGCCGCCGAACTGGAACACCGCGTCGTCGCCGTAGATCGCCAGCAGCGCCGGCACGTGCCAGACATGGATGCCGCCCGACGCCACCGGCAGCAGGCCGGGCATGTAGCCCCAGTCCTGGTCGAAGAACAGGCCGCGGGCGCGGTTCTCCGCCACCCGCCGCTCGCGGACGAGATCGATCCAGCCCAGCGTGGCCTCGCGGTCGCCCTCCAGCTTGCCGACGACGGTGCCGGTGTGCAGGTGGTCGCCGCCCATCAGCCGCAGCACCTTGGCCAGCACGCGGAAATGGATGCCGTGGTTGGGGTTGCGGTCGAGCACGGCGTGCAGCGCCCGGTGCACGTGCAGCAGCATGCCGTTCTGGCGACACCAGTTGGCCAACGAGGTGTGCGCCGTGAAGCCCGCCGTCAGATAGTCGTGCATGATGATGCGCATGCCCAGCGCCTTGGCGTGCTCGGCGCGGCGGAACATCTCCTCCACCGTGGGGGCGGTGACGTTGAGGTAGTGTCCCTTGCGCTCGCCGGTCTCGGCCTCCGCCTTGCGGATCGCCTCGGCCACGAAGTCGAAGCGCTGGCGCCAGCGCATGAAGGGCTGGCTGTTGACGTTCTCGTCGTCCTTGGTGAAGTCGAGCCCGCCACGCAGGCATTCGTACACCGCGCGCCCGTAATTCTTGGCCGACAGCCCCAGCTTCGGCTTGATGGTGCAGCCGAGCAGCGGGCGGCCGTAGACATTCATCAGGTCGCGCTCGACCGTGATGCCGTGCGGCGGGCCGCCGCAGGTGGTGACGTAGGCCAGCGGGAAGCGGATGTCCTCCAGCCGCAGCGAGCGCACCGCCTTGAAGCCGAACACGTTGCCGGCGATGGATGTGAGCACGTTGACGACCGAACCCTCCTCGAACAGGTCGAGCGGGTAGGCCACGAAGGCGAACCAGGTGTTGGTCTGGCCCGGCACCTTCTCGATGCGGTAGGCGCGGCCCTTGTAGTGGTCGAGGTCGGTCAGCAGGTCGGTCCACACGGTGGTCCAGGTGCCGGTGGAGCTTTCCGCCGCCACGGCGGCGGCGGCCTCCTCCGCGTCCACCCCGTCTTGAGGAACCACTTTGAAACAGGCCAGCAAGTCGCTGTCCTGCGGGGTATAATCCGGTTCCCAGTAGGTCGAGCGGTATTCCTTGACGCCCGCGCTGTAGGCCTTGCTCATGGCGGCATCTCCTTGAAGATTCTCAATGGACGGTCGGGGCGAGCGCGCCCGTCTTGTAGCGTTTCGCCATCTCCGGCAGCGGGATGGGGGTGATGCGCGGCGCGTTGCCGGCGGTGCCGAACTGTTCGAAGCGCTGTTCGCAGAGCGCCTGCATGGCGGCCATGGCCGGCTTCAGGAAGGCGCGGGGGTCGAACTCGGCGCGCTTGCCGGCGGCGACCTTGCGGAACTGGCCGGTCATCGCCATGCGGCAGTCGGTGTCGATGTTGATCTTGCGGACGCCATGGCGGATGCCGGTGACGATCTCCTCCACCGGGACGCCGAAGGTCTGCGGCATCTCCCCGCCATGCGCGTTGATGATGTCCTGCAGCTCCTGCGGAACGGAGGAGGAGCCGTGCATGACCAGGTGGGTGCCCGGCAGCCGCTCGTGGATCGCCTTCACCACGTCCATGGCGAGGATGTCGCCGTCCGGCCGGCGGGAGAATTTGTAGGCGCCGTGCGAGGTGCCCATGGCGATGGCCAGCGCATCGACCCGCGTGCGCGCCACGAACTCCGCCGCCTGCGCGGGATCGGTCAAAAGCTGGTGCCGGCCCAGCGCACCCTCGAAGCCGTGCCCATCCTCCGCCTCGCCCTTACCGCTCTCCAGCGAGCCGAGGCAGCCCAGCTCGCCCTCCACCGACACGCCGACCATGTGGGCGAGCTCGGCGACCATACCGGTGACGGAGGCGTTGTACTCGTAGGTCGCGGGGGTCTTGGCGTCGGCCTCCAGCGAGCCGTCCATCATCACCGAGGTGAAGCCGCTGGTGATCGCCGACAGGCAGGTGTCCACATCGTTGCCGTGGTCGAGATGCAGGCAGACGGGGATCTCCGGGTAGAGCTCCACCGCCCCCTCCACCAGCCGCCGCAGGATGGGATCGCCGGCGTAGGCGCGGGCACCCCGGCTGGCCTGGAGGATGACCGGCGAGGCGGTGCGCCGCGCCGCGTTCATGATCGCCAGAAGCTGTTCCATGTTGTTGATGTTGAAGGCCGGCACCCCGTAGCCGCGCTCGGCGGCGTGGTCGAGGAGCTGGCGGAGCGTGATCGTCGCCATCGGTCGGGTCTCCCGGAGGGGCGGTGGCTGGCTACGAGCGCCAGGCGCGGCGCTTCTCGTCCATCAGGCGCCAGATGAAGGGGGTGAAGATGAGCTGCATCGCCATCTCCATCTTGCCGCCGGGCACCACGATGGTGTTGGCGCGCGACATGAAGCTGTCGTGCAGCATGTTGAGCAGGTAGGGGAAGTCGATCCCCTTGGGGTTGGCGAAGCGGATCACCACGAAGCTCTGGTCGGCCGTGGGGATGTGCCGCGCGATGAAGGGGTCGGAGGTGTCCACCGTCGGCACCCGCTGAAAATTCACGTGGGTGCGGGTGAATTGCGGGCAGATGTAGTGCACATAGTCGTGCATGCGCCGCAGGATGGTGTCGGTGACGGCTTCCGTGGAATAGCCGCGGGTGGCCTTGTCGCGGTGGATCTTCTGTATCCACTCCAGATTGACCACCGGCACCACGCCGATCAGCAGGTCGGGGTGGCGGGACACGTCCACCTCGCCGCAGGCGACCGCCCCGTGCAGCCCCTCGTAGAAGAGCATGTCGCTCTCCGGCAGGGTCTCCCAGGCGGTGAAGGTGCCGGGGGGCTGGTTGTAGGGGGCGGCCTCCGCCGCGTCGTGCAGGTATTTGCGGTAGCGCCCGCTGCCCGTCTCCGCGTAGGTGCGGAACATCGCCTCCAGCTCGGGGAACAGGTTCGATTCCGGGCCGAAATGGCTGAAGGTGTGATCACCAGCCGCCAGCCGCTGCGCCAGCTCCGCCTTCATCTCGGCGCGGTCGAAGCGGTGGAAGCTGTCGCCCTCGACGATGGCGGCCTTCACGCTCTCGCGCCGGAAAATCTCCTCGAAGGTGCGGGTGACCGAGGTGGTGCCGGCCCCGGACGAGCCGGTGATGGCGATGATGGGGTGCCGTGCCGACATCCTGGGGCCCTCCGTGGCGGTTGCGATGGAGGAAGCCTATGGAAGCGGCGCTTTGCCCGGAACGCCCGGGCAGGCAGGGGCGGGAACTCTCCGGGGTGGGGTCGCACCTAGCCGGTCGGGCAGGGCGGTGACCGCTACCTCGGCGGGAGCGGCTTGTTCAAGGCGTTCTTGAAAGCGTTCATCGTGGCGGTCATCTGGGCAAATGTTTGCTTTTTCTGGTCGATCAGCACCTGCAACTTCACGAGGGAGAGCTGCTGATTGGCGGTGACGGTATCGATCTTTGTTTTCAACCAAGTCGTCGCGTCGCTGAATTGCTGCTGATTCCATGGCGTGGCCGTGTTGCCGGAGAAACCCGCATCCTTGAGGAAGGCGCCGAGCTCTGCGGTGTTGCCATTGTTGGAAATCGTAAGCTGTCTGATATCGACCGGGACGGTCGGCGAGGACGGGTATCTCTGCTCAAGCAGGCTCAAAGCCTGCTTCGCAAGCGGAAGCCAATGATTCGCGTTCTGTATGTTGTTGAATTCGTCCTGGATGCTTTTTTCCAGCTTGGCGATGCGCTCGGCATAAACAGCGGCGATCTGGCCGGCCATGTCGCCGCTGCTGCCCGAGGACTGCTGACCGTTCGTCGCATGGGACACGGTGGTGGTGAGCTTAGAGCTGAGAACGGCGGGCATGCGGACGGTCCCTTCCATCGTCTCACGGTCGCGCGATCCCCACCCGCCAGCGATGTCCCACCATGCCCCGCCGCCGGTCGAACCGATCTGTCCCGTGATTGTTGAAAAGGCAATCTAACATACGCCGATGTGCAGAACCATCCCGCCGTTCCAGCCGTCCGAATACCCGTGAATGCCGCCGGTTCGCCCGTCAGGTGGTGCGGCGCCGCAGCCGGTGGGCGATCTCGCCCACGATGCCGCGGCGGAAGAGCAGCACGCAGACCACGAAGATCGCGCCGATCACCACCGGCACCGGCAGGCTGGTGGCGGCAAGATAGTTGCCCAGCGCCACCACGAAGCCGGCGCCGACCACCGGCCCCAGCAGGGTGCCCATGCCGCCGAGCAGCGTCATCAGCACCACCTCGCCCGACATCTGCCACGTCACGTCGGTCAGGCTGGCGAGCTGGAAGACCAGCGCCTTGGTGCCCCCCGCCAGCCCGGCGAGCGACGCCGACAGCACGAAGGCCAGCAGCTTGTAGCGCTCGGTGCGGTAGCCCAGCGACACGGCGCGCGGCTCGTTCTCGCGGATCGCCTTCAGCACCTGCCCGAAGGGGGAGTGCACGGTGCGCCAGATCAGCGCGAAGCCGGCCAGGAACACCGCCAGCACGAAGTAATACATGACCAGCGGCTGGTTCAGGTCGAACAGCCCGAACAGCCGGCCGCGCGGCACACCCTGGATGCCGTCCTCGCCGCCGGTGAAGGGCAGTTGCAGAGCCAGGAAGAAGACCATCTGCGACAGCGCCAGCGTGATCATGGCGAAGTAGATGCCCTGCCGGCGGATCGCCAGCGCCCCGAAGACGAGGCCCATCAGCGCCGCCGACGCGGTGCCCAGCAGGATGCTGAGCGCCGGATCCAGCCCCCACACCTTGGCCGCATGCGCGGTGACGTAGGCCGCCCCGCCGAAGAAGGCCGCGTGGCCGAAACTGAGCAGCCCGGCGAAGCCGATCAGCAGGTTGAAGGCACAGGCGAACAGCGCGAAGCACAGCACCTTCATGACGAAGACGGGGTACAGCACGAAGGGTGCGGCGACCGCCACGCCGAGACCGAGCAGGGTCAGGGCGATGCGGGTGTTGCGGCCGTGGTCCGCCGTGTGGGGCAGGGCGACCGGGCGGGTCACGGAGGTTCCGGTGGTCATGGTTCAGCGCTCCCGTCCGAAGAGGCCCGCGGGCTTGATGAGAAGGACGATCGCCATCACGACGAACACCACGATGTTGGACGCCTCGGGGTAGACGACCTTCGCCAGCCCCTCCAGCAGCCCCAGCCCCAGCCCGGTGACGATGGCGCCCAGGATCGACCCCATGCCGCCGATCACCACCACCGCGAACACCACCACGATCAGGTTGGAGCCCATCAGCGGGTTCACCTGGTAGATCGGCGCCGCCAGCACGCCGGCCAGCCCGGCCAGCGCCACCCCGAAGCCGTAGGTCAGCGTGATCATGATCGGCACGTTGATGCCGAAGGCCTGGACCAGCACCGGATTCTCGGTGGCGGCGCGCAGGTAGGCGCCGAGCCGCGTGCGTTCGATGGCGAACCAGGTGCCGAAGCAGACGATCAGGGAGGCGACCACCACCCAGCCGCGGTAGTTGGGCAGGAACATGAAGCCCAGATTCTGCCCGCCGCGCAGCGCCTCGGGGATCGGGTAGGGCTGGCCCGACGCGCCGTACCAGTGGCGGAAGGCGCCCTCCAGGATCAGCGCGACGCCGAAGGTCAGCAGCAGGCCGTAGAGATGGTCCAGCTTGTACAGCCGGCTCAGCATCGTCTTCTCCAGCACCACACCGAACAGCCCGACCAGCACCGGCGCCAGCAGCAGCGCCGGCCAGTAGCTGATGCCGAGATGCTGCATCAGCAGCCACGCCGTGAAGGCGCCCACCATGTACAGCGCGCCGTGAGCGAAGTTGATCACGTTCAGCATGCCGAAGATCACGGCAAGCCCAAGGCTCAGCAGGGCGTAGAACGACCCGTTGATCAGCCCGAGCAGCAGCTGCCCGAACAGCGCCTGCGTCGGGATTCCGAACAGCGTGACCATGCGGCCAGCTCCTCCCTGTTGTTTTGGCTCAGACGCCCAGATACGCGTGCAGCTTCTCGCTGTTGGCGGCGAGCTGGTCGTTGGGGATCATGTCCACGACGTGGCCCTCCTCCATCACGTAATGGCGGTCGGCGATGGTGGCGGCGAAGCGGAAGTTCTGTTCCACCATCAGGATGGTGAAGCCGCGCCGCTTCAGCGCGTGGATGGCGCGGCCGATCTGCTCGATGATGACGGGGGCCAGCCCCTCCGTCGGCTCGTCGAGCAGGATCAGGTCGGCGCCGGTGCGCAGGATGCGGGCGACCGCCAGCATCTGCTGCTCGCCGCCGGACAGCCGGGTGCCCTGGGTCGAGCCGCGGCCGACCAGATTGGGGAACAGCTCGTGGATTTGCGGCAGCGTCATGCCGCCGGGCTTCACCACGGGCGGCAGCGTCAGGTTCTCGTCCACCGACAGGCTGGAGAAGATGCCGCGCTCCTCCGGCACATAGCCGATGCCGAGCCGGGCCACCCGGTGCTGCGCCATGCCGATCAGCTCGGTGCCGCGGAAGCGGATGGAGCCGGTGCGCCTGGACACAATGCCCATCACCGCGCGCATGGTCGTGGTCTTGCCGGCACCGTTGCGGCCGAGCAGCGTGACCACCTCGCCCTGCCGCACCTCCAGCCCCACCCCGTGCAGGATGTGGCTCTCGCCGTAGAAGGCGTGCAGGTCGGCGATCTCCAGCATGGGGGCGTCAGGCATGACCCGCCCCGTGGGTTCCGGTGCCCATGTAGGCCTCCATGACCTCGGCGTTGCGCGACACCACGGCGTAGGGTCCCTCCGCCAGGACCTCGCCGCGGCGGAGCACGGTGATGGTGTCGGACAGGTGGGCGACGACCGACAGGTTGTGCTCCACCATCAGGATGGTGCGGTCGGCCGCGACGCGCTTGATGAGGGCCGCGGTGCGCTCGATGTCCTCGTGCCCCATGCCGGCCAGGGGCTCGTCGAGCAGCATGACCTCCGGATCGAGGGCCAGGGTGGTGGCGATCTCCAACGCGCGTTTGCGGCCGTAGGGCAGTTCCGCCGCCGTGTGGCCGGTCCAGGGGGTGAGGTTGACCGCCTCGATCAGCGCCGTCGCCCGCTCGTGCAGGGCGTGCAGGGAGGATTCCGCCTTCCAGAAATGGAAGCTGGTGCCCTGGTGCCGCTGCAGGGCGACCCGGACATTCTCCAGCACCGTCAGGTGCGGGAACACGGCCGAGATCTGGAAGGAGCGCACCAGCCCCAGCCGCGCCACGTCGGCCGCCCGCATGGCGGTGATGTCGCGGCCCTTGAACAGGATGCGGCCCGCCGTGGGCGGCAGGAACTTGGTGAGCAGGTTGAAGACGGTGCTCTTGCCGGCCCCGTTGGGGCCGATCAGCGCGTGGATGGTGCCGCGGCGGACCTGGAGGTTGACCTCCTTCACCGCCGTGAAGCCCTTGAACTCCTTGGTGAGTCCGACGGCCTCCAGGATCGTGTCGTGCATGGCTTTGATCCGAATACCGGGCAGGGTGGGGTGGGGACGCCGCCGGCACCCCACCCCGCGGGCCGTCACTTCACGAGCGTGCAGCCGCTCTTCTTCGGGTCGATGTAGGCCTGGTCGCCGGGGATGTCCTTCAGGACCTTGAAGTAATCCCAGGGGTGCTTGCTCTCCGCCGGGGTCTTCACCTGGAGCAGGTACATGTGGTTCATGACGCGGCCGTTGTCGGCGATGCGCACGTCCTTCATCATCATGTCGTTGACCGGCAGGCTGCGCATCTTGGCGGCGACCTTGTCGGGATCGTCGGTGCCGGCCTCCTGCACCGCCTTCAGGTAATGCTTGACGGAGGAATAGACGCCGGCCTGGTTCATCGACGGCTTGCGCCCCGTGCGCTCCTCGAAACGCTTCGACCAGGCGCGGGTCTCGTCGGTCATGTCCCAGTAGAAGGAGTTCGCCAGCATCAGCCCCTGCGCGATGGGCAGACCCAGCGCGTGGACGTCGTTGATGTTCAGCAGCAGCGCCGCCATCGTCTGGCCGCCCTGGGGCAGGCCGAATTCGGAGGCCTGCTTGATCGCGTTGATGGTGTCGCCGCCGGCGTTGGCGAAGCCGACGACCTGGGCGCCCGACGACTGCGCCTGCAGCAGGAAGGACGAGAAGTCCGAGGTGCCGAGCGGGTGGCGCACGCCGCCCTTCACGGTGCCGTCGATCTGCTTCAGGGTGCTGGTCGCCTCGGCCTCCAGCGAATGGCCGAAGGCGTAGTCGGCGGTCAGGAAGTACCAGCTCTTGCGGCCCTGCTCGACCAGCGCGCGGGCGGTGGCGGACGCGACGGCGTGGTTGTCCCAGGTCCAGTGGAAGCCGTAGGGGCTGCACTCCTTGCCGGTCAGGTCGGTGGAGCCGGGGCCGGACATCAGGAACAGCCGCTTCTTGTCGCGGGTGATCACCTGCACGGCCAGCGCCGCGGCGGAGTTCGGCACGTCGGCGACGACGTCGACCTTCTCGGTGTCGATCCACTGGCGGGTCAGGTTGGCGGCGATGTCGGCCTTGTTCTGATGGTCGCCGACGATGATCTCGACCTTGGTGCCGTTGATGGCGTTGCCGAACTCCTCGGCCGCCAGCCGCGCCGCGACGGCGGATCCCTCGCCATTGATGTCGGCGTAGATGCCCGAGCGGTCGGACAGCATGCCGATCTTGATCACATTGTCCGACATCTGCGCGTGCGCCGCGCCGGAGGCCAGAGTGGCGAAGGCGGTGCCCGCAAGAAGGATGCTGCGCATGGTTCGCTCCCTTGTGTGGTGTTTTCTCGTGGTTGGGACGGGCCGGCGGGTCTGCTGGCCCGCCGTCTCAATGAGTGGTGTAGCCGCCGTCCACCGGGATGGCGGCGCCGGTGACCGACGCTGCGGCGTCGGAACACAGGAACGCGATTGCTTCCGCGACCTCCTCCGGCCGGACCAGGCGGCCGGTCGGCATGCGCTGGAGGAAGACGGCGTCGAGGACCTGATCCTCGGCCAGGCCGGTGACCTGCGCCTGCTGGGCGATCTGCCGCTCGATGATGGGGGTCATCACGGTGCCGGGGCACACGGCGTTACAGGTGATGCCGTGCGGGGCCGCCTCGATCGCCACCGCCTTGGTCAGCCCGACCAGCCCGTGCTTGGCCGCGACATAGGCCGGCTTGTGCGGCGCGCCCACCATGCCGAGGACGGAGGCGGTGTTGACGATGCGGCCCCAGCGCCGCACCATCATGGAGGGCAGAGCCGCCTTGATGGCGTGGAAGGCGGCGCTGAGGTTGACCGCCAGCACGAGGTCCCATTTCTCCTCGGGGAACTCGTGCAGCGCCGCCACATGCTGCACCCCGGCGTTGTTCACCAGGATGTCGACCGGCCCCAGCGTGGCGGCGGCCTCGGCGATCAGGGCGCGCGTCTCCTCCGGCCGGCTGAGGTCGGCGGGGGAGTAGACGACCTTCGCGCCCGTCTCCGCCGCGATCCCGGCGCACAGACGCTCGATCTCCGCCGGGTCGCCCAGCCCGTTCAACATCACGTTGCAGCCGCGCGCGGCCAGCAGGCGGGCGGTTTCCAGGCCGATGCCGCTGGTGGCCCCGGTGACGACCGCGTTTCTACCCTTCATCTCGTTCACTCCGTGTCAGCACTGGGGAGGGCTCAGAACGCGGTCTGGTCGCCGCCCTTCAGGCCGAGCCGCGCGCGCGCCTCGGCCGGGGTGGCGACGGTCAGCGACAGCTCCTCCAGGATGCGTCTGATCTTGGCGACCTGCTCGGCGCTGTTGCGGGCCATGCGGCCCTTGCCGAGGTACAGGCTGTCCTCCAGCCCGACGCGGACGTTGCCGCCCATCACCCCGGCCATGGTGACGAAGGGCATCTGGTGGCGGCCGGCGGCCAGCACCGACCATTCGTAGGCGTCGCCGAACAGCCGGTCGGCGGTTTCGCGCATGAAGACGAGGTTGCGGTGCTCCGCCCCGATCCCGCCGAGGATGCCGAAGATCGTCTGCACGAAGAGCGGCGGCTTCACCAGCCCGCGGTCGAGGAAATGGGCGAGGTTGTAGAGATGGCCGACGTCGTAGCACTCGAACTCGAACCGCGTGCCGCAGCCTTCACCCAGATGTTCAAGGATGTAGGCGATGTCGCGGAAGGTGTTGCGGAAAATGAAGTCGTCGGTGCTCCGCAGATAGGGCTCCTCCCAGGCGTGCTTCCAGTCCTTGTAGCGGTCGGCCAGCGGGAAGATGCCGAAGTTCATCGAGCCCATGTTGAGCGAGCACATCTCCGGCTTGGCGAGCAGCGGGGCGGCGAGGCGCTCCTGCACCGTCATGGCGAGCGAGCCGCCGGTGGTGATGTTGAGCACCGCGTCGGTGGACTGCTTCAGCCGCGGCAGGAACTGCATGAAGACGGCCGGATCCGGCGACGGCTGCCCGGTCTGCGGGTCGCGGGCGTGCAGATGAAGGATCGCGGCACCGGCCTCGGCGGCGCCGACGCCCTGCTCGACGATCTCGTCCGGAGTTACCGGCAGCGCGTCGGACATGGTCGGGGTGTGGATCGACCCCGTCAGCGCGCAGCTTATGATGACCGGTTTGGATGATGCGGCCATGCTGTGGCCCTCCTGTGTGCCCGGCGCCTGCGGCCGGGGATTCGTGGTGTCGGTCGGGTGGTGGCGGCGGTCAGCCGCCCACGGTATTGTCCAGCCGGCGGAGATGGTCCGCCAGACGGCTGTGGGTTTCCGCTGCCTGCTCCGCGGTCCAGGTCCGGAAGCCGGCGCCCGTTTTCATGCCGAGCCGTCCGGAGGCGACCAGCGTGCGCAGCAGCGGCTGCGGCTCGGCGGAGCGGTCGAGATCGCCCAGCAGATAGCCGTGCACCGCCAGAGCCAGGTCGGTGCCGACGAGGTCGGCGTTCTCCAGCGGTCCGAGAACGGCGAGGCGGCGGCCGAAGCTGGCCTTGACCACCGCATCGACGGTCTCCGCGTCGCAGACCCCGTCCTGCACCAGCGCGATCGCCTCCCGCCACAGCGCGTGTTGCAGCCTGTTGCCGATGAAGCCCGGCACGTCCTTGCGGACATGCACGGGGGTCTTGCCGATGGCGGTGAGCAGCGCGATCATCGCGGCGATGGCGGTCTCGGCGGTGTCCGGCGTCTGCACCACCTCGACCAGAGGGATCAGGTGCGGCGGATTCCACCAGTGGGTGCCCATGGCCCGGGACTTGTTGCGCAGCGGCTCGACGATGCGGGTGATCGGGATCACCGACGTGTTGCTCGCCAGCAGTGCCTGCGGCGGCGCCACCGCCTCCATCGCCAGGAAGACCCGCCGTTTGAGATCGAGATCCTCGGGCACCGCCTCGATCACCACGTCGGCCTCGGCCGCGGCCTCCTCCATGGTGGCACAGGCGTGCACCCGGCCGGCGGCGGCGGTGTCGCGCTCCAGCTCCTCCAGGTTCCGGCGGATGCGGTCGATGATCCCCGCCCGGCGGGTCGGATCGGGCTCCAGCACATCGACGCGGTGCCCGGCCTCCGCGAAGGCCTGCGCGATCCCGTGCCCCATGAGCCCGGCGCCGATGATGCCGATGCGACGGCCAGTCATGTACCCTCCCTCGGTCCCGGATGGCGGCCCGGCGGTTCGTTTCCGCCGATGCTCCGGTTGCCGATGGTGATAGCAATGGATGTGCCAAACTAAAAAATCATTCGTTTTCAATGAGTTGATCGAGTGACTGGTGTGTAGGGCAGGGCGGCCGTCCCGGATTTGGCACACGCCCCGGCGACGGGCAGGCCCGCATCGCGCAAATCAAGCCTTTCCAACCGTCCTGGATTTTGACACACACTGTCCGGAATACTGACAGCCGGGCAGGGGAGGCACACGGCCATGGGGATGGATCTGAACGGGCATTTCGCCGCCGCCCGCGACCTGATGATCATGATCGACGAGATGATCGACGGTGCCGTTTTGGTGGACAGGAACGCCCGGGTCCTGTGGTCCAACGACAAGCATGTGTGGTTCACCGACCAGCGGATGGCGTCGCTGGGCCTGCGCTCCCCGGCGGATCTGGTGGGCCGCCCGATCGAGCAGGTGATTCCGCACAGCCGGATGCGGGAAGTGGTGGAGACCGGCCGGTCGCTGCCGCTGGACATCATGCGCTATGGCGACCACACGCTGCTGGTCAGCCGGCTGCCGCTGCGCGACGCCGACGGGGCCGTCATCGGGGCCATCGCCTTCGCCCTGAAGAACAGCCTGACCTACCTGCGGCCCATCGCCGAGCGCTTCAACACGCTGCAGACCCGGCTTGAGCGGATGGAGCGGGAGCTGGCCGCCAGCCGGGCGCCGAAATACACGGCGGAGAATCTGGTCGGCTTCAGCCCGCCGATGCTCCAGGTCAAGCGCCTTGTGCGCAAGGCCGGGCAGAGCGGGTCGGGCGTGCTGCTGCTGGGCGAGACGGGGACCGGCAAGGAGCTGGTGGCGCACGCCATCCACGCCGCGTCCGACCGGGCCGACCGCCCCTTCGTCGGCGTCAACGTGGCCGCGGTGCCGGAGAACCTGCTGGAGGCGGAGTTCTTCGGCGTCGCCCCCGGCGCCTACACCGGGGCCGCCCGCCAGCCGCGGCCCGGCAAATTCCAGCTCGCCCATGGCGGCACGCTGTTCCTGGACGAGATCGGCGACATGCCGCTGCCCTTGCAGGCCAAGCTGCTGCGCGTCTTGCAGGAGCGCGAGGTGGAACCGCTGGGGTCCAACCAGATCGTCACGGTCGATGTCCGCATCATCGCCGCCACCAGCCGCTCGCTGCCGGACATGGTGCGCGCCGACGCCTTCCGTGCCGATCTCTACTACCGCCTCAACGTCTTCCCCATTCAGCTTCCGGCGCTGCGCGACCGCCGGGAGGACCTGGAAATTCTGGCCTCCCTGTTCTCCGAACGGGCCGCCGCCAGCCTCAACCAGCCGATGCGGGAGTTCTCGCCGTCGGCGTTCGACCGGCTGCGCGGGCACGACTGGCCGGGCAACGTGCGCGAGCTGGCGAACGTCATCGAGCAGGTCTATGTCCGCACCGACGGGCCGCGCATCGAGGCCGCCGATTTCGCCGACATCCTGCCGGCCCCCATCCACCCCGCCACGCCGGCCCGCACCCGCCCGCTCGCCGAGGCGGTCGATGAGCTGGAGCGCACCCTGATCCTGAAGGCGCTGGAGGAATCGGGCGGCAACAAGCTCGAAGCCGCCCGCGCGCTGGGCCTGTCGCGCACGAACCTCTACGCGAAACTGCAGAAGCATGGACTGTCCGCAGCCCCGCTGGCAACCCCAACACCGCCACGCCGTCCGGTTGCTTCCTAAGAAGGTGAGGATTGGCATACAACTATATGAAAACAAAAATATACCGGAAAATCATGTAAGGAAGGTTATGGAAAATAATGACAAGCCAACCGCGAACGCCCGACGCGGCTGGGCCGCGCGGCGCATTGTGGTCATCAAGGACCATCGCGGTCCACGGTTCCTGCGATGGGACATGACGCCCCCAACGGGGTTCGCGGGAACCCCGCCCTGTCGGAACCGGCATTCCGCGAACACAGGGGCGGAGCTTTCATTGGGTGAAACGGCGCGAGAGTCTTTGGCAAATCAATCGAATCCCGACACCGGTGTGGGTGACTACTGCAAATTTGTCGATCGACATGCACCTCTTATCCGGATACGGTACCATCGATGATGCGGGATGCGGATTTTGCAATGACTGTGTTTTCCATAGAAATACCCGAAAATGTGAGAATAGTGGCCAAGTCGAACTTGGATTATCTGACAACGTACATATTGTTGGAGCTTGAGGACTGGTTCGAGGATGAGATCGCGTTTGTGCGTCGCTGCGTAGAACCGGGAACGCTGGCCTTCGACATCGGGGCCAATCACGGAGTCTACACTCTGACGATGGCGGCGCTGATGAAAGGCGACGGGCATGTCTGGGCCTTCGAGCCGTCGTCGCAGCCGTTGTCGATGCTGCGCGCGTCGATCGGCGAGAACGGCTTCCAGGACCGCATCACGGTTCTCGACTGCGCGCTTTCGGATCATGCCGGTACGGCGCCGATGGGCATCTCGACCACGCAGAGCGAAGGCAACTCCCTGCACCGACTGGAGGGGGAGACCGAGGAGGTGCGGCTCGACACCCTCGATGCCGTCTGGCAGCGGCTCGGCGCCCCGCCGATCGATCTGGTCAAGCTCGATGCCGAGGGAGAGGAGCTGAAAATCCTGACGGCCGGCACGGGGTTCCTCACGGACTGCCAGCCGATCATCATGTTCGAGCTCCAGCGCACCGTTCCCGAACAGGCCGCGCTGGCCGCGGCCTTCGTGTCGATGGGCTACGGCATCTACCGGCTGGTCCCCGGACTTGGGCTGCTGACTCCCGTCGATCTGGCCGCCGGCTATGATTATTTCCAGGTCAATCTCTTCGCCTGCAAGCCGGAGCGCGCCGCCCGTCTGGCCGCGCGCGGTCTGCTGGCGAGGGAGGTGACGGACGCCTCCACGCCGTCCCTGCCGCTGCCCGATCCTAAAACCCTGCTTGGCGCACGCCCCTTCGCGGCCGGGCTGGCGGGCGGCTGGAACCCGGACCCGGCCACCGGCACAGCGCTCGCCTGCGTTCTGGCCGCGGAGGATGAGCGGCGTTCACCGGGCGAGCGCGTCAGGCTGCTTCATCGCGGCCTGACCGGCCTCGAGGAGGATCTGAAGACGGAGGAGCACGCGGCGACACGTCTCAGCCTGCTGCGCGCCCTGCGTGCCTATGGCCGTCGTGGCGAGATGAAGAAACATGTGCAGCCCCTGCTCGACCAGGGGGCCGGCGCCGTCGCCGCGGCGCTGGCCAAGCGCCCGTTCCTGCCCCCGCTCGCGGCGTGGGACTCGGCACCGGTGCACGGCAGCCTCGAGGACTGGACAGCCGCCCTGCTGGCCGACACGTTCGCCGTCAGTTGCCACCACTCGACCTACTACAGCCTGGACTGTGCGGGCGCCCTGTGGGATCAGCGGGCCAACCCCAACAGCACGGTCGCGATGTTCCGCCGGCTCTTCCTGATGTTCCTGCGCACCGGCCGGACCATCCGTTTCACCGACGAGCGGAACGACATGCTTCTGCGCGCGAGCGCGCAGCATCGCAATCCGCTCATCTGGAAATGGCTTCTGGACCCGAACAACAAGGCGGCGAACCCGGCCGAGGCCGGGTGAGGCCGGGTGTTCCGGAGCGATCCTTAGCTCCGGAACACCGCGTTCAACTCCGCCACCTGCTCCGCCGTCAGCGGGCGGGTCGGATGGCTGTGCAGGAGGAAGTGGAGCTTGGCGGTCTCCTCCAACTCCTCCAAAGCGTACAGGGCGTCGGTGAGGGACTTGCCCGCGATGACCGGCCCGTGGTTGGCGAGCAGGACGGCGGCGTGCTTCACCGCCACCTCACGCACCGCCAGCGCCAGCCGCTCGTCGCCGGGGCGGTAGTAGGGCACCAGAGCCAGGTCGCCGACGCGCATCACGTAATAGGCGGTCAGCGGCGGCAGCACCGGCGCGCCGGGGGTGTGGGCGAGGCAGGAGACAGCCGCGGAATGGGTGGAGTGGGTGTGGATGATGGCACCGGCGTCGGGGCGCACGTCGTAGACGCAGGTGTGCAGGAACGCCTCCTTCGACGGTTTGTCTCCGCCGGTGTGGCGCCCTTGCGCGTCGAGCCGGGCGAGCCGCACCGGGTCGAGTTCGGCGAGGCTGACGTTGGTGGGCGTGACCAGCCAGCCATCCTCCAGCCGCACCGACAGGTTGCCGGTGGCGCCGTGCACGAGGCCGCGGGCGTAGAGCCGCTCCCCCATGCGGCAGAGCGCGTCGCGCGCCTTGGTCTCCGCACTCACGGCATCACCCCCAGCGCGTCGGCGAAGAAGTCGGGACCGCCGAAATTGCCGGACTTGAGCGCCAGCGCGTAGGGCCGCTCCCCCAGCCCCACCATGGCCGGCACGCCGGGCGCGATTTCCGGCCCGATGCGCAAGGCCTGGACGCCCAGCGCGTCCACCACGGCACCGGAGGTCTCGCCACCCGCCACCACGAAGCGGCGGGCGCCGGCGGCGGCCAGGGCGGCGGCGGCGGCGGCGAGCGCCTGTTCCACCGCA
>OFDN01001173.1_pt1 | contig 18208 bp, 13 predicted proteins | sample 1520971 | NCBI WGS metagenome assembly OFDN01 (sample SAMEA94257418, study PRJEB24077) | hot springs metagenome | biome: Aquatic biome; feature: Geographical feature; material: Water | place: India | collected 2012-06-12 | depth 5 m
CGCTCGCCCCTCCACCACCTTCGGTGGTCCCCCTCCCCTGAAGGGGAGGAATGATCGCGCTGCCCCGCCCGTAATGCGACAACGCCCAAGCCGCCCCGGCGGTGGGCGCGAGGGCGGCGCGGGCGGTGAGGCCACGCTGCGCGAAGGCGGCGGCGACATCCTTGAGCAGCCGCTCCTCCCCCCCGAACAGGTGCGCCGCGCCGGTGACATCGACCAGCAGGCCATCAGGCGGGTCGAGCGCGCTCCACGGCCCCCAGCGCTGCGCCCACAGGGCGAGCGTCTCGAGCGCGGCGAGATCGCCCGCCGGATCGGCGGGGACCGCAGCAAGATCGGGGCACAGCGCGCGCGCGTCGGCGAGCAGCATCCCGGCGCGCGCGCCCGCCGCGAGCCCGGCGTCGTTGGCGGCGGTGATGCGCGGGCCGTGGGCGGTCTCGAGGATCAGCGCGGTGGGGGCGCTATCGGCCTCAGGCGTGGACGCGCGCCGCCAGCGATCGACCGACAGTCGGGCGAGCCAGATGGACAGGATCCGGCGCGGCATCGGTGTCGAACTCGCCGGCGAGGCGCAGGGTTCCTGCGTCATCGCTGAGGCTCCATTGGCCAGGCGCGTGGGTGCGCGCGCGGAACAGTTCGGCGTGCCAGGTGGCAGGCCCGGGGGCGGCGGGGTTCCAGCGGCCCGGAGCCGAGGGCGCGGCGCGCGCGCTCCAGCGCATCCGGGCCGAGGACAGGTCGGGCGCGGCGTCCAAGCGCACCAGCCACAGCCTGACGCCATGCTTCTCGGCGGTGAGGCTGAGGCGGCGCGAGGCGGTGAAGGACAGCGCGCGCGGGTTGCCCGCGATCTCGCCGATCACGCAGGCGAGGTCGCGGCACTTGAGCCCCTCCTCGAGCGCGAAGAGCGCATCCTCGGGCGTGGCGGCGGCGACGTGGATCAGGCGGTGGGCGAGGTCTTGCGGGAGCCCCGCAAGGCACGGCCGCCCGCCCTTCCTGATCGCCGCGCGGTCCTGCACCCACAGCACCTGCCGCGCGTCCTCCCCCTCGCCTGCCGCCGCGAGCGCATCGCGCGCCAAGGCCAGCGCCAGCCCCGCCCCGCTCGCCTCATCGGCGGGAGCGAAGATTTCCGAGTGGAATGGCTGCGCAGACAGGCCCGGCCGCCAGCGCGGATCAGGTGCGGTGCGGGGCAGCACGCGGGCGGGCGAGGGGTTCGAGAACATGGTGGGACGACTCATATGTTCGCATTATGTTCCAACAACGCCCCGCTGGCAAATGCAAAGGGCGCGGGAAGCGACATGCTCCCCGCGCCCTTGTTTTCCCGCAAGGGGATGGTGGTCAGCTCTCGGGCGAGTGGATCGGCACCATCTTCTCCTCGCCGCCGATGTCGTCGACCACCTCGACGATCCCGCGGCCCAGATGGCTGCGCGAGCGGCTGTAGCCGAAATAGATCGCGATCCCGAGCACGCCCCACAGCGGCAGCACCAGGATCGCCTCGATCGGCAGGTTGATGTAGAGGAACAGACACCCCAGCATCGTCAGCGGTGCGATGATGTTCACGCCCGCCATCCGGAACGGACGCGGACGGTCCGGATCGGTGCGGCGCAGCACCATCACCGTCACCGCCACCATGAAGAAGGCGTAGAGCGTGCCAGCATTGGCGTAGTCGGCGAGCAGGCCCACCGGCAGGAACGCCGCCGCCACACCGACCACGAGGCCGGTGAAGGCGGTGACGATGTGCGGGGTCTTCCAGCGCGGATGGACGACGCTCAGCCGCTCGGGCAGCAGGCCGTCGCGGCTCATGACGAAGAAGATGCGGGTCTGGGCGAACATCAGAACGAGGATCACCGAGGGCAGCGCCAGGAAGGCGGCGATGCCAAGCAGGTTGCCGATCGGGCCGAAGCCGATCTGCCGCAGCACATGTGCGAGCGCCTCGTCCGAACAGACCAGCGCACCGGCATATTCGGGCATGGCGCACTGGCGAGCGAGCTCGGCCGAACCGGCGGCGAGCGGCACGCCGTCGGCGCCCATGATCGGCTGGCCGCCGATGGTGCCGATCGCGCCCGCGGCAACGAGGATGTAGAACACGGTGCAGAACAGCAGTGAGCCGATCAGGCCGAAGGGCACGTTCTTTTGCGGGTTCTTGGTCTCCTCGGCCGCGGTCGAGACCGCGTCGAAGCCGACATAGGCGAAGAAGATCGTCGCCGCCGCACCCACGGCGCCAAGACCCGTCCCGATCCCGCCAAACACGCCTGCCGGCAGGAACGGGTTGAACCGTTCCGCATCGAATGCGGGGCTGGTCAGGGTGAGCGCGATGAAGGCGGTGAGCGCGGTCACCTTGATGGCGACAAGCACGGCATTGACCTTGGCGCTCTCGCTGGTGCCGATGATCAGCAGGCCGGTCACCAGAAAGGCGATCAGCAGCGCCGGCAGATTGATGAAGCCCCCCGGTGCCCCGCCGAGCGCGAGCGGGCCCGCCGCCAGCCACGCCGGCAGCTCTATTCCCATGAACTCGTTGAGGATCGTCCCCGAGAAATAGCCCGACCACCCGACCGACACCGCGCTCGCCGCGACGGCATATTCGAGGATCAGCGCCCAGCCCACCGTCCAGGCCAGGAACTCGCCGACCGAGGCATAGGAGTAGGTGTAGGCGCTGCCTGCGACCGGGATCATGGCGGCCACCTCGGCATAGCACAGCGCGGCCACGATACAGACAAGGCCCGCGATGATGAACGCCAGCATCAGGCCCGGCCCCGCCTTCTGCGCGCCGGCCGCGGTCAGCACGAAGATACCCGTGCCGATAATACAGCCGATCCCGAACAGCATGAGTTGAAAACCGCCCAGGGAGCGGTGCAGCGACTTCTTTGCCGCTGTCGCGAGGATCGCGTCGAGCGGCTTGATCCGATCAAGAAACATCAGGATTAGGTCTCCCACTGATCGCGCAAGATCCCCCCGCGCAATCGTCAGGGCGTCACGCTAGCGCAACATCCACACAAGACAAGCGGCAAAGCGAGGCTTTCCCCCGGGGCGCGCAGGCGCTAGACCCCCGCTCCATGTCCACGACCTTCCAGCTCGACACGAGCACGAGCCGCGCCAACCCCACGCCCGCGCCGATGCGGCGGCTGACCGTGCCCGCGATCCGCGCGCGCAAGGCGGACGGCGTGACCGCCGAGCCGCTGGTGATGCTCACCGCCTACACCGCGCGCCAGGCGCAGCTGCTCGATGCGCATTGCGACCTGCTGCTGGTCGGGGATTCGCTCGGCCAGGTGATCTACGGCCTGCCCTCGACAGTGCCCGTCACGCTCGAGATGATGGCCAACCACGGCGCGGCGGTGGTGCGCGGGTCGTATCATTCGGTGGTGGTGATCGACATGCCTTTCGGCAGCTACGAGGCCTCGCCGCAGCAGGCTTTCGAGAGCGCGGCCTACCTGCTCAAGCAGACCGGTGCCGCGGCGGTGAAGCTCGAAGGCGGGGCGGCGATGGCGCCGACCGTCGCCTTCCTCAACAGCCGCGGCATTCCGGTGATGGGGCACGTGGGCCTCACGCCGCAGGCCGTGAACGTGCTCGGCGGCTATGGTGCGCGGGGCCGCTCGGATGCCGAGGCGGAGAAGATCGTCTCCGACGCCAAGGCTCTGGACGAGGCCGGGGCCTTCGCCATCGTCATCGAGGGCGTGGTCGAACCCATCGCCATCGCCGCCACCAAGGCCGTCTCCTGCCCCACCATCGGCATCGGCGCCTCGGCGCAGTGCGACGGACAGGTGCTCGTCACCGAAGACATGCTCGGCATGTTCGAGCGCGTGCCGCGCTTCGTGAAGCGCTACGAGGACATCGCGGGCGTGATCGACCGCACCGTGGCGCAATATGCCGAGGAAGTGCGCGCGCGCAGCTTCCCGACCGCCGACCAGACCTACCAGCCCAAACCCTAAGGCTCCCTCGCAAGCCGCATCGCCAGCGGAGCGGCGACCACCAGCTGCGCGAGGTGATAGAGCAGCAGCGGCGCGATCACGAAGCCGGCGCTCGCGGGCGGGAACAGGATCGCGGCGAGCGGCGCGCCGATCGCGACGCTCTTTTGCGAGCCCGCGAAGAGGAACGCGATCCGGTCGGCCCGCGCCAGCCCCAGCAGCGCGCCCGTGCCCCAGGCCGCGCCCAGCGCCAGCCCCAGCATCGCCAGCACCAGCACCACCAGCGCGGCCCAGTCGGCGGGCGCAAACATGGTCGCCAGCCCCTGCTCGACCGCGCCCGAGAAGGCGACATAGACCGCGATCCCGATCACCGCTCGGTCGAGCCAGGCGGCGGTGGCCCTATGCGCGATCAGCCGCTCGATGAAGCGGTCCTGCACCACCTGCCCGATGGCAAAGGGCAGGACGAGGATCAGGACAATGCGGCCAATCGCCTCCAGCCCCACATCCGCCGCGCCCACGCCCCCGACGAGCGCGAATAGCGGCGCGCTCACCACCACGCCCGCGATGTTGATCAGCGCCGCGCCGACCACCGCCAGCGCGACATTGCCTTCCGCAAGGCTGGTGTAGGAGGTCGCCGATTGCACGGTTGAGGGCAGGCAGCCGAGGAACACGAAGCCCAGCGCCACCAGCGGCGGCAGCACCGTGCCCGCCAGCCATCCGAAGCCGAGCCCGAGCAGCGCCATCGCGCCGAACACGAAGGCCATCAACGGCCCGAAATAGCGCCAGTTGGCGAGTCCCTTCGCGATCTCGCCGCGGCGGATGCGCATGCCGTTGACGAGGAACAGCACGAAGATCCCGACATTGGAGACAGTCGTGGCGGTGCTGCGCGCCTCGCCTGCAGCGGGCAGCACCAGCGCGAGCGCGGTGGCGAACACCAGCACGGCGATCATGGGATCGCGCAGGAAGGGCAAGGCTTGCAGGATGCGGGACATGGGCGCGGCGTCCCTGCCCTGCCGCCGGGCGCTTGTCGAGCGGTAGCGGGGCCTATCTTGCCGTCAGGCTGCGCGGACGCACTTCGGCGAGCAGCGCGGCGAAGCGCTCCGCCTCCGCTGCATTCGCGGCCCCGCGCGCGGCGCGCAGGCGGAGCGCGAGCAGCGCGGGATCGTGCCCCGCGCCGAGGCCCATGGCATGATCGAGCAGCAGCGCGGTGCGCCGCCAGTCGCCGCGCGCCGCCTGTCGCTCGGCCAGCATGATCAGCGCTGCGGCATTCCCGGTCTCGCCTGCCACCTGCCGCGCGAGCAGCAGCTCGGCCGCCGCCGGATTGCCGTGGCGCGCGAAGGTCCACACCGCCTTGCGGGTCAGCGGCCAGGGCCGCCGCGCCTCGGAGGCGAGCGCATAGGCGGTGAGCGCCGCGCGCGGATCGCCCGCGCCGAGCAGCGCGTCGCCCGCCAGCGCGGCAACATCGGCCGACGCCGGGAAGCGTGCGCGCAGCGCCTTGGCCTCGGCCCGAGCGGCTGCCGGATTCCGGTTCCACAACGCCCGGCGGATGGCATTGACGGGCGGCGGCATGTTGTCGCGCAAGGCCAGCAGCACGGGATCGGTGCGGGCCGGTGCATAGGCGCGCGCGAGCAGCGGCGCGGCGGCCGCGCGTTCGCCAAGCCGCTCGTGGGCGCGCGCGACCAGCATCAGGAGATAGGGCGAGGCCTCGGGCAGGCTCGCCTCGGGGCCGAAGCGGCGGACAAGCTCGGCATCGCGCCCGCCATCGAACATTGCCCGCGCGAGCAGCTCGCGCGCCCGGGCATTGGCGGGCTGGCGCGCGACAAGCGTCTCGAGGATCGCCGCCGCGCTGTCGGCATTGCCTTCCTCGAGGCCGATCGCGGCATCGAGCAGCAGTGCCGCCGGCACGCCGCGCGCCGCCATCCCGCTCTTGGCGAGCAGGCTGCGGGCGATGGTGAACTGGCGACCGCGCGCCGCGATCACGGCTTGCAGATAGAGCGCGCGCGAGTCATCCGGTGCCACCCTGGCGAGCGAGCGCGCTGCCTTGAGGCTCGCGCGCGCCTCGCCCGCGTCGCCGAGCGTTGCGGCATAGTCGGCGAGCGTATCGGGGTCCTCCGGATCGGCCTTCAGCGCGGCCTCGAACCAGACAAGCGAATCCGCAGCCCCGTGGGCATCACGCACCATCAGCGCGCGCAGCCGGAGCGCCGGGGCGTGGGTGGGACCGAAGGCGAGCGCACGGTCGGCCGCCTCGAGCGCTGTCAGATGCTCCCCGCCGCGCAGGCGCAGCCGGGCGATGGCGAGCCACAGGTCGGGGCTTTCGGGCGCAAGGCCCCGCGCCTCGTCGAGCAACCGTCCGGCATCGGCGAGCTTGCCGTCCGACATCGCCTTGTCGGCATCGGCGAGCAGCTGCGTGACGGCCGGGCTTCCCTCCCCGATCCCGCGTCTCGGGGTCTGGTGCGCGGGTTCCGGCGAACAGGCCACCAACGCCAGCGCTGCCGCAAGGGCAGCAGGCAGGCTAGACCTGAAGGTCATACTGCTTGAGCAGGTCGTAGAGCGTCGGGCGGCTGATCCCGAGCAGCTTGGCGGTGCTCGAGATATTGCCCTCGCTGCGCGACAGCGCATGGCGGATGACGCGGCGGTCGGTCGCCTCGCGCGCGGCCTTGAGGTTGAGGAGTTGCGCGTCCTCGTCCTCGCGGTCGGCAAGGTCGAGGTCCTCGGCATTGACCAGCTTGCCGTCGGCCATGATGACGGCCCGCTTCACCCGGTTTTCGAGCTCGCGGACATTGCCCGGCCAGTCATGCGCATCGATCGCGGCGAGCGCATCGGGGGCAAAGCCGGTGACGGCGGGGTTCATCTCGGCGGCAAAGCGCTTGAGGAAGGCTTTCGCCAGAAGCACCGGATCGCCGTAACGCTCGGCAAGACCGGGGATGCGCACGACGATCTCGGCGAGGCGGTAGAACAGGTCTTCACGGAAGGCTCCGGCTGTGATCATGCCTTCGAGGTCCTGGTGGGTGGCGCACACGATGCGGGTGTTGACCGCAATCGCCTTGCGCCCGCCGACGCGCTCGATCGTGCGTTCCTGAAGGAAGCGCAGCAGCTTGACCTGGAGCGGCAGCGGGATGTCGCCGACCTCGTCGAGGAACAGCGTGCCCCCGTCGGCGCTCTCGATCTTGCCCTCGGTGGTCTTCACTGCGCCGGTAAAGGCCCCCTTTTCGTGGCCGAATAGCTCGCTTTCGAGCAGGTTCTCGGGGATCGCGGCGCAGTTGATCGCGACGAAGGGCCCGTTCGCGCGGTCGCTCGCTTCATGGAGCCCCTTGGCGAGCAGCTCCTTGCCCGTCCCGCTCGCGCCCAGCAGCATGACCGACACCGAGGTGCGCGCCACGCGCTCGATCGTGCGCGCGACCTTCACCATCTCGGGCGCGCCGGTGATCATCCGGCCGAGCACGGTCTTGTCGGCGCTGGCCGAGGCGACGAGCCGCCGGTTCTCCTCCTCGATCGCGCGCAGATTGAAGGCGCGGCGCACGATCAGGCCCAGCGCTTCGATGTCGATCGGCTTCTGGTAGAAGTCGTAGGCCCCGCGCGCGATCGCATCGAGCGCGCTCTCGCGCGCGCCGTGGCCGGAGGCGACGATCACCTTGGTGTCGGGCTTCAGCGCCATGATCGCATCGAGCACGGCGAAGCCCTCGGTGGTGCCGTCGGGATCGGGCGGCAGGCCGAGATCGAGCGTGACCACGCCGGGCATCTCGTGGCGCAGCGCGGTGATCGCGCTGTCGCGGTCGCCCGCGATCACCACCTCGAAATCGTCATAGGCCCATTTGAGCTGCGCCTGGAGACCCGGATCGTCCTCGATCACCAGCAGCACGGGTTTCTTGTCGGGCATTAGCTGGCCTCCTGGTGAGCAGCGTCACGATTGTCCCCCGCCCCGAGCAGGCGCACCGCCTCGGCAAGCGGCAGGGCGACGGCGAAGCGGGTGCCGAGCCCCTCGCGGCTTTCGACCGAGACCCGCCCGCCCATCGCCTTGACCAGCTCGCGCGCCTCGAAGGCGCCGATGCCGAAGCCGCCGGGCTTGGAGGAGACGAAGGGCTTGAACAGGCCGGTGCGGACGAATTCGGGGCTCATGCCTTGGCCCGCATCGACCACCTCGATGGTGCCCGAGAGGCCTTCGGCGGTGACGTCGAGGAACAACGGCGCACCGCCGGGGCTCGCGTCGATGGCGTTCTGGACGAGGTGGATCAGCGCCTGCTCCAGCGCCTCGCGGTTGCCCATCACGCGCACCGGATTCTCGCGGGTGAGATGCACCGGATGCACCCCGGCAAAGCGCGCGACCAGCCCCTTGGCCAGCGCCACCAGCTCGATCTCGCCGCTCGCCGAAGCCTGCCCCGAGCCGTAGCGCCCGAGACGGGCGAGCAGCGCGGAGAGCTTGTCCGCCGAATTTCTCAGCGTCACCAGCATGTCGGCGCGGAAGGCGGGATTGTCGGCATGCTTCTCCGCATTCGCCGCCAGCAGCGACAGCTGGCTGACGAGGTTCTTGATGTCGTGCATCACGAAGGCCATGCGGCGGTTGAATTCGTCGAACCGGCTCGCATCCATCAGCGCCTGCTGCCCGGCCTGTTCGGCAAGGTAGCTCGCCAGCTGCTGGCCCGCGACGCGCAAGAGGTCGAAGTCCTCCCAATCGAGCTGGCGCGGGTTGCGCGGCCGGGCGAGAACGATCACGCCGACGAGGCGGTCGAAATGGATCAGCGGCACCAGCGCCCAGGCGTCCTCGGCCTCCATCAGCCACTGGGGCACATGGCTCCCTTCGCCGTGGTGGTCGATCCCGCCGCGCGCCTCGTCGAGCGCAAGCACCATGTTGTGGACCTCGAGCAGGCCCGACAGCGTGAATTCGCCCGCGACCGCCGGCACGGCGATGGTCGGCCAGTTCCAGCGCGCAGTGAGTTCGAGCTGGGCCTGCTCGTTGGGCATCAGCAAGAGGCCCGCGGGGCTCTCGGTGATGTCGGCGAGCGCCTTGACGACGCGCTCCTCGAGGCTCGCGCCCCCGGCGGTGCCGCGGCCGATGGTGCGGGTGAAGCGCAGCCATTCCTGGCGGTAGTCGTAGCGGTGCTGGAAGAGGTGCTTGGTGGCGGTCACGCGCAGCCATCCGCGCAGCCGCGGCGATGGCAGGGCGAGGCCCGCAGCGATGATCGCGGCGACCACGAACACCGCCTGGCTCGCCCGCGCGACATCCCCGCCGAGCAGCGCCAGAGACTTGGCGATCAGCACCATGCCGGCGAGATATCCGCCGATCAGCAGCAGCGACAAAGTGCGGAAGGTGACCGCGCGCGAGGGGCTGAACTGCACCCGCGGCCCGGCGGCGTTCACGCCGAGCGCGAAGATCACCGCCATCCCGCCCGCCAGCAGCCCGCGCATGTCACCCAGCAGCACCGGCATCGCTCCGCCGAGATAGGCGAGGGTGTGGAGGTTGAGGTCGTAGGCGAAGATCCCGGTCAGCGCCATGCCGGTCCAGCGCAGCACCGGGCGCATCGCGCTCGCCGCGCCCGCATAGAGGTTGTGCAGCAGCATCAGCGCGCCGATCGCCACGAGCATGTCGATCAGCACCCGCGCATCATAGGCAGCCTGCGCGACCTCCGCGCTGCCGCCGAGCGAGAGCCCCATCCACAGCACCACCAGCTGGAGCAGCTGCACCAGCACCAGCGCGAGGATCACCGGGCGCACGGGCTTGAGGCTGTTGCTGCGACCATCGGCGGCGAACAGGCTGAAGATCGTCGCGATCAGAGCGAGATTGCGCACCATCGCCGCGATCACCGCCGCGCCGTGCTCGGGCCCGAGCGCCGCAGCCAGCGCGCACCACACCGCGCTTGCACCTGCGGCCGCCATCAGCCCTATGCGATCGGGCCGCGCGCGCTCGCCGTGGCGCCAGATCCACAACAGTGCGCCCGCGCTCAGCACGCCGCCCGCGATCCACGCGAGCAGGCCCGCCAGGGGCAGCAAGGCCTCCGGCCAGATCACCGCGCGCCCTCCGGCCACAGGATCACCCGCAAGGTCTGGAGCAGGATCACGAAATCGAGGAAGGGCGTGTAGTTCTTGGCGTAGTACAGGTCATATTCGAGCTTGCAGCGGCTATCCTCGACCGAGGCGCCGTAGGGATAGTTGATCTGCGCCCACCCGGTGATGCCGGGCTTCACCATGTGCCGCTCGCCATAGAAGGGGATCTCCTCCTCGAGGCTTTCGACGAAGGAAGGCACTTCTGGGCGCGGGCCGACGAAGCTCATCTCGCCCTTGAGGACGCTCCAGGTCTGGGGCAGCTCGTCGATGCGCACCTTGCGGATGAAGCGCCCGAGGCGGGTGATGCGGGGGTCGTTTTCCTCGGCCCACTTGGCCCCGTCCTTCTCGGCATCGGTGCGCATCGAGCGCAGCTTGATCAGCGTGAAGGGCTCGCCATAAAGGCCAACGCGCTGCTGGCGGAAAAAGGCCGGGCCCTTGCTGTCGAGCTTCACGAGGCCTGCAAAGAGGACGATGACGGGCAGCGTCAGCGCCAGCAGGAGCAGGCTCGCGGCGATGTCGAAAATGCGCTTGCAGGCGCTCGAGAACATCCGGCTGCTCGAAAAGCCGTCGGAGAAGATCAGCCAGGAGGGGTTGACCGTGTCGAGATCGACGCGCCCGGTCTCGCGCTCGATGAAGCTCGAGAAGTCGTTGACGTGGACGCCCTTGGTCTTGATCCGCAACAGGTCCTTGAGCGGCAGCGCGTTGCGGCGTTCCTGCAGCGCGAGCACCACCTCCGAGACGCCGAGGTTCTCGACGAAGCGGCCGAGGTCATGGATCGCCGCGCGCGGAATTGCCTCCTCGACCACGCGCTTGTCCTCGCTCATGGCGATGTAGGCGACGATGGCAAATCCGGTCTCGGGCTTCTCGCCCAGCTCGCGCAGGCGCTGCGCGCGGGGCCCCGCGCCCAGCACCATGACCCGGCGGCGGAAGGCCGAGGAGCCGAGGAAGGAGTTGAGCAGCAGCCGGTCGGCGACCAGTACCAGGATCGCAAGCCCCATGGTGTAGAGCAGCGTCGAGCGCCAGAACAGCTCGCTCGGGATGACAAAGTCGACCACCGCCAGCGCGATGATGCCGAGGCTGATCGCCACCAGCACCCGCGCCCCGGCAAAGCGCAAGCTGCGCAGCGCGTTGGGGCCGTAGACCCCGACCGCGATCATCGCGAGCCAGATCACCATCGCGGTGCCCAGCAGCGCCCATCCGCGCCCGCCCAGCTCGCCCACGTCCATCCCGATCTGAGCCGCGCGCCATTGCCAGGCGATCTCGCTCGCGAGCACCAGCAGCCCGAGGTCAAGCAGGCCGAGCAGCAGTACGGCATGGGGGATGTAGTGCTTGAACAGGCGGATCATCGACAGGTGTGCCTCTGGTGCATGCCCAGAGGCTTCTACGAGGCAGACCTTAAGTGTCGGTAAATTTTACACCCGGCTGTAAAGCGCGCGGATTCCCGCGGGGTGCGAGGGTTAACGCCGCTTTCGCATTCATACCCTCGGGCGCGGCAGGGTGCTGGCGAGGCGGGCGGGTGCGGGGGTGAGGCATTCGGCCTTGCCGCAGCGCCCGCAAGGGCTGCCGAGCGGCACCGCGTCGAGCCGGTCGAGCGATTGGCCCCGCGCATGGGCGAGGTCTCCGGCAAAGCGCGCCTCGATCCCGAGCACCACCGCACGGCGCCCGCCGCACATCACCCCGTCGCCATCGACGGTGCGGGTGATGGTGAACCAGTGGCGGCTTGCGCCCTCACTTTCGCCGAAGATCGCCGCCTGGGTGAGCACGGTGCCGGGACGCTCGAAGGCGGCATAAGGCACCCATGCGGGCCAGCGCGCGCCCTCGAGCGGATAGAGCGCCCCGCTCCCCCCGGCGGTGAAGCGGGTCATCCGCCCGGCCCGATCAATCACCGCCATGAAGAACGGCAGGCCGCGCTCGCCGACCCGGCCGAGGGTGGTGAGGCGCTCGGCGACCTGGTCGAAGCTGACGGCAAAGCGGCGTTGCAACACCGCCAGGTCATACCCGGTCGCCTCGCAGGCGCGCAGGAAGCGGCGGTAGGGCAGCAGCAGCGCGCCGGCGAGGTAATCGGCGATGTGCTCGCGCAAGAGCTCGCGCGCCTCGGGGCTGGCGAGGTTCGCGCCCGCGACGATCAATTCGATCCCCTCGCGCAATTCGAGCTGCCCCACTTGTCGCGCGATCTGGAAGCGGCGGGCCGCGCCGGGGAGCATCTCGGAGAGCTGCAACTGGCGCGCGTGGAGGTCGAGCCGGTGGACCTGCCCCGGCATCACCTCGGCGGGCAGGATCCGCACCTGAAGCTGGTGCTTCTCCCGCAGACGCTCGGACAGCGCGGCGCTGATCTCTCCGCGCGACAGACGCAGTTCGTCGGCGAGGTCTTCGGCCGCATGGTCGAGGTCGGCAAAATGGTTCTGCCAGCGCTCGACCGCGCGGCGCACGGCGGCGGCGGCGTCCTCGGCGACGACCCGCTCGCCGCTCCCTCCGCTGTCGTAGAGCCGCGCGAAGGCGGCGGCGACCTGCGGCGCGGCGGCGAGGAATTCCTGCACCTCCTCGCGGTCGATCCCGAGGTCGGCGAAGCGCTTGTCGGCCATGCGCCGCACGAGGCCGTCGAGCCCGCCGATCGCGTCATCCTCGCGAAGGGACCGCGGGTCGAAGTCGAAGCGCTCGATCACCTGCACCAGCACGCGGGCCGACAGGGGCCGCTGGTTCCTCTCGATGAGGTTGAGGTAGGAGGGCGAGATGCCGAGCAGGCTCGCCATGCCCGCCTGGGTGAGGCCCTCGCGCTTGCGCAGGCGGCGCAGGGCAGGTCCGGCGAGGAGGCTGGTGTCGGTCATGGCGCTTTGTAAACTTATTCACCGATTGACACAAGATCGCGGCCAATTGTCCGCATGGCGACACGATTTTCTGTAAGTTTCCCTGTCAGGCCGCGCTGCAACCCGGCAAAGGCTTCCCATCCCGGCGGCGCGAGTCCGAAAGGCCTCGCCTCTCTCGCAGACGGACAGGAGATGCACATGACCTACCAGAACACCATCACCCAGATGCAGGGCGTCGTCGCCGCAAACGGGCCGAGCTGGGCCGCGATCGACCCCGAGAGCGCCGCCCGCATGGTGATCCAGAACCGTTTCCGCACCGGCCTCGACATCGCCAAGTACACCGCCAGGATCATGCGCGCCGACATGGCCGCCTATGACGCCGACCCCGCGCAGTACACCCAGTCGCTCGGCTGCTGGCACGGCTTCATCGCGCAGCAGAAGCTGATCGCGATCAAGAAGCACTTCGGCTCGACCAAGCGCCGCTACCTCTACCTCTCGGGCTGGATGGTCGCCGCGCTGCGCAGCGAGTTCGGCCCCCTGCCCGACCAGTCGATGCACGAGAAGACCTCGGTGCCGGCGCTGATCGAGGAGCTCTACACCTTCTTGAAGCAGGCTGACGCCCGCGAGCTCGGCATGATGTTCCGCGCCCTCGACGCCGCCCGCAAGGCCGGTGATGCGGTCGAAGCGAAGCGCATCGAGAACGCGATCGACAATTACGAAACCCACGTCGTGCCGATCATCGCCGACATCGATGCGGGCTTCGGCAATGCCGAGGCGACCTACCTCCTCGCCAAGAAGATGATCGAAGCCGGGGCCTGTGCGCTCCAGATCGAAAACCAGGTCTCGGACGAGAAGCAGTGCGGCCACCAGGACGGCAAGGTCACCGTGCCGCACGAGGACTTCCTCCAGAAGATCCGTGCCTGCCGCCATGCCTTCCTCGAGATGGGCGTGGAAGACGGGATCATCGTTGCCCGCACCGACTCGCTGGGCGCTGGCCTCACCAAGCAGATCGCTTTCTCGAAGGAGCCGGGCGACCTCGGCGACCAGTACAACAGCTTCCTCGATGCCGATGAAGTCGACCCCGCCAACATCACCAACGGTCAGGTCTTCATCAGCCGCGACGGCAAGCTGCTTGCGCCCAAGCGCCTGCCCTCGAATCTCTACCAGTTCCGCGCTGGCACCGGCGAGGACCGCGTGGTGCTCGACTGCATCACCTCGCTCCAGAACGGCGCCGACCTCCTGTGGATCGAGACCGAGAAGCCGCATGTCGAGCAGATCGCCAAGATGGTCGACCGCATCCGCGAAGTCGTGCCCAATGCCAAGCTGGTCTACAACAACTCGCCCAGCTTCAACTGGACGCTGAACTTCCGCCAGCAGGTGTTCGACGCCTGGGAAGCGGCGGGCAAGGACGTGTCGGCCTACGACCGCGCCAAGCTGATGAGCGTCGACTACGACGGCACCGAACTGTCGGACGAGGCCGACGAGAAGATCCGCACCTTCCAGCGCGACGCCGCTGCGCGGGCCGGGATCTTCCACCACCTCATCACTCTGCCGACCTACCACACCGCGGCGCTCAGCACCGACAACCTCGCCCGCGAGTATTTCGGCGAGGCGGGCATGCTCGGCTACGTCAAGAACGTGCAGCGCGAGGAGATCCGTCAGGGCATCGCCTGTGTGAAGCACCAGAACATGTCGGGCTCCGACATTGGTGACGATCACAAGGAATACTTCGCCGGTGAAGCCGCCCTCAAGGCTGGCGGCGTGCACAACACGATGAACCAGTTCGAGGCGGCGTAAGCCGCAGGGGCTTGGGAGAGAATCCCGGGAGGACCGGACAATCCGGCCTTCCGGGAGCCCTTCGAACCGCCTAAGGCTTGCCGGGTGACTTCACCCAGCGGAGAGTGACATGACCGATACCGACACCCCCAAGACCGAGCCCTCGCGCGCCCGCGCGCTGCTTTCGACCGCCGACATGAAGCTGCTGCGCCGCGCGCTCGAAAGCCACGCCCGCGCCACCGAGGATCGCGAGGAGCTGGCCAAGATCAACGCCTTGCACCATCGCCTCGGCACCTACGTTCCGTCGGGCGAATAGCCCGGTCACACAGTTCTCCTGGGGAGGAGAAACGGCCGTCGGAGCGCCCGCAAGGGCCCGCTCCGGCGGCCGAATTTATTTAGCCATCAGCTTGAGCGTCGCCGCGGTCAGCGCCTCGGTTGCGGTCGCGATCACCACCGGCGCGTCGGGCGCCCAGAACGGCGAGTGCAGCGAGGGCAGCTCCACCTCGCCCTTCTGCGCACGCTCCCACTGGTCCTGCGGCACCCCGCCGACCCAGAAGATCAGGCTTTCGACATTGGCCTTGTCGGCGCGGTAGAAGCGGCCGAAATCCTCGCCGCCCATCACCGCGGGCGTCTCGAACACGCGCCCCTCGAACCGGGTCTTGAGGCCGGCCATCACCTGATCGGTGAACTCGGGCGTGTTGTAGGTCGCGGGCGTATAGGGGTCCTGCACCGTCACGCGCGGCATCCTGTCCTCGGGCACGCCCGCTGCGATCGCCTCGCCCTTCGCGATGCGGGCGATCCCGTCAAGCAGGCGCTTTCTCGTCTCGTCCGAATAGCTGCGCACAGTCAGCTGCAGGCGCGCCTCGTCGGGGATGATGTTGTGCTTCGCGCCCGCCTGGAAGCTGCCCACCGTCACCACCGCCGGATCGCCCGGATTCTGTTCGCGGCTGACCAGCGTTTGGAGCCGCATCACGATGCTCGCGGCGATCACGATCGGGTCCTTGGTCGTGTGCGGATAGGCGCCGTGCCCGCCAACGCCGGGCACCACCACATCGACCGAATCGACATTCGCCAGCGCAAAGCCCTTGGAGTAGCCGATCCGGCCCGCCGGAAACTGCGCCGCATCGTGGAAGGCGAGCACGTAGTCGGGCTTGGGAAAGCGGGTAAACAGCCCGTCGTCGAGCATTGCCTTGGCGCCCGCGCCGATCTCCTCGGCGGGCTGGAGGATCATCACCAGCGTGCCTGACCACTCGGCCTTGCGTGCCGCCATCAGCTGCGCCGCCCCGATCCATGCGGCCATATGGGTGTCGTGCCCGCAGGCATGCATCACCCCGGTCTCGGTGCCGTTCTGCGCCACCGCGCGCTTCTTCGAGGCAAAGGGCAGCCCGGTCTGCTCGATCACCGGCAGGCCGTCCATGTCCGCGCGCAGCATCACCACCGGGCCGGGGCCGTTCTCCATCACCGCGACCACGCCGGTCTTGCCGACGCCCTCGGTCACGGTGAAGCCCAGGGCGCGGGCACGGGCGGCGAGCTTCTTCGCGGTCTCGACCTCCTGGAAGCTGAGCTCGGGATTGGCGTGGAGATCGCGGTAGAGCGCGACCAGCGCGGGCAGGTCCGCCGCCACCGCATCGCGCAGTTCGTCTGCGTGCACGGGCAGCGCCCCCAGCGCCAGCAGACCCGCCCCTGCCAATCTCGCCACCATCCGCATCGCTTGTCCCCTTGATCTGTTTACACCCGCGCGCTTCCTGGCGCTCACATCCCGTACCACAGCACCAGCAGGACAGAGAGCACTGTCACCATGATTGCCACCAGCGGCGTGCCCGCGCGAACATAGTCACCGAAGTTGTAGCCGCCCTCGGACATGATCAACAGGTTGGTCTGATAGGCGATCGGGGTCGCGAAGCTGAGATTGCAGCCGAACAGCACCGCCAGCACCATCGGCTCGGGCGGCAGGCCCAGTTGGCTCGCGATATTATAGGCGATCGGGGTGCCGATGGTCGCCGCGGTCGCATTGGAGGCGAAGTTGGTGAGCAGCGTCACGAACAGCATGATCGACGCCAGCACCAGCGCCGGCGGGAGGTAGGCCAGGCCCAGCGAGAGCGCCTGCCCCAGCCACTCCGCCGCGCCGCTGTCGTCGATCACCCGGCCGATGGCGAGGCTCGCGGCGATCAGCACGATCACCTTGGCCGAAAGCGCCCGCCCGACCCGGTCGAACATCACGCAGCCGGTGACGAACATCAGGATCGCGCCCGCCAGCGCCGAAATCGCAATCGGCAGCTTGATCGGCGCATAGCCCGATGCATCGAACCACGGCAGGCCGATCGAGGCGGTGGAGATCGTTCCGAGCATGATCGCGCCCGCCAGCACCGCCTTGGAGCGGCGCGGCAGCTCGCGCGCGCCTTCGAGCCGGAGCAGCGCGTCGCTGCGGGCGAAATTCGCGAGATCCTCGGCAAGGCCGATCGCGAGCAGCACGTCGCCCTCGCGGATCTCGGCAGCGGGGACATCCTCCCCCTCCCCGCGCCGTTCCACCCCCGGGCGGTGGATGCCGAGCACCGCGACCCGGTAGAGGTCGGCAATCGCCGAGCTGGCGAGCGTGCGGCCGACGAGGCGCGAATCCGCGGTCACGGTCATCTCGACCGCGACGATGTCCTCGCCCCGCGTCTTGGAGACCCGGCGGATGCGGTCGATGATCCAGCCCGGCGCCAGCTCGCCCTTGAGCGCCCGCGCGGCGTCCTCGATCGCTTCGTGGCTACCCGAGATATGCAGGCCATGGCCCGGAGCAAGTGGCCCCGGCGGGGCGGAGTGGATCGTTATCCCCTGCGGCAGCTTGGCGCCGAGGCTCGACAGATCACCGCCCGCCAGCACGCTGCCCACCCCGACCCTGAGGCGGGTATGGAAGATCCGCGCGGCCAGATCAGGCCCGGTGCTGTTGTCGCGCAGCATCCGCGGCATCACCAGCCACAGATAAGGGATCGCGACCAGCCCGGCCATCAGCACGATCGGGGTGAACTGGAACACGCCGAAGGGCGCCATGCCGATGTCGTTGGCGATGGTCACCACCAGAATGTTGGTCGAGGTGCCGATGGTCGTCGCCATGCCGCCCAGCAGCACCGCGGTGTTGACCGGCATCAGGATCTTCGAGGAGGGCATCAGGCCCTTGGCGGCGATCGCGACGATGATCGGGATCAGCAGCACCATCACAGGCGTGTCGTTGACGAACATCGACAGGGTGAAAGCAACGAGCAGCGCGGTCAGCAGCCCGGTCTGCGGGTTCACCCGGAACACGCCCTCGAGAACCCGGGCGAAGGGTTCGAGCGCGCCGGTCACCACCAGCCCGCGCCCCATGATCATCAGCGCGCAGATGGTGATGAGCGCCGAATGGCCGAAGCCCCCGAAGGCGAGCGCGAGGCCGTCGGTCGGGCGGGTATCGGGGAGCGGCGCGAAATAGAGCCCGACCGCGATCACCGCGATGGTGACGAGGCTGATGATCTCCTCGCGATAGGTGCCGCGGGCGAAGGCGATGAACATGGCGATGGTCACCGCCATGGCCGCCATCGCGTGGGGAGAGGGAGCATCCAGCATAAGGTGATCGCGACGCTAGCCGGTCACGCGCCCGCCGCAAGCGCTTTGTCCCTGACCTGCGTTGGTGGTGCCCCTGGCCAGACTCGAACTGGCACATCTTTCGATAACCGATTTTGAGTC
>OFDN01001175.1_pt1 | contig 18197 bp, 16 predicted proteins | sample 1520971 | NCBI WGS metagenome assembly OFDN01 (sample SAMEA94257418, study PRJEB24077) | hot springs metagenome | biome: Aquatic biome; feature: Geographical feature; material: Water | place: India | collected 2012-06-12 | depth 5 m
GGCGGGCGCGCGGTGTGCGCGGCCCTCAGCCGCGCGGGCGCGCACGTCGTCGCCCTCGGATCGCGCGCCGAGACGCTCGCCGACGTCGATGCGGCCGAGACCGCGGTACTCGACCTCGCCGACCCGGCGGCGGTCACCGCGTGGGCGGAGGGGCTGCGCTCGCGCCGGCCGAGCATCGACGGGGTGCTGCACCTCGTCGGCGGCTGGCGCGGCGGCTCGGCCCTGGACGACTTCGACTGGCTCGAGCGTCGCGTGCTCACGACCCTGCGGGTGCTCAGCCGCGAGCTGCGCGACGACCTCGCGGCGTCGACCGCGGGGCGGTTCGCGATCGTGAGCTCCGCATCCGTCGCCCGGCCCACGTGGGGCATGGCCAACTACGTGACCCTGAAGGCCGCCGCCGAGACCTGGGTGCAGGCCATGGCGACCACCTGGCGCACCAAGGAGGTGCCCGCGGCGGCCGTGACCTTCGTGGTCGGCTCGCTCGACGAGATCGGGGTGGTCGAGAACCTCGCCGCGGCGAGCGCCGGGCTGTGGAGCCTGCCCACGGACGAGCTCAACGGCGCCCTCATCGATCTCGGCACGGGAGAATGACCACGTGAGACTCCACGACACCAGCTACCGCGGCTTCGCGAGCGACAACTACGCCGGCGTGCACCCCGAGGTGCTCGCCGCCATCGCCGATGCGAACGGCGGCCACCAGATCGCCTACGGGGAGGACCAGTACACGGCCCGACTCGCCGAGGTCGTGAAGGCCGAGTTCGGCGAGCAGGCCGAGGTGTTCCCCGTCTTCAACGGCACGGGGGCGAACGTTCTCGCCCTCACCGCTCTCATGCCGCGGTGGGGTGCCGTGATCGCGAGCGGCACCGCGCACATCCACACCGACGAGGGCGGGGCGCCCGAGCGCGTCAGCAGCCTCAAGCTCTTCACGGTGCCGACCCCCGACGGCAAGCTCACGCCCGAGCTGGTGGCCACCGAGGCCTTCGGCTGGGGCGACGAGCACCGCGCGCAGCCGCTCGCCGTGAGCATCACCAACACCACCGAGCTCGGCACGCTCTACACGCCCGACGAGGTGCGCGCGATCGCCGACTACGCCCACGCGCACGGCATGGCCCTGCACCTCGACGGCGCCCGAGTCTGGAACGCGGCCGCGGCACTCGGCACGAGCCTCCGCGCGTTCACCGCCGATGCCGGCGTCGACATCCTGTCGCTCGGCGGCACCAAGAACGGCCTGCTCGGCGCCGAGGCCATCGTCGTCATCAACCCCGAGCGCGTCGAGGGGCTCATCTACCTGCGCAAGATGTACATGCAGCTCGCGAGCAAGATGCGGTTCCTCTCGGCGCAGCTGCTCACGCTCTTCGACGAGGGGCTGGGCATCCGCTCGGCCAGCCACGCGAACGCGATGGCCGCGCGCCTGCGAGCGGGCCTCGAGGGGATGCTCGCCGACGGCTCGCTGCCCGCCGGCTCGCTCGGCTTCAGCCAGACCACCCAGGCCAACGCCGTGTTCGCGCTGCTCAGCAACGACGCCGCCGACCGGATCCGCGAGCGCGTGCGCTTCTACGACTGGGACCGCGCCCGGGGCGAGGTGCGCTGGATGTGCGCCTTCGACACCACCGAGGCCGACATCGACGGGTTCTTGGCCATCGTGCGCGAGGAGCTCACGCGGTCGTGATTCCGGGCGGCCTCCAAGCCGCACCGCGCACGCTGGAGGGGTGAGCGAGCCCGACCCCCGCATCCTGCAGCCCGGCGACCCCGGGTACGAGGCCGCGGGTGCCGCCCCCCGCATCACGAAGCCGCGATCGGCAGCGAAGGCCGCGCGCGAGGCGATCCGCCGCAACCCGCGCGTCGATCGGGCGTACCGCACCGGCGTGAAGGTCGTCGGCGGCACGACCGTGGGGCTCGGCGTCGTGCTCATGCCCCTGCCGGGGCCGGGCACGCTCATCGCTCTCGGCGGCCTCGCGATCCTCGGCACCGAGAGCGAGCGCGCCAAGCAGCTCAACCAGCAGGGTGTCGCGCTCGCGAAGCGCGCGGCCGCCTCCGCGAGAGCCGCCCGCGAGAAGCGCGCCGCGCGCGCTGGCCGAAAGGATGCACCGCAGGCGTAGCGTAGGGCCCATGCGATTCGGAGTCTTCATCCCCCAGGGCTGGCGCCACGACCTCGTCGAGATCGACCCGAGCGAGCAGTGGGGGGTGATGAAGCGCCTCGCGCAGCACGCCGACCGCGGACCGTGGGAGTCGATCTGGGTCTACGACCACTTCCACACCGTGCCGGTGCCGAGCGACGAGGCGACGCACGAGGCCTGGACCCTGATGTCGGCGTTCGGCGCGGTCACCGAGCGCGTGCGCCTCGGCCAGATGTGCACGTGCATGGGCTACCGCAACCCCGCCTACCTCGCGAAGGTCGCCGCGACCGTCGACCACGTGTCGGGGGGCCGCGTCGAGATGGGCATCGGCGGCGGCTGGTACGAGCACGAGTGGCGGGCCTACGGCTACGGCTTCCCCGAGATCGGCGACCGCCTGCGCGCGCTCGACGAGGGCGTGCAGATCATGCGGCAGGCGTGGTCGCAGGGCACGGCGACGCTCGATGGCCGGTACTTCCAGGTCGACGGCGCGATCGTTCGGCCGCTGCCGGTGCAGAAGGAGGGCATCCCGCTGTGGATCGCCGGCGGTGGCGAGAAGGTGACCCTGCGCATCGCCGCGCAGTACGGGCAGTACACGAACTTCGGCGGCGACGCGGAGGAGTTCACGCGCAAGAGCGAGATCCTCCGCGGGCACTGCGAGCGCCTCGGAACGAGCTTCGAGGCGATCACGCGCTCGTCGAACTTCAACGTCGTCGTCGGCCGCGACGCGGCGGAGGTCGCCGATCGCATCGCCGCGATCGAGGCGCGCCTGACCCCGTACCTCGGCGAGGCGCGCGCCGCGAAGGCGGTCGCCGACCTGCGCGACGGCACGGGCCTCGCCGGCACGCCGGAGCAGCTCGTCGAGACGCTGCGCGCCCGCGAGGCGCTCGGCATGACCTACGCGATCACCTACTTCGCCGAGGCGGCGTACGACACGAGCGGCATCGAGCTGTTCGAGCGCGAGGTGATTCCCGCGCTGCAGTAGTCTCGTCGGTCCGGCCCCCACGGTCGGCTGTGGGGAGGAGAACCGTGCTGGATGCCCTGCTCGCCGGTGTCGTCGCCGGCTACGCCATCGCCATCCCCGTGGGGGCGATCGCCGCGCTGCTGATCACCCTCGGCGCGCAGCACGGCGCGCGGGTGGCCGCCGGAGGCGCCCTCGGCGCTGCGACCGTCGATGGGCTCTACGCGACCGTCGCGGTGACGGCGGGCGCGGTGATCGCCCCGCTCATCGCGGCCGTCGAAGAACCGCTGCGCTGGATCTCGGTGGTGGTGCTCGTGGTGCTCGGCATCGTGCTCGCGCTTCCGGCGTTCCGCCGGCGCACCGCCCCGATCACCGCGGCGACGATCGACAGCGGCGGGGATGCGGAGGCCTCCGCCCGCGTGCGCACCACGACCTTCCGCCGCCTGTTCGTGACGGTCGGCGCGCTCACCCTGGTCAACCCCGTCACGGTCGTCTACTTCGCGGCCCTCGTCGGCAGCTCGACGCTCGCCGTCGATGCGGGCGCCGCGGAGCGCCTGGTGTTCGTCGTCGCCGCCTTCGCCGCCTCGCTCAGCTGGCAGCTGCTCCTGACCACGGCGGGTTCGCTCGTCGGCCGCGTGCTCACCGGCCCGACCGGAGCCCGCGTCACGGCCCTCGTCGGCGGCGCACTCGTCATCGCGCTGGCCGTGCGGGCGGCGGTCGCGGCCTAGAGCCGCGTGCGCCGAGAGCCGCGTGCGACTAGAGCGCGAAGTCGGCGTCGCTCGGCCCGGCCTCCCCGGGCACCGGGGCATCGGCCATGCGCTCGACGACGAGGTCGTCGCCGTCGGGCGACACCTGCACGCGCACCACGTCGCCATCGGCGATCGTGCCCGACAGGATCGCGCGGGCGAGGGCGTCGTCGATCTCGTGCTGCATGAGCCGCCGCAGCGGCCGCGCGCCGTACACGGGGTCGTAGCCGCGCTCGGCGAGCCAGGTGCGGGCATCCGGCGTCACCGCCAGCTGCAGGCGCCGCTCGGCGAGGCGCCGTTCGAGACGATCGATCTGCAGCGAGACGATCTGGCCGAGGTCGTCGGTCGAGAGCGGCGAGAACACGACGATGTCGTCGAGGCGGTTGACGAACTCGGGCTTGAAGGCCTGCCGCACGATCTCGTTGACGCCCGCCACCTTCGCGGGCCAGTCGAGCGTCGGGTCGATGAGCAGCTGCGAGCCGAGATTCGAGGTGAGGATGAGGATCGTGTTGCGGAAGTCGACCGTGCGGCCCTGCCCATCGGTGAGGCGGCCGTCGTCGAGCACCTGCAGCAGCAGGTCGAAGACCTCGGGGTGCGCCTTCTCGACCTCGTCGAGCAGGATCACCGAGTACGGCCGGCGGCGCACGGCCTCGGTGAGCTGACCGCCCTGCTCGTAGCCGACATAGCCGGGAGGGGCGCCGATGAGCCGCGAGACGCTGAACTTCTCGCCGTACTCGCTCATGTCGATGCGCACCATCGACTTCTCGTCGTCGAACAGGTAGTCGGCGAGCGCCTTCGCGAGCTCGGTCTTGCCGACGCCCGTCGGGCCGAGGAAGAGGAACGAGCCGGTCGGGCGGTCGGGGTCGCTGATGCCCGCTCGGGTGCGGCGCACGGCCTCGCTGACCGCGACGACCGCGTCGCGCTGCCCGATGATGCGCTTGCCGAGCTCGGCCTCGAGCGTCAGCAGCTTCTCGGTCTCGCCCTGCGTCAGACGGTCGACCGGGATGCCCGTCCAGGCCGCCACGACCGCCGCGATGTCGTCGTCCGTCACCTGGTCGTTGACCATGCGCGGGCCGCTCTCAGCGGTCTCCGCCTCGGCGAGCTGGGTCTCGATGCCCGGGATCACCTCGTAGTTGAGCTTCGAGGCCTTCTGGTAGTCGCCCTCGCGCATCGCGCGGTCGAGCTCGATGCGCGCGTCGTTGAGGCGCGTCTTGAGCTCGCCGACCGCGGTCAGCCCCGACTTCTCGGCGGCCCAGCGCTTCTCGAGAGCATCCCGCTGCGCCGTCTTCTCAGCGAGCTCCTCGCGCAGCTTCGCGAGGCGCGCCTTCGAGGCCTCGTCCTTCTCCTTCTTGAGCGCGAGCTCCTCGATCTCGAGGCGGGTGACGGCGCGCTTGAGCTCGTCGAGCTCGACGGGGCTCGACTCGATCTCCATCTTGAGCCGGCTCGCGGCCTCGTCGACGAGGTCGATGGCCTTGTCGGGCAGCTGGCGGCTGGTGATGTAGCGGTTGCTGAGGGTCGCGGCGGCGACCAGCGCGCTGTCGGCGATCGCGACCTTGTGGTGCGCCTCGTAGCGCTCCTTCAGACCCCGGAGGATCGCCACCGTGTCTTCAACGCTCGGCTCGCCGACGTAGACCTGCTGGAAGCGGCGCTCGAGCGCGGCGTCCTTCTCGATGAACTCGCGGTACTCGTTGAGCGTGGTCGCGCCGATGAGCCGCAGCTCGCCGCGGGCGAGCATCGGCTTGAGCATGTTGGCAGCCGCGACCGAGCCCTCTCCGCCGCCCGCGCCCATGAGGGTGTGCAGCTCGTCGATGAAGGTGATGACCTGGCCGTTCGACTCGTCGATCTCCTTGAGCACGGCCTTGAGGCGCTCCTCGAACTCGCCGCGGTACTTGGCCCCGGCGATGAGGGCGGCGATGTCGAGGCCGACGAGCTGCTTGTCCTTGAGCGAGTCGGGCACGTCGCCCGCGACGATGCGCTGGGCGAGACCCTCGACCACGGCGGTCTTGCCGACGCCGGGTTCGCCGATCAGCACGGGGTTGTTCTTCGTGCGGCGGCTGAGCACCTGGCTGACGCGGCGGATCTCGGCGTCGCGGCCGATGACCGGGTCGAGCTTTCCCGCCCGGGCGATCTCGGTGAGGTTCACGCCGTACTGCTCGAGGGCAGACTTCTGGGCCTCCTGGCTGGAGGGGGCGCCCTGCATGTTGGCCATCGTGTGCACTCCTGGACGAAACCTGAGTCGAACAGACTCAAGTTTACGCGCTCGCCTGTCCGCCCGCCAGCGGGTCGACGTCAGCGGGATGCGCTCACGGCGAACGAGCAGGAAACCGCCCACCGATCCAGGTCGGTACGATCAGGCGCGCCGTGATGCCGTCACGGTGAACTTCGGTGTGCGAGCGAGCTGACGGGTCGGCCCGACGAGTCGCTCGAGGGCGGGCCGGTAGCCGAGCGCGCTGTTCCACACCACGCGCAACTCGCCGCCGGGCCGCAGCACGCGCGCGGCATCCGTGAACAGCCGCAGCGCAATGCCCGTGTGCACCGCAGCCCCCACGTGGAACGGCGGGTTCAGCACGACGAGGTCGGCGCTCGCGTCGGGCTGGGCTCCCACGCCGTCGTCCAGCACGGTCTCGACCTGCACCCCGTTCGCTTCGGCCGTCAGCGCCGCCGACCGCACCGCGATCTCCGACACGTCGGTCGCGATGATGCGCGCCCCCGGCTCGCGCTGGGCGAGAGCGCTCGCGAGCACCCCCGAGCCGCACGCCAGATCGATCGCCGTGTCGTACGGCGGCAGCGAATCAAACGTGGCGAGCATGGCCCGGGTTCCGATATCGAGGGATGCCCCCGCGAACACCCCCGGCAGCGCGACGATCTGCAGACCGCTGTCGGGGTCGTGCCCGCGCGCAGGCTCCGCGGGAGGGAGGGCGATCGGCCCGCGCGCGATCAGCAGTCGTGCCTTCCCGCGGGCGAGGGTGACGTCGAGCCGGTGGAAGCCCCACCGCAGCACCTCGTTCTGGGTCGGGGTCATGTGCTTGACCATGTTGCCCGCGACGACCACGAGGTCGTCGTGCGCGGTCGCGGCGAGATGGCGCACGAGCGCGTCGAGTCGGTCGAGCGAGCGGGGCAGGCGCACGAGGGCGAGGCGGGCATCCGGCGTCATCAGCGCCTCGAGAGCGACCGACTCGATGACGGCGGCACTGCCGAGCCGCTGGGCGTTCTGCGCGGTGGCGCGGCGAGCGATGAGGGAGTCGCTGTGCCCCCGCACGACCGGCGCCCCGAGAGCGGCAGCGCCGAGAGAGAGCGCCCCGTGCGTGTCGTCGACGACGATCACGGGGCGATCCGGCGCCGCCGCGATGAACGGTGCGGCCGTCTCGAGCAGATACCGGTCTGCCGCGTCCCACGCCCGCAGCTCGGGCGCCTCGATATCCGGTGCGCGGCGCAGCTGAGCGAGCAGCCCATCGAGGGAGGCGGGAGCGGGCACGCCCGCCAGCCTAGGCGCGGGCGAGGAGGGCTGCGACGCGCGACTGCAACTCGCCGGCCCGGAACGGCTTGATGACGAAGTCGTCGACCCCGGCGGCGAAGGCGGCGTCGATGTCCGACTGCTGGGCTCGCGCGGTGAGCATGATGACCGGCAGCGACCGCGCCGCCGGATGCGCGCGCAGAGCCGTGCACACCTCGAGGCCGCTCAACCCCGGCATCATCCAGTCGACGAGCAGCAGATCGTGCGGCCGCTCCAGAGCGATCCTCAACCCTTCGGCCCCGTCGGTGGCCGTCGTGACCTCGTGGCCCTCGCGGGTCAGCCGGGCGACGATGAGCGCCAGAATATCTGGCTCATCCTCACAGACCAGAACGTGCGCCACGTCAACACCCCCATCCGGCCCCCGCCGTCTACCCTCTGCCTTGTGACCCCTGTTCGTCAACACGAGCTGCAGCGACAAGACGCCGCACTGCTGGGAGCCGTCGGACTCATCCAGAGATCGCGCGACTTGCAGCGACCGGCCTATGTCGCCCTGGTGAGTGGGCTCGCTTTCGTGACCTTCGGGCTCGGATTCGCCGCGCTCGCGCTGACGCCCGCGGGCGGCACTGCGGCGATCTGGTGGCCCGCCGCGGGCACGAGCGCCCTGCTCGCCCTGCTGTACCGGGGGCCCCGCTGGCAGGTGCTGCTGCTCGTCGCCGTCGTCGCGGCAAGCTCGAACCTGCTCATCGGGCGACCGCCCGTGTTCGCGCTCTGGGCGGTCGTGATCCTGGTCAGCGAACTTCTGGTGTTCCTCGCTGTGCTCGGAACGCAGGGCCGCTCGGCGATGCTCTCGACAACACGCGGGCTCACCCGCTTCATCCTCGCGTCGATCGCCGGGGCGACCGTCGTCGGACTGATCGGCTCCAGCGCCTTCGTCGTGCTCGTCGGGGCCGACCCCCTGGTGACGTTCGCCTCGCTGGTGCCGTCCCACCTCTCGGCGCTCCTGCTCATCGTCCCGATCGCACTGGTGCCGCTGCCCCGCGGCCTCTCGCGCCAGCGCATCGAGCTGATCGTGCAGGTCAGTCTGACCGCCGCGGTCACCCTGCTCGTCTTCGCCCCCTTTCAGGCGGAGGCTATCGGCGCGCTGCTGTTCCCCTTCTTCGGCTGGGCTGCCACGCGCTTTCCGCCGATCGTGGCGACCGCCGAGCTCGTGGCGCTCGGCGCCATCGGCTCGGTGCTCACGGTGCTCGGAGGCGGACCCTACGCGCAGGTCGGCCCCGGCCTCCCCGCCGCCCTGCTCGTGCAGGTGTATCTGCTCTCCATCGCGATCACCATCCATTTCATCAGCTCCGTGCGCAGCGAGAGGGCTGAACTGCGCGCCGAGAACGATCGCCGCAATGCGCTGCTGCGGGGAGGGTTCGTGGGCTCGCAGGTCGGGTCGGCATTCGTGCGCGCCGACGATCAGGGCGAGGCGACCATCCTCGAGGCGAACGACGTCGCCGAGGCACTGATCGCTCCCGACTGGTTCCGGCCGTTCGTCGCCGCGTGGGTGGCCAGCGGCGCCGAGGCCGTCAGCACCGAGGTGCTGCTCGACGACGGCCGCACCCTGCAGGTCTACGGTCGACGGGTCGAGACCACCGACGGCGACACCGTGCTGGGCGTGCAACTCGTTGACATCAGCGACTTCGTCGCGGCCCAGCGCGCGATGGTGCACATCGTCGAGCGCGAGCGCACGGTGGTCGAGGAGATGCGCGCCCTCGCCCAGCAGAAGGACGACTTCGTCTCCGCCGTCAGCCACGAGCTGCGCACACCGATCACGAGCATCGTCGGATTCGCCGAGGAGCTGGACGAGACGGCCGACGCGACCCAGCGCCAGGCCACCGAGATCATCGTGCGCAACGCCAACCGCCTCACCGAGATGGTGGAGGAGCTGCTCGAGCTCGGCCGCATGACCGCGCCGAACCCGGTGCGAGAGCGGGGCATCCATGATCTCAGCCAGCTCGCGCGGGAGGCGATCGCCGACCAGGCCGCCACCGCCCGCGATCGCGGCATCGTGGTTGAGGAGCGGCTCTGCGACCGGGTCACTCCGGTCGAGGGCAGCAGCGGATCGCTCATCCGCATCATCACGAACCTGGTCGCCAACGCCCTCAAGTTCACGCCCGATGGCGGCGTCGTGCGGGTGACGACCGCGTGCGACGAGCACGCGGTGACACTGACGGTCGACGACTCGGGGCCGGGCATCAGCGACGCGGACGCCCCGCACGTGTTCGACCGGTTCTTCCGGTCGAATGATCCGGTCAAGCGCCAGACGCCGGGTACCGGCCTCGGCCTCTCGATCACCCGGTCGCTCGTCGAGCTGCTCGATGGCACGATCGCGATCGAGCGGTCTGATCTGGGCGGGGCTCGGCTCGTCGTCCGGCTGCCGCGAGCGGCGGTCGACGGCGCTCCTGACGCCGAGGCGGAGAAGAGCCCCGAGGTCGCGGCGCCCTAGCTGCGGCGCAGCGGTCGCCAGACGACGACCTGGTTGGGCTTCTGCACGCGGGTGCCGGCCTTGATCGACACGACCTCGCCCTCGACGCCGGCGGCGAACACCCGGCGGCCGGGGCGCGTGAGCAACTCATCGGCGAGCGCCGTCTCGAGCTCGCGCACGCGCGCCCGCAGCTGCACGACCTCGTTCTCGAGCTCGAGGATGCGCCGGATTCCCTCGAGGTTGAGCCCCTCGGCGCTCAGCCGGGCGATCTCGCGCAGCTGCACGACGTCGCGCATCGAGTAGCGCCGGCTCTGGCCCGCGGTGCGCGTGGGCGAGACGAGCCCGAGCCGGTCGTACTGCCGCAGCGTCTGCGGGTGCATGCCCGCGAGCTCGGCCGCGACCGCGATCGCGAAGATCGGGCTGTTCTCGTCCATGGCCGTCATTGTGCCCCGTTCCGCGCCCGGTTCACACCCGAGCGCGCGCGATGAGCTCGTCGCGCGGGTTCTCGGCGGGCAGCGCGGCCGCGAACTGCTCGAGCTTCTTCGCCGCGTCGGCGCTGAGGTGCGACGGCACCGCCACCTGCACGGTGGCGAGCAGGTCGCCAGTGCCCTTCGCCGTCGTCACACCCCGGCCCTTCACGCGCAGCACCCGACCGCTCGGAGTGCCGGCCGCGACCTTGAGCTTCACGGTCTCGCCGCCGAGTGTCGGCACCTCGATCGTGGCACCGAGGGCCGCCTCGACGAACGTGACGGGAACATCCAGTCGCAGATTCAGCCCGTCGCGCGTGAACACCGGATGCGGGCGCACCTGCACCGTCAGCACCAGGTCGCCGGCCTCGCCCCCGTCGGGACTCGGCTCGCCCTTGCCGCGCAACCGGATCTTCTGACCATCGGCGACCCCGGCCGGGATCTTCACCTGGATCGGCTTGCCCCCGCCCGGGCGCTCGAGCGTCACGGTGTCGCCGTGCACGGCGGTCATGAACTCGAGACCCACGGTCGCGGCGTGGTCGCGGCCCTTGGTGGGCCCGCCGAACCGCCGCCCGGCTCCGCCCGTTCCCCCGGCAGCGCCACCCCCGAAGAGCCCGCCGAACAGGTCGCTGAAGTCGCCCGGGGTCGCGCCGCGACGGGCCCCGCCCGGCGGGTAGCCGCCGCCGAACATCCCCCCGAAGACGTCCTCGAATCCGCCCGGCGCTCCGCCCGCGGTGAACCGTGCGCCCGAGCCCATGGCCCGTAGCTGGTCGTACTCGGCCCGCTGCTGCGGGTCGGAGAGCACGGCGTGCGCCTCGCTGATCTCCTTGAAACGCGCCTCGGCCTTCGGATCGCCCGGGTTCGAGTCGGGGTGGTACTGCCGGGCGAGCTTGCGGTAGACCTTCTTCAGCTCGGCATCCGAGACGTCCTTGCTCACGCCGAGCACGGCGTAGAAGTCCTTCTCGAACCAGTCCTGGCTCGCCATCGCGCACCTACTCCTGCGGCACCGAGACGGCCACCTTCGCCGGCCGCACCAGGCGGTCGCCGAGCGCGTAGCCGCCCTCGATGACGTCGGCCACGGTCTGCTCTGTGGCGCCCGGGGTCGGCAGCTGCGCGATCGCCTCGTGGATGCTCGGGTCGAAGATCTCTCCCACCGAGCCGACCGAGCGCAGGCCGTAGCGCTCGAACGCCTGCTTGAGCTTCTGCGCCACGAGCTCGAGGGGGCTGCCCTCGAGGTCGCCGTGGGCGGCGGCGCGGTCGAGGTCGTCGATCGCCGGCAGCAGCGAGCGGATCACCTCGGCGATGACCGCCTCGCGGTTGGCCTGCCGATCGCGCTCGACGCGCGTGCGGAAGTTGGCGAGCTCGGCCTCGGCGCGCGCGGCGCGATCGCGGTACTCCTCGATCTCGCGCTGCCCGGCCTCCGAGAGGATGTGGTCGATGTCGGCGTCGAGGCTCGACGTGTCGTCGAGCGCCGGCTCCGCATCCGCGGCCCCGTCGGCCGGCCCCTCGGCGGGGGCCGGGGTGGCCGACTCCTCGTCGGCCGCCCGCGGCTCCCCCGTCTCAGGGTCGATGCGGCGCTTGTCCCGAACGACGGGCTCGTGCTCGTCGTCGTCGCGCTTCTTCGCCATGACTACTTCGCGTCCTTGTCCGACGATGCGCCGGCGCTCGTGTCGTCCTCGTCCTCGACGATCTCGGCGTCGACGACGTCCTCATCGGTCGCGGCCGGGGTCTCCTGGTCGGCCGAGGGAGTCGGGTCCATCTGCGACGCGGCGTAGATGGCCTCGCCGAGCTTGCCCTGCGAGGCGTTGAGGGCGTCGAACGCGGTCTTCACCGCGGCGTCGTCGTCACCGGCGAGCGCCGCCTTCAGCGCGTCGACGTCGGCCTGCACCTCGCCCTTGACGTCGTCGGGCAGCTTGTCCTCGTTCTCCTTGATGAGCTTCTCGATCGAGTACACGAGCTGCTCGGAGTTGTTGCGCACCTCGGCCTTCTCGCGACGCTCCTTGTCTTCGGCGGCGTGCTCCTCGGCCTCGCGCACCATGCGCTCGATGTCCTCCTTCGCGAGCGACGAGCCGCCCGTGATGGTCATCGACTGCTCCTTGCCGGTGCCCTTGTCCTTCGCCGACACGTGCACGATGCCGTTGGCGTCGATGTCGAAGGTGACCTCGATCTGCGGGATGCCCCGCGGAGCCGGCGCGATGCCGGTGAGCTCGAACGTGCCGAGGTTCTTGTTGTCGCGCGTGAACTCGCGCTCGCCCTGGAAGACCTGGATGGCCACCGACGGCTGGTTGTCGTCGGCCGTGGTGAAGGTCTCGCTGCGCTTGGTCGGAATGGCCGTGTTGCGCTCGATGAGCTTGGTCATGATGCCGCCCTTGGTCTCGATGCCGAGGCTCAGGGGGGTGACGTCGATGAGCAGCACGTCCTTGCGCTCGCCCTTCAGCACACCGGCCTGCAGGGCGGCGCCGACGGCGACGACCTCGTCGGGGTTCACGCCCTTGTTGGGCTCCTTGCCGCCGGTGAGCTTCTTGACGAGCTCGGTGACGGCGGGCATGCGGGTCGAGCCGCCGACGAGCACGACGTGCGCGATGTCGCCGACCTTCACGCCGGCCTCGCGGATGACGTCTTCGAACGGCTTCTTGGTGCGCTCGAGCAGGTCGCTCGTGAGCTCCTCGAACTTCGCCCGGGTGAGGGTCTCGTCGAGGTTGGCGGGGCCGTTCTCGGTGAGCGAGAGGTACGGCAGCTGGATGCTCGTCGAGGTCGAGCTCGAGAGCTCCTTCTTCGCCTGCTCGGCGGCCTCCTTGAGACGCTGCTTGGCGATCTTGTCGTTGCTGACGTCGACGCCGGTGGTCTCCTTGAAGCGCTGGATCAGGTAGGCGACGACGCGGCCGTCCCAGTCGTCACCGCCGAGGCGGTTGTCGCCGGCGGTGGCCTTGACCTGGATGGTCGAGAAGTCGTCGTCCTTGCCCACCTCGAGCAGGCTGACGTCGAAGGTTCCGCCACCGAGGTCGAAGACGAGGATGAGCTCGTCCTCCTTGCCCTTGTCGAGCCCGTAGGCGAGGGCCGCCGCGGTCGGCTCGTTGATGATGCGCAGCACGTTGAGGCCCGCGATCTCGCCGGCCTCCTTGGTGGCCTGGCGCTCGGCGTCGTTGAAGTACGCGGGCACCGTGATGACGGCGTCGGTGACGCTCTCGCCCAGGTACTGCTCCGCATCCCGCTTCAGCTTCGCCAGGATGCGCGCGCTGATCTCCTGCGGGGTGTACTTCTTGTCGTCGATCTCCTGCTTCCAGTCGGTGCCCATGTGGCGCTTGACGCTCGCGATGGTGCGGTCGACGTTGGTGACGGCCTGGCGCTTCGCGGTCTCACCGACGAGCACCTCGCCGTCTTTCGTGAACGCGACGACGGAGGGCGTGGTGCGGAAGCCCTCGGCGTTGGCGATGACGGTGGGCTCGCCGCCCTCGAGAACGGAGACGACGGAGTTGGTGGTTCCGAGGTCGATGCCGACGGCACGGGCCATGGTGGTGCTCCTTCTGGGATGAACGGTCGCGAAAGGTTGAGTCGCGTGTTATCAAGTTTGAGATCCGGGATGCGGGCTGTCAAGTCGAGCACCCAAAACTTGCGTCGCTCTGGCTCAACTCTCAGGGTCGCCCCGCTGGCGCCCGGCGAACCCTGGCGCCCGGCGAAATCGACACCGATTCGCGCTACCCGCCGTTCACCCCTGCGAGATAGCGTGAGCGCATGACGGACTCGCCCGACGCTGTGCAGCCCACCTCCACCCCCTCGAGCACCGACCGGAGCATCCCCCCGACGGCGAACACCCTCGCCGTGGGAGTGATGGGGCTCGATCTGCAGGAGGGCATCCAGGTGCCCCGCAAGCGGGTGTTCGCCTGGGCGTTCTGGGACTGGGCGACGCAGCCGTTCAACACGGTGCTGCTGACCTTCGTGTGGGTGCCGAGCTACCTGACGAGCACGTTCTTCATCGACCCGGCCGTCGTCGGCACCGCGGGTGAGGAGGCCGCCCTCGGCCAGCTCGCCAGCAACCTCGGCTACGGCATCACGATCGCGGGACTGCTGATCGCGCTTCTCGCTCCCGTCATGGGCCAGCGCGCCGACCGCGCGGGCCGGCAGAAGCTGCAGCTCTTCATCTTCACCGTGCTGCTGATCGTCGCGCAGCTCGGTCTCGCGTTCGTGCAGCCCGGCGCCGAGTGGTTCTGGATGGGCGTCGCCCTCATCGCGATCGGCAGCGTCTTCGGCGAGATCGCGGGCGTCAACTACAACGCCCTGCTCATCTCGGTCTCGACGCCGAAGACCATCGGCAAGGTCTCCGGGCTCGGCTGGGGCTTCGGCTACCTCGGCGGCATCGTCGCGCTCACGATCGTCGTCGGGCTGATCCTCGGCGGCATCCTCGACGGCGAGTCGGGCACGACCTTCCAGCTCATCGCCCTGGGCGCCACGGTCTGGACCATCATCTTCGTCATCCCGATCTTCCTCAGCGTGCCCGAGCCGCCCAAGCTCACCGTCGAGGAGAAGGTGGGCTTCTTCCGTAGCTACGTCGAGCTCATCCGCAGCATCGCGCGGCTGTGGCGCGAGACGCGCCCGACCTTCTGGTTCCTCCTCGCGAGCGCCGTCTACCGTGACGGGCTCTCGGCGGTGTTCACGTTCGGCTCGGTCATCGCCGGCATCGTCTTCGGGTTCGGCTTCACCGACCTCGTGATCTTCGGCATCGCCCTGAACATCGTCGCGGGCGTCTCGACGATCCTCGCCGGTCGTCTCGATGACCGGTTCGGCCCGAAGCGCGTCATCCTGGTCTCGGTGTTCGGGCTCGTCGCGTGCACGCTCATCGTGTTCTTCTTCGCAGACCTCGGTGCCGGTCTCTTCTGGGCGGTCGGCATCGTGCTCGCCGCCTTCGTCGGCCCGGCGCAGGCCGCCTCGCGCTCGTTCCTCGCCCGCGTCACCCCGGCGGGCCGTGAAGGCGAGGTGTTCGGCCTTTACGCGACGACCGGTCGCGCGGCCGGCTGGATGGCCTCCCTGCTGTGGGGCGTCTTCATCGCGATCGCGGCCAATCAGACGCTGTTCGGCATCCTCGGCATCACGATCGTGCTGCTCATCGGCGGCATCATGCTGCTGTTCGTGAAGGCGCCCGAGCGCACGAGCGCCTGACCCCGACCCCTAGACCCGGGCGAGGGTCGCGATGTCCTCCCCGAACTCGCGCGCGACCTCGGGCGAGACGGTCTGGCGCGTGCGGTCGATCGCGGCCAGGTAGTCAACGGTCGAGGGGCCGAGGATGCCCCGTCCCGGCTCCCCGAACACCGACTGCTCCAGCGCCGCCTGCGAGGCCGAGCGCGCGGCGAACTCGATGTCGGCCGGCGAGTAGCCGTCGCTCGCCGCGACGAGCCGCGCCAGATCGACGTCGGCCTCCACCGCGTCGGGGATGTACCGCGCCCAGATCGCGGCTCGGGCCGCGGCATCCGGCAGCCCGATGGGGATCACGTAGTCGAACCGGCCGTGGCGCAGGAAGGCGTCGTCGAGGGCGCGGATGAAGTTGGTCGCGCAGATCAGCAGGCGGCCCGGAGCATCCCGGAACGCGGGGATGATCTTGAGCAGCTCGTTCGTGACGCCCTGCATGGCCGAGGGCGGCTCTCCGCCGCGCTGCGCCGCGATCTCCTCCACCTCGTCGATGAAGACGACGACGTGGTCGAGCTCGGCGATCGTCGCGAACGTCTCGCGCAGCCCGCCCGCGAGGCCCTGCGGCCCGTGCGCGAGGCGCGAGGGGAAGACCTCGACGAACGGCCACTGCAACCGCGAGGCCACCGCTTTGGCGAAGGTCGTCTTGCCCGTGCCGGGCGGGCCGAACAGCACGATCGAGCGCGGCGGCTCGACGCCGAACCGTTCCGCGAGCGACGGGTCGGCGAGCGGCAGCACCAGTCGCCGCTCGAGAAGCTCTTTCTCTGCCTGCATGCCCGCGATCGAGCCCCACAGATCACGGGGCAGGATGCGCCCCCCGAGCTCGCGCAGCGCGACGAGCTCGCGCTGCTTCACCGGGATCTCGCGCTCGAAGTAGCTCAGGTGCGCGCGATCTTCGAACCCGGCCTTCGTGAGCGCCCCGTGCTGCTGCTGATTGTCGGGAACGAGGATCGACAGCCGCGTCAGCCCCTGCGGGGCCATGCGCTGCTCGAGCGCGCCAAGCAGCGAGCCGGCGACACCGGCGCCGCGCGACCCGGCCGTCACCGCCAGGAAGACGATCCACCCCTGGTCGTGCGCCGCGCGAGCGACGGCCGCGCCGACGACGTGGTCGTCGTGCAGCGCGACGACCGCGTGGTCCTTCTCGCACGAGGCGAGCACCTCGGCGAGGGCGTAGACGGGCTCGACGCCCTCCTGGCGCACCTCCTCCCACAGGCGCAGGATCGCGTCGAGATCGGAGGGCTGGTAGTCGCGCAGGCGTGTCGAGCTCATGCGGAATGGTGGCAACCTCGCCCGGGAGTCGGTCGGGCCTCCGCTGAGACTCTGCCCCACAGGGAGAGCCGCAGTGGCGGTGAGCGTCAGTCGCCGGTGCCGGAGCCCGCCGCGACGAAACGGGCCAGCAGTGCGGCGAGCTGGGCGCGCTCCTCGGCGGTGAACCCCTCGAGCGAGCGCTCGACCGCGGCTCGCCGGTCGCGGCGGCGCTCGTCGAGCACGGCGCGGCCGGCGTCGGTGAGCGTCACGAGCGTGCGCCGCGCGTCAGCCGGGTCGGTCGCGCGCGCGACGAGCCCCCGTGCCGCGCAGTCGGCGATGACGCGGCTGGCCCGCGGCTGGTCGACGCCGATCGCGGCGGCGAGGTCGCTCACGCTCGCCCCATCGCCCAGGCGGTCGAGCTGCGACAGCAGGCGGTAGCGCGCCATCGTCGAGAAGGGATGCTCGTGCCGACCGCGCCCGTGCCACGGATGCTCATGCGGCTCCGGCTTCGGGCGTGCCCGCGGGCCCGAGCGGCGCAGCTCGGCGACCGCACGCTCGATGGCCGCGACCGGGTCGGCGGCGGGGTCGGGCTCGATGCGGTCGGCGGCGGGAGGCGGAGCATCCATGGATGTCACGGTACATCGATCGCGCAGGGCGAACGGCGCGAGGTTGCATCCCGGGGGAATACATGTCATGGTGCATTAGTTGCACAGTGACATACGAACCGTCTAAAGGAGACACCAAGACCACCGACACCACCAACGACACCCCGCAGCCCGACAACACGGCCCGCCGCGAGGCCACGCCGCGCACCTGGCTGCGCCGCATCGCCCGCCGCAAGCGGATGCTCGCACAGGAGCAGTGGCGCCGCCTGGACGACGCCGCCCGCGAGGGGATCAGCGACGAGGACTACGCCACGACGATGGCGACCCTGGAAGCCATGGCCCGCAACCTGGGCTGGGACGAGAGCCAGGCTGGGGATGAGACTCGCGGGCACGGCGGGGATCACGGCCGCGGGCACGGGCGCGGGCCCGGGCACGGCCACGGGCACAGGCACACGGGCCACCACCGCCACCACGGCCACCACGGGCACCACGGGCACGGGCATCACGGTCGCTGCGCCGAGCGTGCCACAGTGGAGGCATGACCCCCGCGCTGACGCCGCCTGCCCCGCAGCCCTCGACCGCCGAGAAGGCCGCGGCCCTCGTCGCCCTGCACGTGCCGGGTGATCCGCTCATCGTCGTGAACGTGTGGGACGCCATGACGGCCCGCGTCGTCGCCCGCACCCCCGGAGTGCGGGCGCTCGCGACGGCGAGCCACTCGGTCGCCTACGCCCTCGGCGTGGAGGACGGCGAGGGCATGACCGTCGACCAGGCGCTCGACGCGGCGGGGCGCATCACCGCCGCGACCGCACTGCCGGTGAGCGTCGACTTCAAGCGGGGGTACGCCCCGGATGCTGTCGGCGTGCAGGCGAATGTCGCACGGCTCATCGAGCGCGGCGCCGCCGGGCTCAACCTCGAAGACTCCCTGGCCGGCGCGACCGGGCCGCGGCGCCCCCTCGC
>OFDN01001178.1_pt1 | contig 18184 bp, 14 predicted proteins | sample 1520971 | NCBI WGS metagenome assembly OFDN01 (sample SAMEA94257418, study PRJEB24077) | hot springs metagenome | biome: Aquatic biome; feature: Geographical feature; material: Water | place: India | collected 2012-06-12 | depth 5 m
ACCGTGGCCGTCTCTTTGGAGTTAAAACCCCTTTATCAAAACAACTAAGGTGCTGTACCTATGTTGTACCCAAGTAAAAAACCATAGACTTTAAGGTCTCGTATATGATTTATTATCAATTATTTGCATTGTTATTTTGAAATAGCAAACGAACTTGTTTCAACATCGCATTGCTAATTCACGATGAATACTGATGATATCCCGAAACAGGTTCGGGATGACTGCCGCTTTTTCCCAATTGCTGCTTAACATCATCCATGTAATACTTGCGCCTGCTTAACATTAAAAACACATTGCTTTTGCAGTAAATGCCCGATACTATAAATTATACCTGCTATTTAAAAAATTATCTGTTTTGATACCTATCTAACCCTAAATTTTAAACACCCCTACACTTTTCTACATGTGTTTGTGTTGATAAACCCTCCCGCTTGTAACTATTTTGTTAACTGAAAGGCCGACTGCAATGTCATTTTGTGCAGTTACGTGTGTTTCTCCTCGCCCATTTTGTTGCTTTTAACAATTCCTTAAAAGCCCCCGTGCATTAGGCAGGCAATTATGTAATAAATTATTTACCGCCCTTTTAATCCCCCATTACTTGCCAAGGAGACTTTTGAATCATCAAATTTTAGAAACCGGAGTTACCCGGTATAAGAAATAAATAAATGCTATGGTTTCAAAAAAGCAGTTCCGTTTGGGGCTGTCCGTCATTGGCATTGCTGCGCCCTCCGGTTTCTAAAAAAATAAATGGTTACTTATGAATAAAAAACACTCAAACTTATTATTGAGCCTTTCGCTATTGGTTTTATTTTCTTCTTTCCCTACACTGGTTCGCAGCCAGGACGTAGTTATCAATGAGTATTATAACAGCGGCGGCACTTCAGGAGCCGATGATGAGGTAGAATTATTAGTGATAAAAGACAGCACTGATTTAAGGAGCTTATGGATTAAAGACTTTTCGTCAAGCAATGCCAACGACGGCGGCGGCGGGTATCAGTTTACCAGCTTATCGTTGTTTAGATATGTTAGGGCAGGTACTATCATCCGGTTGCGCAAACCCGGTACGGCATTAACGCTGGATACTACCACCGGTTGCTCTGATTTTAATATGGCTATCAACCTAAACAATACTACTTTTTTCTCTAACAACGGTACGCTTGATATTGCCACAAACGACATGATAATGATAAAAAGCGGCACGCAAAGCGGTGTTGCCAATAACATTCACACGTTGCGCTCAGGCTCTACCGGAACACAATGGAACAATATTTCATCGGGTACAAAACTGGGTAATACATCTACCACCACCGGCGCTTCATCGGCTTATGTAAATAATGCGAATACTGTTATCGGCGATTTTAATTTGGGCACCAGTGGCGTAACTGCTTCGGGCACAGCAACATTGGGAACATGGAACAACACCACCAACCAAAACTTCATTCTTCTGTTGCGCGGCCCTATACCTTCGGCAGGAACTGCTGTCAGCTCAAGCGGTTTTACTGCCAACTGGGGTTCTTTAAGTGCGGCAACCAAATATTATCTTACTGTAGATGACGATTCAACTTTTACTTCACCTGTTTCAGGTTACAATAACCTTGATGTAGGTAACGTAACCAGTAAAGCTGTTACGGGTTTATCAGCCTCTACTACCTATTATTTCCGTTTGAGGGCTCAAAATGCTACTCCAACCATGTCAAGGTTTTCATGCAAACAAGCGGTTACAACCGCTGCCCCTACTCCTAATATTATAGTAAGCCTCACATCGGTTACAGGTTTAGATACCACTATTAATAATACTTCAACTGCTCAAGCATTTACTGTTTCGGGCGATAACCTAACTGCAAACGTTGCTCTTAGTTTTGTTACCGGTACCGATTTTGAAATTTCATCTACCTCTGCTACAACGGGTTTTGGTTCATCATTAAACCTCACTCAAAGCGGTGGAAATTTAACGGGCGAGCCCGTTACAATTTGGGTGAGGATGAAATCGCAATCGTCAACAGGCACGGTTACCGATACAATTAACTTTACCAGCACAGGAGCTACCACAAGGCAACTGATACTTAGCGGAACAGCAGGTGCAAACTACTACTCGGCCAGTACAGGTTTCTTGGATGATTTAACTACTTGGGGAATAAATACCGATGGCACCGGTGCAAATCCGGCATCGTTCTCTACCAATTATTGTACTTACACCGTCACCAACCGCACCACCGCTACATTAAATGCAAACTGGACAGTGAGCGGAACAAACTCTAAAATTGTAGTAGGCAACGGTGCATCGGCCACTGATGTTGAAATACCTGCTTCGCTTACCATTACAGGCACTGTTGATATTGCTAATATGGGTGAGCTTACTATGAATAACACCACCCTTGCGCACACCTACGGAACCCGTGCCACAGGTCATACACTTGAGTATGCACAATCAGGTTCGTTCAACATTCCCCAAATTACCTATCACCATCTTAAGCTAACCAACGGCACTAAGGTGTGGGCAGGCAATACCACCACTATCAACGGTAACCTTACATATACCGATGTTTCGATTGACGGAGCTTCGTCAGCTCCCTTTTCAACCGTAAACATTGCGGGCGATTTAACTTCAAACGGAACACTTACCAACCCTCCTATTGCCAACAGTTATACGTTTGTTTGTACCAGCAACGGCACACAAACCCTTAGCGGAAACGGTAATCAGCTTAATTTCTTCAGGTTACAAACTACAGGAACTTCAACCGTTGTATTATCAGACAATTCGGGTGGTACTAACCTGCAATTGGGCAATGCTTCAGGGGGAGGATTTAGCCTTGGGGCAGGAAGTGCATTGGTGCTAAACAACAACTCAGTTTCAACGGTTTCAAGCACCAACAGTGCGTTTGCTGTGGCTACCACAGGTGTTATCCGCGGTTCGGCCAATGCAAACCTAACTATTAACAGTGCCGCTACTGCGGTGGGGACTATGTATATGGACCAGACCACTCCCGGTACTACCAATGTGCTTAAAAACCTTACCTACAACTGTACCAATGCAAGCAGTAACCTTATACTGGGCAACCAATTGCAAATTGCAGGGATACTAACCCATACCGACGGCGCACTAACTACGGGCGGCAATTTGGTACTAAAAGCTACTTCGGGTACTTTGTACGGACAGATTGCAGGCAGCGGTAGCGGTACAATCAGTGGTAACGTTATCTCACAATATACGATTACAGGCGGCGGTATAGGCTGGAGGCCGATTTGCTCACCCCTAAACGGTGCAACATTGGCTCAATTAAGTGATGATATGAACTTAGATTTCGGTTCGCTGAGTGCAGCCTCGGCCAATACCTATTATTTTGATGAAAGCGCTGTTCCGTACTGGAATAGGGCAAGCGGAACTTCGGCCACTATGGATAGCCGCTCGTACTCAATCTATATGGGTGGTTCTGCTGCATGGGCTAACCCTTTGCCCCTTACCATGGATATTACCGGAACGTACGCAGGCACTGCTGATTATACTGTAACCGGATTAAGCCGCACAGGCAGCATTACTGATACTACAGGCTGGCAAGTAATCCGTAACCCTTGGCCTTCAGGCTTTATGTGGGACGGAACCACCGCAACCGTTGATGATGTAAATAATGTACAAGGTCAGCAAGTATGGGTATTTAACCAATCTGACAGCAGCTACACCGTTTATGATAATGCTACACAAGGTGTAATCCCACCTTTTACGCCCTTCACTGTAAAAGTAGTTTCAAACAACACCAACCTCACTTTTAAGAACAGTGCCCGTAATACTGATTCGCTAAGCAACTTCTTCAGCAAAACAGGTTTTGAAAACTATCTTGAGCTAAAAGTTACAGGCCCCACCGGCAAAACTGACGCGGTAAAATGGTACACACACCCGCAAGCTGCTAACGGTTATGATATTTACGACGGCACTAAAAAGCTAAACACAGGGGCCCCCAATATGTACTTTATGCTCGAAGGACAAAAAGCAAGCAAAGAGGTTTGGAATACAATACCCACTGAAAATGAGCCTGTATTCATTCACTTTTTTGCTAAAAACGCAGGAAAGCACACCATAAACTTTGCCACTGAAAACATGGCACCCGGTGTTGAAGTAGTGCTTGAAGATTTGGTAACGGGTAAAAAACACCCCGTAAACGGCAAGCCTTATGAGTTTACTTATGAGGCCAATAGCACACAGGCCCGCTTTGTATTGCACTTTACCCAAACCATCACTTCTGCTAAAGAAACTCAAACTGTTACCAACGCTACACAAATAGGTTGCAACGGTAGTGAGGTTACTGTGATAATAAACAAAGTAGGAATCTTTGATGCTATTGTGTTTGATTTATTGGGACGCACTGTACGCAGTTCACAGGTTCTACAGGGCAGCGGCCAGCTAAACACCATAAGCCTTAACGGACTTGTCGGGGGCTATTACCTATTGCAGATAAAAGGTAACGGGTTAACGACCACTGAGAAAGTATATATTAAGTAGCACTCTTCCTTTTTTTATTTCTAGGTTGCCACGGTCTTAGGGCCGTGGTTTTTTGTTTTAAAATATTTCAATAATCTACAATGAATCAAATGAAGCTGCCGAAGATGAAGTATTCCCCCTACCAGCTGATAACAAGCCGTTCTTATAATATTAACCGATTAAGTAATAAATAGTAAATGAATACTGGCACACTTATGGCTTCACAACTATTCTGCAAAGTTTCGCTACCTTTGCGGCGCTTTTATGATAATTGAAGTATTAAAATCTAAAATCCACAGGGCAAAAATCACGCAAACTGAATTGCACTATGTGGGCAGCATTACGCTGGACGAGGACTTAATGGACGCTGCAAACCTGATTGAAAACGAGAAGGTGCAGATTGTGAACATTAACAACGGCGAAAGGTTTGAAACCTACGTAATTAAGGGTGAGCGCGGAACCGGCATGGTGTGCCTTAACGGACCCGCAGCCCGCAAAGCGCAAAAAGGCGATTTGGTAATTGTGATTTCATACTGCCAAATGGACTTTGAAAAAGCCAAAACCCACAAGCCAACCTTGGCTTACCCTGATGATAACAACCGCGTGATTAAATAACACGTTCCATGTCGGCAACCCTAAAAAAAGTACTCCGCTACACCATTTTTATCGGTATTAGTGCTGCATTCATTTATATGGCCTTTAAAGGCGTTAAGATGGATGAGTTGATTGAAAAAATAAAAGGTGCCGAACTTAGCTGGGTGCTGGCTGCCATTGGGGCAGGTATAATTAGCTGTGTAAGCCGTGCTTTGCGCTGGCAAATTATGGCGGAACCTTTGGGCTACAAAACAGGTTTCTGGACCACCTTTCACGGTATTATGGTGGGCTACATGGTAAACTTTGCCATCCCTCGCGGGGGTGAGGTTGCCCGTGCCGCTATTATCTCTAAAACAGAGAAAATACCGCTTACTACCATGATTGGTACCATTGTAGCTGAACGTTTGGTGGATTTGCTGTGCATGGGCATTGTATTGTTATTAGCCATCGGCCTGCAGTTTGATACGCTGCAACAGGCGTTCGACCTGTTTTCGGCAAACAAAACCGATACTGCAAGCAGCGGCCCAAGCCTGATACAAATTGCAGGTATTTTGGCTGTAGTGGGTTTGGCTGTGTTTTTTATCTTCCGTAAAAAAATTCAGGCCCTACCCTTTTATAAAAAAGTAATTGATTTTGTAAAAGGCTTTGCCGACGGTATAAAAAGCCTTCTTACTATTAAAAAACCGATACAGTTTATCTTCCACTCAATTGTAATTTGGGTAATGTATTACCTGATGGTGTACTTGTGCTTTTTTGCACTGGATACTACCGCACATTTGGGTTGGGAAGCAGGTTTAACTGTATTGGTAATGAGTACCATTGCTATTTTATTACCTGCCCCCGGCGGTATGGGTACGTTTCACTATTTTGTTTCGTTGGGCCTTACGCTGTATGGCATTGCCGAAAACAACGGAGTGGTGTACGCAACCATTGCCCACGCATCACAAATGATTATGTTTATTGGTGTGGGTAGTGTAAGCATGATTCTTTTACTGATTTTACAACGCAAACAATTGGCGGGTGAATCTTCATCAGAAAATACAAAACAAGGTAATTAATACCCCCGAACAGCTTGAAACCCTGCTTGCCGATTGGCACAGTAAGGGCTACAAAGTGGTATTTACCAACGGCTGTTTCGATCTGCTGCACCGCGGCCACGTGGATTATCTTGCCAAAGCCCGTGATTTGGGTGATGTGTTGTTTTTAGGATTGAATACCGATGCAAGTGTAAGTACCCTTAAAGGCCCTCACCGCCCGATACAGGACGAGCAAAGCCGTATGCAAATTATGGCAACGCTTGAGTGTGTGGACGCTGTAATGCTGTTTAACGAAGAAACTCCTTACGAGCTGATTAAGAAAGTGCAACCCGATGTTTTGGTAAAAGGTGCCGACTACAAGCCTGAAAACATTGTGGGATATGATATTGTTACTGCCAAAGGCGGCAGCGTTATCACACTTGAATACCTACCCGGTTATTCAACCACGGGTATCGAAAAGAAAATAAAGCTGGCTTAATCGCATTTGTAAGGGTCACTAGCATTTTTCGAAGGATAATCATCCCTATTGTAACATAGCTCTAAGTCTTGAGAATATATTGAGACTATCTCATATTCAGCTCTTACTCCTTTATTTGAACTTGGGGCATCTTGACGAATTTCACCTCTAGCCGGAACATCAAAAACAACACGCTCAGTTTTAAAAAGTCCGCCGTTGGTTCTATAATACTTAACCTCTAACTCAACCTTCTCAAAATTATAGTCTGTTTTGTTACTTGCTGTAAAATATAAATCTGTTATACCACCCCAAAACCGGTCAACACTATAATCGCTTCGCTGTATTGATAAATAACTATCTATATTATTCCTTATATTCTTTTTTACTAACTCAAGTTTTTGTTTTTCTTCTTCAAGTCTTAACCTTTCTTTTTCCTTGAGAGCACTATCTATACCTGCTTGAATGTTAGCCTGGGTCGTAATCTCTTTAACAACATCACCATTATATTTATTTACTGCATAAAAAACACTAATTAGAATTATTATGATAAGCATAACTATACCTGCAGTTCCAAAGTTTAGCTTACTTTTATCTGATACCGTCAATTTTTTATGTGATTCTTGCGAAGATTTAATTGGTGGCGGATTAAATACTGGAGGTATTACCGTTAATATTGACTGTAATTCTTCAATTTCAGAAGCTCTCTTCCACTCGTCCAGCCCATCAAACCAAATGTTTGAATCTTTTGAGATTGTAAGCTGTTTAAGTTCCTCTATGGTATAAGGTCCCTTTTGCCCTACCCCATCATGCAAATAATATTTTTTCATAAGCTTTTAACAAACAATAAATAACTATAAATACAATATTAGTTATTTATTTATAATTACCTAAATCTTATGAAACGAAACTATTTATCGCTGGCCAAAAGGGATGGATGCTTCACCGTCGCTTATTGTATAAATCCAACCTGTAAATGGGTCTTTTATTTTGCAGCTGAACTTAATTTGAGCCATCCTAAACGGTTTATTTTCAAAAACTACATCCTTTACAGATACAATCTCAAACTTCGCCCATTGTGGCTGTGCTGAATAAATAGAGTAATACTCTTCTGAGTGTTTATAGTCGTTATAAATCACAATTATTTCATTGGCACGTAACTTAAACGGCCACGAACTTGCGTGGGCAAATTTATAGCCCCCCGTAGTGATTGAATGTGAAAGTTGCTCTTCAATAGTTGCAAACTTACTAAAGCTATCAATAAAAGTTATTTGCAATCCGTGCTCATTTGCAAGATCATTAATCTTAAATACAAATTCGGTAAGATTACTATCAATGTTGTGTTTAATAGTAGTTGCATACGAAGACCCTTTGCCGGCAGCCATTTCAAAAGGCACACCGTCAATTGTCGCCTTCACCCATATTTGAGGGGTTTCCTCAATAGGTTCGGGCAACTCCTTTTTTGTGCAGGCGGCAAGTCCCAATAGAGAGAATGCCAGCAACACCAAAAAAGCTTTACCCACGTTTTTTTGCAACAACTTACTTACTTCCATATCTTTTAAAACCCGCTAAAGGGTAATATAGCATGCCCATCTGACACAATATATTGGGCACCGTTGTCCATACACTTTATATTACAACTAAATTTTACCTCTGCTAACTTACAAGGATTTCCTCGTTCATCCACTGCATCTTTTACCGATATTATCTCAAATTTCGCCTTCGATGAAGGAGTATATTGATAAATAGGGGTGGTGTAATATTTATAGTTTTTCTCTTTATCCAAATAGGAGATAATAACCTCCCGCTGCCTGAAAAAATACACAGGGAAAGAGTTTGAGTAGGTAAACCTGTATTCACCCGGTTGCAACGTATTATCCAAGTCTGATTTCAAATCGCCGATAGTATCGTTGTAATTGTTAAAAGTAATCTCTACGGATTTCTTGTTATCAAGTGATTCAATCCTAAAAGTGAACTGACGGATATTGTTAGATACGTTGGTATAAATAAAATTATTGGCAAATACATTTTGTTCGCCCACCTTAAATTCAAACGGAAACCCGTTCATCTTGCACTTCATCCAAATTGCAGGCGCTCCTTCTTGTGGTTCGGGCAAATCAGTTTTCTTGCATGCACCAAACAACAATAACGTTGCAAACAATATGGCTATGTAATTTTTCATCTTATCTGTTCAGGTTCAATTTCAAAAACACTTGCACATCAGCAGGCAAGTGCTTTTTGCCATCATTAAAATAGCTGTTTATGGTTAAATCGTTTAATTGTTGGTGGTAACGTAATCCTATGCTGTAAATTCCAGGCAATCTGTATTCATATCCTGCCATTAATCCAAAACCAAATCGGCGCAAATCTTCATACACACCCTTTTCAGTAGTGGTCTTAATTACTGTTTCACTACTGTTTTGCTTATTTTGTGCTACTTCGGTTTGTGCATTTATAAGTATTGATGATACAAAGCCTGCGCTAAACTTGTGGTTTGTTGTTGCCGTATAATTTATACTTACAGGCACTTGCACATAATCAAAAGCTTTGGTAACTAAGAAATATGAAGTAGTAGTTTTCTCAAAGAAATAGGTGGTTTGGGTAATACTACGGCTAATGCTGTTGCTGTTTCTGCGCAGGTACGATGCTTCTAAACCTACTGAAAAACGGGTATTGATGGCACGGTTAACAAACAAGCCTGCATACAAACCGCTACCCCAACCTTTTCCTCCTGTATTGCTAATGATGGGACTAAAGTTTGCTCCTATTGCCAAGCCATAATTCCAGTTAAATATACCGCGTTTTGACCCTTCGCTGCGGCGTTGAGCTTGCAAAGCCTCAAAAGTGTTGAATGATTTTTTAGTTTCAGCATCCGCAGTTTCTTCAGTAACTACGTACCCGTTTATTGTATATGGCCTTGAAGCTAAAAGCTCGTTCAAGTAACTTTGCTTTTCAAGCAAAGTTTGTGTTTCAACAACGGCTGGTTCAGCAACAACTACGGGTTCGGCAACTTCTATGTCGTCATCAGCAGTTACAGCCGCCAAAGGTTGTTCGGGCTGTTCAGCATCATCACCTTTAACAGTTGCAGGAGGAATAATTCCTTTTTGTTTATTGTTGCGTGGTGCTGTAGTTGTTTTGGTGCTGGTTGTATTATTTTCCCCTGCATTTGCAGCTGTTATATCAGTTGCGTTAGGGGTGTTACTTGCTTGGTCTTGTGTTTGGGCATTAATTTGTTCGCTGCTGTTATCAGCTGCTGGAGTTTCAATAGTTGTTGCTGCCACATTAGCAGGTTTTTGTGCCAACGAACCGTTGGTTGAATTGTAGCCAGATACATAGGCCACAACAGAACCCGCCAGTACAATAGCCCCTACCACACTGGCCAATATATACCGGTTTGCGTTTTGCAGTAAATACCCTGAATTGCCATTATCAAGCATGGCCTCCATACGTTCCCATGCCCCGGGAACATACGGGCTGCTTTGGCCTTCAAGGTTATCCCTGAAAAACTTGTCTATATCATTAATGTTATTGTCCATAACTTACTTCTGCCTTATCCTTTTTTTTAATTAGCATCTTTAACTTCTGCCTTGCTGCATGAAGGTAAGTGCGTGATGTAACTTCCGAAATGTTTAATTGGTCGCTGATTTCCTTGTGAGAATATCCATCAATAGCATACATATTAAACACTGCTTTTGCCATTGGCGGCAATTGGTTAATCATTGCCGTCAACTCCTGCATATTAAATTTTGATATTACTGAGTTATCAGTACTACCATTATATATATCCAGGTACTCGGTATTAGGGTAAATATTCTGATTGTAGTTTTTATGCTCCTTAATAAAATCAAGAGCCGTATTAATTACAATCCTTTTCACCCACCCTTCAAAACTACCTTGGTTTTTAAACTGTGCTATGTTTTTAAACACCTTAAAAAAACCTGCATTCAACACCTCCAAAGCATCATCCTCCTGTTTCACATACCGCAAGCATACCGCATACATTTTGCCAAAAAAGTACTCATAAAGCCTTTTTTGGGCCTTACGGTCATTGTTTCGGCATAAATCAATCAGTTGCTCGTTCATCTTTGGCAGGTGTACTTTATTTGACGATTGTTTTGGCAGGGATGTTGTTACTGCACCATAAATTTTTTATATAACTATTATAAAGATAGCGATTTTACCGATAAAGGCGTTTACTATCAAGGGACAATCTGTATTAAACAAAAGTCCCATTGTAAATACCTTTATCTTTGCAAAGATAAAACCATGAGTAAAAAAGGAAAAATATTAGTGGCCATGAGTGGCGGTATTGATAGTACCGTTACTGCCATTATGTTAAAAGAAGAAGGGTACGAAGTGGTGGGTATCACCATGAAAACATGGGATTATGCCACATCAGGAGTTAATGGTAAAGAAACAGGCTGTTGCAGCCTCGATTCTATAAACGATGCAAGAAGTATATCGGTACAGCATGGCATTCACCACATGATACTGGACATAAGGGATGAGTTCGGCAATTTTGTGATTGACAATTTTGTGGATGAATATTTGGCAGGTCGCACCCCCAATCCTTGTGTATTATGTAATACCCACATTAAATGGGAAGCCTTACTACGCCGTGCGGATATGCTGGATTGCGAGTTTATTGCCACAGGGCATTATGCTAAGCTAAACCAAAACCCTGACAACGACAGGTATTATATAGCACGCGGTAAGGACTTGAATAAAGACCAATCGTATGTGTTGTGGGGACTGGCTCAAAAAAACCTTGCCCGCACCCGTTTCCCTATGGGGCATTACCACAAAACCGAGATTAAGCAAATGGCCATTGATATGGGCTATAGTGAACTTGCTAAAAAAAGCGAGAGCTACGAGATTTGCTTTGTGCCCGATAATGATTACCGCAGCTTTTTGAAAAACAAAGTTGAAGGGCTTGAAGAACGTGTGAACGGCGGCAACTTTGTGCGTAAAGACGGTACTGTAATAGGCAAACACAGAGGTTATCCGTTTTATACTATCGGTCAACGAAAAGGACTTGAGATAGCTGTGGGCGAACCTATGTTTGTGGTTGACATTCAACCCGATACCAATACTATTGTTTTGGGGCCTCAAGAAGAATTGCAACGCAACGGTATGTGGGTACGCAATCTTAACCTGCAAAAATACGGGGAGATTGACGGCCAAATGGATGCCTTAACCAAAATACGCTATAAAGATGCCGGTAGCCACGCAATGATTGAGCAACACGATAACCGCATGAAGGTGATGTTTAACTCAAAAGTAAATGCTATTGCCCCTGGTCAATCGGCGGTATTTTATGATGGTGACGATGTAATTGGCGGCGGATGGATTGAATCGAGCTTTGAAGTATAAGTTCACTAGTCTTTACGGCTAGCTTTTAATACACATAAGAAATAACCTCTTACAGATGAAAAAAATTTCAGCATTAATATTATTTGTTCTCCCTCTATTTGCTTTTGCAAGCTACGGGGATACATTAAAATTTTGGGTGCAGTTTACTGATAAAAAAAACAGCCCGTACAGTATTAAACAGCCTGAAACTTTTTTATCAAAAAAAGCCATTGAACGCCGCGCTAAATTTGGTATTGTTATTACCGAGGAGGACTTTCCTGTAAACCCTGATTACTTGAAAAAAGTAACCGCTACAGGCGTGCAGGTATTAAACACTTCACGCTGGCTAAACGGAGTTTCGATACAAACCGCAGATAATGCTGCCATTAAAACACTTATGGCCTTGCCGTTTGTAAAAGGTATTGAAAAGGTGGGGGTGTACGACAGTAAAGACAACTCAAGACTTGAATACCTGATGGAAATGTTGATGGCTGTGGGCGAAGAGGCTCCCGAGACCAATGACGGGACAATGCAACAGGCTGTTGAACTTACACCCTATAACAAAGAGTATTACGGAAAAGGGTTTAATCAAATTGAGATGTTGAACGGGGCTGCTATGCACCGCTTAGGTTTAACCGGAAAAGGGGTTACCATAGCCGTGCTTGACGGCGGCTTTATGAATGTGAACAAGATAAAAACCTTTCAGCATTTATATACTAACGGACAGCTATTGGGTACTTGGGATTTTGTGAGTCAAGACAGTAACGTGTATGACGATAACAATCACGGTATGAATGTATTGTCGTGCATGGCGGCGAGAACTCCCGGTAAAATGGTAGGTACTGCTCCCGATGCATCATACTGGTTGCTTCGTACCGAAGATGCCAATACTGAATTTCTGATTGAAGAATACAACTGGGTAAGCGGTGCTGAATTTGCCGACAGTGCAGGAGTAGATATTATTAACTCATCATTGGGCTACAGCACATTTGATGATAACAGCACCAGCCACAAATACAAACAACTTGACGGAAAAACCAGTGTAGCCAGCCGTGCCGCGGGCATTGCTGCACAAAAGGGAATTATTGTTTGTAATGCGGCGGGTAATGAAGGTAATGACGAATGGACTTATATAGGTGCCCCTGCGGATGCAGAAGGTATTCTTACAGTTGGCGGTGTAAACGCCGATAGTACGTTTGCTGATTTTAGCAGCTACGGCCCTACTGCCGATGGCAGGCTAAAACCCGAAGTAACTGCACAAGCAACACAAGCGTATGTAGCTACCGTTGCCGATGTTTTTGTACCCAACCAAGGTACCTCGTTTGCATCGCCTATACTATGCGGTATGGTAGCGTGCTTGCGCCAGGCAAACCCCAACAAAACGGTACAAGAGATAATAGCGGCCTTGCAACTTAGCGGTCACCGTTTTGCAAACCCTGATACCGCGTTTGGAAATGGCATCCCCAACTTTGTTAGAGCAAACCGTTATTTGGGCAATGATGCTTCTTTTGATTACAACAAAAACAGCATTGAGACCGCACCTCCCAAAACTTTTGATAAAGCTTTCGGGGTTATTGTGTACCTTACCAAAAAACAGAAAATTGATGCCCGCCTTAACACAACAGCAGGGCAGACCATCAGAACGTTTAATACCCAAGGGTTTGAAAAAGGCTTCAATAAAGTTGTTTTCACAGAGCTAGACGGCCTTAAACCGGGTACATATCAAATAGAAATTAAAATCGGAGGGGCTACCCACGGTTTTACTTTAACCAAAGATTAATCCACTTCATCAAAATAAAACAACGTTTTTGGCCGTTTTTTTGTCTGTTTGTGGTGACCAATACTTATGCAAACAGAACATAAAAAGTTAATCATATCCTTTTTTCTTGTAATTATCAGCACCTTTAGTGCATTTGCACAAAAGCAGCTAACACTGAGTGGTAAAATCACCGACGAGCAATCGGGTGAGGTGTTAGTAGGTGCAACCGTGTTGTGCATGGGAACCGATACACTTGGCACCACCACTGATATCAACGGATACTATCAGCTATCCGTTGCAGCAGGTAAATACAATGTTAAAATTTCGTACGTGGGCTATAAAACTACAATTATCCAGTTGGACATAAAAGCCAATACCGGACGGAATTTTAAGCTTGAAGCCGAAGCGGTAAGTGTTGGAGAAGTTGAAGTGCAAGCAGAAGCCAGCGATAAAAACGTAAAAAGTGTTGAAATGAGCACTGTTTCGCTATCGGGTAAAACCATCAAACAGTTGCCCGTAATATTTGGTGAAACCGACGTATTAAAAAGCATTACCCTATTGCCGGGCATTAAAAGCGGAGGCGAAGGGAATACCGGTTTTTATGTTCGCGGTGGCGGACCCGACCAAAACCTTGTGCTGTTAGATGAGGCTGTGGTGTATAACGCATCGCATCTATTAGGTTTCTTTTCAGTATTTAACGGTGATGCCGTTGAAAATGTAGAAGTAGTAAAAGGTGGTATGCCAGCCAATTATGGTGGTCGTTTATCCTCTATCGTTAACGTAGGGATGAAAGAAGGTGATGTTTACAAAACCCGCGTAACAGGGGGCATTGGCCTTATTTCATCACGTTTGCAGATAGAAGGCCCCATACAAAAAGAAAAAAGTTCATTTGTGGTTAGTGCCCGTCGCACATACGGCGATGTATTGGCGCGTCCCTTTTTGGCAGATAGCATTAAAGGCAACAGCCTTTACTTTTACGACCTTAACGCAAAACTAACTTTCAACCTGGGGCCCAAAGACCGTTTATATTTTATCGGCTACATGGGTAGGGATGCGTTTAGGTTTGTAAACAACCGTGTAAACAAATTTACTTTCACAGTAAACTGGGGAAATAAAATAGCAGGTGTACGCTGGAACCATACTTACAACTCCAAACTTACCTCAAACCTTAGCGTCATTTATAATGATTATGATTTAAAATCAACTGCTGAGTTCCTTAGCGGTTCATTAAATGTTTACTCAGGATTAAGAGATGTTACTGCCAAACTCGATTACTTTTATGTTCACAATAAACAATTGAAGGTAAAATACGGCACCCAATATATATACCATACATTTATTCCGGGTATATTATCAGTGCAGCAATCAGGTGTTAATATCAACCAAACCATTAACCGTCAGTTTGCCCACGAAGGTGCCGGATACGTATCAGTAGATTATGAAGCCACGCCACGTATATACATCAATGCGGGGCTTCGTTATTCCATGTTCGATCAAATCGGTCCATACGAACAACCTCTTTTTGATGAGTTAGGCGCACCTACCGGAAAATCCGTTAAATACAAAAAGGGCGAATCAATAAAACTATGGCACGGTGCCGAACCTCGCTTTTCATTTCGCTACTCAATTGATGCAACAACTTCGGTAAAAGGTTCATACACCCGTACCCTGCAATACCTGCACTTAGCTACCTCATCATCGGCAACATTACCTACTGATTTATGGGTGCCCAGTTCAAAACTGGTAAAACCTCAAATTGCTGACCAAGTGGCAGTTGGCTTGTTTAAAAACTTTAAAAAGGATGAGTACGAAACCTCTATTGAGGCATACTACAAACCCATGCAAAACCAAATAGAGTTTAAGCCCGGTGCACAGCTGTTCTTTAACCAAAACCTTGAAAACGAGATGGTATTTGGCCAAGGGCTTTCGTACGGGGTTGAGTTTTTGATTAAGAAAACAAGAGGTAAAACCACCGGTTGGATAGGGTATACTTGGAGTAAAACCACACGCACATTTAACGAGTTCAATTACGGCAATCCTTATTATTACCGCTACGACAGACGACACGATATATCAGTAGTGGTTACGCATCAGATTAATAAAAAATGGAATGCCAACTTTGTATTTGTGTACGGCAGCGGCAACGTGCTCACTTTGCCACAACAGCGTATGACGTATAACTTTGGGTTGAGCACTCAATCGCCCCTACCCTATTTTAATATTGTTGACCGCTATGTGGATATAGCCAACTTCCGCATGCCTGCTTACCACCGTGCTGATGTATCGTTTAATTATACCCCAAAGCCGGATAGTAAGAAGTATCAAAGCAGTTGGAATTTCTCTATATACAACCTATATAGCCGTGCAAATCCCTATTTCATTTATTTCGACCCTGATGTAACCACACAAACGGTCAAAGCACGCATGGTGTATCTTTTCCCAATTATCCCTTCAGTTACCTGGAATTTCAAGTTTTAATCCTCATGAAGTCACTTAAACATATCGTTTATATTATTACCGCCGGTTTGCTTTTTACTTCGTGTGAAAAAGAAATTGACGTTGAATTACCCTCAACCCCCTCTGAAATTGTAGTTGAAGCATATATTAATCAGTTAAGTCCGCTGTTCAATTACGTAATACTATCCCGCACTGTAGATTATTTTAACCCCCAGCTTGATTTGTTGGGGGTAAAAGGGGCACAGGTTTACATTACAGAAGGTACTTTCAATGGCACTGACACCACTTGGGATATAGCCAGCAAGAAACAACTGATTGAATTGGCTCCCGACTCTATACCCGGTATCTACTTTAATCCTTTGCTTATCGGAAAAGAAGGAAAAGTGTACAAACTTGAAATTACTGCCGAAGGAAAATACATTTACGGCACTACCACTATTCCTACGCTTATTCCGTTGGATAGCCTAACTTACGAGGTAAGGATTAACCCCGATAATAATAAAGATACCGGTAAGTTTATGACCATACATTTTATGGAACCTGCAGCTACCGGCAATAACTACCGAGCAATGTACCGCATTGGCGGCGATACTAACTATTTTGGTTGGGGTAGTATTTATGACGGTGATGATGTATTTAACGATGAAATTGTGAACGGAGTTTACAGACGCTTTACTTACGGACGCAACTTTGATTTTGACGATACCATTAATTATTACTTTAGCAGTATTGACAGGCCTGCATACAACTTTTGGCAATCATACGACCAAGCACGTAATAACGGTGGGCCGTTTGCAACTCCTGTACAGCTTAAATCAACCGTGATTGGCGGTATAGGTTCTTTCACCGGTATGGCAGTATCTTACAAGAAACTTATCATCAGGCGTAAGTAATTCTGCTTGTCTATTACTTTTGTGTAATGGACATTGAACAACTTAAATACCCGATTGGGAAATATACTCCCCCCGAAACCATTACTCCGGCTCACCTTGCTGAGTGGATAGCAACTATCGCGAGCCTCCCAAAACTTCTTGCTGATGCTGTTGAGGGATTAACGGACGTGCAACTTGATACCCCTTACCGTCCTGATGGATGGACAATTAGGCAAGTGGTTCATCATCTTGCAGATAGTCACATGAATGCTTTCATTCGCTTCAAATTGACGGTAACAGAAGACAATCCCTCCATTAAACCTTACTTTGAAGAACGGTGGGCACAATTGGCAGACTCGGCAATGCCGGTTGATGTGTCACTGGAGTTATTAAAAAGTTTACATGCCCGATGGATTGTTCTGCTACAATCGCTTTCTACTGTTGAGCTTGAAAGAACATACTTTCATCCCCAATACCAATATACCGTTTCATTAGCAAGGGTAACAGGATTGTATGCTTGGCACAGCAATCACCATCTAAGACACATTACGGCATTAAAAGAACGAAATAACTGGTAAATCTTCAGCTTTACAAAAGTAAAAGGGCGGCCCGCTATGCGGGTCGCCCTTTTGTATTTGATTAGAATACTTGTGTTTAATTGTAATTACCTCAACAAGGTAACAGTTCCATAGAAGCTGTATGGTTTGCCTGAGAAGCTGGTAACATTTACCACATAGGTGTATACATCTTGTTGTGCAAAGTCACCTTTGAACTGACCGTCCCATCCTTCGTTAATGTCTGTTGAGTAGTACACTTTCTCGCCCCAACGGTTGAAGATGTAAATCTCAAATCCTAAGAACCCTTCTGCGGTTACATAGAAACGATTGTTGCGTTCAGGTCCGTACTTGTTCGGGGTAAATGCGTTGGGTACAAACACGGTGATATCAGGGTTGATAGTCAACGTATCAATGTGTACCGATTCACAACCCATATCACTGGTAATGGTTTGGGTAATGATGTATTTACCGGTATCGGTGGGGTATTCAAAAACAGGGTTCTGCAAGCTGCTCTTAGTGTTCATCGGGTCACCCAATTCCCACTCGTATTTGCTGATAGCTCCCTGCCCGATGGTACTCATATCGGTGAAGGTGATATCGGTAGCAGCTACTGTTGTTACTTTCCTCG
>OFDN01001180.1_pt1 | contig 18135 bp, 17 predicted proteins | sample 1520971 | NCBI WGS metagenome assembly OFDN01 (sample SAMEA94257418, study PRJEB24077) | hot springs metagenome | biome: Aquatic biome; feature: Geographical feature; material: Water | place: India | collected 2012-06-12 | depth 5 m
CGCGGCGCGACGGCGGCCGGCGCCGCCGTCGGGGACACTGTCTCGACGATCGCCATGATGCGCTCCGTCCTCGCCAGCCGGTTAGCTGGCGATCTCGTTCGAGAACTTCGGATTGAGGAAGGTTTCGAACTTGGGCAGCGCGCGGATCTGCTTCATCTCGAGCATGTGCTGGGCGTAGGTTTTGGCCTGGCCCTGCACCTTGTCGTCGAGCTTCCAGACATATTCCACGTTGTCGGCACCCAGTGCCTGCTCGACCGCGGCGCGGTTGGCGCCGAGCTTCTGCACCGTCATGTCGACCACGGCCGGCTTGTTGGCCGCCATGAATTCGACGGCCTGGCGGTGGGTCTTCAGCATGGTCCGGATCATCTCCGGATTCTTTGCAACGGTCTCCTCGTTGGTGCCGATGATCATGTTGAGGCCGCCCATGGCCGTGCCATAGGGATATTCGACGAGCTGCCCGACACCGGACGTGATCGACAGGGCAGGGCCCGGCTCGGCGCCGACATAGGCATCGATGTCACCGCGTGCGAGCATCGCCGGCATCTCGCCGAACGGGACGCGGACGGACGTGATGTCCTTCAGCGTGAGTCCCTCCATCCGCATGCGCTCGAGGATGAAGACCTCCTGGGTCGAGCCCGGCCAGATGCCGACCTTCTTACCCTTGAGGTCCTTGATCGCCTTCACGTCGGAGCCGGCCTTGGAGATCACGCCCATGCCCCGGTTGGACATCGCGCCCACGACGACGACCGGTTCGCCCGCGGCGGCGCCCAGGATCCCGGCGGCGATACCGAAGGTGCCGAGGTCGACCGACTTGGTGACGACGGCGTTCTTGCAGTCGGTCGGGCTGTCGAAGGTGATGATCTCGATCTTCAGGCCGGGAGGCGCGAACTTCTCGTAGAAGTGCGGCGGCATCGAGTGGACGAGGCGCAGCGCCCCCATCTTGACCGTCTGCCCGCTTTGCGCGCGCAGAATGGATGGCGCGGCCAGGGTTCCCACGGCAGCAAGGCTGGCCCCGGCCAGCAGACGACGACGATTGATCATGAAATGCCTCCCAAGCAGTTCCCTTGGAAAGCAACAAACGTGCCAACTCTCATGTCCCTCTCCGCCCGCGCCAGCGGGGGGAGAGGCTAGGTGAGGTGGGTCATGAACGGTTCTGCGGGCCGACTGGTTCGCCGGCCCCTGACCACCTCACCTACCCATTGCTTCGCAATGGGTCCCTTCCTCTCCCCCGCTGCGCGGCGGAGAGGACCTTGATCTAGAACCCGACCGCGGCGCCGTCGCGGCGGCTTTCGGAGGCGCCGAGATAGGCGCCGCCCTCGGGGAAGCGCCAGATGATCTGGCTCGATCCGAAGTCGAAGCTGGGCATCCTGGTGCGGGTCAGGCGATGGCCGCGGCTCTCCAGCCCGTCCAGCGTGCCCTGCGGCATGTGCTCCTCCGTCCAGACCGTGCCGTCGGTCTCGTGCACGCGCCAGCGCGGGGCGTCGATCGCGGCCTGCGGATTCTGGCCGTAGTCGACGATGCGGGAGAAGACCTGCATGTGGCCCTGCGGCTGCATGGCGCCACCCATCAGGCCGAAGGTCGCGACCGGGCGGCCGTCCTTGGTGATGAAGGCCGGGATGATCGTGTGGAAGGGCCGCTTGTTGGGGCCAACTTCGTTGGGATGGCCCTTGGTCGTGACGAAGCCGGTGGCGCGGTTCTGCAACGCAATGCCGGTGCCCGGCACCACGACGCCCGATCCGAAGCCGGTGTAATTGGACTGGATCAGCGACACCATCATGCCCGAGGCATCGGCCGTGCCGAGATAGATCGTGCCGCCGTCCTTGGGCGTGCCCGGGCCGAAATCCTTGGCCTTCTTCGGGTCGATCAGCTTGGCGCGGCTCTTGAGATAGGCCTTGTCCAGCATCTGCGCCGGCGTCACTTCCATGAAGCGCGGGTCGGCGACGTAGCGATAGATGTCGGCGAAGGCGAGCTTCATCGCCTCAATGCGCAGATGCGCGACCTCGGGGCCGTCGCAGTCGAGGCCGGCCAGCTCGAAGTTCTCCAGGATGCCCAGCGCCATGCAGGCCGCGATGCCCTGGCCCGACGGCGGGATCTCGTGCAGCGTCGTACCGCGATAGGCCAGCCCGATCGGATCGACCCAGTCCGGCTTGTGGGCCGCGAGATCTTCCTTGCGCAACGCGCCGCCGGTCTCGCGGGCGTACTTGTCCATCGCCTCGGCGAGTTCACCCCGATAGAACGCCTCGCCCTTGCTCTCGGCGATCTTCGTCAACGTCCTGGCCTGGTCGGGGAACTTCCACAACTCGCCCGGCTGCGGCGCGCGTCCGTTCGGCAGGAATGCCTTCACCCAGCTTTCCTGGCCCTTGAGCCGGTCGATCGCCCGGTGCCACTGGTGGGCCACCATGTAGGAGACGCGGAAGCCGTCATGGGCGTACTTGATCGCCGGCTCGAACAGGTCGGCGAAGGGAAGCTTTCCGTAGCGCTTGTGCAACTCCATCCAGAGCGACACGGCGCCCGGCGTGGTCACGCTGCCCCAGCCGACATGGGGCATCTTGTCGAGGCCGGCATACTGGTCGGGCGTCATCAGCGCCGGCGAATGGCCGTGCGCGTTCAGGCCCACGAGCTGCTTGCCGTCCCACAGGATGCAGAAGGCGTCGGCGCCGATGCCGTTCATCGTGGGCTCGACCACGGTGATGGCGGCCGCGCTCGCGATGGCTGCGTCGACCGCGTTGCCGCCCTTGGCCAGCATGCGAAGGCCGGCGGTGGAGGCGAGGTGCTGGGACGTGGAGACGACGTTCTCGGCGAAGACCGGCAGCTTCTTGGTCGAATAGGGGAAGTCGTACGTGAAAGACGGCACCTCGGAATCCTTTCTACTTCTTCGGGGCCCGGAGGGCCTCGATGCGCGCCACGAAGCGTGGCGTCTGCAGGAACTGGCGATGCTCCGCGGCGCTCTTGCCGAACAGGCGGGAGAGATCGAGCACGCCGGAGCCCGCGATCTCGCCCATCCGCCCGGAGAGCGTCACGCGTTCGCCAAGCCGCAGGGTTTTTAGCGCCGCGACCGCCCCTTCGGAAAGGCCCGGCGGCGGCGCTGCACGGGATCGTGTGGAGAAAAAGTCGGTCACCGTGCCTGCAAAGGCGAGTGCCCAGTCGTTGAACGCGTAGAGCGAAACCTGGCGTCCGACGTCGATCGTAACCGCCACCGTCTGCGCGTTGCCCTCGATTTTGGTCAGCGTGCCGCACCAATCCTCGAAGGCGCCGACCCTGCCCGCCAGCGCGATGCTCTGGCGCGCGGCTTCCTCGACCCGCAGCGGATTGTTGGAGGCGAGGGCGGGCTTGGCCAGCTCCTGCAGCCCGTCGAGAAACGCCTTCTGCGCCGGGTTGCGCTCATGACACGGCCGGTCGAAGCAGCCGGTCAATGCCATGCTGGCGCCGCCGACGAAGAGAACACGCCGCTTCATCTTCCTCCCCCGCCAGACGGGGGAGGTGCCCCCGGAGGGGGCGGAGGGGGAAGGCTACGAACGAAGCGCATGATCACATTCTGCCACGAAGACCCGGTCTGAGGCTCTCCCCCTCCGGCCCTTCGGGCCACCTCCCCCGCTTGACGGGGGAGGTATGAGGTTGCCTAAGCCGCCTTCGACTGCGCCTTGGCTCGCTCTTCTTCCTTGAGTTCCTTCTTCGAGAGCTTGCCGACCGGGGTCTTGGGCAGCTCGGCGCGGATCTCCAGGGCGACCGGCATCTCGTGCTTGCCGATCTTGCCTTCGAGATGCTTCTTCAGTTCCTCGAAGGTGAGCGAGGCGCCGGGCTTCAGCTTGGCGAAGACCTTGGGCGCTTCCTGGCGATAGGGATCGGCGATGCCGATCACAATCACCTCGTCGACCGCCGGATGCTCGTAGACGGCCTCCTCGATCATGCGCGGATAGACGTTGTAGCCCGAGGAAATGATGAGGTCCTTCGAGCGGTCGACCAGGTAGAGCCAGCCATCCTCGTCCATGTAGCCCATGTCGCCGGTGCGCAGGCCCATCCAGTTGCTCGACGGATGACGGAACAGGACCTTGTCGGTCTCCTCTTGCTTCTTCCAGTAACCCTTCATGACCTGAGGGCCGATGATGCAGACCTCGCCGACATGCTCCTTGCCGGGCGGCAGCACCTTGTCGCCGTCCTCCATGTCGCGGATCTCGATGACGGTGCCGGGCATCGGCACGCCGCACGAGCCGACGCGGCGCACGCTCTTGTCGACCGGGCAGATCGCGCCGGTGGGCGAGGTCTCGGTGAGGCCGTAGCCCTCGATCAGCGTGGCGCCGGTCAGCTTCTCGAAGCTCTGCTGCACCTCGACGGGCAGCGGCGCGCCACCCGACATGCAGATCTTGAGCGAGCTGAGGTCGAGGCCCTGCGCCTTGGGATGCTTGTTGATCGCGGTGTAGAGCGTCGGCACGCCGGGCAGGAAGGTCGGCTTCTTCTTGCCGAGGTCGTTCACGATCATGTCGATGTCGGGACGCGGATAGAGGATGAGCTGGTTGCCGTTGCGCACCGCGCCCAGCATGATCCCCGACAGCGCGTAGATGTGGAACAGCGGCAGCACGCACACGACCTTCTCGGTGCCCGGCGTGGTGTAGGGCACTGTCCAGGCCTGGCCCTGGCTCATCGCCGCCATCACGCAGCCATGCGTCAGCATCGCGGCCTTGGGCAGGCCGGTCGTGCCGCCGGTGTATTGCAGCAGCGCCACCTCGTCCCACAGATTGTCGCTCGACGGCTTGTAGGCGAGGTACTTGCCGTCGTTGTTCAGGAGGTCCTTGAACGACATGTGCCAGTCGTCGCGCGGCCAGGTCGACAGTTCCTTCTTCTTGGCGATCGGGTAGAGCCAGCTCTTGGGCCACGGCAGGTAGTCGGCGATCGAGCCGACGATCAGTTTCTTGAGACGCGTCTTGCCGCGCATCGCGGCCATCTTCGGGTAGAGCGCGGCGACGTCGAGCGTCACCAGGATGTCGGTCTCGGAATCGCCGATCTTGAATTCGAGTTCACGCGCCGCATCGAGCGGCGAGTAGTTCACCACCCGGCCGCCCGCCTTGAGCACGCCGAAGAAGGCGATGATGTAGTGCGGGGTGTTGGGCAGGTAGAGGCCCACGTTCACGCCGGGCTTCACGCCCAGCTTCTGGAAGCCGGCGGCGGCCCGATCCGAGGCCTCCTTGTAGTCGCGGAACGTCATCACCTTGTCGAGGAAGTCGGTGAAGGGCCGGTCGCCGAACTTGGCGCAGCTTTCCTCGAAGCTCTGATGGATCGTCATCCGGGGGACGTCGAGCTCCCACTTCACGCCCGGCGGATAGCTTTTCTCCCATGGGTAGTTCGACATTTTTGAGTTCCTCCCTGCATCGACTATGCGAGGGGGAACGCACGAGGGTCAAGAAGCCGGCGGGATGCGATATTCGTAGGCATAGACCGTGCGGAAGCCCTGCGCCTCGTAGAGCGGCATGGCGGCTTGATTGGTCGCCACCACCTGCAGATAGGCATGGCGGGCGCCGCGCTCCCACGCCCAAGCATAGAGGCTCTCCGTGACCCGCCGGGCCAGGCCCTGGCGACGCGCCTCGGGCATCACCAGCACGTCGAACAGCCCCATATGGTCGCCCTCGACCGCGCCGATCGCCATGGCCATCGGCCGGCCCTCCTGCTGGACGAATGCGAAGCCCACCGGCTGGGCGATGGCCTGCAGCATCTTCTGCATGGTGCTGCGATGCTCGGGCCTGACCGGGCTGTGGGTGGCGAAGGCCTCGAGCCAGGCCGGGCTGGGTGTCGGGGAGATCGCAACGGCGGGATCGGCCTGGAAGCGGTCGTGCAGCGGGCAGACCTGGAGCAGGCTGCGTTCGATGGCACGGTAGCCGCGCTCGGCGAGGAGAGAAACGGCTTCCGGCGGGGCAAGGGGCGTCAGGCGCCAGGCCGGCACTTGCCCACGATCACGATACGGTGCCTCCAGGGCTTCGATATCAGTTGAGAATTCTGGCCCTAACGCATTGATGGAGTTTGCTCTTTTGGTGTAGCCGCCGGATAGGCGCAGCCGCCAGCCGCCCACGTCGCGGCTTTCGAGGGCCGGCCAACCCTTGAAGGCGAGGAGCTCCAGGCGCCGGACTTCATCCAGGCTCTGAGGAACTTCATCCAAATTATGAGGAGATGACATCGGGCGCGATCCGTGATAATTTAAAACTCAATAATAACAATTATTTATTTTTCAAACTGTAAGTTACGCATGAAGTCCGACCCCCTCGATGTCGACTTTCGTGTTTGCTGGCAGCCGCTGCATCGTCCCACCTCCAGGATAGACGCGCGGTTGCCAGCAACCCTTCTGCTCGTCCTGCTCCTAGCCCTTGTGCTCGCCGGATGCGGCGGCGGGGGATCTGGTACGGACGACCGTCCGCCGAGCGACAAGGTCGCGTACACGGCCTGGAAGGAATGGACGAAATTCGGCCGTGCCACCGTCGTCTATGGCGGGCAGGCCAACGGCTACACCAACCGTCACGGCATGACCGAGCGCAGCGAGCCGCTCTCGAGCCGCGTGGGCGAATACTGGGGCGCCTGCGGCCGGCCACAGTGGAATGGCACCTCGGACAAGCCTTGGTCGGGGGCCTTCGTTACGTGGGTGATGGTCCAGTCGGGCTACAGCGCCTCGCAGTTCCCGCGGGACGGTCGCCACGGCAGCTACCTCTCGACGCTCTACGACCGTGAGCGCGCCTCGCGCGGCGCGCCGTTCCTGCTGCATGCGCCCAACGAATACTCGCCCAAGCCCGGCGACCTCGTCTGCTCCGGCTCGGCCGGGGCGACCTGGCGCTTCGCCGACCCGCGCACCGCTCATCGCCGCATCGACAACACGGCGGCCCATTGCGACATCGTCACCGACGTGCGTGGCGGCTACGTCCACGCGATCGGCGGCAACGTGAAGGACAGCGTGGCGATGAGCCTCTTTCCCGTCGACTCGCGCGGCCGCCTGATGAACGTCTCGGGCCGGCCCTGGCTTCTGGTGGTCGAGAAGCGCGGCTAGGCCGGAAGCCGGCTCAGTTCGTCATTCCTGCCGCGTGCATGATCGCGGCGGTGCGCTCGGCCAGCATCATGCTGGGAGCGTTGGTGTTGCCGCCGATCAGCGTCGGCATCACCGAGGCATCGACCACGCGCAGACCCTCGACGCCGTGCACCAGCAGCTTGTCGTCGACCACCGCCATCGGATCGCTGGCCGGGCCCATCTTGCAGGAGCCGACCGGGTGATAGATCGTCTCGCACTTCGCGCGGATCCACTGTTCGATCTCGGCATCGGTCTTGGCGGCCGGACCCGGCGCCAGCTCGTCGGCGCGGTAGGGATCGAAGCCCGACTGGGCGAGGATGTCGCGGCCCATCTTCACGCCGGCGATCAGCGTGTCGAGGTCCTGGCGCTCGCTGAGATAGTTCGGGTCGATCAGCGGATGCTCCTTGGGATCCTTGCTGCGCAGCCGGATCGTGCCCTTGCTCTCGGGGCGCAAGGTGCAGATGTGCAGGCTGTAGCCGTCCTTGTTCAGCCGCGTGCGGCCGTGGTCCTGGACCAGCACCGGCAGGAAGTGCAGCTGGATGTCGGGTGCCGCCAGCCCCGGGCGCGTGCGCAGGAAGCCGCCCGATTCGGCGATCGGCGAGGTGCCGGGGCCCTTCTTGTTCACGACGTACTGATAGAGCGAGGCCAGCTTGTTGGCCCGGTCGTAGGTGTCGCGCGTCTTGCAGAACTGCAGCAGCGCCGCATCGAGATGGTCCTGCAGGTTGCCGCCGACGCCCGGCAGGTCGTGGATCGGGCGGATGCCGATCGACTTCAGGTGATCGGCCGGACCGATGCCCGACAGCATCAGGAGCTGCGGCGAGTTGATGGCGCCGCCGCACAGGATGATCTCGCGCGTCACGCGGGCCACCTCGTCGCGGCCGTCCAGCGTGTAGCGCACGCCCATGGCGCGGTTCTCGTCGAAGATGATGCGCTCGACCAGCGCGCCGGTGACGACGATCAGGTGGGCGCCGCTGTTGGCGACCGCCGGACGCAGGTAGGCGCTCGCGGCGCTCCAGCGTTGCTTGTTCTTCTGCGTCACCTGATACATCCCGACGCCATCCTGCTCGGCGCCGTTGAAGTCCGCGTTGCGCTTGTGGCCGGCCTGCTCGGCCGCCTTTAGGAACGCCTCGTTCAGCTTGTTGGGATCGGCCTGGTCGGCGACGTTCAGAGGTCCGCCCGTGCCGTGGAAGGCATCCGCGCCGCGTTCGTTGCTCTCCGCCTTCTTGAAGTAGGGGAGCACGTCCTCATAGGACCAGCCCTCGTTGCCGAGCTGGCGCCAGTGGTCGTAGTCCGAGGCATGGCCGCGGATGTAGAGCATGGCGTTGATCGCCGAGGAGCCGCCCAGCGTCTTGCCGCGCGGCCAGTACATGCGCCGGTCGTTGCAATGCTTCTGGGGTGTCGTTTCGTAGTGCCAGTTGTACGGGTTCTTCTCGCCCAGCGAAGCGAAGCCGGCGGGCATCTTCAGCATGAACGACTTGTCGGGACCGCCGGCCTCCAGCACCAGGATGCGCAGCTTGGGCCGCTCCCAGGCGAGGCGGGCGGCCAGGGCGCAACCGGCCGAGCCGGCGCCGACGATGATGTAATCGTAGAGCGAAGACATGGTCCTTCCTTCAGGGCAGCCTGTTCTCGATGACGGCGAAGAACGGTCGGCCGGATAAGGGCGACAAAAACCCGTTCCCGTCCAGTGGAAAGACGCTCCGTGTGACGGAGTCACCCACGTTGCCGCCGATGGCGAAGACCTGACCGGGGCGGACGTCGACCACGATGTCGCAATGTCCGGCGCCGCGGTTGAGGTTCTGCAAGGTCGTGCCGCTGCCTTCGCGCGAGGCGCAGATCAGGTCCCCGACCTGTGGCGCGCGCTCGGCCGGCGGATGCGGGATGAAGGCGGCGCCGGGGCTCTTCGCGCGCTCGACCATCCTCTCCACATAGATCGTGTGACGCTGGTCGGGGCAGAACAGGTCGCGCGGCACGCCCGCGCTCTCGATGTCCCAGGAAATGAACGCGGCCGACCATGGCACGTCGTTCAGCCCGCTCAATTTGTTGCCGACGGCGGCCCAGTAGTCGGCGATGCGCTGTGGGACCTCGCGCTCCTTGATGCCGAGCTGTTCGGTCTTCGCGGGCGCGTTGTCGGAGTAGGTGATGACCTGCTTGCCGAAGCGGCCCCATTCGCCGACCGCCAGCAGAACCATCGAGGTCTTGGCGCTGGCGGTGGGCGGCGGCGCCTCGGGTGTCCAAGCGGCGGCACGGCAGGGGCCGAGCGGCGGCAAGTCCTTTGCCTGCACGATCGGCTTCGACGCAGGGGCCTGCGTACAGGCGGCGGCGAGGACCAGGGGCAGGATCGCGGCGAGGAGACGCATGCCACAGTCTACCAGCGCTGCGTCACCAGCGCCCGACTCCGCCGATCAGGATTGTCGGAACGCCTTCGGTACCGTTCTTCACGGTGCAGACCTTGCTGCCGGGCCGGCGGCCGTCCCGCGGCTCGGAGACATCGAGCCCGGCGGTTTTCAGGCGTGCGGCGGCGGCGTCGATGTCGGACACGCGCCAGGACAGGCCCCACAGATGATCCGGCCCGTCCGACACGCCTTTCTTGAGATCGTGCGCGATCTCGACCACGAGGTCGCCGCAGCGGAAGAACAGCAGGCGCGCGCCCCATTGGGGATTGCTGCGGTCGAGGCGGAGGTCGAGGCCGAGGCGCCCGGCATAGAAGGCGATGGCGCGCTCGGGATTGGGCGTGCGCACGACGACATGGTCGAGGCCGGTGACGGCGCCGGCTTCTTCGGCGGCGAGCGGTGAGGGGGCTTCGCCTGTCCCGGCGCAGAGGCCGATCGCGACGCCGTATCCGTCGAATGCAACGCCGTCCCGCGTGCGTTCGGCCTTCACCGCGCGCCGCTCCAGCAAGGTCGCGGCCTTGTCGATATCCGATGTGGCGAACGCCATCGAACGCAGACCCGCCGGTCCGCCCTCGAAGCGCAGCCCGACATTGCCGGTGCGCAGCCGTCCGTCGGAGGCGCTGCGTCCCAGCAGCGTCTCGTAGGCGGCGACCGAGCCGCCGACAATGAGATGATCGAGCGCCGTGATCATCGGCTCAGCCGATGCGCTTCAGGTTGGCCTTGTAATCCTGGCCGCGCTTGACGTAGCTCTCCGCACTCATGGACAGCCGCGAGGCATTCTCTTCGCTCAGTTCGCGGACGACCTTGGCCGGCGCACCGAGGATCATCGACCGGTCGGGAAAACTCTTGCCCTCCGTCACGACCGATCCGGCGCCGACCAGGCAGTCCTTGCCGATCACGGAGCGGTTGAGCACAACGGACTGGATGCCGATCAGCGAGCCGTCGCCGATCGTGCATCCGTGCAGCATCACCTGATGACCGACCGTGACGTGCCGGCCGATGGTGAGCGGCGCGCCCGGATCGGTGTGCAGGACGCTCAACTCCTGGATGTTGCTGTCGTCCCCGATGACGATCGGCTCGTTGTCGCCGCGCAGAACCGCGCCGGGCCAGATGCTCACGCGCTCGCCCAGGACGACCGACCCGATGATGGTGACGCCCTCGGCGATGTAGCAGGAGGCCGGAATGACGGGCACGCGGTCGTTGAGCTGATAGATTGCCATTGGGTATCCTTCTGCCTGCGCGGATCGTTGTCTTCGTGCCATTCCGCATGCCACCTTGAACTGGCCAATTCAATAGCGCGGCAACACGGCCGGGCGGTACGCGAGGCAGGCATCGATCATGAGTACCAAGGACGAAACCGGCGCAGCATCGACGGAAGGCCACGCCCCGGTTGCAGAAACGGAGAAGCCCGCCTTCATCGTCACGGCCTCGCGGCAGTTCCAGAGCTGGCTGGCCGACAGCGGAAGCAGTCTCGCGATCTCGACCTACCAGAGCAGCAAGGTCATCCTGATCGGCAGCAACAAGCAGGCCGGGCGGCTCTCGGTGTTCGAGCGTACGATCGAGCGGCCGATGGGCATGGCCTTTCGCGACTCGCGGTTGGCCGTGGCATCGATGATCCAGATCACCAGCTTCGTCGATGCCGCGGGCGGCACGCCGGGCGCGGCCGGCTACGACGCGCTGTTCGTGCCGCAGACCGCCAGCTACACCGCCGATCTCGACATTCATGACGTGGCCTACGGTGCCGACGGCGGTCTGGTGTTCGTGAACACCCTGTTCTCCTGTCTGGCGACGACCAGCGAGACGCACAGCTTCAGGCCGCTATGGAAGCCGTCGTTCGTTTCGCGCCTGGCGCCTGAGGATCGTTGCCACCTGAACGGCCTGGCGATGCGCGACGGAAAGCCGGCCTACGTTACCGCCGTCGCGGAGACCGACGTCGCCGACGGCTGGCGCGAGCATCGCAGCGGCGGCGGTGTGGTGATCGACGTCGCTTCGGGCGAGGTCGTCTGCCGCGGCCTCTCGATGCCGCATTCGCCGCGCCTGCACGAGGGCAGGCTCTGGGTGCTGAATTCGGGTGCGGGCGAGTTGGGCACGGTCGACCTGGCGACGGGCCGCTTCGAGCCGCTGGCCTTCTGCCCGGGCTATCTGCGCGGCCTCGACTTCGTGGGACCCTACGCGCTCGTGGGCCTTTCCGAGCCGCGCGAGAACCGCACCTTCGCCGGCCTGCCGCTGCAGGACCGCCTGACCGCCGCCAAGGTGAGCCCGCGCTGCGGCGTGTTCGTGATCGACACGAGGACCGGCGACGTCGCCCACTGGCTGCGCTTCGAGGGCGTCGTCAACGAACTCTACGACGTCGTCTCCCTGCCGGGTCTCGCGCGACCGATGATGATCGGCTTCAAGAACGAGGAAATCCGCCGGACCGTGTCGATCGAGTAGTTGGGACGCCGGGACTTTACGTAACTCGACGACACGTAAAGGCGTTTGACGTTTACGTAAACGTCAACTACATGATCTCCATCATGTCCGTTGCCGCAACATCCTCGGCCCTCACGACCGCGCCGCGCGACCCGCAGCGCATCTACAGCATCGCCGAATTGTCGCGCGAGTTCGCGATCACGCCGCGCACGATCCGCTTTTACGAGGACGAGGGGCTGATCAAGCCGCGCCGGCAGGGCACGATGCGTCTCTACACGGCGGGCGACCGCACGCGGCTGAGCTGGATCCTGCGGGGCAAGCGGCTGGGCTTCTCGCTCGCCGAGATCCGCGAACTGCTCGATCTCTATCAGGTCGACCGCACGGGCATTCAGCAACTGCGCGAGCTGCTGCGCCGCAGCCAGCTCCACATCGCCGACCTCGAGCGCAAGCGTGCCGACCTCGACCAGCACATCGGCGAGTTCAGGGACGTCGAGGCACAAGTGAGCGCCGAGCTGAAGCAGCGCGGCGTCGATCCCGAAAGCGACTAGAAAAGTTCGACCGAGGAGGAAGGCATGGCCGTCTACAAGGCGCCGATCAAGGACATCCAGTTCGTTCTGAACGAAGTCATCGACGTGTCGAAGCTGGCCAAGCTGCCGGGCTACGAGGACGCGACTCCCGACACGATCCACGCCATCGTCGAGGAAGCCGCCAAGCTCTGCGAGAACGTGCTGTTCCCGCTGAACCGCACCGGCGACGAGGAAGGCTGCCACTACGAGAACGGCGTCGTCCGTACGCCCAAGGGCTTCAAGGAAGCCTACAAGCAGTTCGCCGAAGGCGGCTGGACGGGCATCACCTGCGATCCCGAGTTCGGCGGGCAGGGGCTGCCGGCGACGGTCGGCTTCGCGCTGCAGGAAATGTTCACCGCGTCGAACCAGGCCTTCGCGATGTATCCGGGCCTCAGCCACGGCGCCTACGAGGCGCTGTCGCGCCACGGCTCGGACGAACTGAAGCAGCGCTACCTGCCGAAGCTCGCCGAAGGCACCTGGTCGGGCACCATGTGCCTCACCGAGCCCCATTGCGGCACCGACCTCGGCATGCTGCGCACCAAGGCCGAGCCGCAGGCCGACGGCAGCTACAGCATCACCGGCACCAAGATCTTCATCTCGGCCGGCGAGCACGATCTCACCGAGAACATCGTCCATCTCGTGCTGGCGCGCCTGCCGGATGCGCCGGGCGGCACCAAGGGCATCTCGCTGTTCATCGTGCCGAAGTTCCTGCCCAAGGCCGATGGGTCGGTCGGCGAGCGCAACGGCATCCGCTGCGGCGCGATCGAGCACAAGATGGGCATCAAGGCCAACGCGACCTGCGTGATGAATCTCGACGGCGCCACCGGCTGGCTGGTCGGCGAGGCCAACAAGGGCATGACGGCGATGTTCGTCATGATGAACGCTGCGCGCCTCGGCGTCGGCATGCAGGGCCTCGGCATCGCCGAGACGGCCTACCAGAGCGCTGTCGCCTATGCGCGGGACCGCCTGCAGGGCCGCTCGCTGACGGGCCCGAAGAACGCCAACTGCCCGGCCGATCCGATCATCGTGCATCCCGACGTGCGCCGCATGCTGATGATCCAGAAGTCGTTCACCGAGGGCGCGCGCGCGCTCTCTCTGTGGGTCGGCATGCTGATCGACGAGGCGCATTCGCATCCCGACGCGGCGACGCGCGAGGCGGCGGACGATCTCATCCAGATGCTGACGCCGATTATCAAGGCGTACTTCACCGACATGGGCAGCGAGTGCGCCAACCTGGCGGTGCAGACCTGGGGCGGCCACGGCTTCATCCGCGAGAATGGCGTCGAGCAGCTCGTGCGCGATGCGCGGATCACCCAGCTCTACGAGGGCACCAACGGCATCCAGGCGCTCGACTTGGTTGGCCGCAAGCTGCCCATGAAGGGCGGCCGCGCTGCGCAGCGCCTGCTCGGCGAGATCGGCGGCTTCATCGCCCAGCACAAGGCCGACGAAAAGATGAAGGAGTTCGTCGAGCCGCTCGAGAAGGCGATGGGCCGCGTGCAGGACTCCGCGCTCTTCCTGATGCAGAACGCGATGAAGAACCCCGACGAGGCCGGTGGCGCCGCCACCGACCTGCTGCGCCTGATGGCGCTGACCGCGATGGCCTATATGTGGAACCGCATCGTGGTCGCCGCGCACAAGGGACTGGCGGCCGGCAACGACAATTCCTTCTACGAGGCCAAGGTCGCCACCGCGCGCTTCTTCATGGCCCGCGTGCTGCCGCAGACCGTGTCGCTCAACCATCAGATCAAGGCCGGCGCCTCGACCCTGATGGCGCTGCCGGCCGACGCGTTCTGAAGTCGGTCCTCGCCTACGGAGCAGCGGCGTTCCTCGAGATCGCCGGCTGCTTCGCCTTCTGGGCCTGGCTGCGGCTCGGCGCCTCCGTCTGGTGGCTGGCGCCGGGTATCGTGGCGCTCGGCCTGTTCGCGTGGTTGCTCACCTTCATCGACTCCGATGCCGCGGGCCGCGCCTATGCCGCCTATGGCGGCGTCTACATCGCCGCGACGCTCGTCTGGCTGTGGGCCGTGGAAGGCACGCGGCCCGACCGTTGGGACATTACCGGTGCGATCGTCTGCCTGGTCGGTGCCGGCATCATTCTTTTCGCACCGCATCGCGCGACGGGGTAACCTCGGGGCGTTGTTCAATAAACGCTGGAGGAAATCGCCCCATGTCCGCTCCGCACGTTCTCGCCGAAGTCAAAGACGGTATCGGCTGGATGACGCTCAACCGTCCCGATTCGCTGAACGCGCTGTCGATGGAGATGCGCGACCTGCTGGTCGAGCACAGCGCGAAGTTCGAGAAGGATCCGGCGGTGCGCTGCGTCGTGATCCGCGGCGCCGGCACGCACTTCATGGCGGGCGGCGACATTCGCGGCTTCCACAAGTCGCTGACCGAGGACAAGGAGGCCCATCTCGCGGGCTTCGAGATGCGGGTCGTGAAGGCGCACCAGGCGATCTACCAGATCCGCCGCATGAACAAGCCGGTGCTGGCCTCGGTGCAGGGTGCCGCCGCGGGCTTCGGACTGTCGCTGATCCTGAACTGCGATCTCGCCATCGCGTCTGACGACTCGTTCTTCACGCTCGCCTATCGCCACATCGGCCTCAGCGCCGACGGCGGTGCGACCTACTTCCTGCCGCGGGTCGTGGGCGAGCGGAAGGCGCTGGAGATCGCCCTGCTGGGCGAGCGCTTCTCAGCGCAGGAGGCCAAGGACAACAACATCCTGAACTGGGTCGTGCCGAAGGATCAGCTCGCTGCCGAGACCGAGAAGATGGCGCGCAAGCTGGCCGACGGTCCGACCTACGCGCTGGGCGTCGCCAAGAAGCTGATCCGCAACTCGTTCGACAACAGCTGGGACGAACACTCGCACCGTGAGGCCGAGGGCCTGGCCGCCTGCGCCGCGACCGAGGACCATTTCGAGGGCCTCAGCGCCTTCCTCGAAAAGCGGAAGGCGAAGTTCAAGGGGAGGTGAGGGTGCGCCACCTTGGCAGAAGATCTGTTTGTTCCGCCATCTTCACCTGCGTCGTTGCCGGTAGGCCTGCACTTGCCTCTTCTCCACCGAGCTTCATGGTTTTCTTCGCATTCGGCGAAGCGGAGATCAGTGAGCAAGGTGAGCGCACGATCGACCAGTTCGCAGCCTTTTTCTTCAGGGTGGGAACTGGTCGCGTGACACTTACAGGCCACACTGACACAGCTGAAGCCAGCGTGCCTTTGTCCATGTCACGCGCAGTGGCGGCCAAGATGCGTTTGCTTGGGATGGGGATTCCAGCCGATCGAATCTCGGTTGTTGCGCGTGGCGACAAGAACCTTTTGGTGCAAACGCCGCCGGGGACGCGCGACCCCCAGAACAGACGCGTTGAGTTTGTGCTTCACGGTCGATAGTTGGGGCGGCCGCCCGGAATATCTTGCCGGGCGGCCGTAACGACTGAAGCGATCAGCGACCCTTCCAGTTGGGCTTGCGCTTTTCGGCGAAGGCCTTCGGGCCCTCGACCGTGTCCTCGCTGTGCGCCATGGCGATGAAGGCCGGGTAGGTCTGGTTGCGCATGCTGATCTCGAGCGACGGCTGGTCGAGCGAGCGCATCACGACCTGCTTGGTCGCGCGCACGCTCATCGGCGAGCATTCGAGGATCTGCGCGGCCCACTTCTTCGCCGAGGCCATCAGCTCGGCGTGCGGCACGACCTCCGTGACGAAGCCCAGCTCGTAGCCTTCCTTGGCGCCGACGTGGCGGCCGGTCAGCATCATGCCCATCGCCTTCTTGAGCGGGATCATGCGGCTGAGGCGCTGCATGCCGCCGGCGCCGGCCGCGAGGCCCACGCGCGGCTCGGGCAGGGCGAACTTGGCCTGGTCCGAGGCGATGATGATGTCGCAGGCCAGCGCGATCTCGAAGCCGCCGCCCATCGCGATGCCGTTGACGGCTGCGATCACCGGCTTGTCGAGGTCGAAGCGGTTGGCGAGGCCGCCGAAGCCCTTGGCCGGATGGACCGGGCGCTTGCCGGTCTTGGCCTGGATCTCGGCGTGATACTTGAGGTCATTGCCGGCGCAGAAGGCCTTGTCGCCGGCGCCGGTGATGATGGCGACCCAGAGGTCGGGATTGCTCTGGAACTCGTCGAACGCCTCGACCATCTCCTGGTTCGCCATGGGATGGCAGGCGTTGTAGACCTCCGGACGATTGATCGTGACGATCATCAGGCGGCCGTCGGTCTCGACTTTGCTGTACTGGCCCATGGCAATCTCCTCGCTTTTCGTGAACGGCGATTTACCGTCCAAAATGCCACGCTGGAAAGCCGGACGATGCTGCCTATCTGCATCGTGAAATGACATTTCCACCCTTCAGGTACGCCGCTGGCGGTGCCGCCGGGGCGCTCGCGCTGCTGTCGGCGGGCTTCACTTGCGCTGCGACCTTAAACCAGAATCTCCGAACGGACGTGCAGAGGCCACAATTCCTTGTGTCTCCAGCCGATCGGATTTCTGCGCCCGCGACGCGGTCGCGCGCCGTCCTGCTCGCCGAAGGCAAGAAGCCGCTGCCGGGCATCAAACCGGCCGAGCCCCCGGCAACCGCCGCGGAGATCGTCGGCAAGCTGCTGGCCCCGGGCGCCTCCAATCCAGACGTGCCTTTGCCGCATCCCGACCTGTCCGAGGAGTTCTCCACCAGATCGGAATCGGGCCGATCGCTGAGGGGGCCGACACCTTACGGTCGCACCGAGAGCGGGGGCGGTGTCCTGGGCTTCCGGATGCCCATTCCCGTGGAGCGGAGCGGCACCGCAGCCACCACTACATCTAGTCCTGGGGCGCCCGGGGCGACAGCGCCGGGCCAAGGGGCTTCGAGGTCCCGATAGGCCCGACTGTGGCGTCCGGGCCACACGTTCCCGGCGAGTCGGGACGGGCCGGGCCCGCTGGTTGCACCGCACCAGAGGTGGTGTGTATATTCCGGCCAGTTGGCGCACGAATACAGCCCCGCCAACCTCTATTCAGTTTCAGTCCTAAAGTTTCAAGAACGAGGGGAAGAACTCATGAAGAAGGCTCTTCTGGCGGCCGCCGCCATCGTCGCGCTGCCGGTGGCTGCGCAGGCGCAGTCGCCGCAGCCGGGTCTGTACATTGGTGCCGAGGGCGGCATCAACTGGCTGACGAACTTCACGGCGAACACGAACATTCCGGCGTTCCCGACGGTGAGCGTGACCCCGCAGCTGGGCTGGATGGCCGGTGGCGTGATCGGTTACGACTTCGTTGGTCCGCGCGTCGAGCTGGAAGGCATCTATCGCTGGAACCCGACGAACGTTGGCGTCCCGGGCACGGCCGTTAACAACCAGGTCGGCCAGCTGGGCATCATGGCGAACCTGCTGTACGACTTCATGCCGGGTTCGGTGATCACCCCGTACATCGGCGCTGGCGCCGGTCTGGGTCTGGTCGACGGCAACTCGTCGCTGTCGAGCACGGTGTTCGCCTATCAGGGCATCATCGGTCTCGGCTGGAACGCCGACACGAACTTCCGCGTGAACCTGGACGGCCGCTACTACGGCACGTCGAACCCGACGGTTAACAACGTGGGTTGGACGAACAACAACTTCAGCATCATGCTGGGCCTGCAGCTCAAGTTCGGTGCGGAGCCGGCCGCTCCGCCGCCGCCGCCGCCGATGGTTGCTCCGCCGTCGTTCATGGTGTTCTTCGACTGGGATCGCGCCAACCTGTCGGCCCAGGCTCTGAACACGATCAAGCAGGCTGCCGGCGCGTACAAGA
>OFDN01001185.1_pt1 | contig 18066 bp, 13 predicted proteins | sample 1520971 | NCBI WGS metagenome assembly OFDN01 (sample SAMEA94257418, study PRJEB24077) | hot springs metagenome | biome: Aquatic biome; feature: Geographical feature; material: Water | place: India | collected 2012-06-12 | depth 5 m
GAGATCGCCTACAACGCGCACGACATCGACGACGGTGTGCGCTCGGGCCTGCTGACGATGGAGCAGCTGGAGGCGGTGCCGCTGTTCACCCGCTACCGGGACGAGGCGTTGTCCGAATACCCCTCATTGGCCGGGCAGGGCCGCCGCCTGCTGTTCGAGGCGATCCGCCGCATGCTGTCCGACCAGGTGTACGACGTGATTGCCACCACCCGCATGGCCATCGATGCGGCCGCGCCGGGCTCGGCCGACGAGGCGCGCCAGGCGCCGCCGCTGGTGGGCTTCAGCCCCGTCATGCGGGAGCAGAGCACCGCGCTCAAGCGCTTCCTCACCCGCGAGCTGTACCGCCACCCGCAGGTGATGGACACCACCGACCGCGCCCGCCGAGTGGTGCGTGAGCTGTTCAGCGCCTACCTGGCCGCGCCCGGCGAGATGCCGGCCGACTATGCCGCCGCGCCCGACCGCCACCGTGCCGTGGCCGACTACATCGCCGGCATGACCGACCGCTTCGCACTGCGGGAGCATGTGCGCCTGGGCGGCCAAGCGCTGTTCGGCCCGGCCTGACTCGCGCCGCGGAAAATGAGGGACGGGTTTCTTAGAATCCGCCCATGGCCCGCCTCGCACGGCTCTCCATCGAGGGAGAACTCCACCTGATCCTGCAGCGCGGCAACAACGCGCAGCCGGTGTTCCAGGACGATGCCGACCGCGCCAGCTACCTGCAGACGCTGGCCGCGGCCGCGCCCGCCTGCGGACTGGCGGTGCACGGCTATGCGCTGCTGCACAACCAGGTGCACCTGTTGGCCACGCCGGCCGCGGCCGACAGCCTGAGCAGCTGCATGCAGACGCTGGGCCGCCAATACGTGGCGCGCTTCAACCGACGGCACGGCCGCACCGGCACGTTGTGGGAGGGTCGCTTCCGTGCGACGGTGATCGAGGCCGAGCGCTGGTTCCTGGATGCGCTGGTATTCGTCGACTCTGCCGCCGAGCGTGCCGGCCTGGGTGCGGTGTGGCCATGGTCCAGCACCTTGCACCATCTTGGGCTGCGCCGCGACCCGGTGATCACCGAGCACCGCGCCTTCTGGGCGCTGGGCAACACCCCGTTCGACCGGGAGGCGGCCTTCCGTGCGCAACTGTCGCGCGGGCTGTCGTCGGCCCGGGTGGAAGAGCTGTCGCAGGCGCAGCACAAGGGCTGGGTGCTGGGATCGCCCGCCTTCCTGGCAACGATGGCCCAGCGCACCCCGCGACCACTGGCGCCGCGTCCGCGCGGGCGGCCGCGCAAGACAGACGCAGCCGGCGCCGCGCCAGGGTCTGGCTCCGACTAGGCCCTCAATGGGCGACGGGGAGCGCGTCCGAGGGTCGGCACGCGCTATGCATCGTCGCCATGTCGCGAGCCCTCAGACCTGTCCCTATTTCAAAAGAAGGACACGTGTGCGGACCAATAATATGCACCTGACCCTATTTGTTGTAGTTGTTTCCCCTGCTGCACTGCATTAAATTCACGGTCCTTCTCTTCCCTCTCACGTGGAGCGCGCCATGACGACGCCTGCCAACAGCCCTGTGCCGAGCATGACCACCCCTGCAGACGTCGACGCGCTCCGCCGCGAAGGCCTGTACGACCCCGCCAACGAACACGATGCCTGCGGCGTCGGCTTCGTCGCCCACATCCGCGGCGACAAGGCGCATTCCATCGTCGAGCAGGGCCTGAAGATCCTGGAGAACCTGGACCACCGCGGTGCCGTGGGTGCGGACAAGCTGATGGGCGACGGCGCGGGCATCCTCATCCAGATCCCTGACGACTTCTATCGCGCCGAGATGGCGGAGCAGGGCGTGGAACTGCCGCCCCCGGGCGAGTACGGCGTCGGCATGATCTTCCTGCCCAAGGAGCATGCGTCCCGCCTGGCCTGCGAGCAGGAACTGGCGCGTGCGGTGAAGGCTGAAGGCCAGGTGCTGCTGGGCTGGCGCGAGGTGCCGGTCGACCGCGAGATGCCGATGTCGCCGGCGGTGCGCGCCACCGAGCCCATCATCAAGCAGATCTTCATCGGCCGCGGCCCCGACGTCATCGTGCCCGACGCGCTGGAGCGCAAGCTCTACGTCATCCGCAAGACGGCCTCCAGCGCCATCCAGGCGCTGAAGCTCAAGCACAGCCGCGAGTACTACGTGCCCAGCATGAGCTGCCGCACCATCATCTACAAGGGCCTGCTGCTGGCCGACCAGGTGGGCAAGTACTACCTCGACCTGCAGGATGCGCGCGTGGTGTCGGCCCTGGCGCTGGTGCACCAGCGTTTTTCCACCAACACCTTCCCCGAGTGGCCGCTGGCCCACCCGTACCGGATGGTGGCGCACAACGGCGAGATCAACACCGTCAAGGGCAACTTCAACTGGATGCGCGCGCGTGAGGGCGTGATGAAGTCGCCGGTGCTGGGCGACGACCTGCCCAAGCTGTACCCGCTGAGCTTCGAAGGCCAGAGCGACACCGCCACCTTCGACAACGCGCTGGAGCTGCTCACGATGAGCGGCTACCCGCTGGCCCATGCCGCGATGATGATGATCCCGGAGGCGTGGGAGCAGCACACGCTGATGGACGAGCGCCGTCGCGCCTTCTACGAGTACCACGCCGCCATGCTGGAGCCGTGGGACGGCCCGGCCGCCGTGGTGTTCACCGACGGCAAGCAGATCGGCGCCACGCTGGACCGCAACGGCCTGCGCCCGGCGCGCTACATCGTCACCGACGACGACCTGGTGGTGATGGCGTCGGAGTCGGGCGTGCTGCCCATCCCCGAGAACCGCATCGTCAAGAAGTGGCGCCTGCAGCCGGGCAAGATGTTCCTGATCGACTTCGAGCAGGGCCGCATCGTCGACGACGAGGAGCTGAAGAACCAGTTCGCCTTCGCCAAGCCCTACCGGCAGTGGATCGAGAACGTGCGCGTGCGGCTGGACGCCATCGACGCGCCGGAAAGCGCCGGCCCGGCCGAATCGAAGGAGACGCTGCTCGACCGCCAGCAGGCCTTCGGCTACACGCAGGAAGACCTGAAGTTCCTGCTGAGCCCGATGGCGCAGGCGGGGGAGGAAGGCATCGGCTCGATGGGCAACGACTCGCCCCTGGCCGTGCTCAGCGACCGCAACAAGCCGCTGTACAACTACTTCCGGCAGATGTTCGCGCAGGTGACCAACCCGCCGATCGACCCGATCCGCGAAGCCATCGTGATGTCGCTCAACAGCTTCATCGGGCCGAAGCCGAACCTGCTGGACATCAACGCCGTCAACCCGCCGATGCGGCTGGAAGTGACGCAGCCCATCCTCGACTTCGCCGACATGGCTCGCCTGCGCAACATCGCGCAGCACACCAACGGCAAGTTCAAGAGCTATGAGCTGAACATCACCTACCCGCTGGCCTGGGGCAAGGAAGGCATCGAGGCGCAGCTGGCCTCGCTGTGCGCCGAAGCCGTGGACGCCATCAAGGGCGGCCACAACATCCTCATCATCACCGACCGGCATGTGGACCGCGAGCACGTGGCCATCCCGGCGTTGCTGGCGCTGTCGGCCATTCACCACCACCTGGTGCGCGAGGGTGTGCGCACCACCGCCGGCCTGGTGGTGGAAACCGGCTCGGCGCGCGAGGTGCATCACTTCGGCGTGCTGGCCGGCTATGGCGCCGAGGCCGTGCACCCCTACCTGGCGATGGAGACGCTGGCTGCGCTGCACAAGGAGCTGCCGGGCGAGCTGTCGGCCGACAAGGCCATCTACAACTACGTGAAGGCGGTGGGCAAGGGCCTGTCCAAGATCATGTCGAAGATGGGCGTGTCCACCTACATGAGCTACTGCGGCGCCCAGCTGTTCGAGGCCATCGGCCTGGACAAGCCGATGGTGGAGAAGTACTTCCGCGGCACCGCCACGCAGGTGGGCGGCATCGGCGTGTTCGAGGTGGCCGAGGAAGCGCTGCGCATGCACCGCGTGGCCTTCGGCGAAGACCCGCTGCTGGCCAGCATGCTGGACACCGGCGGCGAATACGCCTGGCGTGCCCGCGGCGAGGAGCACATGTGGACGCCTGACGCCATCGCCAAGCTGCAGCACGCCACGCGCGCCAACAAGTTCGAGACCTACAAGGAATACGCGCAGCTCATCAACGACCAGAGCCGCCGCCACATGACGCTGCGTGGCCTGTTCGAGTTCAAGCTCGACCCGGCCAAGGCCATTCCCCTGGAAGAGGTGGAATCGGCGGCCGACATCGTCAAGCGCTTCGCCACCGGCGCGATGTCGCTGGGCTCGATCTCCACCGAGGCGCACTCCACGCTGGCGATCGCCATGAACCGCATCGGCGGCAAGAGCAACACCGGCGAAGGCGGCGAGGATCCGGCGCGCTACCGCAACGAGATGAAGGGCATCCCCATCGTGGCGGGCACCAAGGTGTCCGACATCGTGGGCGGCAAGGTGATGGAGTCGGACTACGAACTCCAGGCCGGTGACAGCCTGCGCAGCCGCATCAAGCAGGTGGCTTCGGGCCGCTTCGGCGTCACCACCGAGTACCTGGTGTCGGCCGACCAGATCCAGATCAAGATGGCCCAGGGCGCCAAGCCCGGCGAGGGCGGCCAGCTGCCGGGCGGCAAGGTGACCGACTACATCGGCTTCCTGCGCTACTCGGTCCCGGGCGTGGGCCTCATCAGCCCGCCGCCGCACCACGACATCTATTCGATCGAGGACCTGGCGCAGCTGATCCACGACCTGAAGAACACCAACCCCAAGGCCAGCGTCAGCGTGAAGCTGGTGTCGGAAGTGGGCGTGGGCACCATCGCCACCGGCGTGACCAAGTGCAAGGCCGACCATGTGGTGATCGCCGGCCACGACGGCGGCACCGGCGCTTCGCCGTGGTCGTCGATCAAGCACGCAGGCTCGCCGTGGGAGCTGGGCCTGGCCGACACGCAGCAGACGCTGGTGCTGAACCGCCTGCGCGGCCGTGTGCGCGTGCAGGCCGACGGCCAGATGAAGACCGGCCGCGACGTGGTGATCGGCGCGCTGCTGGGCGCCGATGAATTCGGCTTCGCCACCGCGCCGCTGGTGGTGGAGGGCTGCATCATGATGCGCAAGTGCCACCTGAACACCTGCCCGGTGGGCGTGGCCACGCAGGACCCGGTGCTGCGCAAGAAGTTCGCCGGCAAGCCCGAGCACGTCGTCAACTACTTCTTCTTCGTGGCCGAAGAGGCGCGCCAGATCATGGCGCAGCTGGGCATCCGCAAGTTCGACGAGCTGATCGGCCGATCCGACCTGCTGGACATGAAGAAGGGCATCGAGCATTGGAAGGCGCGCGGCCTGGACTTCAGCCGCGTGTTCCACCAGCCGGCCGCCCCGGCCGACGTGGCCCGCTTCCACGTGGAGGAGCAGGACCACGGCCTGGACAAGGCACTCGACCGCAAGCTGATCGAGAAGTGCCGCCCCGCCATCGAGCGCGGCGAGAAGGTGCAGCTGCTGGAAGCCGCGCGCAACCTCAACCGCAGCGTGGGCGCGATGTTGTCGGGCGAGCTGATCCGCCACAAGCCCGAGGGCCTGCCCGACCACACCATCTTCATCCAGATGGAAGGCACGGGCGGCCAGAGCTTCGGCGCCTTCCTGGCCACCGGCATCACGCTGTACCTCATTGGCGATGCCAACGACTACACCGGCAAGGGCCTGTCGGGTGGCCGCGTGGTGGTGCGCCCGAGCCTGGACTTCCGGGGCGACGCGGGCAAGAACATCATCGCCGGCAACACCGCGCTGTACGGCGCCACCAGCGGCGAGGCCTTCTTCCGCGGCGTGGCGGGCGAGCGCTTCGCGGTGCGGCTGTCCGGCGCCACCGCGGTGGTGGAAGGCACCGGCGACCACGGCTGCGAGTACATGACCGGCGGCACTGTGGCCGTGCTGGGCAAGACCGGCCGCAACTTCGCCGCCGGCATGAGCGGCGGCGTGGCCTACGTATACGACGAGGACGGCCAGTTTGCGAAGCGCTGCAACACGGCGATGGTGTCGCTGGAGAAGGTGCTGCCGGCCGCTGAACAGGCCGGCATCGACCAGCCTGCTGGCCTGCACCGCAACCAGGCCGACGAGGTGACGCTGAAGAAGCTGATCGAGGAGCACCACCGCTGGACCGGCTCCCTGCGTGCCCGCGAACTGCTCGACCACTGGGCCGATTCGCGCGCCAAGTTCGTCAAGGTGTTCCCGAACGAGTACAAGCGCGCGCTGGCCGAGATGGCCGCGCGTGCCGCCTCCGCCTCGACCGCCGCCGACGAAGCACCCCAAGCCGCTACCGCGGCAGCCAAGGCCAAGGCTGCCGGCAAGCAAGGCAGCAAGACCGTTCCGGCCAAGTGAACTGACGACACGAAAGAAGAGCAATCGCCATGGGCAAAGTCACCGGCTTTCTGGAATACGGCCGCCTGGAAGAGGGCTATGCGCCCGTCGAGGCGCGGGTCAAGCACTACAAGGAATTCGTCATCGGCCTGACCGCCGAGCAGGCGCAGGTGCAGGGCGCACGCTGCATGGACTGCGGCACGCCGTTCTGCAACAGCGGCTGCCCGGTCAACAACATCATTCCGGACTTCAACGACCTCGTGTACCGCAACGACTGGCACAACGCCATCACCGTGCTGCACACGACGAACAACTTCCCGGAGTTCACCGGCCGCATCTGCCCCGCGCCCTGCGAGGCGGCCTGCGTGCTGAACGTCAACGACGACCCGGTGGGCATCAAGTCCATCGAGCACGCCATCGCCGACCGCGCCTGGCAGGAGGGCTGGGTCCAGCCCGTGCCGCCGAAGACGCTCACCGGCAAGAAGGTGGCGGTGGTGGGTTCCGGCCCCGCCGGCATGGCCGCGGCACAGCAGCTGGCGCGCGCCGGTCATGAGGTCACGCTGTTCGAGAAGAACGACCGCGTGGGCGGCCTGCTGCGCTACGGCATCCCCGACTTCAAGATGGAGAAGACCCACATCGACCGCCGCGTGGAGCAGATGAAGGCCGAGGGCGTCAAGTTCCGGCTGGGCGTGCTGGTGGCCGGCGACAAGGGCATGGGCGAAGGCTCCAAGGTCACCAACTGGGCCAAGGAAACCGTCTCGCCCGAGCAGCTCAAGGCCGAGTTCGACGCGGTGCTGCTGACCGGCGGCGCCGAGCAGTCGCGCGACCTGCCGGTGCCGGGCCGCGACCTGGACGGCGTGCACTTCGCGATGGAGTTCCTGCCGCAGCAGAACAAGGTGAATGCCGGCGACAAGGTCAAGGGCCAGCTGCGCGCCGACGGCAAGCACGTCATCGTCATCGGTGGCGGCGACACCGGCAGCGACTGCGTGGGCACCAGCAACCGCCACGGCGCCGTCAGCGTCACCCAGTTCGAGCTGCTGCCCCAGCCGCCCGAGGAAGAGAACCGCCCGCTGACCTGGCCGTACTGGCCGATCAAGCTGCGCACCAGCTCCAGCCATGAAGAGGGCTGCCAGCGCGAGTTCGCCATCGCCACCAAGGAGTTCATCGGCGAGAAGGGCAAGGTCACCGGCCTGAAGACGGTGCGGCTGGAGTGGCAGGGCGGCAAGATGACCGAGGTGGCCGGCAGCGAGCAGATCCTCAAGGCCGACCTGGTGCTGCTGGCGATGGGCTTCGTCAGCCCGGTGTCGCCGGTGCTGGATGCCTTCGGCATCGACAAGGACAACCGCGGCAACGCACGCGCCACCACCGACGAACGCGGCGGCTACAAGACCAATGTGGACAAGGTGTTTGCGGCGGGTGACATGCGCCGCGGCCAGTCGCTGGTGGTGTGGGCCATCCGTGAAGGCCGGCAGGCCGCACGCGCGGTGGACGAGTTCCTGATGGGTTCCAGCACGCTGCCGCGCTGAAAGGCTTGTCTTCACACTGGGGAAGCGCGCGGGCAATTGAGGGAATCCCTTGCGTGCGAGAATGATTTCTCCCGCTCCCCAGCCATTTGAAGACGCGCCGCAATGCCTGCAGGCGCGCTGCCCGCCCGATGCCCGACACATTCATCGAGATCGATCATGTGACGTTCGGTTATGACCCGAGCCGCAAGATCCTCAGCGACATCAGCCTGAGGTTCGAGCGGGGCCGCATCACGGCAATTCTCGGGGGCTCGGGCTGCGGCAAGACCACCTTGCTGCGGCTGATCGGCGGCCTGGTGGGCGCCAACTCGGGCCGGGTGGTGTTCGACGGGCAGGTGGTCAACGCCCGCGACAAGGAACAGCTGCTGGAGATGCGCCGGCGCATGGGCATGCTGTTCCAGTTCGGCGCGCTGTTCACCGACCTCAGCGTCTACGACAACGTCGCCTTCCCGCTGCGCGAGCACACCAACCTGTCCGAGCCGCTGATCCGCGACATCGTGCTGATGAAGCTGCATGCCGTGGGCCTGCGCGGCGCGGCCAGGCTGATGATCTCCGAGGTCTCGGGCGGCATGGCACGGCGCATCGCGCTGGCCCGTTCCATTGCGCTCGACCCCGCACTCATCATGTATGACGAGCCCTTCGCCGGCCTCGACCTGGTGTCCATGGGCGTCACCGCCAACCTCATTCGCAAGCTGAACGACGCCACCGGCGCCACCTCGCTGCTGGTGTCGCACGACGTGGCCAAGTGCATGGAGATCAGCGACCACGTGGTGCTGCTGGCCACCGGCGGGCGCATCGTGGCCCAGGGCACGCCCGAGGAGCTGATGGGCTCGCGCGATCCGGAGGTGCGGCAGTTCGTGCGTGGCGAGCCCGACGGGCCCGTCAAGTTCCACTATCCCGCACGGCCGGTGGCCGAGGAGTTCGGCGCATGATCGATGGCATCGCCTGGCTGGGCGCGCAAACCCTGCGCCAGCTGCGTGGCCTGGGCCATGCGGCTTTCTTCTTCATCGACCTGCTGCTGTTCGCGCCGGCCGCGTTGCGCCGCTTCGGGCTGGTGCTGGCGCAGGTCTACCAGATCGGCTACCGCTCGCTGCTCATCATCCTGGCCTCCGGCATGGCGGTGGGCTTCGTGCTGGCGCTGCAGATGTACTACGCGCTGACCACCTACGGCGCGACCGAATCGCTGGGCCTGATCGTCAACCTGTCGCTGGTGCGCGAACTGGGGCCGGTGGTCACCGCGCTGCTGTTCGCCGGCCGCGCCGGCACCTCGCTCACCGCCGAGATCGGACTGATGAAGGCGGGCGAGCAGCTGTCGGCCATGGAGATGATGGCGGTGGACCCGCGCAGCCGCGTGCTGGCGCCGCGCTTCATTGCCGGCGTGGTGTCCATGCCGCTGCTGGCCGGGCTGTTCTCCGCCATCGGCATCCTGGGCGCCTACGTGGTGGGCGTGATGCTCATCGGCCTGGACGCCGGCAACTTCTGGGGCTTGATGCAGGCCAGCGTGGATGTGTGGCGCGACGTGGGCAACGGCATCGTCAAGAGCTTTGCCTTCGGCATCATCTGCACCGCCGTGGCGCTGTACCAGGGCTACGAGACGCAGGCCACGCCCGAAGGCGTGGCGTTCGCCACCACGCGCACGGTGGTCATCTCTTCGCTGGCGGTGCTGGCCACCGACTTCGTGCTCACGGCGATGATGTTCTCCACGCCCTGAGCGGCGTTCACCGATCGATAGTCATGAACAAAAAACGCATTGAAATCTTCGTCGGCCTGTTCGTGCTGCTGGGGCTGGCCGGCCTGCTGTTCCTGGCCCTGAAGGCGGCCAACCTGGCCAGCTTCGGCCGCAGCCAGACCTACACCGTCACCGCCGCCTTCGACAACAGCGGCGGCCTGAAGCCGCGCGCCGCCGTGCGCAGCGCCGGTGTGGTGGTGGGCCGCGTCACCAGCATCAAGCTGGACAACAAGAGCTACAAGGCCGTGGTGACGATGGAACTGGTGGAAGGCGTGACCTTCCCGGAGGATTCGTCGGCCAAGATCCTCACCTCCGGGCTGCTGGGCGACCAGTACATCGGCATCGAGCCCGGCGGCAACGAGAAGAACCTGGTGGCCGGCAGCGCCATCAAGGAAACGCAATCCGCAGTGGTGCTGGAGGACCTGATCAGCCAGGTGCTGTTCAGCAAGGCCGCCGATGCCGGCACCGCCGCACCCCCCAGCCTCGACGGGAGTCTGAAGTAATGCCTGACCGCAAATCCCTGGCCCTGCTGGCCGCCGCCACGCTGCTGGCTGCCGCCGCGCCGCTGGCCGTGGCCCAGACCACGCCGCCCGCCACCCAGCCTGCCGGCCCCGGTGGCACGCTGCCCGAGACCACCGCCGATGCGGATGCCGCCGCCGCGCGGGTCAACGATCCCTTCGAGGGCTTCAACCGCGGGGTGTTCGGTTTCAACGACGCGGTGGACCGCGCGGTGCTCAAGCCGGTGGCCACCGGCTACCAGAAGGCCGTGCCCGAGATCGTGCGCACCTGGGTCGGCAACTTCTTCGGCAACCTGGACGATGCCTGGTCGCTGGTGAACCTGGTGCTGCAGGGCAAGCCCCGCCAGGCCTACGACATGACGGTGCGCGTGACCACCAACACCGTGCTGGGCCTGGGCGGCTTCCTGGACATCGCCAGCGAGGCCGGCATCACCCGCCATGAGGAAGACTTCGGCCAGACGCTGGGCTGGTGGGGCCTGCCCGCGGGCCCGTACCTGGTGCTGCCGCTGCTGGGTCCGTCGCAGATCCGCGAGACCGCGGCGCTGCCGCTGGACATGGGCTGGGACTCTTCCTTCGTGCAGCACGACCCCACGCGCTACTCCATCACCGCGCTGGAAGCGATCGACGCGCGAGCCACGCTGCTCAATGCCACCGGCCTGCTGGACAGCGTGGCGCTGGACCGCTACAGCTTCGTGCGCGACGCCTATGTGCAGCGCAGGCAGAGCCTGGTGTGGGACGGCAACCCGCCGAACTGAGCCGCCCGGCGGCCGCGCCGCGCCGCGCTGCAGCGCGTTGATACAACCGGCCGGGCGCCGGGCAGAACTTGCCTGCCGGGCGCCGGTCTGACGAACACAAGCCGCGGGCCCTCCCGCGGCGCAGAGAAAGGGTCCGATCCATGTTCAAGCCGTTCATTGCCACCCTCGTCACCAGCGTGTCCATGGTGGGTGCGTTCGCGCAGCAGGCGCCCGATGCCTTCGTGAAGGACTTGGCCAACGACGTGGTGGACGCCGTGAAGGCGGACAAGGCCATCCAGGCTGGCGACATCAGCAAGATCAATGCGCTGGTGGACACCCGCGTGATGCCGCACGTCAACTTCGAGCGCATGACCTCGCGCGCCGTGGGCGAGCAGCGCTGGAATTCGGCCAGCGCCGACCAGAAGGCCAAGCTGCAGGCCGAGTTCAAGACGCTGCTGGTGCGCAGCTATGCCGGCGCCCTGCGCGAGGTGAAGCCTGCCACCACCGTGGCGTTGAAGCCCTTCCGCGGCGCGGCCACCGACAAGGAAGTGGAAGTGCAGACCGAGGTGCGCGGCGCCGGCCAGCCGGTGGCGCTGAACTACCGCCTGGAAAACGGCAACGGTGGCTGGAAGATCTATGACGTGAACGTGGCCGGCTTCTGGCTGGTGCCCAACTACACCAAGCAGTTCGCGCCCATCCTGCAGCAAGGCGGCGTGGACGGCCTGCTGGGCAAGCTCGGCGAGCTGAACAAGTCGGCCGCGGGCGCCAAGAGCTGAGGCCCGCATGCTGCCCCTGCCTTCGCGCCTGACCTTCCCCGACGCCTGCGGCGTGCTCACGCAGCTGGAATCGACGCTGGAATCCAAGCCGGCTGGCGTGTTGCAGATCGACGGGTCGGCACTGCAGGTGTTCGATTCGTCGGCCATCGCCGTGCTGCTGGAGTCGCGCCGCGCGGCCCTGGCGGCGGGGCACGGCTTCGAGGTCACCGGCCTGCCGGCTCCGCTGGTGGAGCTGGCGGGCCTGTATGGCGTGGCCGAGCTGCTTCAGCCGCCCGGCGCCGCGTAGCGCTTGGCGCGCAGGTTGCGCTTGATCTCCTGCAGCATCGGCCGCAGCTGCGGCCCCAGCCGCAGCGCCACGCCGGTGGTCAGGATGTCGATGATCAGCAGGTGCAGCAGCCGCGACACCATCGGGCTGTAGCGGTCGTGGTCTTCCGGGTGGTCGGCCGCCAGCAGCACCTGCTGGCTGGCCGTGGTCTGCTGGGCCAGCGGTGAATCGCTGGCCGTCACCACGATGGTGATGGCGCCCTTGCGGCGCGCGATCTCGGCCACGTCGATCAGGTCGCGGCTGCGGCCGGAGTTGCTGATGATCACCGCGCAGTCGCCCGGCTGCAGCATGGTGGCGCTCATCACCTGCACATGGCCGTCGCTCACCGCGGTGGCATACACGCCCAGGCGGAAGAACTTGTGCTGGGCATCCTGGGCCACGATGCCCGAGTTGCCCACGCCATAGAACTCGATGCGCCGGCCTTCGCGCCCGGCCTGCGCCAGCGCCGCGATGGCCCGCTCGAAGGCATGGCTGGCGGCCGCGTTGCGGTAATGCAGGAAGGCACTCACCGCGTTGTCGATCACCTTCACCACGATGTCGCCGGCCTTGTCGTCCTCGTCCACCGCGCGGTGCACGAAGGGCACGCCCTCGTTCACCGTGCCGGCCAGCTTGAGCTTGAAGTCGGCCAGGCCGTCATAACCCACGCTGCGGCAGAAGCGCACCACCGTCGGCTTGCTGACGTGGGCCCGCTCGGCCAGCTCGGTGACCGGCAGGCTGGAGAAACTGCGGGGATCGGCCAGCACCAGGCGCGCCACGCGCTGCTCGGCCGGCGGCAGCGCGGGAATCGAAGCCTTGATGCGGTCGAGCATCACTGTTCCTCGGCCCAGGCGTAGCCGTCGCGCGCCACCAGCGCGCTGGAAGCGGGCGGACCCCAGCTGCCGGGGGCATAGGGGCGCGGGCCGCCATCGTCGCGGGCCCAGGCTTCCAGCACCGGCTCCACCCAGCGCCAGGCCTGCTCCTGCTCGTCGCTGCGCACGAAGAGGTTCAGCCGGCCGGCGATGGCGTCCAGCAGCAGGCGCTCGTAGGCGCCCACGCGCTCGCTGGAAAACGCCTTGTCGAAGTCCAGGTCCAGGAACACCGGCGACAGCGATTCGGCCTGGCCGGCGCCCTTGGCGGCCATCAGGTGCAGCTCCAGGCCGTCTTCCGGCTGCAGCTTGATCACCAGCTTGTTGGCCACGTTGGCGCCCGGGAAGATGGGGTGCGGCACCGGCCTGAAGTTGACGACGATCTGCGCATCCCGCGCGGCCAGCCGCTTGCCGGTGCGCAGGTAGAAGGGCACGCCGGCCCAGCGCCAGTTCTGGATCTCGGTTCGCAGGGCCACGAAGGTCTCGGTGCGGCTGCCGGCGGGCACCTTGTTCTCTTCCAGGTAGCCGGGCACGGGCTTGCCGCCGACGATGCCGCCGCGGTACTGGCCGCGCACCACGTCGCGCACCACGCTGTCGGGCGTGAAGGGCTTGAGCGAGCGCAGCACCTTCAGCTTCTCGTCGCGGATGGCGTCGGCATCGTTGCTGGCGGGCGGCTCCATTGCCACCATGGTCAGCAGTTGCAGCGCATGGTTCTGCACCATGTCGCGCAGGGCGCCGGTCTGGTTGTAGAACTCGCCGCGGGTGCCCACGCCGATCTCCTCGGCCAGCGTGATCTGGATGTTGGCGATGCTCTCGCGGCGCCACAGCGGCTCGAACAGCGCATTGCCGAAGCGCAGCGCCGACAGGTTCTGCACCGAGGGCTTGCCCAGGTAGTGGTCGATCCGCAGCGCCTGTTGCTCGGTGAACGAAGCCGCGACCGCGCGGTTGATCTCCTGTGCGCTGGCCAGGTCGTGGCCCAGCGGCTTTTCCAGCACCACGCGCACGTTCGGGCCGTTCAGCTGGGCCGCGCCCAGTTGCGCGCATATCTGCGTGAACAGGTGCGGGCTGGTGGCCAGGAACAGCACCACGGTGTCGGCCGGCGTGGTGCGGCCTTCCTCGGCGGTGGGCTGCTCGATCCAGCGCTTCAGGCCGGCGTAGTGCTCGGGCTGCGACAAGTCCATGCGCCGGTAGTGCAGCAGCTGGGCGAAGCGGTCGAACTCGGCATCGGTCGGGCGCTTGGCGCTTTCCACCTCGTTGAAGCGCTCGCGGATGAAGTCGCGGTAGGCGTCGTCGCTGCGCTCGTCACGGGCCACGGCCAGGATGCGGCCGCCGGCCGGCAGCTTGCCATGGCGGAAGGCCTGGAACAGCGCAGGCATCAGCTTGCGCCAGGTGAGGTCGCCGGTACCGCCAAAGAGCACGAGATCGAAGGACATGGCTCGCAGATGTAATTAAGTTACGGTGCGAACTATGACGCGGTTTCTTGGGGCGGTCAAATCCGCTGGGTCTGGCGGCGCATGGGGTTTGTACGGTGTGCCAAGCGGCAAAAACGCACGGTTTCATGGCTAGGATGCATTTTTGCGTTTATGACATTGCGATGAATCTCAGCCATAAGATCGCCCGTACCCTGCGCCGCACCGCCGGCTTGGCGCTGTTCGCCGCCACCGGCGCCTACGCCCAGCAAGGGCAGGTCAATGTCATCTGCTCAGTGCAGGCCGAGTGGTGCAACATGATCCAGACGGTGTTCACCAAGTCGACCGGCATCAAGGTGAACATCGTGCAGAAGGGCTCCGGCGAGGCGCTTGCGCAGCTGATCGCCGAGCGGGCCAACCCCAAGACCGACATCTGGTTCGGCGGCACCGGCGACCCGCACCTGCAGGCAGCGGAGCAGGGCCTGACGCTGGAGTACAAGTCGGCCGCGCTGCCGCAGCTGTATCCCTGGGCGCAGCAGCAGGCCGAGCAATCGGGCTGGCGCACGGTGGGCGTCTACTCGGGGCCGCTGGGCTTCGGCTACAACACCGAGCTCATCGCCAAGAAGAAGCTGCCTGTGCCGCGCAGCTGGGCCGACCTGCTCAGGCCCGAGTACAAGGGCGAGATCCAGGTGGCCAACCCGGCGTCCAGCGGCACGGCCTACACCATGATCGCCACGCTGGTGCAGCTGATGGGCGAGGATCCGGCCTTCGACTACCTGAAGCAGCTGCACAGGAACATCGGCCAGTACACCCGCAGCGGCACCGGCCCCATCAAGGCCGCTGCGCGCGGCGAGACCACGGTGTCCATCAGCTTCGTGCATGACGCACCGGCCGAGAAGATGCAGGGCTTTCCGGTGGAGACGGTGACACCTTCGGAGGGCACCGGCGCCGAGATCGGGTCCATGTCCATCATCAAGGGCTCGCGCAACCTGGAGGCGGCCAAGAAGTTCTATGAATGGGCGCTCACGCCGCAGGCCCAGCAGTTCGGCGCGGCGGCCAAGCAGTTCCAGCTGCCTTCCAACAAGGCCACGCCGGTGGACCCGCGGGTGCCCGACTTCCAGAAGATCAAGCTCATCAAGTACGACTACAAGAAGTACGGCGCCAGCGCCGAACGTCGGCGGCTGATCGCGCGCTGGGAGAAGGACGTCAACTCGCTGCCGCGCTGACCGCCCGGTGATGAGCAAGCTCCAAGCCGCGCGCACCGGGCGCGTGTTGGCGCTGTGGTGCGCGCTGGGTGTGGCCGCCTTCGTGCTGCTGCCCTGGTACCTGCCGCAGAACCTCTCCTTGCTGCAGTCGATCGGCGGTGTGTTCGGCGGTACAGACACCGCCAGCGGCGCGGTGCACGCGCTGCGGCATGGCCGGCCCTGGCTGCTCATCGGCGCCTTTGGCCTGTTGATGGCGGCGGTTTCGCTCGTGCTGCCCGCCGGCCGCGCGCAGGGCCGAGGGCTGGTGCTGGGCGCTGCGCTGGGCTTGGCGGGCCTGCTGGCCAGCGGCTTCGCCATCGGCGCCACCGGCTGGGCCTTCGAGGCCTTGAACACCCGCTTCGGCGAGCTGCCGCAGGGCCAGTACGGCATCGGCCTGGGCGGCGCACTGGTGCTGCTGAGCCTGCTGGTGCTGCTGGGCGCGGGCCTGGCGCGCATGGGCGCCTTCCGCGGCGACGTGTTCGTGGCCGCGGCCGTGGTGTTCTGCGGTGCGCTGCTGGCGCTGTTCGTGGCACTGCCGGTGCTGCGCGCGCTGTCGGGCGCGGCGTTCACCGAGGATGGCGCGCTGTCCGCGCAGGCCATCGTCGAGCGCATCGGCAACGAGCGCGTGTGGGGCCTGGGCTGCCTGGCCGGCGGCGGGCGCTGCGGCGTCGCCTGGAACACGCTGTGGCTGGCGCTGCTCACGGCCGCGGGCACCACGGTGATGGGCACCGCCATCGCGCTGCTGTCCGAGCGTGGCGCGCGCCGGCTGGGCAAGCCGCTGAACGTGCTGGCCTTGCTGCCCATCATCACGCCGCCCTTCGTGGTGGGCCTGGGGCTGATCCTGCTGTTCGGCCGCGCGGGGCTGGCCAACCAGTTCATGGAATGGGCCTTCGGCATCGAGCCGACGCGCTGGTTCTACGGCGTGTTCGGCATCTGGCTGGCGCAGATGTTCGCCTTCACGCCCATCGCCTTCATGATCATGCGCGGCGTGGTGCAGGGCATCGCGCCTTCGCTGGAGGAAGCGGCGCAGACCCTGCGCGCCAGCCGCACCCGCACCTTCATGACGGTGACGCTGCCGCTGCTCAAGCCCGGGCTGGCCAATGCCTTCCTGGTGGGCTTCATCGAGAGCATTGCGGACTTCGGCAACCCCATCATCGTGGGCGGGCAGTACGCGGTGCTGTCCACCGAGATCTTCTTCGCCATCGTGGGCGCGCAGTACGACCAGGGCCGCGCCGCCTCGCTGGCGCTGATCCTCACCGTGTTTGCCTTGGCGGTGTTCGTGCTGCAGCGCAAGGTGCTGGGCACGGCCAGCTACACCACCGTGTCGGGCAAGGGCGATGCGGGCCTGCCCATGCCGCTGCCCACGCCGGTGCGCCGCAGCGTGGTGGCGCTGGCGCTGCCCTGGCTCGCCTTCACCGTGGTGGTGTACCTGTTCGCCTTCGCCGGCGGCTTCGTCCAGACCTGGGGGCGCGACTACACGCCCACGCTGGCGCACTTCCGCACCGCCTTTGACCTGCAGTGGGGCGAGCACGGCCTGGTGTGGGCCGGCAGCGCCTGGAACTCGCTGTTCACCACGCTGAAGTTGGCTGGCGTGGCCGCGCCGATCTGCGCCTTCATCGGGCTCCTGATCGCGTGGCTGCTGGCGCGCACGCAGTTCCGCGGGCAGGGCGCGTTCGAGTTCGGTGCGCTGCTGGCCTTCGCCATCCCCGGCACGGTCCTGGGCGTGAGCTACGTGCTGGCCTTCAACGTGCCGCCGTTCGAGCTGACGGGCACCGGCCTGGTCATCGTGCTGTGCTTCGTGTTCCGCAATCTGCCGGTGGGCGTGCGGGCGGGCACGGCGGCCTTCAAGCAGCTCGATCCCTCGTTGGACGAAGCCTCGGCCGTGCTGCGCGCCGGCACCTTCACCACGCTGCGCCGGGTGGTGCTGCCGCTGCTCAAGCCCGCGCTGGTGGCCGCGCTGGTCTACAGCTTCGTGCGCTCGATGACCACGGTGTCGGCCGTGATCTTCCTGGTGACGGCCGAGAACGAGCTGGCCACCACCTACATCATTGGCCGCGTCGGCAACGGCGACTACGGCGTGGCGCTGGCGTACTGCACCGTGCTCATCGTGCTGATGTCGCTGGCCACCGCATTGATCCAGGCGCTGGTCGGCGAGCGCAAGCTCGGCCGCCGCGCCGCCTGAAGGAGCGCCGCATGAACGGCATCGAATTCCGCAACGTCAGCAAGCGCTATGGCGCGCCCGGCACGCCGCTGGTGGTGCAGGGCATCAGCTTCACGGTGCCCAAGGGCACGCTGACCACCATCCTCGGCCCCTCCGGCTGCGGCAAGACCACCACGCTGCGCATGATCGCCGGGCTGGAGACGCCGACCGGCGGGCAGATCCTGATCGACGGCCAGGACGTGACCACGCTGGGCCCGGCCGAGCGCAACGTGAGCATGGTGTTCCAGAGCTATGCGCTGTTTCCGCACATGAGCGTGATCGAGAACGTCGGCTACGGCCTGAGCGTGAGCGGCGTGCCGCGCACTGAGCAGCTGCAGCGCGCACGCATCGCGCTGCAGACGGTGGGCCTGACCGGTTATGACGACCGACTGCCGAGCGCGCTGTCGGGCGGCCAGCAGCAGCGCGTGGCGCTGGCGCGTGCGCTGGTGCT
>OFDN01001186.1_pt1 | contig 18048 bp, 7 predicted proteins | sample 1520971 | NCBI WGS metagenome assembly OFDN01 (sample SAMEA94257418, study PRJEB24077) | hot springs metagenome | biome: Aquatic biome; feature: Geographical feature; material: Water | place: India | collected 2012-06-12 | depth 5 m
GCCCACGATCTTGCTGGCATCCAAGGTCGGGATCCGGTCCGGCGACAGCACCCCGCTCGTGATCTTGCTCGCATCCAGGTTCGGAATCCGCGCCGCCGGCACCGTGCCTGTGGTTAATGCAGAGGCGTTGAGCGAGGTGAGCCCAGCGCCATTTCCCGTGAATGTGCCGCTCGTGATCTTGCTGGCGTCGAGGTTCGGGATTTGGGCGGCGGACAAAGTGCCGGTGAGTTGCGCAGCCGGGATGTTGCCAGTCACCGTCGTGGCGGTGGTCGCCGTCGTCGCGCTGCCGGCGGTGGCGGCGTGGATCGCGTAGGGCGTGGGCAGCACCGGTTGCCGTTCGGCCAACGTCGTGAACGCCGCCGCGCCGTTGGTCCGCACGGCGATTTCCAGCCAGCGCCCTTCGCCGGGGAACTGTGTCCCGAAATCCAGCGTGGCGGTGAACAGGCCGTTGGTCACGCCCACCGCGCTCTGCGTGAGCGTGGCGCCCTGCTGGTCGCCGGCGGTCGCGGCGTTCCACAGCGAGAAGGTGAGGTCGTAGGTGCCGTTGGCCGCCGCCGCGCCGTCGGTGAGCTGGCCCTGGTAGCTGAAGGCTGTCCCCTGTGCCCACGCGAGCCCGGCGCTGGCCAGCAGGCCCGTCAGCCACCCCAGCCCGCGGCGCAGTGTGCCGGGCGAAGGCGGAGTGGGGAGTGCGGATTGCGGAAGGGCTTCCTCACGACTCCCGCCGTTCACACCCCGTAGGAGCCGACGTAAGGAGGCTCTGACTGAGGTGGAAAGTGGGCAACGGAAAGCCGGAACTCCTCGGGAACGGAGACTCGTCACCTCGTCGCCTACGGGGGGCAACGGCTGGCGTCCGGCGGTGGGATGGGCGGGGTGAAACTTCATAACGGTGCCATCACAGCACAGTGGGTCCGGGTTCCGGCATCGTCCCTTTGGACGAGGCGCACGGGATTTCGCCTCCTCCTTTTGGACGATGTTGCCCGGCGCGCCGACCTGCGATAAGCGGGGCGTGACCATGCCGGTTTCCACCGAAATCATCCGCGTCGCCCTCGTCGAGGACGACAGCCGCATCCGCGCCAGCTTGATCTCGCTGTTCGAGCTGGCGGAGGGCTACCGCTGCGTGAACGCCTTTTGCAGCGCGGAGGAGGCGATCGCGGGGGACGTGGCGAACATCGCCGACGTGGTGCTCATGGACATCAACCTGCCCGGCCGCTCAGGCATCGAGTGCGTGCGGGAGCTGAAGCAGCGGAAGCCGGGCCTGCTGGTGATCATGCTCACGGTGTATGAGGACGCGGACAAGATCTTCGCCGCGCTGCGGGCCGGGGCGAGCGGTTACCTGCTCAAGCGCACGCCGCCCGCGGAGCTGCTCGAGGCCATCCGCGACGTGCTGAACGGGGGCTCACCGATGAGCAGCCTGATCGCGCGCAAGGTGGTGGCGTCCTTCCAGGAGGCCGGCGCCGCGCGGCCGGCGGGCCAACCGACGGTCAATTCGTTGCCTGCACTGACGCCGCGCGAGAAGGAGATCCTCGACGCGCTGGCGAAGGGGCTGCTCTACAAGGAAATCGCCGAGCGCCTGGGCATCGGCGCGACCACGGTGCGCACGCACCTGCGCAGCATCTACGACAAGCTGCAAGTGCAGACCCGCACCGAGGCGGTGGTGAAGTATCTGGGGAGCTGAGCGGGGAAGGCCGACGCCGCGGCAGCGGGTCGCGGGGCCACCCGCCCACAAGTTTCCCGGAAACCAGCTCGATCCGGATTCAGTCCACGTAGGCGAACTCGTTCAGGTTCAGCAGCGCGCGGCAGAGTTCGGGCAGGCTGCGTTGCGCGGCGAGCCGCACGCACAGGTCGCGCTCGGACGGTTCCGGCGGGCGTTGCAGCGCGAGGCGGAAGGCGTGGTCCACCTGGCATTCCAGCTCAGCACCCGCCTCCCGGCGGACCCGGTCGGCAAAGGCGTGGGCCGCTTCCACCGCGAGCGGCGAGTTCAGCAGCGACAGCGCCTGCGGAGCGACGGTGGACTCCGTGCGCCGCGCGCAGGAGGTCGAGTTCTCGGGCAGATCAAACGTCTCCATGAACGGCACGCGCACGGTGCGCTTCTGCACGAGGAACACGCTGCGAACCGTCTGCTGTTCCCGCGGCGAGGGATACCAGCCCTTGGTCCTGGTCTCGTTGTCGTCAAGGAAGGCCGGATTCGCCTGGAGGATCTCCGGCGGCAGGTCGGGCCAGACCGGCGGCCCGCCCGGCCGGAGCTGGAGCGTGCCGGCCGTGGCCAGCAACGCGTCGCGCAACTGCTCCGCCGAAAGCCGCCGCGGGGTCTGACGGCCCAGGAGAGAGTCATCCGTGTTCAGTGGCCAGTGTTCAGCGAGGCGAGACTGGCCGCCTGCTGAAGACTGATTACTGACCACGGAAAACTGGTCACTGCCCACGAACGAGCGCTGCCGATACGTGGCGCTGAGCACGATGACGCGGTGCAGGTGCTTGACCGACCAGCCGCCGCGGATGAACTCGCCGGCGAGCCAGTCGAGCAGTTCGGGATGGGTCGGACGGGCCCCGGCGAGGCCGAAGTCATTGGCCGTCGCCACCAGGCCCGTGCCGAAGTGCTGCTGCCAGACGCGGTTCACGAACACCCGCGCAGTCAGCGGATTGGTCGGCGCGGCGATCCAGTCCGCGAGGGTGAGCCGGCGCCCGGTGGTGTTGGTCCCCGCGGCCGGACGCAGGACCGCGGGATTGGGATCCAGCACGGATAGAAATCCCGGATCCACCGCCTCGCGTTCCTGTTTGTGGTTCCCCTGGAAGAGTATCTTCGTCGCGGGTGGCGGGCCTTCCCGGTCGGTCATCAGCAAACCGAGGGCGAACTCGCGCCGCTGGCGTTTCACGTCGGCGATCTGTTTTTCCAGCGCGGCATGGCGTTCCTTGGCTTCGCCCGTCAGCGCCGCCGTCACTTCCTTTTCACTGGGTTCGGCCTTTTTCCGGACGCCCTCGACCTTGCCCTTGAGTTCGGCGGTGACCTGCTCCGCCGACAGGTCGAGCAGCGCCTTTTCGTCGGCGGTGAGTTTCGATACCCGCTCGGTGCGCAGGCGGGACTTCGTCTCCTTGAGCACCTCGTCACGTTGCGCCTCCACGCTGGCAAGCTGGCCATCCAACGACGCGTTATGCCGGCGGATGTCCGCCTGCGCGGGTGCCAGATCGAGCGGAAGATCGTCGGCGAACTTCACCGGCTCGAAGAACGCACGCAGCCGGTAATGGTCGGCCTGCGAGAGCGGGTCGTATTTGTGGTCGTGACAGCGGCAGCAGGAGAGCGTGAGCCCGAGAAAGGCGCTGCCGGTGGTCTCGACGAGGTCCGCCATCAGCTCGGCGCGGCTGCGGTCCTGCTCGTTGAACAGCGGGGCGGCGTTGTCGTGCGGGCCCAGGCGCAGGTAGCCGGTGGCGATCAGGGCGTCCTGCTCGGCCTCGGTGCGGGGCGGCCCGGCGAACAGCTCGTCGCCGGCCAGCTGTTCGCGGATGAAGCGGTCGAACGGCTTGTCGGCGTTGAAGGCGCGGACCGTGTAGTCGCGGAACTTCCAGGCGAGCTTGCGGAACTCGTCCCAGTCGAAGCCATTGCTGTCCGAGTAACGGATGACATCGAGCCACAGCCGCGCCTGATGCTCGCCGTAACGGGGCGACGCGAGCAGGCGCTCCACCAGCCGCTCATAGGCGCGGGAGGCACCCACATCGAAAACAGGACCGGCCGCCATCGGCCTGCCTTCCTTTTTTCCTGTCTTCCTGCTTTCCGATTCCTCCGCCACTGACTCCCGGATGAACGCCTCGACTTCCTCCGCCGTCGGCGGCAGGCCGGTGAGGTCAAAGGTCAGCCGGCGAATGAGCGTGCGCGGATCGGCGGCGGGCGACAGCGCGAGCCCCTGTTCTTCCAACCGCGCGGCGACGAACCGGTCCAGCGGGCTCGCCAGCGGCGCTTTGGTGATGGGCGGCACGGCGTTGGACAGGGGCTTCAGCGACCATAGGTCCAGGCGGCGTCCCGAAAAGATGCGGACGATCGGGTTGCGCGGATCCGACCACGCGTCGCCGAGGCGGGGCGTTTCGTCCGCCCGGACGACGCCCACGACCAGCAGCAGGCACCAGCCAAGACTCCGCATCGGGATCACGCCGACAAGGTGGCGTGAAATCGCATCCGCCTGCAAAACCGTTTGTGGGCGATTCCCCGCGGAGGGCAACGCCACCGCCCGATGTGGGAGCGATCTTTCGCCGGGCGGAGGCCGTCACAATGGCACGTGAGGCAACCTATGGCGCCGGCACCACGCGGAAGAATTCGCCTGGTCCGCTGAGCGGCACGGTGAACGGCGAGGGATTCGCCACGTTCTGCCAGTCGGGGGGCGACAGCGTGGTGGCGCGCTGCAGCCTGAGCCCCGCGGCCCAAGTCAGGTGCATACCATCGACGCCGCGAGCAAAGTTGAGCCGCAACGGCGGTCCCACCACCGGGTCGCCAACCAGACGAAAGGCACCGTGCGTCACCGCGTTGTCGGGACCGACCCGGGTGCCACCGGCAAAGACGCTCAGGTCCAGCGCCTGAGCAAAATACGAAAGCGCCAGACCGGGCTGTTCCACCGGCACTTTGGCGGCATTCACGAATGCCGGGTCCGGCGAACCGTCGCTGTTCAGCCGGCTCAGCGCGCGGTCGGCCGCAACATAGAGCAGCTTACCGTCGGGCTGGACCGCCACCAATCGCCCAAAGACCCCGGGGTCCACAGTCACCTGAAAGGTTGGATCGACCGCGCCATCGAGGGTGAGGCGGTTGATCTTGCGGGTCAGGGCGACGCCCCGAAACGCAGCCAGACCGGCGAAGAACAGTTGCCCGGATGGCGAGCTCTGAAATGTGGCCAAGCCTGGGTTGACTACACGCGCCTGCCCCCCGCCGGCAAAGCCGGCGTCCGGATTTCCGTTGGGCTGGAGACGCACGATCTCAAAGGCAGAGCTAAAATCGGCCAAGGTCATCGAAGCCGCGAAATACACCGTCCCACCGGGCCCTGCGCGCAGGACGGAGGCAAATGTGCCGGCGTAACCCAAGGAAGCGACCGTGGGCGGAACGAAACCGGAATCGCGCGTCCCATCGAGCTTTAGCCGCAATACGGGCAGGCGGTTCGCATCAGCGAAGCCAACCCCGCTGACGTAGAAGGTTCCGTCGGGGCCGGCCAGCAAGGCATCGGGATCAATCTTTCCGATGGCCGGAGCGAAGGGGGCTGGCAAACCGTCCAAATTCAGCAAGGCCAAGCCCGGCCGAAGAGTGTCGCCCAAGTGGGTAAAGCCACCGGCGATGACAACCCGCCCGTCGGGGAGAACCATGACGGCCTTGATTGTGCCCGCATTGGTGGAACCCGGGACGATGACCTGGCCGTTGAGGATGAAGGGCGGGCTGATCTTCAGCAACGGGGGCATCGTGAAGGCCGGGTCAACGGTCCCATTCGCGTTCAGGCGCGCCAATGCGCCGCGCCCCGTTCCGGCGTAATTGGTGAACTTCCCGCTGACGTAGAGTTTTCCCGCAGGTGCTGGCGCCAGCAGCATCGGCGGGGCATCGGTGCCCGCCGGCAACGCGTAGGCCAAGTCCAGCGATCCGGGCGCTTGCGCCCATACGCTCAGGGCCGCGGTGATTCCGACCAACGCCCTCCACCAGAAGAAAAGGTTCATTGACGGCAGGTTGCTAACCGCAGCGCGAGGCTTCGGGCGAGCAGATTCCAAGGCCGGGCCGGCGGGAAACCGAACCCACCGCCATCTCCGGTTCACGGCGCCGGCACCACGCGGAAAAACTCACCCGGGCCGCTGAGCGGCACCGTGAACGGCGACGGGTTCGCCACGTTCTGCCAGTTGGGGGGCGACAGCGTGGTGGCGCGCTGCAACTGGAAGCCGGCCGGCCAGGTGAGTTCGAGGCCGCCGGGCTTGAGCACGAAGTCGATTTCCTCGGCCGGCAGCGCGGGACCGACGCCGGTGAAGAACCGCGTGCCGGCGATCAGCAGCTTGCCGTCCGGCAGGATGCTCATCGGGGCACCCACGCCGTAGGTCGCGCCCTGCGTGAAGCTGGCGTCGGTTGTGCCATCGGCATTCAGGCGCGCGAAGCCGGCCCGGTTCTGGCCGTTCAGCTTCGTGAACTGGCCGGTGACGATCAGTTTTCCGTCGCCCTGCACGGTGCCGAAGTTGATCTGGAAATCCGTCGCCACGTGGAAGGAGCCGTCAATCGCGCCGTTCGGGAACAGCCGGAGCGCAGAATCCACCGGACCCGTGGCCGTTGGACGGAACGTGCCGAAGAGGTAAACTCCGCCTTCCGGCATCACCGGGCCCAGCGTGTAGAACAGCATGGTGCCCCCCTGCCCCAGAGACGTGGCTGCGTTGGCTGGCGACACGAACGAGGAATCTAGCGAGCCGTCCGCGTTGAGCCGGGCCACACCGACCCGGGTCACGCCATGGACGCGATTGAAACCGCCCCCGACGTAAATCCGGTCGTCGTCCAGCACCCGGAGCGAGACCACCGTGCCGGGCAGGACGCGCCCGTCGCCGAACACCCCTTCGGCGACGGTCAGCGGGAACGTCGGATCCACCGCGCCGTTCGGGAGAAAGCGGATCAGTCCGTTCACGGTCCGGCCAGCGAAGTTCTCAAACGTGCCCGCGAGAAGAATCTTGCCATCGCTTTGCAGGCCGATTTCCCACGGCACGTTCTGGAAGCCGCCGGTATAGCTGTTGGTGCGGATGAAGTCCGGGTCGTAACTCCCGTCGGGCAGCAACCGGGCGAGGGCACCGTCCTTGAACCGGCCGGCGATCAGAATCTTGCCGTCCGGCTGGCGCTTCACGGCGGCAATGCCCTGATCCTGCCCCTGGGCCAGATCAGCCGGCGAAACAAACGTCAGGTCGGGCGTGCCGTCCTCAAACAGCCGGACCAGCGTCCGCCCGAGCGAGGCATAGAGCATTCCTTCGGGAGCCGGCGCGGTGACCTGCGGTTGCGAAGTCAGAATGCCGATGGCGTTGGGGCCGGCAAAAGACTGGTCCGGCGTCCCGGGCACGACCGGGTCCGGCTCCACCAGCAGCGTGATCAGTTCGCTGGTCACGGCGCCGCCCGGGTTGACGACCTTGACCTCGAACAGGCCCGAGTCGTTTTCAATGCCGTAGCGCGCGACCGGAATCGTGAAGCTGGCATTGGTCTCGCCCACGAGGTCGCGGAAGGTGGTGGAGCCCCGCGTCGTGTTGCGGCGCCACTGGAACTGGAACGGGCCGCTGCCACCGGGCTCGACCGTGAAGGTCACGGAGCTGCCTGCCTTGGCGACCACGCGCGTCGGCTGGCTGACAATGGTCGGCGGGGCGGGAATCGGTTGCAGCGATCCGCCGTTCAGGCGCACGAAGTTGGTGCGGGGCACGGCGTCGAACTGATGGAAGTCACCGCCGAGGAATACATGGTTCGCGGGCGACACCGCCACCGTGGCCACTGCGCCGGCTTGCACACCGCGCCGCGGCGTGCCGGGCAGGAAGTCGGGATCAATCACGCCGTTGGGCCAGAGACGCGCGAGCCCAGGCCGCGAGAAGCCGCCCACGGTGTTGAAGGCGCCCTGGATCAGGATGCGGCCGTCGGCTTGCAGGGCGATTCCCTGCACGGGACCGAAGTTGAGGGCGGAAAGCGACGGCACCGGATTGAAGCTGGGGTCGAGCTGGCCGTTCTCCAGCAACCGGATCACGCCCAAGGTCCGCTCCAACCCGTTCGACGCGTCCGAGAAGGACCCGGCCACGAGGATCTTCCCATCCGGTTGCCGCAGCAGGGCCGTGACGGACGGACGTTGCGAGCCGGCAATCGGTCCGCGGTAAAAGGTCGGGTCCTGCGTGCCGTCGGCATTGAGGCGGAGCACGCCGCTGCTATTGAAACCGGTGTTCTGGACATTCGTGAAGCCGCCCACGAGGACCTTGCCATCGGGCAACGCGAGAACCGCCCGGGCGGGCAGAATCGCGGGGGCAGGCACGAAGGCGGCGTCGCGCACGCCGTCGGCGCTCAGGCGGCCGTAGCCGCTGGGCAGTTGCGTGCCGTTCCACGAAAATGCGCCCACCAACAGGCGTCCGTCCGGTGCCTCCGAGAAGCGGTCCGCGCCGTCGCCGCCCGAACCCGACGCATTGAATGTCGTATCCAACGCGCCGCTGGCCAACAGCCGTAATGAACCCACCTTCTGCAACCCGCCGTAGGTGATCGCAAAGTTGCCCACCGCCAGCAGCTTGCCGGAGCTCAGGGGAAACACCGCGTTGACCAGGCCCACGGAGTTGATGCCCGTCGGCTCAAACGTCGGATCCACGAGGCGGCCCTCATCGATCAACCGCGCGACGCGAACGCGGTTCGTGCCGTGAAACTTGGTGAAGCCACCCGCCGCCACCAACCGCCCCGCGGCATCCCAGCGCAGATCCGTCACCGAGGAATCCGTGCCCACCGGCGCATCGGATTCGCGATAGACGCTGCCCGGCGTCGCGGCGAGCAGCGTGAGCCGCGCTTTGGCCGAAGGCGTGGAGCCCTGCCCGTTCGAGACGACGCAGTGGAACTCCGCGTCGCTGTCGGCAGCCGTCGTGGGTTCGAGCACGAGGCTATCCCCCGTGGCGCCGCCGATGGCCGTGTCGTTGCGAAACCACTGGTAGCTCAGCGGCGCAGCGCCTTGGGCAGTCACGAAGAAGCGGGTGCGGGCCCCAAAGGTGTTGGTCTGGGCCGCCGGCTCCACCGCAATCGTCGGGGCGGAGTTCGGATCGCCAAAAATGTGGTAGGCCCCGTTCAGAATCTGAAATGTCGGCGAGAACGTGAAGCCACCGGCGAAAAGACCGCCGTCCGGCGCCGCGACAAACCAAGTCAGCGACAGGAAGTTCTGCTTCACCGGCACCTTGCCCGGATCGGCGTAGCCGGCATCCAACGTGCCGTCGTTGTTGAGGCGGTTAATCGGGGCGGTCCCGCCGGTGTAGAATACCTTGCCGTCCGCCTGGGCCGCCACCACCCGGCCGGAGATGCCGTGGTTCACCGTCGGCTGAAAGTTGGCGTCCAGCGTGCCGTCGAGGTTCAGGCGGTTGATCCACCGGGACAGGGCCGCGCCACGGTAGGTCGTGACGTTCGCAAAGGTCATCCGGCCGGACGGGTCGGTGATGAAGCTGGAGAAGTTGGCGAAAGGGATGCTGGCCTTGCCCGTGCCGGCGAACGTGGTGTCCAGCGCCCCCGCACTGGTCAGCCGCAGGATGTCGGAAGTGGGACTGAGATTCGCCGCCGCGGCCGTGATGGCGTAGATCGTCTGGCCCGGCCCCGGCAAAAGGATGAACGGATTGGCGCTCTGATAGCCGAGTTCCGTCAGCGTCGGCGGGGTGAAGCTGCTGTCGAGGGAGCCATCGAGCTTGAACCGCAGCAGCGGCAACCGGCCCGAAGACAGGTTGCCCTTGTTGCCAACGTAGAACGTGCCGGACGGCCCGTTCAGGAGGGCGAATGCCTGCGGTTCGAGGTCATCCAGCGGGAACGCCGTCACCGCCGGGGTGCCATCCGCCGCCAGCAAGGCCATTCGCCGGACCGGCGTCCCGCCAATGTGCGTAAATGTGCCCGCGATCACCGCCCGGCCGTCCGGCAACGCCAGGAGCGCGCTCAACTGGCCGACATTGGTCGAGGCGGGCAGAAGCACCTGACCATTCAGGATCACCGCCGGATTGATCTGCCGCAGCGGCGGCAGCGTGAACGAGGCATCCACCTGACCATTGGCCAGCAGTCGGGCCACGGCCGCCTTGCCGGCGCCGCCGTAATTGGTGAACAGGCCGCCCACATACAGCCGGCCATCCGGCAACGGCGCGAGCCGGATGGGTGCCACATCGGTGCCGGCGACGGCGACGAAATTGGTATCCAGCGAACCCGCCGGTTGGGCGTGAAGACGGAAGACCATCAGCAGGCCGAACAACAGCACTGCAGCGCGGGCAAAGCTCATATCCGGCGCGGGTTTAACGAAACGGTCGGCCCGGTAGCCAGACCCAATGTGCCGGCTACGTAGAACTACGTAGCCGGCACAAATCGCTATCGGCCGAGGCGTCGGTCGGCCCCTTGGGCAATCCGCCGCCGGGCCCGGCCGTCCGGGAACTCCCGGTTCAGTCCACCGTGCGGAATATCTGGGCGTTCAGGGCGGAATTGATGCGGTTCACGACATCCTGGAGGTGGGCGCGCGTGGTCGCCTCCGCCGGGGTGGCGGCCTGGGCCTTTTGCAATATCGCCGAAAGGCTCGCCCGGGCCAGCGTCGAGGCATCTTCCGGGGCGAACTGGCCGCCGTTCTGCCGCAGGGCAAAGCGCAGGAGCAGCCGGAGGTGTTCGCGCTGCAGGTTGCGGCGGGTGCTGGAGATGTTCGGATTCGCATTCGCCAACTCACCCCAGATCGCCGCGTCCAGGCCGGCGAAGAGTTCCGCCATGGTGAATGGCTCCTGCCCGGCGGCCCGGGACTGGACCTCGCTGTCCTGCACGCGGGCGAGCACCAGCGTGTTCAGGGCGCGATACAGGGCGCGTTGCTGGACGCCGAGGACCTGGTCGTGCCACGGGTAATCCAGGCGGCCGGGGTTGCCGAAGAACGAATCCAGACCGGCGAGCCCATACATCCGCTCCGGTGCGAGCTTCGCGAGCAGCGACGGCGGCAGCCGGTAGGCCTCGTCGCTGAACACTTCCTTTGCGAGAAACTCCAAGGCCTCGCGCTGTTTGGCGGCCGGAACCGGCTGGAGCGGGGCGCGACCGCCGGCATCGCCGGCCCGGGCGCGGGTGGTCTCCACGCCGCCGATGAACTTCGCGGCGATGGCGGCACTGCGACCCAGCTCGCTGAAGCCGCGTCCCACCACCCGGCGAAGGACTTGATAGCCCTCGCCCGGTTCCACCAGCTTGACCTCGGCCTTGGACCAAAGTTCGCGGACCAGCGTGACCCGACGGCGCTCAAAGCCGAGCGGATCGCCCGAGGCATCGAACTGGTTCACGTAAGGATCCATCGCGAAGGCCGAGTAGGTGCCCAGCGCATCCTCGTCGGTCGCGTAGCCGAGCAGCGGATCGCCCGCGCGGGTGGCAATGGCCTTGAGTTCCTCGTCTTCTTTGCCCGAGGGGAGCGGCTTGTAGGCGTATTCGATGGCCCAGAAGTCGTAGGGACCGAGGCGCGTCGGCACGAAATCGCCCTGCGTTTCGCCCGGGAGCGCGACGGCCACCGGGTTGTAATCCATGACCGAGCTGGCCTGGCTCAGCGTGTGGGTCCGGTTGGTGTTCATCAGGTCGCCGGGCGGCAGGATGGTGCTGGCACGGAAGTTGTGCCGGAGGCCGAGGGTGTGGCCGACCTCATGGGCCACGACCTCGACGATGTATTCGTGGACCAGCCGCTTTGTCGTCTCCGGCGTGGTGTCGGGGCGCGTGGCCAGGACCGCGGCGGCGAACGACGCCTGCTGGATCATCTCGGACGCGTAGGTGCAGAAAGCCGGCTGACCACGCCGCCATTTCGCGACGAGTTCGCCCAGCTTCACCTCGCCGGTGGGCAGCACCGGTTCGATGGACTCCTCCGCGTCGCGCCAGAGGCCGCGCACCATCACCTCGCTGAAGCCGATGTCGGCGTCGAAAATTTCACCTGTGAATGGGTTCGCCCGCGAGGGCCCGATGGCAAAGCCGGCGTCCGTGCCGGCGAACCACCGGATCACATTGTAGCGCGTGTCGGCCGGGTCCCAGTCCGCGTCATCCGGCATTTCCCGGCACACCACGGCATCCTTGAAGCCGATGCGCTCGAAGGCGGCGTTCCACAGGAGCACGCCGTCGCGGAACGAGGCGCGGTATTCCTTCGGGATGGTATTCTCGAGCCAGAAGACGATCGGCTGCTTCGGTGCGGAGACAGCGGCGGCCGGATCGGCCTTCTCCAGGTTCCAGCGGTGGATGTAGCGCTTGTAGGGCGACTTCTCGCGGTCGCTGGTATAGTCCTGCTGGAGCGACAGGAAGTGGCCCACCCGTTCGTCGGCAACCCGCCGCTGGAAGCCTGGCGAGTTGCGGACCGTGCTGAACTCATACTTCAGCACCAGCGGAATGGAGCGCGCGTCGGGCAGCGACACCGAGGAGTTCTTCGGATTGTCCGACACGTAATGCAGCTGGAGCGTGAGCAGGACGTTCTCGGGAAAGGCCTTCACACCGGCGAACCACGACGAGCCGCGGTCAAAGCGGTAACCGCCCGGCTTGTAAGCATCGTTGAGCTGCACCGCGTAGCCCATGAAGTCGTTGAGCAGCATGTCGCCCGCATCCACAAGGATGCTTTTGCGCTCGGGATGCGGGGCCGACAGCACCTTGAGCGTGCCGGCGACGCTGTCGCCGTAGGACTGCTCGACCATGCGGGCCGCGGGCGTGCCGGGTGCGGCGGTGAAACTGGGATTCTTGATGACCCACTGGACCTGCTTGCCCACGCGCCGGAAATAGAACGGGAAGTGCCCGCCCATCTGCGACGCATACAGGCCGCGCTCGCCGGGCGCCTTTTCCTGCGTGGCCGCGAACAGGAACAGCGTGTCGAACTGGTTCGTGTTCAGCTCCAGCAGCAGCTTGGTCGGGTCATTGGTCTGCCGGTGAAACGTGAACAGGCCGTTGGTGACGGCAACGTAGCCCTTCACCAGATCGGCAAACGGCTTGTCGTCGTCCTTCTTCGCCTCCTCCTTCTTCGGCTCGTCCTTCTTCTTGGGCTTCGGCCTGAGCGCGGCGCCGCGCTGGACCTGCGGGGCGTTGGTCTTGGCGAGGAGGAATTCCGGCTCGGATTCCTGGGCGACGGCGAAAAAGGCCACGAGGGACGCGGCGAATACGGCAAGGCGGTTCATGCAGCGCCGGGAGTGTGCCCCGCCCACGGCCGCCGACAAGGCTGGGGGCATTAATGCGACGGCGGCGGCAGGTTCACCACTGGCGCAACCGCCACCCGGACTGGTTTCCCCTACCCCGCCGGTCGTTCCCCGGACGCCACGGTAATCCGGTCAACTCCGGGGCAAGCGCGAACGAATCCGGCGAGCTGCCAGTAGCGTCAGCCCGCCGCCCAAGATAACCACCGCCGCGGCCGTCCCCGCTTCGGGCACATCCGCATAGTAGCCCAACTGCTCCGGCGCCAGCGCGGTGTCGTGAATCCGGAAATCGTCGATCAGGCCGCTGAAAAAGAGGGCGGCCGAAACGTTGTCGCGGCCGACCGCCCCGGAAAGTCCACCCTTGTCGAGCACCGCACCGGTGAGCGACTGGGTGCCCACCAGTGTGCCGTTGACGTAAATCGACATCGCCGAGCCGTTGTAAACACCCGCCACATGTTGCCACACACCGGACGAAACAGAGCCCGCGAGCAATGTCTCACCGAGCCCGGGCACCACGGTTGTTGACAGCGAATACTGCACCGCAGAGCCATTCACCGCAAAAACCACGCCTGGATTGCCGTAGTCATCCCACAGTATCTGCTGGCCGCTGGTCGTGGCGGGTTTGATCCAGGCTTCCACCGTCAACTGGCCCGCGTAGTCCCAGGCATCGGGGACTTGGATGAAGGAGGAGGTCCCGTCCAAGCTGAGGGCGTAGCCACCGCCGAACGGCGTATCCGCAGAATACACGATGGAACCGCCGATCGAGCCGTCTGCCGCCGCACCGAGGGAACCAGAGTTCACCGCGGTCGCACCGGCACCGGTGTTGAAGTCGTAGTTCAACAGTGTGGCTGCCATCGCCGGCCCCGCGATAAGGTTGGCCGAGAACGCAAACAGAGCGCGCAATTTCATGGGAAATCCTCCGGCCAAGGATTTCCTGGAATCCCGCTCCGGGGTCAAATGCCGAGTTCGGCAAACTCGAAAAGACTGCTGTCGTCGAAAGACCGATCCGGCGAGTGCGCACCGGGACCTCGCCCAACTCTCCCGAGTCCCCGGGGGCGCTCGCCTCGCTACTCGGCGATCAGCCGATAAAATCGCGCCCCGGCCGCCGTGTCATGGCGTTGCCGGGTGGGCGATTCCGTGGCCTGGAAGACACCACCGGCCTCATCCGAAAACGGTTCGCCAAGTCCCGTGGCCGCCTGCAGGCGATAACGCAGTCCGCGGATCGTTTCGCACCGGGTCACCACGCCACCGTCAGCCAACCGTTCGATGGTCATGGGCGCCGCCGTCGTGCGCACCGAGCCATCAAAATACCGCCGCGCCAGTTCCCACGCCCGGCGCCCCACTTCCGCGCCCACGCGCCGCCCGGCGAAATCGTCCACCGGCGGGTGGATGCCGCCCCAAATGCGTGAGATGCCGGATTGGTCCGCAGCGTCGAAATACGTCGCCCATTGGAGCTGCACGTTCTCGGACGGGCCGAGCTCAAAGGTGAGGTAGGAGTTTTTCGGGGCCGTGTAGGTGCCAAGCCCCCCGGGGAAGAAGGGCGAACCGGTAAACGCAGCGAGGACTTCCGCCGCAGCCCGGCTGAAGGTGCTGTGACCGGAGACGTAGCCCGGAAACGCCGGCGTGACAAAGGTGCGCTTCTGGAATGGCAGCCAGTTCTCCGGCCGGATCCAGCGAACGCCCGAATACTGGGATGCCGGCGACCGGGGCTGCCCCGGCCAGGACCGCACGAGGAGCGTGTTCGGCGGGTAGCCAACATGGCGTCCGCCGGCGGCCACCGTTTCCGGTGTGGAAAGTTCGATCAGACCGGGAACGAGCGGCAGCCCGTTCGTGTGAAAGAGCGGCAACGACGGGTCGGAACACTGGCCGGACTGTCCCATGAAGCGAATGGCGCCGACAGGCCGCCAGCCATCGTAATATCGCTTCAAAGACCAGGCCGCACACGCGGCATCGTGCTCGGCGGAGTTCAGTGCGAAGTAGAGCTTCACGTCCCATTCCAGGTCATCCACCACCGGGCCGGTGCCGCCGATGCGCTTGTCGGCATGGGCCGAATCGCTCACGTAGTTCGCCAGGCTGTTCCAGTGGCCAGGCGGCGTTTCGGAACTCGGACCGTCAGCCCAGAATTCCGCGAGCACCCGGGCAAAGTCGCCGCGCTTGATCACGTTCGGCGCATACGGCTGACCGGTGAACGGATTGAGAGAACGACCCGAACCATCGTTGGCCCCGAGCGAATTGTTGCCGAACGCACCTGGAGAAAAGTCCCGCGTCACCCCGTCGTCGGGCGTGAGTTCTAGCGCATAGCGCAGCACCGCCACGACGTTCTCCCGGAACTCGGCAGTGGTCGGGCCGCCGAGCGTCGGCGGCGGACCGGGATCGATCCACGGCCGCCCACCGGCGTCGCGGGTGAGGGCAAACGGACGGACATTCAGCCACTGTGGCCCGAGGAACTTCTGGATGGAATCCACGGGGATGCCGTTCTGCGACGTCGCATCAGTGATGGCCAGCGGCTGCCAGCGGTTCACGTCTGTCGCAAGGGTGCCCGGAATGGCAATGGCGAGCGGCAGAAAGTTGACGGTCGTGTAACCGCCTTCTGATGGCAGCAGGTCGGCATAGGCGAAATTCTGCCGGGCACCGTCCTCGGCCACGAAGGCAGCCAGCGTGGCAAAAACGGCGTTGCCCACCCCGGCCGGAGTGGTCGGTGTGGCGTCGAGGTTGTTCCGGTCGTAACCCAGGGCGGCAAACCGCGCATCCAAGATCGCCAGTGTGGTTGCCGCACCGCGGGACAGGGCGTAACGCTGCCGCAAAAGACGGTAGGCCGCGTAGCTGATGGCCTCCCGGCGGGCTGCAACCACGTCGGTCGTGGTGTGTTTCGCGCCGTAGAGAAAACCGGCCGCGTTCGGTTCATAGGCGGCCCACGCGTCATACATGACCGCCGACAGGTGAAACAGGTTCCGGGCGTGCACCGGCGGATGCGGCAGGTCGATCCGGATGGCGTTGAGAATTTCTTCGTTCCAAAAACGGGCAATGGAGTCCGCCCGCGCCGCCGTCCAACCGCTGAAAAGCAACGCCAACCCAATCACTGTTGCCCGGAAGGTCTTCATCGGAAAATCGGGAACATGGTTTGGCAGCGCAGAATGCCTGATGGCGTTGCGGGGTCGAGTCCCTTGGGGCCGTTTGCCGGCTGGGCGGGGCCGACCGCCCGCACCTACGGCGATCTCAATTCGGCAAGCGAGGCGTCCCGAAACTGTAGCTGGGCCAGTCGCCGATACAGTCCGCCCTCAATCGCTGACAGTTCGTCATGGGTGCCGGCTTCAACCACCCGGCCGTCGGCGAGGACGAGGATGCGGTCCGCGTGCCGGACGGTGGCGAGGCGATGGGCGATGATGAAGGTGGTTCGGCCCTGCATCAGGGTTTCCAGCGCTTCCTGGATCAGCCGCTCGCTTTCCGAATCCAGCGAGCTGGTCGCCTCGTCGAGGATCAGGATGGCGGGGTCGCGCAGCAGCGCCCGGGCGATGGCCACGCGCTGGCGCTGGCCGCCCGAAAGGCGGATGCCGCGGTCGCCGACAATCGTGTCGTAGCCTTCGGGAAACTTCGCGATGAACTCATGCGCGTTGGCCCGCCGGGCCGCCGCCTCGATGTCGGCGCGCGCCGCACCGGGGCGGCCATACGCGATGTTCTCCGCCACGGAACCGCCAAACAGCAGGACCTCCTGCGGCACCAGCGCCATCTGTCCGCGCAGTTCCGAAAGCGGATACTCCGCCGCCCTCCGCCCATCCACCCGCAGGGTGCCCTGAGTCGGCTCGTAAAGCCGCAGGAGCAGCGAGATGAGCGTGGATTTGCCCGCACCGCTCGGGCCGACGAGGGCGATTTTCTGGCCCGGCCGGGCGCGCAGGCTCACCCCCCTCAGCACTTCCACGTCGGGGCGGCTCGGATAGGTGAACCGGACGTTCTCAAACACCACGTCGCCCCGCAACCGCACCGGCGCAGCCACGGGCAACGCCGCTTCGTTCAGCTGGATTTCGCCGGTCTCGCGCAGCAGCTCCCGCACGCGCTGGGTCGCGCCCACGGTCTTTTGGATTTGGCTGTAGAGTTCCGCGAACTGCCCCATGGCGCCCGCGACGAACGTGTTGCACAGGATGAACCGCGTGAGGTCGCCGAAAGTGATCTCGCCGGTTTGCAGCAACCGGGCGCCGGCCCACAGGACGAGCACGACCGAACCGAACAGGGAGAACACGATGAACGCAATGAATCCGGCCCTTAGCCGGGCGCTCCGCAGTGTGGTCGCCAGAAACAGGTTCAGTCCCGCCTCGTAGCGTCCCAGCTCGTAGCGTTCGTTGGTGAACGCCTTCACGTTCATGATGCCCTGGAGCGTTTCCTCGACGATAGTCGCGGTGTCCGCCAGCCGGTCCTGCGCTTCCCGCGACAGCTTCCGCGTCCTGCGGCCGAACATCACCGCGACCGCGGACAGCACGGGCAGGCTCACAAGCATCAGGCCGGTCAGCTTGAGCGAGGTCGAGGCGATGAGCGCCACGCCGCCCACCAGCAGCGTGGATTGCCGGAGGAACTGCGGCAGGATGCCGATTAGGGTGTCCTCGATCTGCACCAGGTCCGCCGAAAGCCGGCTGGCCAGCTCACCGACGCGACGCTGGGCAAAGAAGCTCATCGGCAGCGAAATCAGGCGGCCGTAGGTCTCGCGGCGCAGGTCCACCAGACTGCGCTGTCCGACGGTGGCAAACGACAGCGAGTGGAAGAACTGGCAGCCGGCCTGCAGGGCCAGCACACCCACCAGCAGCAGGGCGGTGCGGTTCACGTCGGCCATCAGGCCCTCCGCCCGGGGCGACACGGCGGCGTCCACGATGTGCCCGGCGAGATAGGGAAACGCGAGGCTGAGCAGGCTCGCACAGAACAGCGCCAGCAACGCCGCCGCGAACCGTGTCCGATACGGCCGCAGGCAGCGGAACAGCGCGAGGGCTTCGCCGACGGATTCCCGGTCCAGCTTCGCCTTCGGCAATTCAATTCCCGCCCGGTCGTTCCGCGAATGTCGTGACATCTGCGACCCAGCGTAGGCGGCGCCCGCGCACCGGTCCACGCAGGCGTGTCCCTGCGGCTGGAGCGGCGGCGCCTCTGGACAGAACCCCGGGTTAAAGGAGCCGGCTGGGGAAGCGAGTAGGCCGGGCTGCCAGCCTGGCAAGTAGCCCAAGCTGCCAGCTT
>OFDN01001187.1_pt1 | contig 18033 bp, 13 predicted proteins | sample 1520971 | NCBI WGS metagenome assembly OFDN01 (sample SAMEA94257418, study PRJEB24077) | hot springs metagenome | biome: Aquatic biome; feature: Geographical feature; material: Water | place: India | collected 2012-06-12 | depth 5 m
CGATTTTTGCCAGATGATATCAATTTAAGATATTTATTAATCTTTGTTGACGGTTACCATATTTGGGTGCCCTAACACCTGTTTGCTAACCATCAACAAAACAAGAGTAGGCTCCAACAATACCGTGGGTAGTCCATAGACATTATGATTTGTCTAGCAGGGCGGATGAAGTCCAATAATGACCTTTGAAACTATTGAATTGAAAATCTTACTTCAGGTAATGGGTCATCCTTAGACGAGACGATGATAGTTTTTAATTTAGGATTTATCGGGCTTTTTTTGATAATTTCATTAGCTAATTTTGCACATGCAGACCTAATCATTGATGCACTGATGGCTTTCTGACTGTGTGGGTCGGTATTCATATAATCATTCGCTTCAAATATCTTGGGCACAGCTTCCGAAATCACAGTTAATTGCTCGTTTTCAAAATAATCTGAGTTAAATAGCTCTAAAGCCAGCCAAAGAATCTGCTGCATACTCACGACTTGTCCATATTCAACTAAACCAACCAACTTCGAGATAAGACGTCTCAATTGAGCAGACTGTTTAGCCTCTGGTAATTTTGACCAAGTATTTAATGCAAATACAGCATAAGCTACCTCATCGCGCTCCTGACTGTAAAGAGAGTCTCTAATATGTTTCTCGACTGCATTAGCAATTTCCTCATTGATATGGACGAAATAGACGCAGGCCGTAAGAGTTGAGTACGACTGCGCAACTTCAGATTTGAATTTTTGAAGACTTTCAAATCTTTCAGAAGTCAAAGACTCATGAGATAGTGCTGGGGCAACTCCATAAGATAATGCATCTCCTATTGCCTCGATTAATTCACTATTCTCCATTTGCCAGTACTCCTCTAATCGTTCGTCTCTTTCGTCACATCGTCTCCATTCGATTAAAGTCGTAAAAAGCTCGATTGCTTGCTCTGCATTAGGTAGTATTCTTGAGCTCTTTGATGCGCCTCCATTTGAGATTGCATCTAAAGTCATAACGGCGTTCCTCATTTGATCTGAGGGATACTTAACCATCTTTGTCTGAGTGCTCAGCAATATTGGTTTAACTGAATCATATAAATGGTGAGCAACGAGCTGTTTCACTTTTTCTTTATCTGCTGCAGGTAAAGCGAGCAAAGCATGAGGGTATAAATTTATTTTGGGTATTTCGCTATAGGTGGCTGGATTGCCCCAAAGAAAAATTGCAATTCGTTCATTTTCCTCTTTTGTAAGAAAATTTTCCGATTCAACTAAAGGCATTAATCTGGCTATTGAGTCATATGAGACTCTAGATCCGGTTCTACCTATAAGATTGATTAGTCTGTTGATATGTACGTCAATTCCAGGATGCATATCCCGAGAGCCTATATCCTTAATAACAGGATTTGGCCATTTGAACTCATTTTGAAGAGGCAGAGGAAATCCCAAGGTTTTAGTTAAATGTTGCTTATGTTCTTCGGGTGGAATACTTTCTAGGGAGTTGCGTATAAGATCGGCCAAGGGGTCATGAAGCCAATGATGTAAGGTATTATCCTTCCCAATATCTAAAGCAAAATTTAATAACTCGTTAGCTTTCTCAACTGATGCACGGATAACAAGTCTTGAAAGCACTTCTAAAAATATTGGACATACAGAGTACTTTTGCCTTGAGTTATTTTGTGGCTGACTCCAAAAATAATTGAATGCCGCCTGAACGTTGTTAATTAAAGTATTGATTTTCTCTTTATTTGTACAAGCTAATCCAATTCTAGTAATTGCATTCGTTATAGACTCGGATTCTTTTCCAGTGGCAGCCTTAATGGCATATACATAAGTCCACTGCTCATTACCTATCTCTCCAATTGAAACTAGGTTTTGTGTAGTTCTAGCAAATAAATCTATACTCATTCCATTTGCACTGACCTTAATGGGAATCCCTACGTGCCTACATAAACCGGCTAACAGTAAAAATACTTCCGAGACATTCTCTTGGTTGTACGTAGAAAGCGTATTTATGCGATATCTGCCTTGGTTGAACAGCGGCTGTATTTCTCTTTGATTTTTATAGTAACTGTCCTCTTGTCTTCTGACTTGATCTTTGAAATCATCAATCCACAGCCAAGGGTCGCATAGCCACTTTCTAGAGTTGCTTTCAGCATAGGCTGGCAACTCCTCACCCGGTTCACGCCTGCTACTAAGGGCTTTTAATAACCAGCTTGCCCAAGTTAATCTGGATAGAGTCGAAATTGAACGCTGATCCCTGCGATGATTGTTGAGCAACTCTCCATATGCTTTGGCAATTAGACTGTAAGCTTCATCAAATCGGCCTAGCTCATTGAGTACAGATGCTTGCCTTAGTTTCCATAAAGGATCATCCCCTTGAATTTGATCAATCAAGATTTCGGCTTGTTTGAAATCGAAATAGTCACATGCAACAATCGCCTGATGATAGGCAATCTCAGCCTCACTATCAGGCAGGTAATAACTGAAGCCTTTTAAATAACTGGTTAATGCAGTTATTTTTTCTTTTGTGGTTGAGTCCTCGTTATCGCTACTCCATCTACTTTGTTGAAGCAGCCAAAGAGCTATTTCTAATTGTTGTTTTTTTGAAAGAGCACAAGACTTTTCTGGATTAGAAATATTGAATAATTCATCACGAATCCAGAGGGGAATATCTGAGAATGAAATACTGTATCTCCAAGCTACTTCATACAATAAATCAGCTCGATCACCCACTGAGAGTTCGTTATAGGCGGCAGGGACAATATGAAATCGACGAACTTCAATCATGCGCCTAATAGAAGGTGGGCAGACTAGCCAACCAGGATAACTCTCTCTGTCTTTTTTCATTTGCGGAATATGAGCCTTCAAAGACTCAGCCGCAAATTTTGGATCGTTGTAATATTGGCCTTGTTTCATGCCTAGATTATCACTGGGTAACCAGTCGTGCGGCTCCTTACAAAGGTTACCTTCTTCATGGAGAGCCTCTAAAAAAAGTGTTGTGGCTCTCTCATGCTGTAGATCTACGTTATCTATATGTTTGACGGCATCCCAAATATCTATCGGAGATATATTGATAGACTCTAAATGCTTGCGTCTTGCAGCAGTTAGTTTTAAAGCGCCAACTAGATATATTTTTCTTGCATGATTAGCCAAGTGATCTCGTACCCAACCAGCCCAATGGAGAAAGTTTGGATCATCCCCAGAAAACCCAAGTAAGCAAAGCTCATTTTCAATAAATACTTGCCTAGCAAAATTTACAAATGGAGCAAATTTTTCTGGATATGTTCTGTAGTCCTCTTGAGCGGCAATGAAGTTGTTAGTCAAGCCAATAGTGCCATGGAATTTCACAATCCTTGGGGAGGTTGCCCATGCTAAATCAGAGGGTTTTGTAACAGCGGTGTAGTAGGGGCTATGAACATCTAATGCTGAGCGCTCTAGCAGAGTATCCCAATTAGTTGTCATGATTTCAGACCATGGTAACTTTAAGAGTGATTTATAAAGCTCACCTGGCCGCCATGCTTCATCATCAATTTCATATCTAATCTGATCATTTAAAGCAGCTTGTCCAAAGTATGCGCGATACTCCTCTGCAACACGCAGTGGGTCTGAAAATGCAATCTTTGATTCACCAGGATTTAACGCAGTGACGAGTTTTTCTGTGAACTCATACCAAAGCGGCATTCGCTTATTACCACTAACATGTAGTGCGGCACTACGGCTAAATCCAGCCCCAATCATAATGGCGGCACCGTGACGATTGGCATCGTATTTATGCAATGCAGACGCTAATTTTTTTATCGCTGGATAATCAGGTAACTCACTAAGTTTATATTGCTCTTCCATAACGATTTCCATTTACATTAGATGCCAATTTTTCCTAAGGAGCTATTATCAATTCGATTTTAATAGTAGCTCCTATCACCTAGCTTGTGAGATTGAATATAGGTAATTTTATTTCCTATCTGATTTAGGTGTCATATGTTCAAAAGCAAAATAAGAACTTCATCACTATCGAGATGGTATGATTCTCCTACAAAATACTAAAAAAGACTTATGAGTGAGAGGGAGAATATCATCGCAGAATTCGAAAATCTTACTGGATCAACTATTCAAGGGTGGCTGGTTGGTGAATATATTGGCAGGGGTGCCGATGGAATTGTTTATAAGTGTGAGAAGAATGGCTTTGCAGCAGCAATCAAAGTTTATTTTAAGGCAGAGCTAATTGCCAATGGACTTGAGGAGTCCATCCAAAGACTAGAACTTCAGCTTACATTAATTGGTGGAAAACTTCATCCAAACTTGATTGAAGTCTTTGAGGGTGGTCAGGCAACTGAACTAGACACTTTGTATCTCATACTGGAGTTTGTACCAGGCAAATCATTAGATAAATTGGTTGGTAATATTCCTCTCGAGGCAATTCCTTCTTTGGTTGAGCAGTTAGCTGACGCAGCCAAATGCTTAGATGAAAAAGATTTGGTACATAGAGATATCAAACCAGCTAATATTGTTATCAGTGATGATTTCAAAAAATTAACTCTCTTAGATCTGGGAATTGTGCATCAAATCCCGGACTCTGAAGATGATCCAAGGCTTTCTGGCGAAGAGTTTGTTGCATCCCTTAGATATAGCCCTCCAGAATTTGTATGGCGAAAAGAGCAGGCAGATGCTGATGCGTGGCGTGCAGTTACGTTTTATCAAATTGGGGCTGTTATCCATGACATGGTAATGGGTTTTCCTATATTTACTGGGAAGGACAAACCCAGGGGCGAGCTTTATGACTCTATCAAAGGTTTCCCACCAGTAATTGTATCGTCAGACTTGCCTAGCAAATTAATTTTGGCTACAAGAGCAAGTTTGATTAAAGACTGGAGACAAAGGCACGCCATGGTGTGTTGGGATAGTTTCAGGCAGTCCACTGAAGAATCAAATATTCAACTCCGAGAAAAAGCGATTAAGCTGAAGCAGATACGTTTTGCGGAAATGCAAAATTATGCTGCATTGAAAAGAGAAAATGCTCCTCAACCAGACAGAGAGCACCAGCTCTGGAACTTAAAAAATCAGGTTGGAAGTGAGTTTAGGACTTATGTATTAAGCTCAGGCATGTTTCCTCAATCTGAGATTGAGGAAAAAAAGGTAACGAATACTGAGTACCATATTTGCACAACGCTTTCTCAGGATACTTCGAAAGGTATAACCGCAGTAATTGAAGTTTCAATTGTATTAATGGTTGATCCACAAATAGTGTCTGCAACTAAGCTAATTATTCAAGCAATCCAGGCAGGCAATATTATTTTCGAGGCTACATGGACAGAAATGTATGACGCTCAATCCGCGTTTGAAAAGTGCCAGGCTTCAATGTTGGATATATTAGATCAGTTGTTATCTGAAGAGCATGAGGATTAAAAATGTCTAAAGTATTTTGGATGGATGATAGCAAATTGGATCCTGAGCAGCGGTACGCTGTAGAGGGTATAAATGAATCCTCAAGTTTTTTGATCTCAGGCCCTGCTGGTTCGGGAAAAACCAATATTCTTTTATTCAGATGTATTTTTCTGACTTATAAAAATCTGACGGATTTCAAAATTATAGTGTTTACTAATAGTCTGAGGGAATTTCTTGCCGAGGGATGTGCTTTGTACAAAGTGAATCCTGATTCAGTAATTACTCAAATGCGATTTTTCCGGAACATCTTAGATGAGCACTCCGTCTTATATAACCTAGTCAATGATTTTGAAGCTGACCGAGAAATGTTAGCAGGTAAAGTGATGTCACTAATTGACGCTGATAAAATTTCTCAAGATTATTGCACTACGTTGTTGATTGATGAAGCTCAAGATTACTCTGATACTGAGTTACGTGTATTCAGGGCAGTGACTAAAAATCTTGTGTTAGCCACTGATAACAGACAAAGTATCTATAAAACGACTCACACTCCCGACCTGATAGAGTCTTTAGTCGGCAATAATGTTGTTCCACTTAGCTCGCATTATCGAAGTGGTCTTCAGTTATGCAAAGTAGCAGATGAAATTCTGAAGGATTCCGCGGCTTTTGACAAAGTACATGGGCATTCAAAATATCCCGAAGTTGAACAGCCTTCATCGGTGGTTTCCGTTGAGTGCAGCGATTTTACCGAACAGTGTGAAACCATCATTACAAGCTTGATAGGGCAACTAGATCTCTATCCTGATGAAAAGTTAGGTGTTTTATTTCCTAAACGTGATCAAGTTTCTTTATTCCAGAATCATTTAATTGCAGCAGGTCTTCCCCCAGAACGGGTCCGAGTGGATACAATGCACGGTGCGAAAGGGTGGGAATTTCGAGCGGTTCATCTTGGAGGATGTGAGGCTTTAAACAAAATGGGACCAACTCAGAAAAGGCTGATTTATACTGCGATTCTCAGAGGCAAAACTAGCGCTAGAATTTACTTTACTGGTCACCTTCCAGGTTATCTTACTGCAGCTTTGGCAGTATTGTCGCCACCTGTCCCGCATGTTCCAATAGGAGCTATATTGAAAGGAATAACTGGATGATGAGGTCCCGAGAAGAAACTATCTCTGAAATACTTAGAATAAAAGGGCCTGACCATCCCCGTAAAGACGATCTTTTTGAGAGTAATTTCAATTCTCCAAAAACACATTTGACGTTCAGAGCTGATCCTTTAGATAGAGCGAACTTGCCGCAGGTTGTCATCGCGAAGGATGAGGATACACAAGATTTTTTTGCAGTCCTTGCAGCTTATTATCAAACGCATGTTCCAATCACAGCGTTTGTACATGTACTCGGTAAAGAAACTTCTAAACTTGTTTCAACAAATGCGCTTGCAACAAACTCTGTGGTGAATCCAAAAGAAACTTTGTTCTTTAGAAGGGCAATGCTAGGTGCCTCAATTGGTGAGACAGTCGTCACCAGCTATAGAAGTTCTGAAGTTGAAACCTTTGGTAGTTACGAGGCTTGCAGGAAGTCGCTATCATTTGTACTTTGTCGATCTAGATTGCTTCATGCCAATCACATAAGTTCGGATCTAATTATCGATAGATGGTCACAATTAAGGCATTTTTCTTGGTTAGACATATCTCCATTATCAAATGTGGCTATCGACACTATTTATGGCTTGTTTCATACCCGTAATCAGCCTAACCACTTGTTGAGAAAGGTTTCTAGTCTAGTTTCGAATGATGAGTGGAGTCGCGGGGCTCTTGATTCTGACCTCTTGGATTTGTATCCATCTATCAAAGAGTTCATCCCTATATTAGCGGGCCCATATGACACTAGAATTAGTGGGCTTACAAGCATTATTGGAGCAATTCAATCAGACTCTCGGGGGCAGCAAACAGATGAAATAGCGATAGCTTATTTTGTGAATTCAATATTACCGGGCTCTTACAGGCATTATGGGATTCTGAAGCGGTTAATCAACTTCTATCCTAGCGCTATGGTTTGGTATGGATTTTTCGCTTCATTGTCAGACCTGGAATTACAAAACTCAATGTTCTCAACTCTGATATCAAAGCTTGAGCGTGATTTATCAGAACCGTTTTCATTAGAGCAAAGGCCTAAATCAGATGTTTCATTTGAAGAGCTTGAAACATTGACTCGAGTAAACTTTGATATACAAACTCTCAATAGTATTCTTTCCGAGACAATTTTAGTTTCAATTGTCCCAGGTGTTGAGATATACGTTACCTTAGGGAAGCCAAAAGAGTCATCTACCTGGGACAAAAATAAATTACTCGAATTGGAAGAAACAAACAATAAAGTAGCGAGATTGCTTGAAGAGGCACTGATAAGTCTGCGAAAGTCGACTCCTCCACCAAGATCATCTTCAAGTAATCAGGTAAGTTCTAGATCAGCCAAATCTACAAGGAAAAAGTAAGTTGAGTACATTTGAAAGCCTTGTATTTTATAGGGGGGTCTCAGAAAGCAATCCAACTGATCACCCTTATCTCAAGAAAACGAGAAAAGATAGAGAGCCTAAATCATCTTCAAAACGTTTCCATGATGTTGCTAATCAATGGTTTAAGCAAAAATTTGGGGTGGCTTATAGAAGTGAGGCCATTTTTGTAACCTCACGGAAACTATCGGCCAGCACGTATGCAGCAAGTGAAAATCACTTAGTAAGAATAATACCCACGTCTACTTATAGGTTCTGTTGGTCCCCTAATGTTTCAGACCTATTGTTTATAGCTCAAGAGTTTAAAGACGCTAGCGAAGAAGATATTAATCGCAGGCTTGATTCAGCAGAGTATTGTGAGGGTGATTTGCAAGGAGCACATACGTCCGGAAATGAAGTAATGATATTTTGCGAAGATTACGTTTGCATCCCTGTGCAACCTGACTCAACGTCCGAACACTCCGAAAAGCCATTTATTCTTATTCCAGGTAATTACTAAAAGCTGATTAGATAACTTTTACATACTAGGACCAGTTTAATTTGTGATTTAACTCGGTGTCATGATGTCGTTTGTCATCCTCAGAATGAAGATAGTTATTAGTTGTTGTGATTGACTCATGCCCAAGGTTATCTCGAACGTGTCTGATATCTATATTCCTGGAAGCCATGTTCGAACCTGCTGTATGCCTCATCCAATGAGCTGATGCTGCTTCCAATCTAGTTACTTTTGATACAGAGTCTTGCCCTCTATCTTTTAATCGTACCGCAGTATTATTAAAAATATTTTTCAACACCTGGTGAATAGCACTTCTGGTCAGAGACTTTTGTCTACCGCCAATTGGTAACAAGAGAGGAGTGCTTTCTCCTTCGATAGGCGTAATGGATAGTCCCATCTCTCTGCGATATCGATAGAGCTCATTCATTAAATCATTCGTTGCTGGCACTATTCTAGTTTTATTGCCTTTACCTGTTATCTCTAGCCAGTACCTGATTTCATTTTCTTTATCATGTCTGCCAAAAAAGCCTCCCATGGTATTTTGGGCAACTTCAGATATCCGTATACCGGTGATATATAAAAGAGACACAAGCCAACGAGAGCGATGGTAATGCTCTCTATCTCGATTGGACTCTTTAGGCATGCTTTCAATTGTAATCTTCACTTCTCCCCATAGATCTTCATCTAAGAATCTTGTGACACGTGGTTTGGCCTTACGCTGCCTATTTCTTGATAAAGATAATGGATTGCCAGCTAAGTAGCCGGCATTCACCAGCCACGAAAACATCCCATTTAAGGTCACAAATGCTTGTCGTTGACTGGTAGGGGAGAGGGGGCCTGCAAACGGCCGCCAACGGTCATCATCCCTGGCGACCTTCCGACTTTGCATTATCCATCTATGTTCAGGCTGTGGATTTGCCAGGAAACGCTGGAATACTAGTAAATCCTCATGTGTCAGCGAAGACAAAGGTTTCCCTAGCTCCGATACTGCCCATATCAGTAATCTTTCAGCTTCTTTTCTGTAACTATCAAATGTTGTTTTGGTATCTATATATCTGGCCAACCAAACCTTAATTGCATCAATGTCCGTTTGGGCAGCTATTTGTGGTCGATTACCAATGGCACGATTAGTACCGACGCTACCATCCAGCATCGAAGAAAGGCTTAAATGCTCAATCGGAACAATTTTCAGTAGATTTGGGGCTTGAATATTATGATTCAAAGTGAAAAAACACCCATGATTTGTTGAAGGCAATTGTTCATTAATTATTTGACATTAGATTAATAATGTCAAATTTCATTCTGAAATAGTTAAATGTTTTACGTAATACGTTGTACTATTTATAAATAAAGATTTCATTTGGATTAAAACATGGCCAGTAACAGTATTTCTGAACGCAAATTGATTGAGGATGTAGAGATATTGCGTACGCAATTTCCGCAAACTAAAGAACTATATAGAGAGGTTTGCGGCCTGATGTTTTTTAGATATGGAATTCAACCAACGGCTAATAAGCTCTATCAGTTGGTTCGCAAAGGCACTATGTCTACGCCGGCGCAGGCCGTATCAAACTTTTGGGCGGAGTTAAGAGATAAGAGTCGTGTTGCTATAGAGCATCCAGGCTTACCCGAAAATATTCGTGACGTTGCCGGTAATGCATTCAGTGTCATTTGGAATGCCGCATTGGGGGCCGCGAATAAGAATCTTGATTCAATAAAAACTGAGCTGGATCAACTCAAGGCCCAGCACGACAAAGAACTAGCAGATGCCTCACTCAAACTCGAGCAGTCTATTCAAAACAACAATCAGTTGGTAAGCGAACTCAAAGCCATCAAAAATGAGCTCCAGGAAGCCAATAAAAAGATACTGATTGATACTCAGATATCAGCCAATCAAAATAAATCGCTCCTAGAGCTTAAAAATGAAAAAGATAAATTGGAAGCGGCTTTAAAGACGATTCAAGGGGAATACACTAACGAAGTTAGCAAAATGCATGACACATTGAAACTCTCAGATGAGCGATTCCGCAAATTAGAAGCTAAAACATTGATGGATTTAGATAGAGAGCGTCAACAGTCAGCGAAAATTGCAATTGAATTGAAGCAGGCAATCAAGTCAGGTTTAAAAGCACAAACAGTATTTAATGTGCAGTTAGCTAAGAATCAAAAGTGCATCAACGAGCTACGAGAAAACGTTGGGCTCTTAAAAGGGCAATTGAAAGCTACGAATAAGAGGGTTCTTGATCACTCAAAAAGGCAGGATAAGCTTAAATCCAAAAAGCTCGTTCAAAGCGAGTTGAACCTGTAAAGCTGACTCAAACTAATTATTAGTATCTCTAAAGCAACCGAAATAGTAAGCTCCGCGGAGTTTTTATATTTTTTCGTGTTCTATAGATTAATAAATTAAACTCACATTAAATTCAATTAGTTATTCATTTTAATTAAATAAACATCTCAGAACTAGTCAAAGAATTATTTAAATGAAGAACTAAGATTTATTTGAATCGACGTGAGTTAAAGCCGTGTCTTTTCATTATGTTATAAAATTTAACATAATATACATTATGCGAAATTAATCATATCATTGAACTACGTAGTTCCACGGCTTTTTAATGTTGTCTCTCAAATCACTTTTTTGGAGCAACTATGTTTGAAGATTTGATAAATATCAATTCTACTCAGCAAAGATGTTGCAAAGGCGTTATTGCTGAGCTAATAAGTTATGAATAAAGCATTACCAATACGAATCTATTAGGGACTAATCGCCCTACCAACTTCCACGCTAAGCCAAGCCAATATAACTACCATCGATCTCAGTCGCGATTACCGTATTATCAGCCAATAATTTTGGGAAATTAAAAAAAACCGGGCAAATGAAGTTCAGTTTTGAAACATCCCTATTGAACTCATTTTATTGAATATTTGACAGAGGTCGTTTTTGCAGCATACATGGCCTCATCGGCACGTTTTATCATTGTATCAACGCTATCATCTTTATGAGCATTAGTTACCCCAATACTGGCGTTCACAGATACCTGAAGGGATTGATGGGTAATCGGTTGCTTAATTGCGTCCCTGATTGCATCAACAATTTTTATTGCACCCTCTAGATGACAATTTTCTAGAACGACTGCGTATTCGTCACCACCTAATCTAGCAACGGTATCGCTTGCTCTAACAGAGCGTTTAATTCTGCTAGCAACTTGCTGAAGAACCAGATCGCCAGCATCATGACCATGCTGATCATTAATCTCCTTAAATTTATTCAAGTCGAGCAGAATTAAAAGAAATGGCGTTTTGTAGGTTTTAAAATTTCTTATTGCACGATCCATCACTAAATTAAATAGCCTTCTGTTACCTATATCCGTAAGATTGTCAGTATGGACTTCTCTGCTAAGGGGCTCAACAAATCGTTTTGTGACAAAATAAATCGTAGCAACCGAAACAAAAATACTCACTGACAGTAAATAATAAAGTACGCGCTCAATATTTTTAAATGGCGCCAAACTACGTGCTGTGGGTTTTGCGATCACTAAATAGGCAGACTGGTTTTTAGCGCTAAATATCTGACTTGGAAGTATCAATAGCTCTGCATCGCCTTGATGAATTTTTTTAAAATCCTGCTTATCAGTTGTTTGAGTGACGGATATCAGCTCTTCAAGGCTCACCTCAGGCACTGTGCTGGCATTTAGCACCCATTTGTTATCGATTTTTGAGATGACTATTAATTCAAGATTAGTCATCTCTCGCAAATGTTGCAAAAATAGATTATCGACTTCATAACCAACCGTTAAGTTAGCAATATGTGTCGGGGCGCTCAGTTTAGAGTGTGCGATGTGAAAAAGTCGCCAATTCTTTTTTGACGTATTTTGCAATTCTAGTGATGAAAATTGTAATGCTTGAACATCTTTTGGGACGCATAGTAAATCAGTGAGATCTTTACCGCCCGGTAACAGCAAATTTCCAGGACTTTTTGCAATCAATTTATGATCCAGACTAGAGAGCAGTATCAAGCCTGCACCAGCCCTGAAACGGTGATTTTCAAGCACAGACTCTATCGTTTCTTGATCCTGGTGTGCAGTCGCAAATGCTTCTAAAAAACCATAATCTTTAGATAACAATTCAGCGACTTGGAGTAGTTGTAAATTCCGATAAGACAGAATTTGTTGGACTACGCTATGGCCAACTCTCAGTTCATGGCTCAGCGTCTGCTCTGAAATACGTCTATGATTGACCACTTGAATAATAAAAGCGCCAATTTGTACTGAAATCAGAACAGTGATCAGAACGTAAAGTACTCTGTTTTGGTAAAACGTGGGTTTCATTTGGCTTTTAATCAAACAGATAATGCGGGGCTCGCTGATAGTGGCTGATTTATCAAACTGTGTGATGATTATTTAGGTTAATTAGGTTTCGAGTGTGAAAAATTAGCGAATTGTTTACCAAGGTGACTAAGATGAGTTGGCGGTAGGTCATAGGTTGCAGCGGTGGCACTATGCTTAGTATGCCAATCACTAAGCCATAATGAAAAATCGTCCTCAGACAGCGGCTTACCGATAAAATAACCTTGGCCCTCGTCACACCCCAGCAGTCCAAGATGTGTAAGCACATCTTGATTTTCGATGCCCTCAGCTACCACCCGCAAGCCGAGGTTGTGAGCCAGGTCAATGGTAGACTTTACGATGCTGGCATCGCCACTGTTCTTATCCATAAACATCACAAATGATCGGTCAATTTTTAGCTCTTGCACAGGCAATTGTCGCAAGTAAGCCAAGGATGAATAACCCGTACCAAAATCATCAATAGCCAAATGGAAACCCATATCAGCAAGTTTCCTGACAACCGCTTGTGCACGTTCAGGATCTTGCATCAAACTTCCCTCGGTAATTTCCAGTTTTAAGCTTTTGGCATCGAGATGATATTTGGACAGCAACAAAGACAACTGATGCGGTAGTTGAAAGTTGTTCAAATCTCTGGTCGACAGGTTAACGGCAATGGAGATTTTAATCCCCCTCTGCTTGTACTCATGGAGCACCTGGCATGCCCTGACCAGCATCCAATTAGTGATGTCACTAATGACGCCAGTTTGCTCAGCAAAAGGAATAAATTGATCCGGAAAAACCATGCCTTTCACCGGGTGTTTCCAACGAATCAGCGCCTCTCCACCAATCGCTTCACCGGTGACGATATCAATTTTCGGCTGTATAAACAACAACAATTGATTTTTTGCAATTGCTTCTTTTAAGTCTGTAATCATGGTCAGATTTTCTGACTCATCGACCTCTAAAGATTGATCGTAAACGACAAAATCAAGCTTCTTAGATTTTGACTCTAGCTGAGCAGTCTCTGCATGATTTAATAGTGACTCTTCATCCAGTCCATGGCTAGGATAAACAGCCACACCGATACCAGTTCTGACATCGATCGGCTGGTCTTGGACAAACACAGGCTCGTGAAATATTTTCAACACATTCGCAACAAATGCACTCGCTTTCTCCTCGCCGGAATGCTGGAGAAGCACTGCGAACTCATCCGCATCTAACCTCGCGACAATATCCGAAGGTGAGAAAATATTTTCCTTCAATACTTGACCCACGTGTCTGAGTAAATCGTCACCAAAATCTCTACCCAATAAGTTATTGACTGGCTTGAATCGATTAACGTTTAACACAACGATGGAGAACGCATGATTTAATGGCGCATGAGAATGGATTGCAGCATTGACACCCTGCATAAACGAAAGGCTGTTATAGAGCCCGGTTAACTCATCATGAAATGCCAGCCTATGAATTCGATTAGTGCGCTCTTGAATAGCTTCCCGCATCTCATTAAAAAGCCTGCCTAACTGACCAAGCTCATCTCGTCGATCAATCGTCAATTCTTGACTGTAATTACCCTTGGTCATTTCAGTCACGTTTTCAGTGAGCTCGCTAATCGGTTTCACCATTTTTTTGGTGGTCACCCAAATTACAGAAGCGAGCAAAGATATACCCGCCAGCGTTAAAACAAGGAGTGTTAAAAATAAAGTATTCAGCTCTTGAACATATTTAGTCACTGACTCTTGCAAAACCACAAATAACTGCTCACCCTTTTTATCCTCATAAAGCTTTCTGAGTTTGATGTGAAAGGAGTCGTTCTCTATGGTCTTCTGATGAATAGCGTCTTGTTCAGAGACCATCGGATTCATGGAGTCGACCAGCTCGTGCGCACCGTCAGCTGAAAGTGTCCCACCAACAATTTTCCAGTCATTTGAAGAAGTTTTCTGAACAAAAGTAACGTCCAAATTAGTTAGCTGTTTTATTTGATTAGCAACTGACTGATCAAGCTGGAAACCAAACACAATCCAACCGATGACAATGGGGGCTTTGACTGGCACAGCAATCAGCTGAAAGGGTTTTCCGTCAATGATATCGAAACGTAACTTTCCAGAAGTATATTGCTCGCGCACTAGATCCAAGTTTATTTTTTGCGAGGCTTCTTTAGTGGTAGCTGTGTGGGCTAGCGTACCGCCATCATCACTAACATAGTAGGCCACCTCGGCATGAATTCTTTCTTGATAACTTAAGAGTGCGGATTGAATGGTGCCGATATCGTTGGTTGCAACAGCCTCTCTAAAGGCGTAATCAGAAGCCAGCACTTTTGCAGATTGTTGATACGCGGAAGAGTTCTGTTGAAGTAGGTTCTCATAGACACGCTCGCCAACGGCGAGCTGATTCTCAGCAATTTTATATGAGTGTTGATTAATACTGATTTTCAGTGGCACCAAACTGGCAATCTGTTGCACCGCCACCAAGCTCAAAATCACCACCGTCAAGCGCGTGCGAATGTGTCTAAAATCCAACCATTTACTTATGTTTTTCATGGCAAATTGACCTTAACGACCTCGCTTGAATCGACCTTTAGGTTTTGTTCAATCGCAAACTTCAATCTTCCTGCTGGCCAAACTTGGTAAACAAGGTTTCCTGCAGGCACATTGATGACAGCTTTGCCATTGGCATCAGTTTTGGCGAAATAAGGTGTATCTACCACATAGATAAATCCAACCATCGAGTCATGAATATTACAGCCTAAACTGACGACCCCAGCTTTATCAAACACGATAGGATTAGTGGCAACACCGCTGTAGAGTTTTATTTCAAATTTTTTAGCGGGTGAAAAAGAATAGACGTGGTGACGTACTGAGTCTTCATTCGGAAAATTGATTGCGGCACCTGTTTGAACGACCGCAACACCGGGGTTGAATTGTTTGTTCTTTTGAATGATTTTTGCAGTCCCTGATGTGGTTTCAGCAGGCGCTTTACCATCAAAAATGGCAATTACAGTTTCAGGCAAGGGTTTACCAGAAGCATCTTTGACTTCAAACACCAACTCAGCAGCCTCGGCCCTTAAAAAGGCTTGAATACCAAACAGGATGATTGCAAAAATTGCTGATATTTTTTTCAATTGAACTCCCTATTTACCTTGTGACGACGTCACGCTTCATGGGCGCCAAAATTTTTAATAACTGGTTCTTTTCGCTTGTACCCACACCATTTTGATCCATTCGTTGACGTAGTACATCCACCATAATTTCGTATTCAGCCATGCTAATCTGAGACTCTTTGTGTGCATTTTTCATGGTCTCACCCTCGTAAATGCAATCCCCGCCTGTTTTAACACACAGAAAATCTGCAAGGCTTTGCTTGAGCGTTGACATTTTGACACCCTCGAATGAATGGCTTGTTCTGGGATCTTTACTCACAATATCCAGAGTCTGATTCGATAGACGTGTGAGCATAGGCTTGCCGCCAATACGTTGATACAGAGAGGCTTCAGGTGATTGTTGTACATTCGCACATCCAACGCACATTAAAATCAGCCCTGTTACAAGAAAATGTCGCATTGATTAGCACCTCTAAATTATTTTTCTACCTCAATACTAATTCATAGAAGCCACCAGAAATTGAAGAAAAAAGAGCTGGTATGCAATCTTAATTATCGAATTAATTATTTTAAACTCAAATAATATTCAGATTGTATATTTGGAACTTAGAGCTCCTGATGAATCGCCACTAACTTTGTAGACACTGTTCAGCCGATTTGGACTATCCACGGTTTCGTAGACACCTAGCCTTGTTTGCGCCAGACCTCTTCAAACGCTTCAGGGCTCATGCCATTTAGGTGTGAGTGTCGTCTGGCCCTGTTATAAAACACCTCAATATAATCAAAAATATCAGCGCGTGCTTTATCTCTCGAATGATACACATGATTGCGGATTCTTTCCTTTTTTAAGCTGCTAAAAAAGACTCAGCCACTGCATTGTCGTAGCAGTTACCTCTACGACTCATGCTTGCCTGAAGTTGATGTTGCTCGCAAAATCGCTTCCATTCGTCACTGCTATATTGTGACCCTTGGTCAGAATGAACAATGACGGGCTTAGTTGGTTTACGGCGCCATACCGCCATTAAAATCGCATCCAACACGATTTCCTTAACCAATGTTGATTTCATTGACCAACCAATCACCTTGCGAGAGAACAGGTCTAACACCACAGCCAAATAGAGCCAGCCCTGTAGAGTCCGGATATAGGTAATGTCTGTCACCCAAGCCTCATCAGGTGAGTGCATATAGAACTGCTGCGATAATCGGTTTGGTGCTGCTTTCGCTGGCTTGTGATATTTAAAGCGGTGCTTTCTGTATCCACGTAGTGCTGCGATGCCATTCGCTCGCATGATCCTTGCGACACGATGCACACCACAAGACTCCCCGACCTCTCTCAGATCGCAAAATACTCGCCTGCTACCGTAAATCCCCTGGCTAGCTTCAAAAGACTCTTTGATTAAACCAAGTAGACGCCTGTCCTCTATACTTCGATTGGATTCCGGTTTATGGCGCCATGCATAAAACCCACTAGGATGAACACCTAGCAGGTGACACATTGGGCGGATCTTGTATTCATCGCTAGCAGCCTCAATAAAGGCGTACTTTACTCTGGCTGTCTTGCAAAGTACGCGGCGGCCTTTTTTAAAATATCTCGCTCTTCCTGGGCTCTGGCCAACTCTGCGCGCAAGCGAAGATTCTCACGCTTGACTTCAATCAGCTCGGCCTTGTGCTTCTCTTCGTCCGATGGCTCCGAGGCTCTGACCCATTTATAAAGGCTTTGTGCGGATACTCCAAGTCTGTTCGCTACATCAGTAACTGAAAAACCACGTTCAACCACTTGGCGTACTGCCTCAGCCTTAAACTCTTCTGCAAATCGTTCCCTTGCCATTATCTACTCCGTTCAGTTTAATTAAACTATAACGGTGTCTATCAAAGCGTGGGTAGTCCACATTTAAAATTCGGTTATTTTGATTGTTTCAGAGGGTTCTCACGGTAGAAAATAAAAAACCCAACTGAATATTCAGTTGGGTTTGATTTGGTGGAGGTGGCGGGTTTCGAACCCGCGTCCAAAAGCACTCTACAGACAGTTCTACATACTTAGCTGAGTTGTTTAATTTAACCGTACACTCACCAACGAGCAAGCAAGAGTAAGGCGAGTCACCTTAGATTTAATGATGTATTAAGTAACCCAACACACCACGATCTTCTCTTAATGACGCTGCTGCCAGTTACCTGGCCCGACCGAGAAGCTCTTCGGTGCAGCGTTCAGCCGGTATTAAGCGGCTAAAGCGTAAGTTTCGTCGTTT
>OFDN01001193.1_pt1 | contig 17975 bp, 16 predicted proteins | sample 1520971 | NCBI WGS metagenome assembly OFDN01 (sample SAMEA94257418, study PRJEB24077) | hot springs metagenome | biome: Aquatic biome; feature: Geographical feature; material: Water | place: India | collected 2012-06-12 | depth 5 m
ATTTTAACCGACCTTAAAATAGGTGAGCACATCATACGGCAAGGCATGATAATACCCCCGCTCTCGCAAGTCTGTAGCGTAGGCTGTATGGGAGCGACTTGTGAGAATATATCCGTCCAGCCCACAGCAGCAAAGGTTACAAAATACAGCCCATCTGTGTTGTGAAATCTGTAGGCACAGCTCATACTGCAAATTACTTTTCTAAGTTACAAACTTAACTTATTCACCTCACAAGTCCCCACCATTGCAAACCACGCAACAGACTTGCGAGAGCGGGGGATTCAAATCCTAATCAAGTTTCTCAACGCTTTTAAGTTTCCAATCATCAATAATGAACTTAAATCTTAGTATTGTATCTTTCAAGTCAAATTCATACCTGATTTGAGTATCCGGCTTATTTTCCATTTCATCCAGCAAAACACTTGTTAAGTCAACCAAGAGATTACCTCGATGATAATACTTTAAATTATCTTTTGCTTTATGATTATTTATAAAGTTTTGCAAAATCCAAACACTATCCTTCATATTGTTCTTATAATACCCCTCTACCTTTTTATTGCTATCTAGGACTTCAAGATAATACCCATTTCGTAAATTGTCCTTGACCTGTGATACTTCTGATAATGTTCCATCCTTTTCATAATACCTTACAAACCCATCTACACTGTTAAAACCTTTAATTGGCCATATAGACCACAGTTCTCCCGACAAATAATAACATTTCTCTACGCTGTCTGTTAAATAACAAGTATACCCTTTAAGACTATCTACCAAAGTGCCAGTAAAAGGTTTATCTTCATAATAAACCATATAATTTTTATATTTTATCTTATTATCTCTAACAGAAACATATATTATTTTGTTTTTGCATGAAAACAATAGGTTTAACAATAAAATAAACAACAGTAATTTATTCATATAATTTTTTTTCGATACTCATGCTTCCCCCCGCTCTCGCAAGTCTGTAGCGCAGGCTGTGTGGCAGCGACTTTTGAGAATAAGTCTGTCCAGCCCACAGCAGCAAAGGTTACAAAATACAGACCATCTGTGTTGTGAAATCTGTAGGCACGGCTCATACTGCAAATTACTTTTTCTAAGTTACAAACTTAGCTATTTACCCCCACAAGTTCCTGCCGCTGCCAACCAAGCTACAGACTTGCGAGAGCAGGGGCACTACACAACCAAGTTAACGATTGCAAATAGAGTTAAAATTTTCTATATCTTCTTCAGCATTGGAGTATTCTCCTTTTGCAATACTATCTAATAACCCTAATTTTTTTGATTTCTCATAATCACGACAAAAACTTGTCGTATCTCCAATATCTAAATAATAGTAGCCTCTTTCTAAATAGTGCTTTGGAGAGGACGGACTATGTTTAATAGCCAAATCATGAAACTTTATTGCAGATTTATTGTCATTCTTAAGATTAAATAAATAAGCAATTCTAACATAACTATCACTAACATTAACATTTAGTTCTATCGATTTCTGAAAATCAAGCAATGCCGCATCGTATCTTTCCATTGCTATATTGGCCACACCTCTATAGAAATATGATGCATGATATAATGAGTCTTTTTTAATAATTTCATTTAGAATTTGAAGTTGTCCTTTAAAATCTTTTAGAGCCAATTTAACATTTGCTTTACCCCATTTAGCTTTTAGATTGTTGGGGTCTATTTGAAGGGCAGTATCGTAATAACGATCAGCTTTTAGAATTTGACCATTTACTATGTAAATGTCACCAAGTGAATCATAATCTACACTATAATTTTCAACAATTACAGGTGTTTTATCGCTCACGTTTTTTGTTGTGCAACTACTTATGAAAGTAATTAAAAATATAGTTATGAAGGTGATACTTTTCATATGGCTTTATGTAAAATCATTTAATTAAAACTCCCCCCGCTCTCGCAAGTCTTTTTTTAACTCACCCCTGACTACTGAACAATTGTGCAAGTACCCAACTTTTCCCCTCTCTAACTGCAATTAGAGAGGGGCGACTATGGGAACGTCGGGCTAACACTTTTTCAGGGGTGAGTTAAAGAATACATACCGTAATTATCGCGCAGGTGAGCCTCTATTCCATGAGAACTACAGACTTGCGAGAGCGGGGCATGACCGGCAGCTTACACCAGCAAATTAAGCGAAGCAGGATCGATTTTAAAATTTATTTCCGTACCCATTTCGGCAGGTTCGCCGTCAAAGTGCACGGCTCCTTTATCGTTGCGCCGTATGGTAACGTCTTCTGCCTTAAACGATAAGATGTTTTTGTTCTTGTCAATGCTTTTGGTAAACATTTGCAAGGCAAGGCGGGGTACATCGTAAAACTTAAACGGTTTCATCACCACCACGTCCATCAACCCGTCACGGGTACTGGCTGCGGGAGCTATGGTAGCATTGTTGCCCCATTGAGAAGCATTAGCCACCGATATTAAAAAAGCGTCCTCGGTATATTCTTTACCGTCAATCACCAAACTGTATTGCTGGGGCTTAAAACTGCCCAACTCACGCACTACAATCTTGGTATAGGTTTTAAACCCGCGTTGGGGGGCAGTGGCAAACAAATAGCCTATGTGTGCATCAAAGCCAATACCCGCCACATTTACGTAACGTTGGCTATTTATCAGTAAAGTATCTACTTTTTTAAGGGTCGGAGCATTAAGACGTTGCAACGCCATTTCGGTTTGCATGGGTATGTTATGATGGCGGGCAAACCCGTTACCCGAACCCATCGGCACAATGCCCATTAACGTATCGGTGCCTGCTAATTGGCGGGCTACTTGGTTAATAGTTCCATCGCCGCCCGCACCCACAATTATGTCAAAACCATTGGTTAGTGCATTGCCCACCAGTTGTTCCACACTGTCGTGGTCGCCCCATTCTTCAATGGCAAACTCGTACTTCGCCGTATCTATGTTAGCAGCTACCTGTGCCTTAAAATTATCCTTCTTCTTTCCGCCCGAAATCGGGTTCACTAAAAAATATATTTTCTGTTTTGCCATCCTCTGCGGGATTAAATCATGTTCACTTCCGGCACAAGTTGTATCCCAAAACGCTCCTTTACCGAGGCGATTACGTTTTGTGCATGGGCATAAATTTCATGCCCCGTTGCATTGCCGTAATTCACCAACACCAACGCCTGCATTTTGTGGTTACCTGTGTTGCCCACTACCTTTCCCTTCCAGCCTGTTTGTTCAATCAGCCAGCCTGCAGGTACTTTGGTAATGGTGTCATTCACCTTGTAACCGGGCATATCTGCAAATTGTTCTTTCAGTTGCAGGTATTGCACCGTGGGTATTTCAGGGTTTTTAAAAAAGCTGCCCGCATTTCCTAAAATAGCAGGGTTGGGCAACTTGCTTTGCCGGATGGCAATTACGGCATCACTTATTGCCTTAACGTTAAGCGTTTTAACCCCCATTGTTTCCAGCGTTTCTTGTATAGCCCCGTAGGTAGTGTTAAATACAGGTTTTTTGCTGAGTTTAATGGTGATGGAAAGTATAAAAACTTTGTTTTTCAGTTCACGTTTAAAAATGCTTTCGCGGTAGCCAAAATCACATTGGCTGTTGGTAACGGTATGTGTTTGCAAATCGTCGAAACTAAAGTATTCAACCGCTTGCAGTACGTCTTTAATCTCTACCCCATACGCGCCAATGTTTTGCATGGGCGCAGCCCCCACCGTTCCGGGTATCAGCGATAGGTTTTCTATCCCCCCGAAACCCCTTTCAACACAATACATCACCAAGCTGTGCCAGTTCTCGCCCGATGCGGCTTTCAACACCACTTCGTCCTCGTTTTCAGCAACAATATCAATTCCTTTCAACTCGTTCAGCAGCGTAATACCTTCCCAGTTTTGGGTGAACAAGACATTACTGCCCCCTCCTAATATCAAACGGGGCAGGGCAAAAAGTTGTGGGTCGGCGCAATATTCCGTTAGGTTTTGAAGGGAATTAATGCGGATAAAATATCGGGTAAACGCTTCGATACCAAAGGTATTGAAGGGCTTTAGCGAAATGTTTTCTTGTATCTCCATGAGGGTGTTGCGAAGGTAGGAAAATGTTTGAAGCGAAGTATTGGGGTGGATGTACTCAAAAAAAAACAATGGCAATAGTATCTTGCGGGCAATGAGCCTAAAGGTGTTTTTTTCAAATCTGTGGAAGGCAGTTTACAAGAATCCGCGAAACCGACTGAAAGAGGAACGGTTTTTAAAGAAGCGGCTGGCATTTGTAGATAGCATTAAACAAAAACCTACGGAGTTTGACAGGGAGATTGTTGTTATCCGAACGGACGATATCGGCGATTATATTTTGTTTAGAAACTCGCTGGAGTTGTTGCGAAAAGCAAAACCAGGTTATAAAATCACCTTGATAGGCCATGCGCTTTGGCAACCGATTGCAGAGGGCTGGGATAGTAATTTTGCCGACGAGTTTATTTGGCTGCAAAAGGGTAGGTTTTTGAAAGAAGAAGACTATGCCCAACAGTTTTTAAGGGAAATAAGTACTAAACGACCCGAGTTAGTGATAGCTCCCTCCTACTCACGCAGCACATTTATTGACGGGGTGATTGCCCGTTTACTCCCAGCAAAAGAAAAATATTGCTGGCAACGCAACGATAGAGAAGTACGCCAATGGCTGCGTAACTATTGCGATGCTGATTTTACCCATACTAAACCTATCCCCGACGGATTACACGAGTTTGATTTGAATACCCGTTTCATGGAATGGGTAACAGGACAGGCGGCTGAACTTGTGAAACCGATTATCGACGCAAAAAAACTACCCTCAATTACAGGGTTACCGCAACAGTATGTAGTGTTGTTTGCAGGTGCGGCGGCAAAACGCAAACGGTGGGATACTGAAAAGTTTGCTCAAGTAGCCGATTATATCGCTACTAAATACGGTTTGCAGTGTGTGGTTTGCGGCTCAAAAGGAGATGGTGCATTGGCCGATGAAATTATCAGCAATGTCAAGAACAAATCATCAATAGTAAACTATACAGGCCAAACGGATTTGCTGCAATTAGCCACCGTGCTCAATGGCAGTCAATTAATAATTACCAACGATACCAGTGCCGCACATTACGCCGCTGCGCTAGGAAAAAGTACCATTGCCTTATTAAACGGTAACAGTTACGGCAGGTTTTTCCCGTACCCTGCTGCACTTCACCCCAATGTAAAAGCCATTTACCCGCCTGCGGTTACCAATCCGCCCTACGATTGGATAGGCATGGGCGATATACAATCCATCAGCATTACGACTGTAATCAAAGAAGTGGATTTGTTTTTGGAGGGGTGATTAATTTTTGTATTTCCAATCTGCTTCAGTATCGTAAAACGTTTTCCACCCCCAACCCCCGCCAGTGGGGGACATTGAACGACCAGCGAGGTCAGATACTCGATGAAATTATGAATGAAGTGAGCACCCCAATGTCCTCCTCTTAGAGGAGGATTCAGGAGGAGGATAATTGAAATCTTACTATATCATGCTCACGTAGGAAGCACCTTATAGCACGTTGTCAGCTTACAAATTGTAATAAGATTCTTCACTGTCGTTCTGGAGGACAGGGAGAAGATTAATCAACGAGGTAATAAATCAAAAATCTTTTGCGCTGCCCCTGCATTGTGTTGGATAAAAGCCGAGGCATTTGCGCCTGTTTCCAAACGCTTATCCTCGTGAGTAAGAAACTCTGATACGATGTTTTTTAACTCCGCAGCATTATTAACAATTATTCCGCCGCCCGCGTTTACTAAACGCCTTCCTTCGGGATATTTGTTAACAGGGGGGCCATACAAAACGGGGATTGAAAACACAGCGGCTTCTAAAATATTATGCAGCCCCTTGCGGAATGCACCACCGATAAGCGCCATATCGCCGTATTGATACAGCGACGAAAGCATCCCGATGTTATCAATCAAAACCACATCGTATTCCGTAGCATTTACCTCGGTTAGCTTTGAGTAACGGATAACCTTACTGAATTTCTTTTCAATTTCAGCCAAATGCCCTTCGTCAATCTTATGGGGAGCAATTACCAGTTTTAATACACTGTTTAGCTGCGGATGAACTTCAGCCAGTAAAGCTTCTTCTTCCGGCCAACTGCTGCCGGCTACCAATAGTTTTTTATCGGCTTTAAAAGCAACAATTAAAAGGTAACTTTTAGCGTTTTGGGCGTTTTGTAGTACACGGTCGCAACGGGTATCGCCTGTATAGGTAACTGTTTTGTAACCGATGTTTTGCAATAAAACCACAGAGCCTTCGTCTTGCGTAAAAACATGATTAAAGCTGTGCAACATTTGCAAATGCAAGCCGTTGTATTTTTTAAAGAAAGGTTGGTTTTGCCTAAATAGTGCTGAAACGAGGTATAATGGAATATTTCGTTGTTTAGTTTGTGTGAGGTAATGAAACCAAAAATCGTACTTCACAAACAACACCATATCGGGCTGAACCCCATCCAAAAAGCGGGAAGCATTTCCGGCAGTATCGGGCGGAAGGTAAAAAGCAAAATCAATGGCGGGGTGTTTGTGGCGGTATTCATATCCCGACGGTGAAAAGAAAGTGGCGATAATTTCCCACTCGTTTCGGTCAAACTTTTCAATTACGGGCAAACCTTGCTCAAACTCGCCCAGCGAGGCCACGTGCAGCCACAGCCGTTTTTTTGTTTTTGCAGGAAGGGTATGCTGTATCTGTTCAAAAATGTTTTTGCGGCCTGCCACCCATTTGCGGGCCTTATCGTTCCACAAGGCCATTAAGCGGGCTCCTGCTGTGTAGGCGGCAATTCCCAAATCATACAATACAGGCATGGGCAAACCGTTATCTGTTAGCGGAAAATAAACTCGTCTTCATCACGGTTGGCACCGTATATAGGCAATATCCAACCGATGCGAACCGCCCAGTAATTGTCACTTCGGGTTTTGGTATCGGGTCCCATCAAATCGTAGTTCCAGTTGCGGGCAAATTGTGTGCGGCCTTGTGTAAACTCAAGCCCTACATAAAAATTCACCATTTTTTTAATACTCATATACTGGTAACCGATAAACTCCTGCACGTAGTAGCCATTGGTTAAGCGGTCATACCCCTTCATGTAATCGCCTTGCAGCTGGGGGGCAAAATTAGAAACACTCTGAAAGTGCATGCGGTGTTGCAAAAAGCCGCCGCCCAAACTTACAAACAAGCCTGAGTTACGGTTTTTATCCAACGGAAATAACCTGCCTAAATGGGCGCTTACATTAAAACCGCGCATGGATAGCTGTGGGTTAAAATTATATCCGTCCTTATCAACCAAATAACCGTCGCTGTTGCGTAACGAATCGAGCATTGAATATTCCAGCACATTACGCCCGAAGATGAAACCGCCTTCAGCACGCAAATCCCAACCGCTCTCAAACTTCATCCCCACACTTCCGCCAAGGTTTGAAAATACACCGAAGCGTTTGCCTAAATCGGCTTGAGGAAAGCAATATGAATAATTAAACCTGAAAACCACCGCACGCTGTGCTTTAAACTCGCGCTGGCGCAATGGTTGCTGCACCCTGCTACGGACAGTATCCGATGGGGGCGGACCTGGCTGTGCAAAAACAGCTGTAGCCGTTACTGAGCACAGTATGCACACTATTATTTTTAGGTACTTCATTTCGAGGGTCAAACCTACGTTATTTTTGTCTAAAGGCATAACTGCTAAACGAAAACCATTGGCAAATAGTTGGTAGTGTATCCGCTATTTATCAGCACACTAAAAACCTTTTTAATGCGTAAAGTTGCCTCATATTTCATATTTATTAGGTTATATTTGCGCAAAATCATTTATTTCAGCATGGAATCACAAGGGATGAAAAAGATTCAGATGGTTGATGTTTACAGCCAATATGAAAAAATACAAAATGAGGTGGATGCTGCTATCGCCAATGTTATAAAAACATCGGCATTTATTAACGGCCCCGAGGTTAAAGCATTTCAACAAGAGTTAGAACAATATTTAGGTGTTAAATACGTGATACCATGCGCCAATGGTACTGATGCTTTACAAATTGCAATGATGGCATTGGGGCTAAAACCCGGCGACGAAGTAATAACTGCCAGTTTTACCTACGTTGCTACTGCTGAAGTAATTGGTTTATTGCAACTTACCCCTGTATTAGTAGATGTTGACCCTGCAACTTTTGAAATTGATTTAAAAGCTATTGAAGCGGCCATCACTCCAAAAACTAAAGTTATTGTTCCGGTACACCTGTTTGGCCAATGTGCCAATATGGAAGGTGTGATGGAAATTGCCAAAAAGCACAACTTATTTGTAGTAGAAGACACTGCACAAGCCATAGGTGCTGAATATACTTTTTCAGATGGTACGGTGAAAAAAGCCGGAACCATAGGTACCATTGGTACTACATCGTTCTACCCATCAAAAAATTTAGGTTGTATGGGCGATGGTGGTGCAATTTTCACCAATGATGATGCTTTGGCCACCAAAATCCGCATGATCTGTAATCACGGACAAAGTACCTTGTATTATCATGATGAGATAGGCGTAAACAGCCGTTTGGATAGTTTGCAAGCCGCTGTATTGCGCATTAAACTCCGTAATCTTGATAGTTACGCTGCTGCACGCATTAAGGTGGCTGATTTTTATGATAACGCATTTGCCAATCACCCAAAATTAACAATCCCTGCAAGGGCTAAAGACTCAACCCACGTTTTTCACCAATATACATTACAGTTACACGATGTTAACCGTGATGAGTTGCGCAAGTTTTTAAGCGAGCGCGGTGTACCCAGCATGGTTTACTATCCTGTACCCTTGCACATGCAAAAAGCCTACACAAACCCCAGATATAAAGAGGGTATGTTTCCGGTTACAGAGCAATTATGCAAAACAGTATTTTCGCTGCCAATGCACACTGAATTAGATGAGCAGCAACTTACATTTATTACCAGCAATGTATTAGATTTCGTTAACAATCACTAATAAACCAAAATCGTATTAAGCACTATGAAAATAGTAGTAGTTGGAACCGGCTATGTGGGTCTTGTAACTGGAACATGTTTTGCCGAAGTAGGCATTAATGTTACCTGTGTTGACATTGACCAACGTAAGATTGAAAATCTTAAAAAAGGCATTATGCCTATCTATGAACCCGGCCTTGAAGAAATGGTACTTCGCAATGTTGAAAAAGAACGTTTACACTTTTCAACCAGCCTTGCAGAAAGTATTGTAGGAGCCGATGTTGCTTTTATAGCAGTAGGAACCCCCCCGGGTGAAGACGGTAGTGCTGATTTAAAATACGTGTTGGCGGTGGCTGATGAAATTGGCCGCAATATGACTGATTACTTAGTAGTGGTTACCAAAAGTACTGTACCCGTGGGCACTGCTGAAAAAGTACGTGCAAAAGTATCAGAAGCGTTGGCTGCCCGTGGCTCTAAACTTGCCTACGATGTAGCTTCTAACCCTGAGTTTTTGAAAGAGGGTGCTGCTATTGATGATTTCTTGAAACCCGACCGTATTGTTATTGGCGTTGAATCAGAAAAAGCTGAAGAAATTATGCGCCGCTTGTACAAGCCCTTCTTGTTAAACGGTCACCCGATTATTTTTATGGATGTGCCTTCGGCTGAAATGACCAAGTATGCTGCAAACAGTATGCTTGCCACCAAAATCAGCTTTATGAACGATATAGCCAACCTTTGTGAAATTGTGGGCGCTGATGTGAACATGGTACGTAAAGGTATTGGTAGCGATGCCCGCATTGGTAATAAATTTATTTATCCCGGTGTTGGGTATGGCGGTTCTTGCTTCCCCAAAGATGTAAAAGCCCTTATTAAAACTGCGGTTGAAAAAGGCTACAACATGCGCATACTTGAGGCAGTTGAAGATGTGAACGAAGACCAAAAAATGGTGATGGTTACCAAAATAATGAAGCACTTTAACGGAGACATTAAAGGCAAAACCTTTGGTATGTGGGGACTTTCGTTTAAACCCAAAACCGATGATATGCGCGAAGCTCCATCGTTGGTAATCATAGAAAAACTGCTTGAAGGCGGTGCTAAAGTGAAGGCTTATGACCCCGTGGCAATGAAAGAAGCCAAACACATGTTGGGCGATACTATTGAGTATGTGGATGAGCAAGACGATGCTCTGCAAGGTGCTGATGCCTTGTTGCTGATTACTGAGTGGCCTGAGTTCCGTGTGCCAAACTTTGAAAACCTTGCCAAAATAATGAACGATAAAGTGGTGTTTGACGGACGTAATATTTACGACGGCAAAGAACTAAACGATATGGGTTTTGCATACTACGGTGTAGGTATCAACGGTAAAAACCAAATAGCAAAAGCCAATGCGTAAACGGATATTAATAACCGGCGGCGCCGGTTTTTTAGGCTCGCATTTATGCGACCGCTTTATAAAAGAAGACTACGATGTGATTGCTATGGACAATCTCATCACAGGTGATTTACGTAATATTGAGCATTTGTTTAAGCTGCCCAATTTTGAATTTTATCACCACGATGTGTCAAAGTTTATCCATGTGCCCGGCAAGTTGGATTACATTCTGCACTTTGCCTCTCCGGCAAGCCCGATTGACTATTTGAAGATACCCATACAAACCCTTAAAGTGGGTTCATTGGGTGTGCACAATTGCTTGGGCTTGGCAAAAGAAAAAGGAGCAAGAATGCTTATCGCTTCTACTTCTGAGGTGTATGGAGACCCGTTAGTGCATCCGCAAAACGAGGATTACTGGGGCAATGTAAATCCCGTAGGCCCCCGCGGAGTGTACGATGAAGCTAAACGTTTCCAAGAAGCCATGACAATGGCTTACCATACATACCACGGTATTGAAACCCGCATCGTGCGTATATTTAATACCTATGGACCACGTATGCGTCTGAACGACGGTAGGGCATTGCCTGCATTTATAGGACAAGCGTTGAGGGGCGAAGACATTACCGTTTTTGGTGATGGTAGCCAAACCCGCAGCTTCTGCTATGTAGACGATTTAGTGGAAGGTATTTACCGTTTGCTGATGAGCGACTATGCTTACCCTGTAAACATTGGTAACCCCATTGAAATTACTATTAAAGAGTTTGCCGAAGAGATTATAAAACTTACCGGCACATCGCAAAAGATAGTGTATAAACCATTGCCTACTGACGACCCTAAGCAACGCCGCCCTGATATTACCCGCGCTAAAGAAATACTTGGCTGGGAACCCAAGGTGAGCCGTGCAGAAGGACTAAAAATAACGTACGATTACTTTAAATCACTCCCGGAAGAAGACTTGTTTAAAGACCCCCACGGAAGGGAGTTTGGCGGCAAGCAGGCTTCAAACTAAACAACTCCATGATATAGCTGTATGCCACTGGGCTACCATTGATAAATTAAAATAATATCAATAAAAAATTTGAAAGGGACAGTAGAAGTTAGTTTTACAGTCCCTTTCAATTTATAATCGCTTTTAAGCTTCGGTTCTAACAAACTTTAATGTCTCAAAAAAAGTCATTTGGACTTAAATGATGATAAACATTGTGTTAAATCAGAAATTAAAAACCGTAAGTTTAGATAGCTTGATTTACTGAATTTCGGTAAGTAACTTTAAACTAAAAAAAATTGGAATCTAAATACTTTTCACACCCAACAGCAGTTATTGACGAAGGTTGTACCATTGGCGCGGGTACCAAAATCTGGCACTTTTCGCACGTTATGCAAGATTGTGTAATTGGTGAAGGTTGCAACTTGGGACAAAACGTAGTGGTTTCGCCTAAGGTAGTGCTGGGTAATAATGTTAAAATACAAAACAACGTATCTATCTACACAGGTGTAACCTGCGGTGATGACGTATTCTTAGGCCCCAGCATGGTTTTTACTAATGTTATCAATCCACGCAGTGCAGTGAACCGCAGGGATAGTTATGCAAAAACCCACGTGGGCAAGGGTGCCAGCATAGGAGCAAATGCCACTATTGTTTGTGGCAACAACATCGGCGAATACGCTTTTATAGGTGCAGGAGCTGTAGTAACCAAAGAAGTACCGCCTTATGCATTGGTGATTGGCAACCCTGCACGCCAAACAGGCTGGATGAGCGAATATGGTCACAAGCTTTTGTTTGATGAACAAGGCATTGCCGTTTGTGAAGAAAGCAAACAAAAATATCAGTTGAAAGACGGCATTGTGAGCCGTATATTGTAGCCCCATGAGCAAGCCAAAAATATTAGTTACAGGGGGTGTTGGATTTATAGGTTCGCACACTGTAGTTGAATTGTACAATGCAGGATACGAGCCTGTAATTATTGATAATCTCAACAACTCCGAGGCATTTATATTAGACCGTATAACACAGATAACTGGGCAAAAGCCTGTGTTTTTTAAGGGCGATGTATGTGAGCGTGCCGATTTACAGGCTTTGCTTGAACAGCATTCAGACATTGCCGGAGTGATACACTTTGCAGCCTACAAAGCAGTGGGAGAATCAGTACAGCATCCGTTAAAATACTATCACAACAACGTAAGCGGATTGGTGGTTTTGTTGCAAGAGCTGCAAGCCAAAGGTATCAATAATCTTGTGTTTTCATCTTCATGCACCGTTTACGGGCAACCCGAAATAAACCCCGTAACCGAAAATTCGCCCGTGCAAAAAGCTGAATCCCCTTACGGCAACACCAAACAAATTTGTGAAGAAATACTTACCGATACAGTTAAAGTATCTGATACCAAAGCCATTGCGCTGCGCTACTTTAACCCCATTGGAGCCCACGACAGTGCGCTAATTGGAGAATTGCCCTTGGGTGTGCCCAATAACCTTGTGCCTTTCATCACTCAAACAGCAATAGGCAAACGCGAAAAACTGACCATATTTGGTAGTGATTATAACACCGTTGACGGTACTTGCGTGCGCGATTACCTGCACGTGGTAGATTTGGCAATAGCCCACGTTCGTGCCATTGAAAGACTGCTGAATAACGAAAGTACCGACAAGTTGGAAATATTTAACTTAGGCACAGGCAAGGGAAGCAGTGTAAAAGAAGTGGTTGATACATTTGTGGCTGAAACAGGAGTGAATTTTAACTTTGTTTATGGCCCCCGCCGAGATGGTGACGTAGAACAAGTGTATGCTGATACTACCAAAGCCAACAATGTTTTGGGTTGGAAAACCCAACGCGACCTGAAAAATATGCTGGTAACCGCATGGGAATGGGAAAAATCGTTGAGTAAAAAATAATTACTCCATAACCATTTAGTTTAGTTGTTTTTACGAAGAAAATATTTATAAATTCGTACAAAACAATTGCTACATGCCACAAACACAAGGTCAGTTCGTACTTTATACCCGCGACGAATTTAAGAACTACTTAGAAAATACTAAGTTTTCCCGCTCAATAGATAAAATTCAGAACCACCATACCTACATACCGGGGTATGTACACTATTACAGGGATAATCCGCCGCAACCTTTCAAATGGTTAACCAGCATGAAAACCAGCCATTTGCAGCGCGGTTTTAGTGATATTGGTCAAAACCTAACCACCTTTCCTGATGGTACCATTGCCCTTTGCCGTAGTATGGAAACAACACCCGCAGCGATAAAAGGAGCCAATACCGGGGCTGTTGCTATTGAGCATTTGGGCTGGTTTGATACCGGACAAGACGAAATGACTGAAGAGCACAAAGAAACTATTGTTTTCCTAAATGCTATACTGTGCAAGCGTTTCAGCTTATTGCCCAATGATAAAACTATTTTGTATCATCATTGGTTTGATCTTAATACCGGCAAACGCACCAACGGATCAGGCAGCACCAAAACCTGCCCGGGCACAAACTTTTTTGGCGGCAATACCGTTGAAGCAGCCAATCAAAATTTTATTCCCTTAATCGCTCAAAAAATTACTTCTTTTATAACCGGTTCAGGTTCACAAACCCCGCAACCCATAGCAAAAGGAATTGTAACAGCAAGTAAGTTAAATGTGAGGGCAGGCGCAGGTACAAACTTTGCGGTGTTATACTCCCTCAGTAAAGGGGCGCAAGTAACCGCCTATGCCGAAATTGACGGATGGTATAAAATAGACCCCACACAAAGCCAGTGGGTATCAAAACAATTCATTGCACTATAAAAATTATGGAAAACAATACTACTGAAACTAACAATGCGCCTAAGCCATTGTATAAAAAAATTTTTACGTTAACATTTTGGCAAGAGCAAAACCATTGGCTGGCATTGCTTATTGTGACATTAGTGGCTACCGTAGGTGTTTATTTAGCCATTCACAGCCTTGACCAATACGAAACCACAGATAATAAAAAATACTTTGACGACCCACACGAGGCGGAGTATAAAACTATGGATGCGGCGGATATTTCATATATCACCTCATTAATTAATGATGGTTCTGCTAATATGCTTACCACCATAGAAAGCGCTGAACAAGAAGTGGAAGAGGGTGATACTGCCCCTGTAAATGCAACAACAACAAAATTTACTCAACAACAATTCAAAAACAACCCCAACAACAGGGCCGTAAAAAACTTTATTCTCGCGCAGTTGCCTTATATTTTTCCCGAGGATACTACTAAAATATTTGCCCTGCTCGATCTACAGCCCAATAATTTGGTGGTGACTTTTATACAAAACGCCCGTTTTAAAGTAAAATCTTATTTTTGGTTAGCCGGACCACACACCTACGTAGAGGTAATTTTTTGGACTATTTTCGGGGTCATTACCAGTATATTGTTTTACATAGCAATGGCTATTTCAAAAGGTACCGGATTTAAACCCTCTGAAACGCCGGGACATTTGGCAAAAATTGCTTATTCGCCCTTTATTTCGCTTATCATCATATTTTCATACAACTACCTTTCTAACCCCGATAGCTTCTTTGATGTGAGTGCATCAAAAGGTACCCTTATCATTTCATTCCTGTTAGGCTTCTATTCAAGCAGAGCAATGAAATTACTTGATAAGCTCAAAGACATTGTATTGCCCTACGGCGATGATTCAAAATCGGTGATAACTCCCACTTCCACCACCGACCCTTCATTAATGGCTGCAAATCCTGCAGGTTCAACCGTTAATGTAGATATTAACTTAAACGACCCCCAACACCCCGATGCCGAAGAGTTGAACGGACATATTTCGCAAACAGTAGTATCGTTAGTGCCTCAAAGCGGTGGCGAGCCTATCGTACTGAATAAAACAGGGGAAGATGAATTAGAAGGGCTGTTTGCAGCACAAAACGTTCCTACCGGAAACTATACCCTCACTGCTAATCTTACCACCACTGATGGCGGAAATTATGGCGGAAATCAGGATATACAGGTGATAAACGGTGAGAATACCTATACCCTCACCCTCACCAAAACGGAAGTAAGCGGGTAGTTTTTTAGCTTATCTGTGGGCGGCAAACATCGTGTGGGCCGCCCTTTTTTGTGACCAATGGAAACACAGACCCGTTGTTACTAAAAGATTATCGCGTAATCAACCAATATCAATAGAGTCGGGTTTCATACCCGACCTTTATTCCGAAACAAGTTAAGCATGACGTACCCAACAGCCAACGCTAATCCCTATCTTTGCCCGCTGTGGGAGTAAATTATCTTTCGGTAGAAAATATCAGCAAATCGTACGGCGAAAAGGAATTATTTAAAAACCTTTCATTCGGGATAGAACAAGGTCAAAAAGTGGCCCTTGTGGCTAACAACGGTACGGGTAAAAGCACTTTGCTTAACCTGATTGCGGGATTAGACATACCCGATACGGGTCAAGTAGTGTTTCGGAGGGATATCAAAGTAGGGTATTTACCCCAAGAACCTGATTTTGCAGGGGCAGTAACCGTTGCCGATTATATTTTTTACGAGAATAACCCCGTAATACAAGCCATAAAAGCCTACGAAACGGCCGCCGAAGCCCACAGTTTAGCCCCTACCATTGATACTGAACACCAACTAAACGAAGCCACAAGACAGGCAGATGCACTGGATGTGTGGCAATACGAAGCAAAAGTGCGCCAGATATTAGGCAAGCTGGATATACACCTGCCCAACCGAAAAATTGCCCAACTATCAGGTGGGGAACGCAAGAGGGTGGCCATTGCCCGTTTGCTGATAAGCAACCCCGATATTTTGGTGATGGATGAGCCCACCAACCATTTGGATATTGAGATGATAGAGTGGCTGGAAAGCTACCTGAGTACCGATAATACTACGTTGCTGATGGTAACGCACGACCGTTACTTTTTGGACAACGTAACCAATGAAATTATTGAATTAGACGAGGGCAAGCTGTATCGCTATTCGGGCGACTATACTTACTTTTTGGAAAAGAAAGACGAGCGCATGGCGATGCAGGAGCGCGAAACCGATAAGGCCCGCAATCTGATGCGTAAAGAGTTGGAATGGATACGCAGGCAACCCAAAGCACGCGGTACAAAATCAAAATCGCGGATTGATGCCTTTTATGAACTGAAAGAGAAAGCGGGCAATGTGCGCAAGGAAGAAAGCATAAGTTTTAATGTGAAGATGAACCGCATCGGCGGTAAGGTGATGGAGCTTAAAAACCTGCGCAAAGGGTATGGCGATACTGTGTTTTTCAACAACTTCACCTACACGTTTAAAGGCGGCGAACGAGTTGGGATTGTAGGTAAAAACGGTGCCGGAAAATCAACGTTTTTAAATGTGATTACTGGTCTTGAAAATACCGATGCCGGTACGGTAGTGCCCGGTGAGACCCTTGTGATTGGTTACTACAACCAAAAGGGGATGAAGCTGGACGAGGACAAACGGGTGATTGAGGTGATACGTGATATTGCCGATGTGCTTCCGTTGGGGGGTAAAGAAGGCAGTTTAACGGCTATGCAGTTGTTGCAAACGTTTAACTTCCATCCCAAGCAGCAACACGATTATGTTTCAACCCTTAGCGGGGGGGAACGCAGGCGGTTGTACTTGCTTACCATTTTGATGAAGAACCCCAACTTCTTAATTCTGGATGAGCCTACCAACGACCTTGATTTGCTTACACTTACCACCCTTGAGGAGTTTTTAGCCACCTACAAAGGGTGTTTGGTAATTGTATCGCACGACCGTTATTTCCTTGATCGTTTGTGCGACCACTTGTTTGTGTTTGAGGGCGACGCGAAAATTAAAGATTACAACGGTACTTATACCCAATACCGCATTGAGAAAGAAGTAGAAGACGAGAAACGTAAGTTGGAGGAGAAAGCTGCAAGGGCGGCTGCCGAACCCAAAACCCAAGCCACTGCCGAGACAGCCAAAACCCGCAAACCAACTTATAAAGAAAAACTGGAATGGGAAAGCCTTGAAACGGATATGGCTAAACTGGAAGCCCGCAAAACAGAGCTTACCCATAAACTAAGCAGCGGAGACGGCGACCATACCCAAATATCAGAATGGGCAAAGGAAATTGAACAAGTAAACGCCCAACTGGAGGAAAAAGAACTCCGCTGGCTGGAGTTAAGCGAGTTGTTTTAATCTTCTGTCATTCTGAACGATAGCGAAGAATTTTATCCCAATCTGTAAGCTGACAACGTTTTAGTACGATGCTTCCTGCGTCAGCATGACATTGTAAGATTATAAGAATCCTCCTCTATGAGGAGAACATTAGAGTGCTAACCAACTCCATCATTTCTTCGGATATCAAAACGCGTTAATCGTTCAATGTCCCCCGCAGGCGGGGGCAGGGGGTGGATTTAATTTATTATGAATTGTCATTCTGAACGACAGTGAAGAATCTTATCCCAACCTGTAAGCTGACAACGTTTTAATACGATGCTTCCCGCGTCAGCATGACATTGTAAGATTATTAAGAATCCTCCTCTATGATGAGAACATTGGAGTGCTAACCCACTCCATCATTTCTTCGAGTATTAAAACTCGCTGGTCGTTCAATGTCTTCCGCAGGCAGGGGGTGGATTTAATTTATTATGAATTGTCATCCTATGTTTGAGAAGTAATTAAAGGATTATCTATCTTTAGTTATTAATTG
>OFDN01001194.1_pt1 | contig 17968 bp, 14 predicted proteins | sample 1520971 | NCBI WGS metagenome assembly OFDN01 (sample SAMEA94257418, study PRJEB24077) | hot springs metagenome | biome: Aquatic biome; feature: Geographical feature; material: Water | place: India | collected 2012-06-12 | depth 5 m
AGGGGGTGGCGGCGGTGGCGGCACGTGGGTGCCGGGCAATCCCCGGGTGCCGGGGCCGTAACCGGGGTGCATGGCAAGGGATGGGATCATGAACATCGACCTTTACGAATCGGCTGACGATGCGACGCTATCCGAAATCAGCCGGCACGCCGAGTCGCTGTTGGCGTCGCAGTTGCAGACGGCGATCGCGGCGGATCAGCGGGCGCTGACCTTTTCCGGGCTGCTGGTGGCGGGCGTGGCAGCGATCATCGCGGTCGCGGCAGGCACGTCGCGGCCGGCGTTGCCGCTGGTGCTGATGGCGACGCTGCTGGGACTGGCGGCGGTATGCTCGCTCTGGAGCGCGCGGCCGACGCGGTGGTTCTTTGTCGGGACCGCGCCAGTGAACTGGGAGGCGGACCTGACCGACCCGGAGAAGACTCTGCGCCGGTCGAAAGCGGAGATGGTCGCGCACTATGACAGCGGGTTGTACCAGAATGCCGAAGCGATCCGGCATGCGGCGTGGGCGATGCGATCGGCGCTGGTGCTGACCGGCGCGGCGCTGTGGGTCGCCATCATCTGGGCATGGGCGCAGGCCCTGCGCTGACCGACGAAACTATCTCTACCTCAACCCATCAGGGCGTCGCGATTGCGGCGCCCTTTTCATTTGAACGGAAGGGCATCGGATGCAGCAGCTACTGGCTTCGCTGGTCACGACGATGAGCGTGCGGGATGCCGCGTTCGAGAGCGGCATGAAGGCGGCCAGCGCGCGTGCCAAAAAGACCGAACAGGATCTGGAACGGTCGACCGACAATATGGGGAATGCGGTTGAGCGCGCCGCCGATCGAATCAACGTCGCGATGGTCAAGGCCAGCGAGGCGATCGCGTCGGTCGGGCAGAAGGTGGCGCGGGCCGGGGTGGCGCTGACCGCCGGGATCACGGTGCCGATGGCGCTGGTCGGCAAGAAAACGAAGGATACCGCCGCCGATTTCGAAAGCGCGATGAACGCGGTCCAGTCGGCGATGCTGGATGCGTCGCCGGAGCAGCTGGAGAAGCTGGCCGACGCGGCAATGAAGCTGGGGCCGGCGATGGGGCGCAGCAGCATCGAAGCGGCGGGCGCTATCGAGATGCTGGCGAAGAACGGCATGTCGGCGGCGGCGATCCTGAACGGCGGGCTGTCGGCAGCGCTGCGCTTGGCGGTGGTCGGGCAGACCGACCTGTCGGGGGCTTCCGACCTGACCACCGATATCATGGCGCAGTTCGGCAAGACCAGTAGCGACCTGCCGGGGATCGTCGACAAGGTGTCGGGCGCGCTGGACGCGAGCAAGATGGGGTTCGACGATTACCGGCTCGCCATCGGGCAGGCAGGCGGTGTGGCCGGTGGGCTGGGGGTGTCGTTCGATGATCTGAATGTAGCGCTGGCTTCGACCGCGTCGACGTTCGCAAGTGGGTCGGACGCCGGCACGTCGTTCAAGACGTTCCTGATGAGCCTGAACCCGGTGTCAAAGGAAGCGGCCGGGGTCATGAAACAGTTGGGTATCGAATTTTTCGATGCCGCCGGAAAGGCCAAGCCGTTGGGCGAGGTCGCAGAAATCCTCCGGCAGAAGCTGGGCAACCTCTCGGACAAGAGCCGTCGTGAGGCGTTGACGACGATGTTCGGATCGGACGGAATGCGGACTGCCATCGCGCTGATGAACCAAGGGGCGGCGGGGATCGAGCGGTATCGTGTCGCGATCGGCAAGGTGACGGCAGATCAAAAGATCAGCGTCTTGATGGAAGGTGATGCGGCGGCCAGTGACCGCATGGCAGCGGCGGCGGAAAATCTCTCGATCAAGCTGGGTCAGGTGCTCCTGCCAATCTTCACGGCCGTAAAGAATGCAGTCGCCGATTTTCTATTGTGGATGGCCGATCTGCCGCCCGCGTTTCATTACGCCATGGCGGCAGTCAGCGCGATGACGGCGATGATCGGGCCATTGATGGTCGCGGTGATCACGCTTGGCAAGGTCGCCTTGCCACTCCTGCTAGCCCGATTTGCGGTTGTCCCCGTCGTGATCGGGCTGATTATCAATCCATTGACGGTGCTAATTGGGCTAATCGGCAGGTTGGCGATTCAAATGGGTGCAACCGCCGCGATTGCCGTTTTCGCGGCCCGTATGGCCAGTGCGGCCACTGGAATCGGGTTGGTGATTACGATCCTGCTTGTCTTGGTTCCGTTGCTCAACAAAAAGGCAGCGGCATCCAAGGCTGCGTCGGCGGCGTCGGCGGCGGCGGCGGCGGCCGATGCGCAGGCTGCGGCGATGGCCGACAAACTTGCCGTCGCGCAGGGTAAGGCTCGGATCGAAGCTATCGCCAAGGCGAAGGCGGATCGGGCCAAGGCTCATGCGGCGATGATGGCGGCTCAGGCCGATATGCAGGCCGCTCGTGCCGCCTATGCCCGCGCAAAAGCGGACGGCGAAGCTGCGCTGCTACGGAATGCCAATAATACGCGCGGTGCAGGCGGCGGCACGGACCCCAGCGTAATCGCGAACAACGCGGCCTTGGCGCGAATCCAGCAAGCACAGGCGGAGTTCGATACGACACTGAAGACCTTTTCGACCACCATCGGGACGAAGCGCAATCTCGACGCGATGATCGCGAATGCCGAGGCATTCCCGACCGACATCCAGAACCCGACGTTCGGCGGCGAAGACGCGGGTAAGGGAAAAGGCAAGGGCAGCGGCCCGAAAGGCAAGACGGCGGAGGATCGTGCCCGCGATCAGGCGCAGTATGAAGACGAGCTGGGCCGTCTGCGCGTCGAGGCGCTGGAAGCGCGGGCCGAACTGAACGGCTCGATTGAGGCCCGGTACGACGCGACGATGGCCGCCATCGCGGAAGATGAGGCGCGGTTCGGACGTTCGCTCGCTCTGGACGACAGTCTGGACGACACAAAGCGCAAGGCGCTGATGGACGCGCAGAAGAAGGTGCTGGCCGAACGCGCTTTGATCGCCGAACAGGAGCGCAGCTTCGCGTTGGCTAAAGATAGCTATGACCTCGAAATCGCGCGCAACGATGCGATGCAGGAGGAAGTGCGTGCCCAGATCGACGCCGCCGATAGCGTCGCCGCACGTCGGGCGGGTGCGCTCCGGTTGTTGGACCTTCAGCGTCGGAACGAGGAAGCGGTACTCGACCAAATCATCGCCACAAAGAAGTCTACGGACATCGAATACGCCAACGCCATGATCCGCAAGGATCAGTTGGATGGCATCTATGCCGACCGCCGCGCTGCTGTCGAACGCGACAACGAAGGGCCGATGGCCGCTTACCGCCGCGAACTGAACCGGTCGACAGCGGCGGTGCGTGAATCGATCGAGGCAATCGAGGCGAGCGGGTTCGAGCGGCTGAACGACTGGATGGCGGACGCGATCATGGGCGCGGACAATCTGGCGAAAGCCTTCGGCACCATGGCACGCAGCATCGTCGCCGACCTGGTGCGGATCGTGATCCAGCAGCAGCTGATCCGTCCGTTGGCGGACGCGTTGGGTGGCGGCTTCCTGAAAGGAATTTTCGGCGGCGGTGGCGGAAGCGCGGACCTGTTCGGGCAGGGCAACGGGCTGCACTCGTTCACGCCCGACCTTAGCGGGCTGTCCTATGCCGGCGGCAAGGCGTCGGGCGGTCGGGTCGGTCCGGGGAACTGGTATATGGTGGGCGAGCATGGGCCGGAGCCGTTCGTACCCGATACGGCGGGCACCATCCATCCGGCGTCCTCGCTCCGGTCCGGTCGCGGTGGGACCGCCACCATCCGCATCGTCGAGGATGAAGGCTTTGCTTCTCGTGTCGTCGGCATCTCCGGCGAGGTATCGGTGCAGACGGCGCGCGCCGGTAGCCGGCGCGCGGTCATGCGGCAGCGTCAGAAAATCTGATGCTCCAGCTACCGGAAAACATCGCGCCGAACGGCGCCACCCCAGCGCTTGTCGATCGCGGGGGCGTGGTGCGCGGAGCGAGTGCGCTGCGCATCAACCGCCTGGGTAGCCATTACCGGATCGCGATGACGCTGCCGCCGCTCGATGACGAAGCTGGGGCGCGCATCGTCGTGTCGCGGCTGATCCGGGCGAAGCGCGAAGGGCTGCGCGTGCGGTATCCGCTGCTGTCGGTCGACCAGTCGGCGTGCGGAACGTCGGTGGTGGTCGACGGGGCAGGACAGGTTGGGGGCGTGTTGCGCGTCCGTGGCCTGCCTGCTGGCGCTGTCGTGCGGGAGGGATACTGGCTGTCGGTCGAGTCCAGCAGCGGGCAGCATTACCTGCACAACCACGGCGGCGATGTCGTTGCGGACGGGAGCGGCCGGGCGGCGCTGCTGGTCGGCGACACAATGCTGCGACGCGCGTTCGCCGATGGGGTCAAGGTCCACTTGGTCGCGCCGATGATCGAGGGGCTGATCGACGGCAACGAGCAGTCGTGGGGCCTGTCGGTCGATCACAACACCGCCATCGAATTTACGATTGAGGAGGCCGCCTGATGGAGCGCGTGACGCTGGTCGGGATGCTCAAGCTCGAATTGCCGGGTCGGGACGTGCTGCTGTGCGATGGCGGTATGGTGCCCTATGGCGGGCAGCTGTTCCAATCGAGCGACGACGTGTTCGGCACGGTCGGGGCGTTCGAGGCGCTGACCGAAGGTGTCGGCGACGAACTGCCGGCCGGCACCATCACTTTCCTGCCGCGCGATACGGCGGCGGCGGTCGAACTGTCGCAGCCGGGTTATCAGAACTCGCGTATCCGTTTGTGGATCGGCGAGGTCGATGAAGCATCTGGGCGACTGGTCGGTGAGCCGGACCTGCTCGCGGACTGGCAGACCGACAAGACGGTCCTGAAGCGCGGCGCGGGCACGCGGTCGCTGGACATGGTGTGCGTCACCCGGTCGCAGCGGCTGCTGGCGCGCAACGAGGGTAACAGCCTGTCATCGACCGCGCACCAGCGCGTATTCGCGGGTGAGCGCGGCTTCGACAATGCGGTGGGCATGGAGGTTGAGGTCGCGTGGGGCGTGGTATCGCCGCCGCGTGGGGTGCAGCGGGCATGATGCGGCTCGACGAACGCGCCACCGCTACCGCTGCCGTCCTTGCCCGGTTTCGTGTCCGTCCGTTCGGATGGAAGGCCGGCGGGACCTGCATCCATCTCGCGCGTGCCCAGATGCGGGCGCTGGGTCATCGGCCGCCTTCGATCCCGCGGTTCCATTCGGCGATCGGTGCTCAGCGGGCGCTGGCGGCGACCGGGTTCGATGACCTGGCTGCGTTGCTCGACAGTATGCTGCCGCGCATCGCTCCGGCGGCGATGTGGGTCGGTGACATCGCGGTGATGGCGCCCAGCGAGGGCGATCCGTTCGACGCGATCGTCGTGTCGACCGGCCAGACGGGGTCGGGATCGATCGGCGGCGGTCAGATGATGGCGGGATACCATGCCGATCATCCGGGCGACGGCATCGTCAATATCATTCCGATGGCATTCAAGGGGGCGTGGCGACTGTGAGCAGCGTGGGCAAGGCTGTCGGCATCGTGGCCGGCGTGGTGGCGATGGGCTTTGCCACCGCTGCGACGTTCGGCGCGGGTGCCGTCGTGCTGGGCCTGACCGCCGCGCAGGTCGGATCGATCGCGGCCGGCGCGGCGATGGTGGCGAGCGTCGGCGGCGCGCTGCTTGCGGAAAAGCCGCCGGCGGCGACCGGCGCGGTCAATCAGATCCTGATCGGCGCCAACCAGCCCCGGCCGTATCTGATCGGGCAGACCTACTATGGCGGCAACCGAATCCATCAGGAGGGGTTCGGCGGCAAGGTTTCCAAGGTCAACAACCCGTATCTGCTGCTGGTCGATGTCTATTCGGGTGCCGGGCCGATCGCGGGCTTCGTCATGCCCTATTTGGATTTCGTGCCCGTCGTCCTGAACGGTGCAGCCGCGACCGGGTACGCCGCGAACCATTTGTACGTCTATCATCAGACGGGCCGCACCCCGGAGCCTCAGGCGTTGTCGACGCATTGGGGCGGCGCGCAGGGCTGGAGCGCGCAGCACAAGCTGTCGAGCTTTGCCGCCATCGCCTGGTGCCTGCGGTTCGATGAGGACGGCAAGCGGTTCGCGGCAGGCGTTCCCCAGACCGGCGGGGAATGGCGTGGCGTGTTGGCCTATGATCCGCGCAAGGATAGCACCTATCCGGGCGGGAGCGGGCCGCACCGCTGGGCGGACCCGGCGGACAAGGCGTCGTTCGCAGCTGCGAAGGCGACGTGGGAATGGACCCGTTGCCCCGGCCTGCATGGGCTTCGTTACGCGCTGGGCACGTGGGAGCGGGATGAGAGCAAGCCGGATGCCGTCTATCGCAAGACGTTCGGCATCGGTATCCCGATCGACGGCATCCGTGTCGCGGATTTTGTCGCGCTCGCCAATGTCTGTGATGCGAACGGGTGGCATGTCGACGGCGTGATCGTCGAGCCGGCGAAGCGCGACGACAACCTGAAGAACATCCTCGCTGCCGGCGGCGCGGAGCGGTGCTGGGTCGGCGGCAAGCTCGGCCTGAAGCTGTCGGCACCGCGCGTCCCGCTCGACACCATCACCGAATACGACCTTGCGAATGATGAGGTCGAAATCGGCGCGATGCAGGGCTGGGAAGCCCGGCTCAACACCATCGTCCCGAAGTACCGCTCGCGCGATCACAAGTGGGAATATGTGCCGTCCGAAGCGGTGACGATCGCGAGTTACCTAGCCGAGGATGGCGAGGAGAAGTCGGAAGAACGGCAGTACAACCTCGTCCAGTCGAAGGATCAGGCCGCGCAGCTGGCCGCGTATGAACTGCTGGACGCGCGGGAACTGGGCGAGATCGTCCTGACCTGCAAGCCGCGGTTGCGACGGTATGGCGCGGGCGATCTGCTGATCGTGCACTTGCCCGACGATGGCCTGGTGCAGCAGCCGTGCGTGGTGCTGAAGCGGACCGTCGATCCGGTGGCGATGACCGTCGAGTTCGTCCTGCGGGGCGAGACGGCGGCGAAGCATGATTTCGCCCTTGGCCGGACCGGGACCGCGCCGGCAACTCCGCGCCTGACCAGTGGGCAAGCCTTGGACGAAGTGGCGGTGGACGTGCCGCTGCCATGGTCCGCCATCGTCGACAATGACGGGAAGAAGCCCGAGGACAACGCGACGGTCGGCGCGCCGGACTGGACGAAGGTCGGGGACCGGCCGGTGCCGAACGTCCTAGCGACGCTCGACGCGGTCGAGCCGATCGTCGAGAAATATCCGAAGCTTGAGAAGCAGGTTAGCGCCATTGAGGAAGCCCAGGTCGGGACCGATGCGGCGCTTTATGCCCTCGACCGGGCAACCGCCGATCAAGCTGCGGCCATTGCCCAGGCGGATCGTGACGCCGGCCGGATCGGGGACACGCTGCTGCGCCTGCTCGCCGAAAGCGAGCGGACCCGCGCCATTCTTCGTGATGCGGGCATCGTGGTCGATCCGTCGACCGGCATCGTCCGCATCTACGCCGTCGATCAGCTGGCCGAGCGCACCGCGCGTGCGGAGATCGTGCTAAACGCCGCGACCGCGTCGATCACGCAGAAGGCGTCGGTCGACTATGTGAACCAACAGATTGCGCTGGCGGTCCTCGATCCGGTGCAGGCGGCGCAGCTGGAGCCGATCATCGCCCGGCTGACCAGCGCGGAGCAGACGATCAGCGGCCTGACGGCATCGGTGTCGACGAAGGCCGAGGTACTCGAACTGACCCGGGTCAGCGGGCGCGTCACGGTCGTGCAGTCGGACCTCGACGCGCTGGCGGGCACGGTGTCGCAGAAGGCGTCGCGGACCGATGTCGACGCGCAGGGCGTGCGGATTGGCGTGGTCGAGGCGGCGCTGTCGTCGCTGCCCGATGTCAGCAGCTTCGGCATCACTGTGCGCCAGGCGCGCGCCGTGGCGGACGATGCGGCCGAGGCTGGCTTGCGCGCGCTGCTGGCCGGCGACGAAGCCAATCGTCGGCAGATCGTCCAGCAGGCGGAGGTGCGCAGCGAGCTGATCGCGAAGCTGGTCGACCAGTCGGGCGCGGAAGCGGCGGCGCGGCAGCTGCTGTCGGTGCAGATCGGCGCGGTCGACGCGCGCAGCGTGCAGGAAAGCATCGCCCGGATTGCCGGTGACAAGGCGCTGACCGTCCGCATCGACGCGCAGGCGTCGGTTAGCGATGAACTCGCCGCTGCAATCTCGACCCTGCGCGAAACGGCGATCGAGGCGCGCAAGGGCATTGCAGGCATCACGACGACGGTCCGCCAGCAGGCGGCCGACGATGACACGACTGCCGAGGCGCTGCTGCGCGCCCTGATCGCAGGCGATGTAACAGGCCGGGCGCGCGCGACGCAGCTGGCGCAGGTGCAGCAGGAGCTGACCACAACGCTGATCGCCAATGAGTCGTCGGCCGCCGTCGCTCGGCAGGCGCTGACGGTACGGATGGCTTCGACCGAGGCGGCGATCGTCGCCACCTCGCGCGCGCTGGCGGACCTGACGCAGTCGCTGGTCGACCGGATTGCGGCGGCTGAGGCGGTGGTGCGTGATCCGGTGACCGGGCTGGCCGCGACGCGCGCCCAGCTGTCCGAGGTCGACCGGCTTCGCTCGGAGGGTGATGCGGCGAACGCGCAGTCGACCGCGACGCTATCGGCGCAGGTAAATCACGCGACGACCGGCCTGCCGGCGACACGCGCCGAGCAGATCGTTGATCGAAAGGCACGCGCCGATGGCGATGCCGCCAACGCCGGCGCGATCGACGCTCTGTCCGCGCAGGTCAATGACCAGACGACCGGCTTGCCCGCTACCCGTGCCCAGATCGTCTCGGATCGCACCGCCAGTGCCGACCGCGACGAAGCGCTGGGCCGGCGCGTCGACACCGTGTCAGCCAGCATAGGCGATACGAACGCCGCCGTCGCTGTCCTGGGCGAGGCGATGGTCGACGGGGACGAAGCCAATGCCCGGTTGATCGAGCAAGTCAGCCTGAAGCTCGGTACGGACGTGGCAACCGTTCAAGACCTCATCGAAATCGTCAAAACCGCGACGGACGAAATCCGCGCGACGAAAACGATCGCGATCGACATCAACGGCAATGTCGTCGGCCAGCAGCTTATCGGCTCGCCAGACGGGCCGGGCGCGCTGGCGCTAATCAATGCTGATCTGCGCATGGGCACCGGTCGCGTCGTCTTTGACAATGGCAGCGTGATGCGGGTGCAGGGCACTGGCTTCGGCAAAAATGGCGACCTGGTCACGTGGTTCGGGCCATCCATGTCGATCGCGGCCTGCACGCGCGCGAACGCCATTTCGTATGAGGCGACCAACGGCGACGCCTATTTCGGTGGCACCTTGTCCGCCGGCACGATCAAGAATGCGGTGCGGACCACCTCGCCGTACACCGACACCCTGTCGACGGGCGACATTGGCAGCAACGGTGACAAGCGCACGATTGTCCTGTCGTTCGCCTATTCGCGTCGGTCGGCTTCGGGGTCCAATCAGGCCGGTAGCGGAGCGTCGTCGGCGGTCGTCGCGCTGTATCGTCGCGGCGTGGAGATCGGCCGCTTGGAGGCGACTGGCGGTTACCTGACCAGTCTGAACGACGGCGTCGGGCCGACCGAGCGGTATCTGTATTCCGAGGAGGTCGGCGGGTCGATCACGGTCACCGACCAGACGGGCGGCAGCAGCGTCGAATACAACGCGCGCGTCCTGTCACGAAGCTTCGGCCCGGGTCCGCACGCCACCGGCGGCATCTCATTCGACATTATCGCCGGAAGCATGGCGATCATTGAAACGGAGGAATAGCATGGCATGGTATCGCGCGGGGACGGTCACCGTCGCCAATGGGTCGTCCACCGTCACCGGGGCCGGGACCGACTTCGTCGCCAATGCCCAGATCGGACACGCCTTTCTTGGGCCGGACGGCAAGGTGTACGAGATCGCGCAGGTCGAAGCGGCGGGACAGATTGTGCTGTCCGCCCCGTATCTGGGCGGGTCGGGTGGCGGGCAAGGCTATGCGATCATGCCGACCAGCAGCTTCGCACGCGATCTGGCGCTCGGCGCGGCGCAGCTGCTGAACACCTTCGCGAATGTCCGCGACACGGTGGGGCAAGGGCTTTTCCCGGACGGCACGCAGGCCGCCCCCGGCATCCGCTTCGGCGGCGATCAGGACACTGGCATGCGGCGGACCGGGTCAAACGCCGCTGCGCTTGTCGCTGGCGGCGTCGATCGTATCGTCTTTGGCGGCGGTCCCACCTTGGCTATGGGCGGGCTTTGCATCGGGTCAGGCGTGGCGGGCGGCAGCGTGCCGCCGGGCACTTTCTCCTATGAGCACCCGTATACGCGCCACTACATCGGCGACGGCACCGGATATGCCTTCGTCTTCTCCAAGCGCGCAGGTGGCGAAACGCGCGACCTCATGTCCATCACCGATACCGGCAGCATCACGTGTCGCGCCAATACCCGCCACATTTTCGGCACGGATGTCCCGCAGGGGCAGGGCTTGCTGAATGTGGAGGCGGGGACTGGCATGATCTGCGCTGTCTTTGCGGCAGTGTCGGCCTATGCGCCGAATGGTGCCAATGCCGCGCTATACCTCGGGCGCGACAGCGCCACCGGGCGGTCGCTTAATGCTACCGGCACCGTCAACGCGAGCGGTGCCGACTATGCCGAGTACATGGTCAAGGCCGCCGGGTGCGGGACGATCGCCAAGGGCGATGTCTGCGGCGTCGATCGTGACGGTCACCTGACCAAGACGTGGGCGGACGCTATCAGCTTCGTCATCAAGTCGACGGACCCCGGATTGGTACTGGGCGATACCTGGGGGCAGTCGGTCGGCCCGCGTCCGGAAGGTGCGGGCGATGAGCCGACCGCGCCGATCGCGCCGCCGGCCGAGCCTGCCAGCGACGATGAAGCCGCCGTGGAAGCATGGCGCGCGATCGTCGTCGCCTATCCTGTCCAGCTTGCCGCCTATCAGTCGGCGCACGCCGCATGGACGGACGCAAAGGCTGCATATGATGTGGCGCTGCCGGAATGGGAGGCGGGGCTGGAGGCCGAGCGGCAGAAGGTCGACCGCATCGCTTTTAGCGGGCAGGTGCCGGTGAATGTGACCGGCGATTTCGCCGTCGGCGATTACCTGATCGCCGCTGCCAATGGCGCGGGGATAAAGGCGGTCGCGGTGCCGGCCGACACGATCACCTTCGACCAGTACCGCCGCCGCCTGGGCAAGGTCTGGGCCGTGCGCGACGATCGCGCATGGGTCGACGTGCAGCACGGCTGACCTCTCCTAGAAAGGGCTGACAGATGACAACGTCCGATCGGGCGCGCTGGGGCGCGTCCGTATGACGCCGCTTGGGCACGTGGCCAGCGTCGTCGCCATTTGGTCGATGATGCTGTTCGGGCTAAGGTTCGCGGTCAGCGCGGTCCATTGGCTTCTGCCGCTGATCCGGGCAACCTATCGCCTGATCCGCTGTACCGAGGCGGTCAAGCGGTTCTGCCGCAAGCAGTTCGTTCATGCGATCGACCAGCTGCACCTTGACCTCAACCGGGCGATCACGACGCCATGGTCGGGCACGCTGCTGTTCTCTGGCTCTATCCTGATTGGCTTCGGCTATGCCGCCGGGTGTGCCGGCGACGTGATGAAGCTGCTGACCAAAATGCCCGACGCATGGGACGCGTTCGACGTGGTCAGCGACTGCATCGCGGCGGTCATGTCGATCACCGGCATGGCGTTCATTCACGCGGCGACCTCCCAACGCCGCACCGCAAGTTTCTTCGTATCGGGCGCGCTGATCGTCAGCGGGCTTGGGATTGGGCTGGTGACGCTGTGAACGAGTGGAAAGCGTATCTGCTGGCCGCGTTCGCGGTGTTCGCAGGGCAGGTGTTGCGCGTCGGTCAGAAGATCGAGGCGGGCAAGCCGGTGACGTGGCGCGATGCCTTCGTGATGTGCAGCCTGCTGCCGGCGTTCGGGTCGATCGCGGGCGCAGCGGCCGTTCATTACCACTGGCCGGTCTGGTCCGTGCTGGTCGCCGGTATCAGCGCGGGCTGGATGGGCTTTGCGACGATGCGGTTCGTGCTGGTGCTGGCCCGGCAGGTCGCCGCTCAGCTGATGGGCACGAAGGTCGAATAACCCCGGCCGCCGGGCAGGCGGTAATCAAGAATGTGAGGTTTTATGACGACGGCAACCCCGGCGTGGCGTGCAGCCGCGTCCGCGCCGATCGCGCGCGCGATCACGTCCATTGCAGTGCATTGCACGGCGACGCGGGAGGGGCAGCCCTTCCACGTCGCGGACGTGCGGGCATGGCACAAGGCGCAGAACTGGAGCGACATCGGCTATCACTTCCTTGTCGCGCTCGACGGCACGATCGAAATCGGCCGGCCGAAGGCGCAGGTTGGGGCGCACGTCGCAGGGCACAACGCGAAGTCGATCGGCATCGTGTACGTCGGCGGCGTCGCGAAGGACGGCAAGACACCGAAGGACACCCGGACGCCTGAACAGAAGGCGGCGATGGTCGACCTGCTGCGCGTCCTGAAGGCCGCGCATCCGGGCGCGGTGGTTCAAGGTCACCGCGACTATCCGAAGGTCGCCAAGGCGTGCCCCAGCTTCGATGCGAAGCGGGAGTACGCAACGCTATGATCCACACCGGCTTGGCGCTGCTGGGCCGCGTCTGGTGGCTGGTCCCGATTGCGGCGCTGGCGGCCGGGTGGTGGTGGACCGATCGTGAACTAGCCGATGTGCGGCTGACCCTCGCGAACGAACGCACGGTGCGGGTGCAGGACTTGGCGGACGCCGAAAGGGCGAAGCTGAAGACCGAGCGCGACGCCGCCGAACGGATCGCCAGCGCCACCGGAACCTATGCCGATCGGCTCGCCAACCGGCAGCCGCTCATCCTCGAAAGCACGAACACCGTGAGGGAATATGCCCAGACTGATGCTGGCCGCGTGCGCTGCCGTGATGCTGACCGCGTGCGGTCGATCGACCTGCTCGACGCCCGCTTTGCCGCGCCTGCCGCCGCCGCCGACAGCGGCGACCGCGCCATGCCTGCCGACGCCGCAGCACCGGCAGGCGGACGGTAGCGCCACGGCGGCCGACGACGACGCCACCATCCGAGACGGCCGGTTCGATCTGGCCGCCTGCGACGACAAGCGCCGCCTCGCGATCGAGGCGTGGCCGCGCTGAAATGAAAGGGTTCTCATGATCAATCTTCCGTTGCAGCCAGCGCTACCCGTTGGCGTCGGACTTGTGACCCCTGCGGCGTCCGCTCGCGGCGTCGTCGGTTCGCAGGACAGTGCGTTGCCAGATGATCCCATCGCCGCAATCGGCGGACATCATTTGCTCGGTGTGCGGAGTCGGACCGTAGCAGACCATGTCCAGTTTGAGACATGGCTTGGCGCGAAGGCTGACCTCGTTATCCAGTTCTGCGAGGCGGACAACGGGGCCAGCACCTGGGCGCAAAATGAGGTCATCCTCGACCAGATCATCGTGGAGTGGGCCGGCGTTGACGTCCGCCATGAGTGGAAATTCCCTCTCTGCTCCCGCTCGGAAAGCTTGGCGGACGCGGCGGCCGGCAAATTCGATGCTGTCTGGGAACGCATGCTGCGCAAGATTGCGCGCTTCGACCGGCACAAGGTCGTCATCGTAACCCCAGGCTGGGAAGCCAGTATCGTCGGCGCGTATCCGTGGGGGGTATTCGAGCCGGGGAACAGCAGTGCGCAGTACATCGCCGCTTTCGAGCGCTTCGCGGCGATCGCGCGTCGAGTGTCGTCGCGCTTCATCATATCGTGGTGCCAGACGCCGACGATCGGCCCGGACGGGCAGGAAGTGAATCTCGAAGCACTGCTGCCCAACACCGCAGCTTTCGACGATATGGCGCTCGATCGCTACTACAATGAAGCGACCGAATTGGGGACCGGCACCAATATCCAGCGCTGGGTCGGCATTTTCCTCAACCTGAATTACAGCCTCAAGTGGCTCGCCGAAAAGTCGCTGTTCTACGGCAAAACGGCTTCGATGTCTGAATGGGGGCAGGCGTCGGACTCTGCTGATTTCATGAACGCGATGGCGCGCTGGGCGCAGGATGTGCCGAACCTCCTCCGCATCAACTATTTCAACGTCAACAATGGCGGTCCCAACGGTCAGTTCGATGACCTCCTGTACCCGCGTCCGAACGCCGGCCCAGCGTTCATCAATCAGTGGGGTCCGCTCAGCATCCTCACGCCGGCCACCTTCAATGCCCCGGCCGGCGGGCCGTTCTCCGCGAAGCTGGAGGGGAACAAGCGGCTGAAATGGTCCATCGCCAGCAACGACCCGACGTTCTCGATCGTCGTCGATGGTCGGACCCCGCGGTTGGTCGCGGCGGCGCAAGCGCCCGGGACGCGCAGTGTTACCGTCCGGGCGACGGACGAGCGCGGACAGACGGTCACGAAGTTCCTGACGATCACCTTCGCCGTTGGTGCGCTGGAACCGGAGGCGCAGTTCTACCTCAACCGCTTCCCAGCGCCGCCGTCCGCTGCCTATCAGCAGGCGGTCAGCACGCTGGTCGCAGCGCTCAAGAACGGCGGTGTCTGGGATAAGCTCGACGGGCTGATGTTGCTACAGGTGCCGGTCCAAGCCGCCGTGCCGCTCGATCTGATCCATATTGGTCGGTCCGGCACACTCAAGGGGGCGGTGCTATTCACGCCGAACGGCGGCACGGCATCAGACCAGTCCACCGGCTATCTGGACACCAATTTTCAGCCGCAGATGCCGGGCGTCCGTTTCCAGCAAGACAACATGCACTTTGGCGTCTGGGCGCTGACGAGTACGGCGCGGACCGATGGGGTCGATGCCAGCGAGTTCGGGGCTGGCGGTGTCGTCAGCCTGCTGCGATTGAATGCCAATGGGAACGTCAATGGTCGCCCGCTGGCAACGAGCGCAAAAGCTTTCGCCGGCGCGCCTTTCCCCGGTCACGTCGTCGTCACTCGCGACACGCCCGGCGCATGGCGATCCTATCGGCAAGGCGCTGTCACTGCGAATGGCGATGCCACAGCCTCGACGGCTCGACCCTTTGAAACGCTAAAGGCGCTGGCGGCGCAACCGGCGAGTGGGACGTTCGGCGCGAGCCGGCTTGCTGCCGTGCATTGGGGTAGCGGCCTGACTGATGCGAACGTGGCAGTCATGTACAATGCTTTGAATGCCTACAGGAACACGGTCGGCGGCCTCGCCGCCTGATCAAGGCTTGAGCGCGGCGGTGTGCCCCGCCGCGCTCAAGTCTTGCAAATCTGTTCTCTATCCGTTTCATGCGAGCCATGCGGCGGCATGAACGGATCATCATCGGCTTAGCGGTCGACATCCTGCGGGCTGGGATGACGGACTGCGGAAAGGGGCGGGTGGATACGCCTAGCGTGCGCTTGGCGCTTCGGTGCCTAATGCCCTACTGCCGCGAGCGCTGGCCGCTAATATCGTACTGGGACGGCGCTAAGGGCGACAATGAGATTGGCCGGGCACAGACGGTGACGGCGTCGTTCAATGGCATCATCCGTCAGCTACGAGCGTCGGGGGCTTGGACCGATGGGTCAGGGCCAGGCTGTTAGCAAGGCAAGCGACAGAATTAGCAGGCAGAGGATCAGCCCTGATACCCTGCGGATTGCGCGTGAAGCGTCTAGCGCACGTTGCTTCGGGTGTGGGGTATCTCGTGGCCGAGATTCACGGCCTTTGTAGCCATGAGTAGGATTCGCAGGTCGCCGAACGTGAACGGCGCTCGTTCGTCCAAGCGGGTAGCGTCGTCGGTTGCCAGATCGAGAAAGGCGTGCGCGCGTGCCACGGCGGCCTCCAGCAGCTTTTGCGGGCTTTCCGTCACGGCGGTCTCCTGATCCCATACCGGCCAGCGATACGCGAAAAGCCAGTTCGGGAATAGTTCGGGACTCTGGTGTCACCGCGTTTCCGCTGCGTTCCCCGGACTTCCGCAAATATCCCTGTTGCATGTCTCGAAAAGCACGGGATTCCGCCGGTCTCCCCACCGGGGGCGCTTAGCTCAGTTGGTAGAGCATCTCGTTTACACAGAGATGCTCTATATGATCCGATACAAATCGGACTAGCCTTCATTCCTTAGCTAAAAGGAATGCCAACGCTGCATCAATAGTTTCATCGGCACCGGTCGCTTGTCGCGCTGCCATTTGAAATAACGCTTCGCACAAACGGAAGTAGTTTGGCATGTCGACTACACCCGTTGGCACGTTAGAAGCGCCCAAGTCTTCATCAGTAAATTCGTCTTTGACATGGCCGTCTACTACCAGATATATCTTATAGACTTCCTCAAAATTAATATTTGTAGCCTTCGTAATGTAAATTACTATGTGACCCAAGGTTGCGCTGATTTCATCAGCACCATCATGGCCCCATGTGAGTTTCTTATCTACTGTTCTTTCATACAGCAGTTCCACCAGATTGCGGCTTTTTTGCATGGAAATGCTCACGCAACGGTTCCTTTTTGAAGAATAATATTGATTCGACCCGCTAGTTCATCGTGCTGGCGTATCATTGTTATGGTTTTTGCAGGATCTACATCTAGACTTTTGTTTTGAACGCCATCTTCAATTCGTTCGCAAAGCCTAGAGATGTATTTGTTTGCAAGCTCCACGTTTTCGAGTGTCTCTTGGTCGAAAGTGAAGAGGCTTGCAGTCGTTAAAATCGATCGGCGGAAAACCTCGTAGCCATCGGCGACATCACGCCAAGCCCGGTTTCGAAGGTGCCGCCGTGTCGCATCGAGCGCCGCGATCGCTTTGGCTATCTCGTGGGCGGCATCGTAAGTCGCGATGGCAAGCTGAACACGACGAAGTTCATCCTCAACGGCGGCGGTGGCAGTTTGCGTCTTTATCAATTGCCTCCAGGTAAGACCCAAGCCGAAGATTGTTAGCGCAAACCCTACTATGGTCAGCCAATAGCTGACGCCGGCGACCGCAGCGTCGTTCGTCGGGTCGAAGGGCCACGTAAAAAAGGTCAATGATTCCTCCCCAGGCCCATCCGCTGGGTAGGATTGCAAAAGTCGTGAACTTTGCAAGCGTTACGGACGCACGTGGCGAAAAAGTGGTTCGGACCACTATGGTTATAAGGGGAGCGGGTGAAGGGAATCGAACCCTCGTCGTAAGCTTGGGAAGCTTCTGCTCTACCATTGAGCTACACCCGCTCGGGCAGCGCTGCCCTTAGCCAATGGATCGCACGGGCGCAAGCGTTCCCATGGGCGTCGGCTGTGGTATCGGAAGCGCATGACGACCGCGCGAACCACCCAGGACGCCGTGCCCGGCACGATCCGCCATGTCGCGATCATCGGCGCCGGATTTTCCGGCACGCTGCTGGCGATCAACCTGCTGCGGCACGACGGGCCGGCGGCGACGCTGATCGAGCGCGGCGATGCGGCGGGGCTCGGGGTCGCCTATGGCACAAGGCAGAGCGACCATCTGCTGAACGTGCGCGCCGCGAACATGAGCGCCTTTCCCGACCGGCCGGACCACTTCGTCCGCTGGCTCGCCGAGCGCGATACGGGGGCCAGCGGCGCGGATTTCGTGCCGCGCGCCCTGTACGGCAGCTATCTGCGCGAGACGCTGGCGGCGGCGCAGGCAGCCGCGCCGGGCCGGCTGACCGTGGTGGATGGCGAGGCGGTCGGCATCGACGGCGCGACGGTGGTGCTCGGGGACGGTCGCGTCGTCACCCCGGACGCGGCGGTGCTGGCGGTCGGCAATCTCGCGCCGCAGGTGCCGCCGGGGCTGCGCGGCATCGCCCATCTGCCGGCCTATGTGGGCAATCCCTGGGCAGCGGGGGCGACCGCCGGCCTCACCGACGACGACACGGTCCTGCTGATCGGTACGGGGCTGACCATGGTGGATGTCGCGCTGTCGCTGGAGGCGCAGGGCTTTGGCGGACGGATCGTCGCGCTGTCGCGGCGCGGACTGCTGCCGCATCGCCATGCGCCGGCGGCCCTGCCTGAGCAGCCGTTGACCGAGCGCCCCCGCCCGCCGCTATCGGCGCTGGTCCGGTCG
>OFDN01001195.1_pt1 | contig 17953 bp, 13 predicted proteins | sample 1520971 | NCBI WGS metagenome assembly OFDN01 (sample SAMEA94257418, study PRJEB24077) | hot springs metagenome | biome: Aquatic biome; feature: Geographical feature; material: Water | place: India | collected 2012-06-12 | depth 5 m
CGGCGCGCGCCAGCGGTCGCGGGCGATACCGGGGTTCGGAACATCGGAACGTTCCGAACCCCGGCATCACAACAGGCCCCGGAAGATCAGGGAAATGCCGGGGACGTAGGTGATGATCATCAGGCAGGCGACCACCACGAGGACGAAGGGCACCAGCCGCGGGATCATCCGCTCCAGGCTGATGCCGGCCACCTGGCAGGCGGCGAAGAGGTTGACCCCGAAGGGCGGCGTGATCATGCCGAGCGCCAGGTTGACCACCATGACCAGCCCGAAATGGATCGGGTCGATGCCGAAATGGATGGCCACCGGCGCCAGGATCGGCGCCAGCACGATGATCGAGGCCGAGGTCTCGATGAACATGCCGACGATGAACAGGAAGATGTTGACCGCCAGCAGGAAGCTCCAGCCGGCGTCGAAGGTCCCGGCGATCCAGCCGCCGATGGCGGCCGGGATGCCGGCGCGGGTGATCAGGAAGCTGAACAGACCGGCGGCCGCGATGATGAACATGATCATCGCTGAGGAGATCACCGACTTGCGCAGGATGGGCACGAGGTCGCGCGGGGTGATGGCGCGGTAGACGCCCATGCCGACGAACAGCCCGTAGAACACCGCCACCACCGACGCCTCGGTCGGGGTGAAGACCCCACGGTAGATGCCGCCGATGATGATGACCGGCATGAGCAGCGCCAGCGCCGCGCGCTCGGTCGCCTTGACGAAGCCGATGCGCCCCTCGCGGTCGGACTTGCCCCAGCCGTTGAGCTTGCACAGCGCGTAGGTGAACAGCGTCAGCGCCCCGCCGATGAGCAGGCCGGGGCCGATGCCGGCCACGAACAGTTCGCCGATCGACACCTCGGCGCTGACGCCGTAGAGGATCATCGGGATCGAGGGCGGGATGATGACGCCGAGCTCCGCCGAGGTGGCCTGGAGCGCCGCCGCGAACTCCTTCGGATAGGCGTGCTTGATCATTGCCGGGATGATCACCGCGCCGATGGCGAAGGTGGTCGCCACGCTCGACCCCGACACCGACGCGAAGATCATGCAGGTCAGCACGCAGGAGCAGGCGAGCCCGCCCTGCACCCCGCCGACGATGGATTTGGCGAAATCCACCAGCCGGTTGGAGATGCCGCCCGCCTCCATCAGGTTGCCGGCCAGGATGAAGAAGGGGATCGCCATCAGCGGGAAGCTGTCGATGGTCGTCATCAGCTTCTGCGCCACGACGATCAGCGGCATTTCCGTGAACAGCGCGATGCCGCCGATGGCCGCACCGGCGATGGCGATCGCGATCGGCACCGACAGCGCGAACAGCGCCACCATGGCGATGAGGACGAAGCTGGTCATGGGGCGGGCAATCCGAGGGACCCTCTCCCCGGCGGGGAGAGGGCGCAGGTGGTGGGGGATGCCTGTCGAGGCATGTTACAGCTCGAAGATCTCGCGCCCGACGGTCGGGGCCGCACGGGTGCCGAGGACCTCGCGGACCTGCTCCACGGCGCGGGCGAGCAGGCCGACGATGGCCAGCGCCGCACCCACCGGGATCGCCATGTAGACGGCGGCGATGGAGATGCCCTCACCGGTCAACGGATTCTCCACGCCGGCCAGCATCTGGAACTGCACGCGCCCGGCCATCTGCCAGCCGAACCACGCGATGACCAGCAGCACCCCCAGGCACAGGCCGGTGATGACAGCGATCAGCACCAGCTTGGCGGTGCCGCGCAGCCGTTCGTAGAGGAACTCCACCGACATCAGCGCGCCGGTGCGGAAGGCCACGGCGACGCCCAGATAGACCATCCAGATGTTCAGCGAGCGGGCGGCGACCTCCGACCAGGTGGAGGGCTGCTCGAAGATGAAGCGGGTGACCACCTGCCACAGCGACACACAGGCGGTGACCACCAGCAGGGCCATGGCCACGCGCAGCGTCCAGCGCATCAGGAAACGTTCGGCGGCGGAAAGGACGGACAGCATCGGGGGCTCCGGTGCGCGGTGGCGCCGGGGGCAGGGGCCCGGCGCCATATCGCGGTCAGTACTTGTAGTTCCGGATCTCGTCGATCTTCTCCTGGCCGAACTTCTTGGCGTACTGCTCGTAAGCCGGCTTCAGCGCCTCCTGGAAGGCGGCGCGGTCGATGTCGGTGACCACGGTCATGCCGCGCTTGCGCAGCTCCTCCACGCCGTTGGCGGCGTCCGACCGGGCCTTCTCGCGCATCGCCTTGGCGCCGGCCAGACCGGCGGTCTTGAACCAGCCCTTCTCCTCCGCCGACAGCTTGTTCCACACCGACGGCGACAGGATGATGAGGGCCGGCGAGTAGACGTGCTGGGTCAGCGACAGGTACTTCTGCACCTGGTCGAACTTGGCCGACATGATCACGCCGATCGGGTTCTCCTGACCGTCCACGGTGCCCTGCTGCAAGGCGGTGAACAGCTCGGGGAAGGCCATCGGGGTGGGCAGCACGCCGATGGTCTGGAAGGCGGTCATGTGCACCTGGTTCTCCATGGTGCGGATCTTCAGGCCCTTGGCGTCCGCCGGGGTCTTCACCGCGACCTTGGAGTTGGTCAGGTTGCGGAAGCCGTTCTCACCCCAGGCCAGCGCGATCAGCCCGTGCTTGGGGAACTGGTCGAGGATGCGCTGGCCGATGGGGCCGTCCAGCACCGCGTCGACATGCTTGAAGTCCTTGAACAGGAAGGGAATGTCGGTCAGCAGCGTGTCCGGAACGAAGTTGCCGACCGGTCCGGAGGAGGTGACGACCACATCGACCGTGCCGATCTGCGCCCCCTCCACCATCTCGCGCTCGCCGCCCAGCGCGTTGGCCGGGAACTGCTTGATGGTCCACTTGCCGCCCGAGAGGCGGGCCAGCTCGTCCGCCATGGCGGTGGCGCCGACGCCGTAGTGAGAGGTCGGGGCCAGCGAATAGCCGAGCTTCAGCTCCGTGGCCGCCGCCACGCCGGCGACCGACACGAGGGCGGCGCCCAGCGCGGAGGCGGCAAGAATCTTCTTCAGGAACATGGGGGTCCTCCCTAGACCGTCCGTTGAGACCGTTCGTTGGCTCAGCACTCTAATGCACACGCGTTTGCGGTGCATTCATTCTTCGATCGGCCCGGCCCGGGTTTCGCCGGTTTTCGCAGCGCACCCCAACCCGCCGGCCAAGACGGGGTTTGGCTCAACCACCGGCGCGGGTCAAGGGGTTGAACCAAGCAACCGCAGCGCCGCCAGCGCCATCACCTCGGTCGCGTGCATCAGGTCGTCGATGCCGACATACTCGTCGGGCTGGTGGGCGAGGTCGAGGATGCCCGGCCCGTAGGCGATGCAATCCTTGAGATGGCCGACGCGCACGATGTGCTTCTGGTCGTAGGTGCCGGGGGAGACGACCTGCTGCGCCGGGCGGCCGAGCACCGTGAGGATGGCGTCCTCCACCGCGCGCACCACGGGGGCGTCGGCGTCGGTCATGGTGGGCAGGAAGGCCAGCACCTCGCGCAGCTCATAGTCGAAGCCGGGTCGTTCGGCCTTCAGCGACTCCAGAATGCCGACAATCTCGGCCCTCACCTCGTCGGGATCCTCTTCGATCAGGTAGCGGCGGTCGAGCACCAGCCGGCACGAATCGGGCACCATGGGGGAGGGGTAGCCGCCGTGCTTCTCGATCTGGCCGCCGTGGATGGAGTTCAGGTTGATGGTGGACTGGCGCGCCCCCTCCGGCACCACCGGCATGCCGGTGCGCTTGGCGGCCAGCCGGGGGATCAGCTCGGTCTCGATCCGGTGCAGCACGGCGCCCATGTGGCGCACCGCGCAGTTGCCGAGGAAGGGCATGGACCCGTGGGCGACGCGGCCCTTGGTCTCCACCTCCGCCCACCAGACGCCGCGGTGGCCGATGCAGACGCGGTCGACGTTCAGCGGCTCCGGAATGATGACGTGATCGACCCGCGGGCGGGAGAAGTAGCCGAGCTTCGCCAGATGGCCGACGCCGCCGTAGCCGCCCGACTCCTCGTCCACCGTGCCGGAGATCTCCAGGGCGCCGTGGAAGGGGATGCCGCTGTCGAGGATGGCCTCCACCGCGACGATGGAGGCGGCGATGCCGCCCTTCATGTCGCAGGCGCCGCGGCCGAAGACCTTGCCGTCCCGCACCACCCCCTCGAAGGGATCGACGGTCCAGCCGCGCCCGGCCGGCACCACGTCGGTGTGGCCGTTGAAGTGGACGCAAGGGCCGGTGCCGCGCCCCTCGATGCGGGCGATGACGTTGGTGCGCGGGAAGCGGTCGCTGTCGCCCGGCACCCCCTCCGCCCGCACATACTCCACCTGGAAGCCGCGCGCGGCGAGACGGCGGCCGATGAACTCGGCGCAGTCGGTGTAGGCGTCGCCCGGCGGGTTGACGGTGGGGATGCGGATCAGGTCGCGGGTGAGGGCGACCGCCTCGTCCCTGCGGTCGGTGATCAGGCGGCGCAGCGTGTCGAGCTCGGCCAAGGGAGGACGGTCCCCGCGAAACGGCCCGCCACCGCGGCGGGCCCGGTCACGCCAGTGTCGCGCAAGCGGCGGGCGGCGGGCAAGGCGCCCTTACGACACCGCCGTTTCCACAGCGCGGGCGACGGCCAGCAGGCGGCGGTCCTGGCCGCGGGTGCCGACCACCATCAGGCCGGCCGGGCAGGCGCTGCCGCAGCAGGGGACCGACGCCGCCGGCCGCTCCAGGAAATTGAAGGCCGAGGTGTTGCGCAGGACCAGCATGTTGATGCGGTTGTAGGCCTCGTCGTCCAGCAACGCGTCGAATCGCGGCGGCACGATGGCGACGGTCGGCAGGACCAGCGCGTCGGCGTCGGCGGTCAGCGCGTCGGTCTCCGCCATCAGGGCGGCGCGGGCGCGGGTCAGCTCGATGTATTCGGCGGCGGTCTGCTGGGCGCCGCGCTGGATGCGGCTGCGCACCCGCGGGTCGTAGCGGTCGCCGGCCTGCTCCAGCAGCTCGCGGTGGCGGGCGTAGGCCTCCGCGGTGACGAGGCCGCCGCGGGCGTTGAGCGCCGGGATGCGGTCGAGGATCGGCATGGCCCGGTCCTCGATCTTGGCACCGGCCTGGGCAAGGCGGTCGAGCGCATCGTCGAACGCCTCCGACACGCAGGCGTCGAGCCCGTCGAGCAGGTAGCTGCGCGGCACCACCAGACGCAGGCCTTCCAGCGACGGGGCGCAGGGGGCGATGGGCTCCTCCCCGGCCAGCACCGCGTCGATGATGGCGCAGCAGGCGATGGAGCGGGCGATCGGGCCGACGCTGTCCAGCGACCAGGAGAGCGGGAAGGCGCCGTCGCGCGGCACCCGCGTTTGCGTCGGCTTGAAACCGGCCAGCCGGCAGAAGGCGGCGGGGATGCGGATCGAGCCGCCGGTGTCGCTGCCGATCGCCGCCACCGCCATGCCGTCCGCCACCGACACCGCGGCACCGGACGACGAGCCGCCGGGGATGCGCGCGCGGTCGCATGGGTTGGCCGGGGTGCCGTAATGCGGGTTGAGGCCGAGGCCTGAGAAGGCGAACTCGGTCATGTTGGTGCGGCCGATGATGACCGCACCGGCGGCGCGCAGCCGGGCGATGGCGGCGGCGTCGTGCTCGGCCGGGCTCGTGTCCGCCAGAACGGTGGAGCCGGCGGTGGTCACCTGCCCGCGCACGTCGAACAGGTCCTTCACCGAGATCGGGATGCCGGCGAGCGGCGAGGGGACGATGCCGTGGGTGCGCTGGAGGTCGCTGGCGCGCGCCTGGGCCAGCGCCGCCTCCCGGTCGAAGCGCAGGAACGCGCGGGCGCCCTCGCCCTCGGGGTCCTCGATGCGGGCGATGGCGGCTTCGGTCAGAGCGAGGCTGGTGGTGCGGCCGTCGGCGAGGGCCGCGGCAAGCGACAGGATGGTGTCGGTCATGGCGATGGCCCGGTGATCGTGCGATGCCGGAGCCTGCCCCAGCGCCGACGACTCGTCCACATCGCAAATCTCATGGCGGCCCGGCGTCTGTACCAAGCCGTACTTGCGCAAAATCTAGGCGAAACGGCTGAAAAATGCTCTTCTGGACGGCGCTCGTGACCGGCTTGCCGCGAGGTGCGGCGCGGTACCGCATTGGTACGGCGCTTGCTCGGAACCGCGGCCCTCGCAACCCTCCAGCTTGGACGTGACCGACGCCATGACCCGCCGCCCCCGCCTTGCCGCCCTTCTGACCGGCGCCGCACTGTCGTTCACCGCGCTGGCGCTCGCCGCGCTGCCGGCCGCCGCCCAGACCTCCGTCAAGGTGACGCTGGACTGGGCCTTCCAGGGGCCGCAGGCTCCCTTCCTGCTGGCCGCCGAGCGCGGCTATTACAAGGCCGAGGGGCTGGACGTCACCATCGACCGGGGGGAGGGGTCGGGCGCCGTGCCGGGCCGCATCGCCGCCGGCACCTACGACGTCGGCTTCGGCGACATCAACCCGATGATCCGCTTCAAGGCCGAGCGTGACAGCGACCTGATCGCCGTTGCCGTGCTTTACGACGCCTCGCCACTCGCCGTGATCACCACGAAGAAGAGCGGCATCTCCACGCCGAAGCAGCTCGCCGGCACCACGCTGGCCGCACCGGAGACGGACTCCGGCCGCCAGCTCTTCCCCGCCTTCGCGCGGGCGGTGGGCATCGACGCCGGCTCCGTCACCTGGCAGACGGTGACGCCGCAGCTTCGCGAGACGCTGCTGGCGCAGGGCCGCGTGCCGGCCATCACCGGCTTCCTGACCACCGGCATCTTCTCGCTGCGCGCCGCCGGCGTGCCGGATGGCGACATCGTCGTCATGCGCTACCGCGACCATGGGGTGGCGCTCTACTCCAACGCCATCATGACGTCGAAGAAGTTCGCCGAGGCCAACCCCAAGGCCATGGCCGGCTTCGTCAAGGCGACGCTGAAGGCGCATGTCGATGCGGTGAAGGAGCCCGAGGCGGCCATCGCCGCGCTGCGCAAGCGCGACAGCCTGATCGACCCGAAGATCGAGCTGGACCGCATGAAGCTCGCCTTCGACGAGCTGATGCTGAGCGACAACGCCAAGGCCAACGGGCTGAGCCACGTCGACCCGGCGCGCATGCAGGCCGCCATCGACATCCTGAAGGCCACCTACGGCTTCCCCAAGGACCTGACCGCGGCCGACGTCTACACCGACGCCTATTTGCCGCCCAAGGCCGATCGGTCGCTGCCCTGACACGCAAGGAACCCACGCACGTGCATCCCTTCGTGGAGCTGGACCGGGTGCGGCTTGCCTATGGCGGCGGCACGCTGGCGGTGGACGGGTTGTCGCTCAGCGTCGCGGCGGGGGAGTTCGCGGCGGTGGTGGGCCCTTCCGGCTGCGGCAAGTCGACCCTGATGAAGCTGGTGACCGGGCTGATGCCGCCGACGTCGGGCGGTGTCATCGTCGATGGGCACGAGGTGGCGGGGCCGCTGAAGATCGCCGGCATGGCGTTCCAGAACCCGACCCTGCTGCCCTGGCGCACCACGCTCGGCAACCTGATGCTGCCGCTGGAGATCGTGCAGCCCCACCGCGGCCGGCTGCGGCGGGAGCGCGCCGCCTACGAGGCGCAGGCCCGCGCCCTGCTGGCCTCGGTCGGGCTGGCGGGGTTCGAGGGGCGCTTTCCCTGGCAGTTGTCGGGCGGCATGCAGCAGCGGGCGTCCTTGTGCCGGGCGCTGATCCACGGGCCGAAGCTGCTGATGCTGGACGAGCCCTTCGGCGCGCTCGACGCCTTCACGCGGGAGGAGCTGTGGGCGGTGCTGCAGACGGTGTGGATGGAGCGGCGCTTCACCACCATCCTGGTCACCCACGACCTGCGCGAGGCGGTCTATCTGGCCGACACCGTCTTCGTGATGTCGAGCCGGCCGGGGCGGGTGGTGTCGCGCTACGAGATCGGCCTGCCGCGCCCGCGGACGCTGGAGACGACCTTCACGCCGGAGTTCGGGCGGCTGGTCCACGCGCTGCGTGACGAGATCAGCCGGGTGCGCCAGACCGCGGCGGAGGAAACGGCATGATGACGCGCAGGCGGCTTGAAGCGGTGATGCCCTGGGCCGTGGTGGTCGGGCTGTTCGTCCTGTGGGAGCTGGTCTGCGTGGCGCTGGCGGTGCCGGATTTCGTGCTGCCCCGTCCATCCGTGGTGTTCGTGGCGGTGGTCGATTACGCCGGGCCGCTGTGGCAGCACGCCAGCCACACCCTGTTCACCACGCTGGTCGGCTTCGCGCTGGCGGTGGCGGCGGGCGTGCTGCTGGGGCTGGCGGTGGGGTCGTCCACGTTGGTCTATCACGGGCTCTACCCGGTGCTGATCGGCTTCAACGCCATCCCGAAGGTGGCGATCGTGCCGGTGCTGGTGGTGTGGTTCGGCATCGGCACGGTGCCGGCCATCCTCACCGCCTTCCTGATCAGCTTCTTCCCCATCGCGGTCAACGTCGCGACCGGGCTGGCCACGCTGGAGCCGGAGCTGGAGGATGTGCTGCGCTCGCTGGGGGCCAGCAAGCGCGACATCCTGCTCAAGGTCGGGCTGCCGCGCTCGCTGCCCTATTTCTTCGCCTCGCTGAAGGTGGCGGTGACGCTGGCCTTCGTCGGGTCGGTGATCGCGGAGACGGTCGCGTCGAACGAGGGCATCGGTTACCTGATGCTCCAGGCCAGCTCGCGCTTCCAGATCCCGCTGGTCTTCGCCGGGCTGCTGGTGATCGCCGCCATGGGCGTGGTGCTGTATTTCGCCTTCGCCGCCGTGGAGCGCCGCACCACCGGCTGGGCGACCCGGCGCACGGAGTTCGCGGGCGGGGGTTGAGCGGCGGTGCCGGCTTCTCCATGATGATCGCAACGGGTGGGCGGAGAGACGCTATGACGGACGCGCTGCGGTTCGTGATGGGGGGCCGGGTGGTGGAGGTGCCGCAGGCGGACCCCGCCATGACCGTGCTGCAATGGCTGCGCGCCAACGGGCGCTGCGGCACCAAGGAGGGCTGCGCCGAGGGCGACTGCGGCGCCTGCACCGTGGTGCTGGGGGAGCTGGACGCCGGTGGCCACCATCTGCGCTACCGCGCGGTCAACGCCTGCATCCTGTTCCTGCCGCAGATCGACGGCAAGCTGCTGGTCACGGTGGAGGATCTGGCCGACGGGACGGAGCTGCACCCGGTGCAGCGGGCAATGATGGAGAACCACGCCTCGCAATGCGGCTTCTGCACGCCGGGCTTCGTGATGGCGCTGTTCGCCCTGCACCGGACCGGGGAGGCGGCCGGCGACGACGCCATCCACGACGCTCTCGCCGGCAACCTCTGCCGCTGCACCGGCTACCGCCCGATCCTCGACGCCGCCCGCAACCTGCCGCCGAAGGACCCGGCGACCGACCGCTTCGACCGGGCGGAGACCGGGCTGGCGACCTTGCTGCGCTCCATCGCGCGGCCGGACGCGCTGACCGTCGCCGGCTTCGGCCGGGTGCTGCACCAGCCCAAGACCCTGGCCGAGCTGTCGGCGCTGGTCCTGGCCCACCCCAAGGCGACGATCCTGGCCGGCGGCACCGACGTGGGGCTGTGGGTCACCAAGCATCTGCGCAGCCTGCCGAAGGTGATCCACCTCGCCGAGGTGGCCGAGCTGCGCACGCTGGTGGAGGGCGAGGACCGGCTGGACGTTGGGGCGGCCGTCACCTACACCGCGCTCCTGCCGGTGCTGGAGCGGCGGATTCCGGCACTGGCGGCGCTGGTGCGGCGGATCGGGGCGGCGCAGGTGCGCAACTCCGGCACGCTGGGCGGCAACGTCGCCAACGGCTCCCCCATCGGCGACAGCATGCCGGCGCTGCTGGCGCTGGGGGCGGAGCTGGTGCTGCACCGCGACGGCCAGCGGCGCACCGTGGCGCTGGAGGATTTCTACCTCGGCTACCGCCGCAGCGACCTGCGCGAGGGGGAGTTCCTGGAGCGGGTGCTGATCCCATACCCGCGACCGGGGGAGGTCTTCGCGACCTGGAAGGTGTCGAAGCGGCGCGACCAGGACATCTCCGCCGTCTGCGCCGCCTTCCGCCTGACCCTGGCGGAGGATGGGACGGTGGCGGCGTTCCGCGCCGGCTACGGCGGCATGGCCGCCACCCCGGCCCGCGCCCGCGCGCTGGAGGCGGCCCTGACCGGCGGGCCGTGGACCGAGGCGGCGGTGACGGCCGCCCTGCCGGCGCTGGACACGGACTTCTCGCCCTTGACCGACATGCGCGCCAGCGACCGCTACCGCGCCGCCGTGGCCCGCAACCTCGTGCTCCGCTTCCTCCGCCATACGGGCGGCGAGGTTGCCTATGCCCTGGAGACCGCCCATGCCTGACACGGCCCTGCCCCCCGTGGCGCGCCCGATCCGCGGCGGCGTGCACGCGGCGCTCCAGCACGAGAGTGCGGCCGGGCACGTCACCGGCGGCGCCCGTTACATCGACGACCTGCCGGAGCTGCCGGGCACGCTGCACGCCGCCGTGCGCCTGTCGGACAAGCCGCACGCCCGCATCGTCGGGATCGACGCGGCGCCGGCGCGGCTGGCCCCCGGTGTCGCCGTCGTGCTGACGGCGGACGACGTGCCGGGCGAGCTGGACATCGGCGCCATCATGCCCGGCGACCCGGTGCTGGCCTCCGGCGTGGTGGAGTATGCCGGTCAGGCCGTCGTGGCGCTGGCCGCCGCGACCATGATGCAGGCCCGCGCCGCGGCCAAGCTGGTGGAGATCCGGTACGAGGAGCTGCCGGCGATCCTGACCGCCGAACAGGCGCTGGACGCCGGGGCCATGGTGTCGCCCCCCATCACCATGGCGCGTGGCAACGCGGCGGCGGCGGTGTCCGCGGCCCCGCACCGGCTGAGCGGCACGCTGGAGATCGGCGGGCAGGACCATTTCTACCTGGAAAGCCACATCGCCTACGCCATCCCGCGCGACGACGGGGATCTGCTCGTCCATTCCTCCACGCAGCACCCGTCGGAGGTGCAGCACGCAATATCCAAGGTGCTGGGCATCCCCATGCACAGCGTGGCGGTGGAATGCCGGCGCATGGGCGGCGGCTTCGGCGGCAAGGAGAGCCAGCCGGCCCAGATCGCCTGTATCGCCGCATTGCTGGCGCGGGCGACCGGGCGTCCGGTCAAGCTCCGCCTGGACCGCGACGACGACATGCTGATGACCGGCAAGCGCCACGACTTCCACGTCCGCTACGACGTAGGCTTCGACGCCGACGGCCGCATCCGGGGGCTGGAGATGGATCTGGCCGGGCGCTGCGGCATTTCGCTGGACCTGTCCAACGGCGTGGTCGACCGCGCCATGTTCCACGCCGACAACGCCTATTTCCTGCCCGCAGCAAAGGTGACCGGGCACCGCTGCAAGACGCACACGGTGTCCAACACCGCCTTCCGCGGCTTCGGCGGGCCGCAGGGCATGGCCGCCATCGAGCATGTGGTGGACGAGATCGCCCGCAGCCTGGGCAAGGACCCGCTGGCGGTCCGGCGGGCCAACCTCTACGGCGGCGCCGGCCGCGACACCACCCATTACGGCATGCGGGTGAGCGAGCCCGACCTGCTGGCCGAGCTGATCGACGCGGTCGAGCGCAGCAGCGACTACCAGCGGCGCCGGGAGGAGATCGCCGCCTTCAACGCCACCAACAGCGTGCTGAAGAAGGGCATCGCGCTCACCCCGGTGAAGTTCGGCATCTCCTTCACCGTCAAGCACCTGAACCAGGCCTCGGCGCTGGTGCATGTCTACACCGACGGCTCGGTGCAGGTGAACCACGGCGGCACCGAGATGGGGCAGGGCATCCACACCAAGATCGCGCAGATCGTGGCGGAGGAGTTCCAGATCGACATCGACCGCGTGCGGGTCACGGCCTCCACCACCGAGAAGGTGCCGAACGCCCCGCCCACCGCGGCCTCGGCCGGCACCGACCTGAACGGCCACGCCGCCCGGCTCGCCGCGCGCGAGATCCGCAACCGATTGACCGACTGGGTGGCCGGGCATTGCAAGGTGGATGCGGGGGCGGTGGTGTTCCGCGACAACGCGGTGTTCGCCGGCAACCACGCCATGGGCTTCGCCGAGCTGGCGAAGAAGGCCCATCTCGACCGTGTGCATCTGTCGGCCACCGGCCATTACACGACGCCCAAGATCTGGTGGGACCGCGAGAAGGGGCGCGGCCACCCCTTCTTCTACTTCGCCTGCGGCGTGGCGGTGGCGGAGGCGGTCATCGACACGCTGACCGGCGAGTACGAGTTTCCGCGCGTCGATCTGCTGCACGACTGCTCCGGCTCCATCAACCCGGCCATCGATCTGGGGCAGGTGGAGGGCGCCTTCGTCCAGGGGCTGGGCTGGCTGACCTCGGAGGAGCTGTGGTGGGACGGGCAGGGGCGGCTGCGCACCCACGCCCCCAGCACCTACAAGGTCCCGACCTCCCGTTGCCTGCCCGAGGATTTCCGCGTCCGCCTGTTCGACGCCCGCCCCAACCGGGAGGAGACCATCCACCGCTCCAAGGCGGTGGGCGAGCCGCCGCTGATGCTGGCGCTGTCCGGCTGGCTGGCGCTGAAGGACGCGGTGGCCGCGGTGGGGGATCACAAGGTGCCGGTGCGGCTTGATGCTCCGGCCACGCCGGAGCGGGTGCTGCTGGCGGTGGAAGCGTTGCGGGCGGCGTTGCGGGCCTGACGCCGCGCCATGTTCTTGGAAAGAGTTGAGGAATGTCGGACACACTCGCACCGCCGCGGGCGGGCGAAACGAAGAAGGTCGCGGTGCATGGCGCCGCGGAGATCCGGTTCGAGCGGCGGGACGGCGCGACCCGCCTTGCCACGCTGTACCACCACGACCCCTTGCGCTGGTTGATGCCGACGCCGCGGGCGGGGGACCTGCCGAACGCGGTGCTGGTCACCACGTCGGGCGGGCTGGTCGGCGGTGACCGGCTGGACATCACGCTGTCCGCCGGGCCGGGTGCTGCGGCGCTGGTGACCAGCCAGGCGGCGGAGAAGGTCTACCGGTCCGCCGGGGTCGACTGCCGCATCGGGACGCGGTTGACGGTGGAGCCGGGCGCCTGGATGGAGTGGATGCCGCAGGAGGCCATCGTCTTCGACGGCTCCCGCCTGCGCCGCTCCACCCGGCTCGACCTGCACGGGGACGCGCGGGCGCTGGCCGGGGAGATGCTGGTGTTCGGCCGCGCCGCCCATGGTGAGCGTCTCACCCGCGGGCTGGTGCGCGATGCGTGGGAGGTGGCGGTTGACGGCCGGCTGGTCTGGGCCGACGCGCTGCATCTGGACGGCGACCTCGCCGCCACCATCGCCCACCCCGCCGCCTTCGACGGGGCCGGCGCCATCGCCACGCTGCTGCTGGCCGGGCCGGAGGCGGCCGATCACCGCGACGCGGCGCGCGCGGTGATGGAGGGGCTGGCCGGTGTACGGGCGGGGGCCAGCGTGGTCGATGGACTGCTGGTGATGCGGGTGCTGGGGAGCGACGCACGGCACGTACGGCGCGCGTACACCGCCCTGTGGAGCGCACTCCGCTCGGCGGCGGCCGGCCTGCCGGCGCGGTTGCCGAGGTTGTGGGAAATTTAGGCGGGGCTCAGTCGGTCTCCGCCTCTCCCTCCGGCCGCAGCAGCAGGGCGTAGCGGCGGATCAGCCAGACGTGGCGTTCGAACAGGATCGTCATGGCGAACAGCGCCTGCTGCACGGGGTAGGGTGGCGGGGTCTCCGACCGCAGGAGCGTGCGGCGGATGCGTTCCATCAGCTCGGCGCGGTCGGCGGTCAGGTCGATCAGCAGAGCGATCGACTCCGGTTCGGGATGGGCGGCGGCCTCGGCCAGCGTCAGCAGCAGAGCGTGCAGGCTCTCCACGAGGTTGCCGGTGAGCGGCTGGGCCCGCACCTCGGGCGCGGCGGCGGCGATGGTGGCGACCAGCTCGTGCACGCTGTCGTTCAGGGATACGATGATCTCCTGCCGCGTCTTCACCAGCACGCCGCGCTCCAGCGCGCCGCGCGACAGCGGCGCGTCCAGCAGCTCGGTCAGGAAGGAGTCGATGACGCGGGCGACGCTGCCGGTCGCCGCGTGCAGCTCGTCCGGTGGGACGTGCCCGGTGGCCGGTGGCTCCGCGCGCACGCCGTCGAGATAGTCGGGCAGGTGGCGGATCAGCCGCTCCTGCTCACGCTCGACCAGCGGCAGGGCGCTTTCGGCGTCCACCAGCGCCTGGTCGTAGAGGAAGGCGGGCCGCGACATCGCCTCCACCCGGCTGGCCGGCAGCAGCCGGTCGAACAGCCGTGACAGCGGCCCGTAGACGGGGGCCAGCACCAGCGCCGGGACGAGCTGGCAGAGCAGATACACCGCCGCCGCGCGGTGGGCGAGGTCGGGGATGTGGCCGTCGATGGTGTGGCGCAGCAGCGCGACACCTTGGTGTGATTCGATCAGGAAAAGGGGCAGCAGGATGGCGACGCCGACCGCCTTGAACAGCGCCTGGAACAGGGCGAGCTGGCGGGGCGTGCCCTCCAGGTTGCCGGCCATCAGGTAGGTTGTGGCGCCGGAGCCGAGGCTGGCGCCCAGCACCAGCAGGATCGTCGCCTCTTCCCCGAACAGGCCGGCCGATGCCATGGTGACGGCCAGGACGGACACGGTGGCCGAGGATTGCGCCACCATGGCGACGGCGGCGCCGACCAGCACCAGCAGCGCCTCCGACGAGGCGGCGAAGCGCAGGGCGGCCTGCACCATCTCCAGATCGCGCAAGGGGGCGGCCCCGCCCTTCATCAGCTGCAGGCCGAGGAAGAGGACGCCGAGCCCGAGCAGCGCCCCCACCAGATGCCGCCAGCGGGCCGAGCTGTCGAGATCGAAGTAGTGGCAGAGACCGGTGACGCCCAGCAGATACAGCACGGCCAGCCGCAGATCGACGACCGCCAGCAGAACCAGCACCGACGTCCCGAGATTGGCCCAGGCGACCAGCGGCATGGCGCGTCGCACGGTGAGCGCCCCGGCGGAGATGAGGTTGATGACGATGAAGGTGGCGGCGTTGGTGCTCTGCGTCAGCACCCCCAGCGCGGTGCCGGCCAGCGCCGCCGTCAGCGGGTTGCCGGTGGCGCGCGCGACGAGGGCGCGGAAGCGGCGGCCCACCATGTGCTGGAGGTTGCGGCCGATCAGCTTCACGCCGGTGAAGAACAGGCCGAGCCCGCCGAACAGGGACGCGACGATCTCCACCGGCTCAGCCCGCCCGCGCGCCGCGCACGAGGATGACGCCGATCAGCGCCAGCCCGGTCAGGAGGCTGGCCAGCGACACCGTGCGCAGGGTGGCGTAGCGGTCGGCCGCCTGCGCCTGCTGCTCCGTCCGGACGGCGGCGGCGCGCCGTCGCAAGGCTTCGGCCAGCCCGTCGATGCCCTGGTCGAGCGGCCGGTCGATGCCGCGCACGGCGGCGTCGACCGCGCGTACACTGGCCGGGTCGGCGCGGTCGAACAGCGGCAGGGCGCCGCGGTAGCGCGCGGCCAGGGCGGTGTGGTCGGCGAGCAGCCGTTCCGGTGTCGCGGCGTCGATGGCGAGGCTGGCGGCCTCGTCCTTCAGCGTGGCGAGCGCCCGCGCCACCGCGCGCTCCTGCTCCTCGAAGCGTTGCAGGAAGCGGTCGAACTCCGCGGGGTCGGCGCCGCGCAGCAGGATGTTCTTCCACTCCTGCACCTGGATCTTGAAGGCGACCTGCGCGGTGCGGGCGGTGTCCAGAGCCGTTTCCAGCCGCGCTTCCAGCGCCTGTTCCGCGATGTCGCTGTCGCGCTCGTGCTGGATGGCGAACAGCCCGATCAGGCCGTTCACCAGGAACACCGCGATCAGCGCGCCGCCCAGCGCCGCGATCGGGCGCCTCCGCCGCGGCGATGCCGCCATCCTCTCCGCCATGCCCCCACTCCATCGCCTGAAGACCGGATGTATCCAAGCCACAGTGGGTCAGGCAAGTTACCGTACTGTTACGGTTCGCTGGTGCCGCGGCACCAGCGCCGCCACAGGTTGCGGTAGGCGTCCTCGACCGCGCGGGTGTACTGGGTGAAGTCGCCGACGGGCGAGGCGGCGAAGCGCTCCCGCAATTTGGCGCGCAGCGGGACGAGTGCCGCGGGATCGGCGGCCTTCGCGGTGGCGATGGCGATGTACGCGGCCTCGTCGGTCGCCACCCAGTCGCCCATGCCCAGGCTGGTCACGATGGCGGCGGCGACTCGTCCCGACGGCTTGCGGTCGAGCAGCGTGACCACCGGCACCCCCATCCACAGGGACTCCATCGTGGTGATGCCGCCGCTGAGCGGGAAGGGGTCGAGCGCGATATCGACCCGTCCGTAGGTGCCGAGATGGTCCGCGTGCGCGCTGCCGCCGATCAGGATCAGCCGCTCCGGATCCACACCGCGCGCGGCGAAGGCGGTGCGCAGCCGCTCCCGCTCGGCAGGATCGGCGAGCGCCTTGTCCTTCAGCAGCAGCGCCGTGCCGGGGCAGGCGCCGAGCAGCCGCGCCCACAGCGCGATCACCGGCGGTGTCACCTTGGAAAGGCGGTTCAGGCAGCCGAAGGTGATCCGCCCGCTGGCCAGCGACGGCGGCGGCACCACCGGCGGGGCGTAGGCCGGCGCCTCGAACCCGATGCAGCAGGGCAGGTCCCAGAGCTGCTCCATGAACAGATGGCGTTCGGCGGCCGGGATGGTCACGGGGTCGGAGAAGACGGCGTCCATCGTCTCCAGCCCGATGCCGTGCGGGTGGGTCCACGCGCTGAGCTGCACCGGGGCTGGCCGGCGGGCGAAGACGGCCAGCCGGTTGCCGGAGGAATGGCCGGACATATCCACCAGCACGTCGATGCCGTCGGCACGGATTTGCTCCGCCAGCGCGTCGTCGCCGAGGCCGGCCGTGTCGCGCCACAGCGACGCCATCATGCGGAACTCGCGGGTCATCGCGTCCTCGACCGTCACGCCGGAGTAGCAGACGACCTCGAAGCGGGACCGGTCGAGCAGCCGCAGCACCGGGCCGAAGGCGAAGGCGGCGGAGTTGACGCGGAAATCGGCGGAGACATGGCCGACGCGCAGCCGGCGTTCCGGATCGCGGTCGTTGCGCAGCGGTCGGCGCAGGGCACGCAGCGGCACCGCGTGCTGTTCGTTGAAACGCCGCCGCTCCGCCTGGAGGTCGGCCGTGGTGGCGGCGCTGTCGAAATCCATGGTGAAGATCAGGTCGGAGTGCGTCTCCGTCCAGCCCGGATCGACCGCCAGCGCGCGGCGGTAGGCGGTGAGCGCCTCCGGCACCCGCCCGACATCCTTCAGCGTCAGGCCGAGATTGGCGTATTGCGTGCGGTCCTCGGGCCGCAGCGCGACCGCGGCGGCGAGGCTGCGCAGCGCGTCCGTCGGCCGGCCGGCGCGGAGCTGCGCCATGCCGAGGTTGCCGTACGCCTCCGGGAAGTCGGGGCGGCGGGCCAGGGCGGCGCGGTAGGCGGCCTGCGCCGCGCCGAACACACGCCGGGCCTGGAGCGCGTTGCCGAGCGCCAGATGATGGTCGGCGTTGGCCGGGTCCAGCGCCACCGCCCGCTGCGCCAGCCGCAGCGCGCCGTCGAGCCGGGCGAGATCGCCGAACGCGGTCCCCAGATTGACCAGCGCCTCGGCAAGTGCTGGAGCCAGGGCGAGCGCCCGCCGGTGGCCGGCGGCGGCCTCGGCCGTACGCCCGGCGCGCTGGTGGTGCAGCGCCAGCGCCACATGGGCGTGCGCGTGTTCCGGGTAGCCGGCGATGGCGTGGCGCAGGGGGGCGGCGGCGCCGGAGACGGTGCCCAGCGCGTACAGCGCGTCGGCGTGGCCCGGCGCGGTGGCGAGCGCGTGCGCGTCCTCGACGACGGTCTCGGGCGTCTGCAGCTCGGGCCGTCCGACGATCATCCCGGTCAGGGCGCGCCGCCCGGACGCGCTCGCGGCGATGCGGCGCACGACGTGCGGTGGCGTGCGCTGCGCGAGGGCCCGGTGGGCCTTGAGCGTGGCGATCGCGTACATCTTCTGGGTCCGGTTCCACAACCCGGCCGGCGACAACGCCGTGACGCTGCGGACCAAGCCG
>OFDN01001196.1_pt1 | contig 17950 bp, 14 predicted proteins | sample 1520971 | NCBI WGS metagenome assembly OFDN01 (sample SAMEA94257418, study PRJEB24077) | hot springs metagenome | biome: Aquatic biome; feature: Geographical feature; material: Water | place: India | collected 2012-06-12 | depth 5 m
CCCCCCCCCGGGGGGGGGGGGGGGGGGGGGGGGGGCTCTGCCTTATCGACCGCCGAGCCCCCATCCCCAACCCCTTCCCCGAGGGGAAGGGGCTAGAAACAGAGCAATCTTGCAGGACTCATCCGCAATGGCATCCGAAATCCGCATCCCCAAGCTCGGCATGAGCGCCGTCGAAATGACCCTCGTCGAATGGATGTTCGGCGACGGGGAACGCGTCGAGAAGGGCGACATCATCTACACCGTCGAGACCGACAAGAGCACCACCGAGATCGAGGCGCAGGCCTCCGGGATAATCCGCCCGACGGGCGAGGAAGGCGCGGTCTACAAGGTCGGCGATCTGATCGGCACCATTGAGGAATGACTTCACCTCGTGACATGCTGGCGAAGGTCTATGCCACCGCCGGCACCCGCGACTGGGACGCGGTCGAAGCCCTGATCCACCCCGATTTCGTGCTCTACGAGGCCAATAGCCTGCCATTCGCAGGCGAGTGGCGGGGCAGGGACGCGCTCCAGCGCTGTGCCGCGGCGATGTACGGCACCTGGGCCAACACCGATCTCGAGATCCTCGATTGCACCGGGGGCGAGACCCATGCGGTGATGGTGATCCGCCTGACCATGCACCCCAAGGACGGCTCCGAGCCCTTCACCCAGACGATCTGCGAGGCGGGCACCTTCGAGGACGGGCTGCTGCGGAGCTTGCGCATCCACTATTTCGACGCAGCCGAGATCGCCGCGCGGGCCTGAGACCGGCCTGAGACCGTAGTGGTTAACCCAATCTAGAGCAATGTTAATTACCGCGTAAGGGCGCGGACCGTGGCGGTGCGGCGGCCCTTCGCGGCTGCCGGGCCGGGCGGGACGCATCTTGCGGACTCGAAAGCACCCGGCTGCCCACGCGATGACTGCCCCTGCCGCCTCTCCTGCCCCCAAGGGCCTGATCGGCCACACCGGCTTCGTCGGAGCCTCGCTGCCGCGCCAGACAGATTTCGACGCCTGCTTCAACAGCGCCAACATCGCCGATATCGAGGGCCGGGCGTTCGGCACGCTGGTCTGCGCCGCCGCGCCCGGATCGATGCTCGAAGCCAACCGCGCGCCCGAGCGTGACAGGGCGGCCATCGAAGCGCTGATCGCGCGGCTTGCCCGCGTCGAGGCCGAGCGCTTCGTCCTGATCTCCTCGATCGCAGTGCTGGCGGACTTTGCAGGCGGCGATGACGAGGGCACGGCCGCCTATCAGCAGGCCCTCGCCTATGGCCGCCACCGCCGCGCGCTCGAGGCATTCGTGGAAGAGCGCTTCCCCGGCAGCCTCGTCGTCCGCCTGCCGGCGCTGTTCGGCGTCGGTCTGCGCAAGAATTTCCTGTTCGACCTGATGAACCCCGTTCCCTCGATGCTGACCGAGGCCAAGCACGCTGCGCTGCTCACCGCGCTGGAGGGCAATCTGTCCGGCTGGCTGGCGGCGCTCTACACCCCGGACGCGGCGACGGGCCTGCTCAAGCTCGACCGGCCTGCGCTGAACGCCGACCCGCGCCGTGCCGCGCTGGAGGCCGCGCTCGACGCGCTCGGGGCCAGCGCGACCCAGTTTCACCACCGCGAGACGACCTACCAGTATTACGCCACCAGCCGCCTGTGGCAGGACATCGGCATCGCGCTCGCGGCGGGTCTGACCCACCTCCACCTCGCCCCCGCGCCGCTCGTGGCCGCCGACATCCACCTGCGGCTGACCGGCCGCCCCATGCCCGAGACACCTGCGCGCCTCCACCGCGAGGACATGCGCACGCGCCACGCCGACCTCTGGGGGGCCGACGGCCCCTACCAGTTCGGCGCCGCCGAAACCCTCGATCATCTCGCCGCCTTCTTCGCCAGCCAGCGGGGGGAGGCGGCATGATCCTCGCCATGTCCAACATCGCCTGGTCTCCCGATGAGCGGCTCGAGGCCTATGCCATCCTCGCCGAGGCGGGCTTCACCGGGCTCGAGATCGCGCCGGGCCTGTTCTTCCACGCGGCCAATGACCCTTTCCTCCCCGACACCGCCAGCGCGCGGGCCGCGCGGGTCGAGATGGCGGATGCGGGGCTCAGCCTTGTCTCGATGCAGTCGCTGCTGTTCGGCGTCACCGGCGCGGCGCTGTTCGAGGGGCCGGAGGCGCGCGCCGCTTTCGAGACCGGGATGCGCCGCGCCATTGCGCTGGCGGGCCGTTTCGGCATTCCCAATCTCGTGTTCGGCTCGCCGCTGCAACGCCAGGTGCCCGAGGGGCTGGCGATGGACGACGCGCTCGATCAGGCCGCCGAGGTGTTCCGCAAGCTCGGCGATGCCGCCGCCGCCGCCGACACCCGCATTGCCATCGAGGCCAATCCGGCGGCCTATGGCACGAATTTCCTCAACACGCTGGACGAGGCACTCGCCTTTGTCGCGCTGGTCGATCACCCGGCGGTCGTTCCCCACCTCGATCTGGGCGCGATGCACATGAACGGCGATTTCGGCGGTGTCCCGGCGCTCCTTCCCGCGCTCACCCCGCGCCTCGGCCATGTGCATGTCAGCGAGCCCGGCCTCGCCCCCGCGCCCGCCGATCCCGCTGCGCTCGCCCCGGTGGTGGCAGGCCTGCAAGCCGCCGGATACGACCGCGCCGTCTCGATCGAGATGAAGCGCGCGCCCGAGGGCCTGGCCGCCGTCCGCCGTGCGGTCGCGGGGCTTACCGCGGCGCGTGACGCCATGGAGGCCGCCCATGCGTGAGCCCGACGCAGGCACTTTCCGCAAACCGCGCGAGGACGTGGTGGTCTCGGTGTGCTTCTCCGAGCTTGCCGCAGGCCCTGCCACCTTCGCCGCGATCCGCGACCTCGCGGTCAGGCTTGATGGTGCCTACCGCTTCCGCGAGATCATCCTTGTCGTCGACGACACCCAGCGCGCGGGCTTTCTCGACCTCGTCCGCGAGGTGCCCAACACCCGCCTGTTCGTGGTCCGCCGCGGCACCGAATATTACGACCGCCGCGTGATCGCAGCCGAGGAGGCCATCGGCGACCTCGTCATCCTCGGCAATCTCGAGGAGATCGCTGCGCTCGACGTGCTCGCCTTCCTCGATTTCGCGGAAGCGGAGAACGCGGTGACGATGGCCTTCCGCCCGGCGCGGCGCCCGTTCAAGCGGCTGCTCGCCTGGCCCTTCATCGCGCTCGGCAAGCTCGCCGGGTTCAATGTCGACCCGAGCGAGTTCCAGTCGATCGCGGTGCCGCGCACGCTCTTGAACCTCCTCCTCGCGCATGACGAGCCGCGCCTCGCGCTGCGCTTCCCCCCGCGCGATCCGCGGCTGCCGCGCGAGTGGTTCCGCACCGCGGTCAATGTCGAGGGCCGCACCGCCTTCACGGGCATCGGGCGCAGGCTGGCGCTGCTCCAGACGCTGCTGGTCTACCTTACGCCGACCTTGCTGACCCTGGTGGCGGTGTCCTCGGGCGTGCTGACGCTGGTGGGCCTTGCCTATGCCGGGTGGATCGTGAGCGCGGTCCTGCTGGTCGACAGCCTTGCGCCGGGCTGGCTGACGACCAACGCGATGCTGGCGGTGAGCGCGGTGTTCATGGGCTTCTCGACCCTCGGCCTCAGCCTCGGCCTGCAACACCTGCTCAAGCAGCAACGCCGGCTCAAGGCCGATCTGGTGCCCGAGGAGGTCAACCGCATCGACCTGTTCCAGCAGGTCGCCTTCGATCTCAACGTGGTGCTGGAGAGCGAGGCGCCGGCTCCGCCTGCGGAGGGATGATGGCGGGGGAGCGCACCTCCTGCGAATACATCGTCATCGGCGGCGGCTTCTACGGCTGCTGTCTGGCGCTGTATCTGCGCTCGATTTCGTCGCGCGTGCTGCTGGTGGAGGCGGGCGAGGCGCTGATGAGCCGCGCCTCGCGGGTCAACCAGGCGCGGGTGCACACCGGCTTCCACTATCCCCGCTCTGCGGCGACGGCGGTGAAATCGATGCTGCTCCATCGCCGCTTCCTCGCCGATTTCCCCGAAGCGGTGGTCGGCGATTTCCAGATGCTCTACGCCATCGCCCGGCGGCGTTCGAAGGTGACGGCGAAGAAATTCCACCGCATGTTCCGCGACATGGGCGCGCCGATCGAGGTCGCGAGCCCCGCCCACCGCGCGCTGTTCGATCCTGACAGGGTCGAGGAGGTCTTTGCCTGCCACGAGGTCGCCTTCGATCACAAGATCCTCGGCCGTCTGGTCGGCGAGCGGCTGGCCGCGGCGGGGATCGACGTGCGTTTGGCGACCGAAGTGGTGGGTCTGGAAGACCACCGCAGCGGCGTGGTGGCGCGGCTGTCCGACGGCAGTGAAGTCACCGCGCGCTACGCCTTCAACAGCACCTATTCCCAGATCAACGCCGTGCTGACCAGGGCCGACCTGCCGCCCGCTCGCCTCAAGCACGAAATCGCCGAACTCGCCCTGATCGAGCCCCCCCGCGAGCTCGAACGCCTTGGCGTCACGGTGATGGACGGGCCGTTCTTCTCGGCCATGCCCTATCCCGCCGAGGGGCTCTATTCGTTCACCCATGTGCGCTACACCCCGCACGACAGCTGGGCGGACAATGCCGCCTTGCGCGATCCCTACGCGCACTTCGCCGCCTTGCAGCCCGAGAGCCGCTTCGCCTTCATGCAGCGCGACGCGCAGTTCTACCTGCCGTGCATGTCGGGGGCGGAATACAAACGCTCGATCTACGAAGTGAAGACCCTCCTCATCAAGAACGAGGGCGATGACGGGCGGCCGATCCTCTACCACCGCAGCCCCGAGACGAGCCGGGTGATCTCGGTGCTGGGCGGCAAGATCGACAATATCTACGACCTGTTCGAGGCGGTGAAGGACAGCGGCGGCGAGTTCGCCGCGCTCGATCCCGCGCATGTGTTCGGGCGCGTCCATGCCTGAGGTTCTCCGGCCGAGAGGGCGCTCGCGCGGCTTCGCCGCTCTCGCGGGGGTGTTCGTGGTGCTCGCCGCTCTGCGCGGGGGTTGGCTGCTGCACGCGCACAGCCTCAATTCGATCGACGGGGCGCTGCAGACGTGGTTCGCGCTCGACCATTTCGCGCGCGGCGAGCAGTTGGGGACGGCGTTCCAGTCCTATCTCGGGATCACCATGGTGCTGGCGCTGCTGCCGGTGTTCGTGGCGGGCGGCAAGACGCTGTTCGCCTCCACGCTGGCGGCCTACACGATGGTGCTGCTGGGGGCCTTTGCTTGCGTTTACGCCTGCGCGTGGCTGATCCGCCCGATCCCGCCCCGCGCGCGCTGGCAGGCGGCGCTGGTGCTGCTGGCGCTGTTCTATTGTGCCGGGCCGCTGGCTGGGCAGACGGCGGGGGTGGTCTGGCCTGCGACACTCGACCCTGGCGTCTCGCTCAGGCCCCTGCGGGGGGCGCTGCCGTTCTTCGTGCTGCCTGTCTTCGTGATTCTGGTGCGGCGGATCTGGCTGGAGGGCCGCGCGCTCGCCGGAGGCCTGCCGCTCGGGCTGGTCGCGGGGGCGGGGCTCCTGTGGTCGAACGATGCGGGGATTCCGCTGGTCATCGCGCTGACGGGCGCACTTGTGCTGGCGCTGTGGGAGCGGCCCGTGCTGCTGGCGAAGACCCTCGCGGGCTTTGCGCTCGGCGTCATGGCGTCGGCCGGCGCGATACTGCTGGCGGTGACCCACGGCGCGCCAGGGCCGTGGCTCCGATACAATTTCCGCGACGTTGCCGCCGACCAGTTCTGGTTCTTCGCCCCGTGGGATCGAGACACGCGCATCCTCTCGCCCGCCGACCTGCCGCAGATCCTCGTCCATGCCGATCCGCTGGCGGCGCTCGGGCTGGTGGTGCTGGCGCTCGCTCTCGGCTTCGCCGCGGTGCAGCGCCTGCGCCGCCGCAGTGCGCCGGTGCGGGGAAGCGCCTTCCTGTTCGTCGGCGCGAGCGTGCTCGGCACGGCCTTGGTGCCGCAGATCGGCGGGCATGTCGGGGCGGAGTACAACGGCATCACCTTCGTGCTTGCCGCCTGCGCGCCGCTGATCGCCCTGCCTGCGCGGGTGTGGCGGCGGGCGAGGGGCGGGCTTGCAAGGCTGCCGAGGGCCAGACCCTCTGCGCTGGCGGGCCTCACCGCGCTCGCCATGATCGCGGCTGAGGGAGTGCACCTCTTTGCCGCGTGGTCGGTCACCGACCGCACCCGCTATGACCCGGCGCTGGGCTTCTACGTGACGCCCGAATATGCCGCAGACCTCGCCGCGATGCGCAAACTTGCGGTGGGGTGGGATAAGGCTGGCGTCCCGCAGAACCGCCGTCTGCTATCGGTCTACACCTCCCCGCTCGACATCGCTGCAGGGGTGCAGAGCCCCGCCGATGTCGGCTCGCTGATCCATGCGCTGGGGCCGGGCAAACGCGCCGCCTTTACCGCGCTGGTTGCGCGAGGGCAGGTCGCCGCCGTCACCACCATCGCGCCGGATTACAGCGGGTGGGAGGGGTGGCTGACTCGCGCCAACTGGCCCTTTTTCCGGGCGCTCCGTGAGAATTACGCGCCCATCGCCCGCAATGACCAGCAGGTCTTGTGGGTGCGCAGCGAGGCCGCTGCCGCCGCCCCCGCTCTTGCCGCCTGCCGTGTCGCCGAGCGCGAGGCGGGGCGGCTGGTGCTCGAAATCACCGCCGGCGCGCCGGGCCTCGCCTCGGTGAGCGTCACCCGTGAGCCGCCGTTCGCTACGGGCCGCGGGGCGATGCTGACCGTGTTCGAGGATTCCCCCGACACTGGCGACACCGCCGACCGCTGGGCCGGTTTCCCGCGCTACGGCATCGCCAATGTCGCGGCGCTGGAGCTTGTTGCCCCCGTCGCCCCGGACCGCGCCACCCGCCTGACGCTGGAGACGCTCGACGGCTCCGCGATCGGCGGGGCGCGCTGCACCGCCGCGGTGTTCCCCGAAATCAACTTTACCGCTCTCCCCCCGCTCCCCGAGGGCATTGCCCGCTACCTCGGAGGCGCCCGATGAACGAGCTCGTCCGCTTCTTCGCGGTGACGGTGCTGGGGGTGATCCTCGACCTCGCCATCGCCTTCGCGCTCCACCAGTGGGCGGGCGTGCCGCTGTGGCTGGCGGCTGCGACCGGCTTTGCGCTGGCGGCCTCGGCGAATTACGTCATCCACGAGACGTGGAGTTTCCGCTCCGGTCCGCTCTCGGCGCGGAGGGCAACGCTTTACGGCGCGGTGGCGCTGGCGACGCTGGCGGTGCGCGTGGGGATCGTGGCCATGCTCGAACGGGCGCTGCCCGGGGCGTGGCCGTTGGCGATCCTTGTCGCAGGGGCAGGTGGGTCCTTCGTCGTCAACTTCGCGCTCTCCAAGTGGGTGGTCTTCGCCGCGCCTGCGGGAGAGACGCCATGACCGTGCAGCCGCCCGCGATCCTCGACGATACCGCGTGGGAGGTGCCCGCGCACGAAGTGGCACTCTACGCCCCGCGCCAGCACCGCCATGCGCTCGTCATCCCCGTCATCAACGAGGGGACACGCATCCGCGGCCAGCTGCGCCGCATCGCCGCGGCGGGCTTGCCGGTCGACGTGGTGATCGCCGACGGGGGATCGACCGACGGCTCGCTCGATGCGGACTTCATGGGCGAGGTCGGCGTGCGCGCGGTGCTGACCAAGACCGGCCCCGGCAAGCTCTCGGCCCAGCTGCGCATGGCCTATGCCTGGTGCCTCAGGCAGGGCTATGCCGGGATCGTCACCATCGACGGCAACGGCAAGGACGGGGTCGCGGCGGTCGCGGCGATGGTCGCCAGGCTGGAGGAGGGCTGCGACTACGTCCAGGGCTCGCGCTACCTCCCCGGCGGGGCGGCGGAGAACACGCCGCTCGAGCGCACCATCGCCAACCGCCTGATCCACGCCCCGATGCTGAGCCTCGCCGGGCGGCACTGGTTCACCGACACCACCAACGGCTTTCGCGCCTATTCCGCAGCCTATCTGACGCACCCCGATGTGCAGCCGTTTCGCAAGGTGTTCTCGGTCTACAATCTGCTGTTCTACCTCACGGTGCGTGCGGGGCAGTTGGGCCTCAGGGTCGCGCATGTGCCGGTCGAGCGGCGCTATCCGGACGACGGCAAGGTGCCGACCAAGATCGGCGGTTTCGCCTCCAAGCTGGCGCTGCTGAAGGAGACCTTCGTCGCGGCGACCGGGGGCTACACGCCCGATGCTGCCGTGCCGCGCGCCGGGTGGCTCGCTCCGATGGCGGTGCTTGCCGCGCTGCTTCTGGCGCTGCTGTGGAAGGTGGTCGCCGCGCCGCCCTACTCCCCGGATTCATGGGCGCTGTGGGAGCTCGCGCAGACCGTCGGCCACGATTTCTACCGCTTCACCCATTGGCGCAGTTACGCCAGCAACCTGCCTTACTCCGCCAGTTTCCCGCCGCTCACCCCCGTGCTGATGGCGGTCGTCGACGCGCTGCTGGGCACCGGCCCGCGGACCGGGCTTTACCTCGCCTTTGCCGCCTTCGCGGGCTTCGCGCTGGTCTCGGAGAGCATCGCGCGGGGGGTGACGGGGGCGGCGTGGCTGGGCCTCGGCGCGGCGCTGGTGCTGCTCACCGGGCCCGACATGCTGCTGATCGAGATGCATGCGGGGCGCACGATCCCGCTGCAATTGCTGCTTTACGGGCTGCTGCTGCTGGGGCTGGTGCGGGGCGCGGGGATCACCCTCGCGGGCGCGGCGGCGATCGGGCTGATCGCGGGGCTGGCGGTGCTCAACCGCTTCGACGCCGTGCTGCTGCCTTTGCCGGTGGCGCTTGCAGTCGCCTGGCTGACCCGCTCTCCGGCGAAGGGCCTGACGGCGCTGGCCGCCGCGCTGGTCGCGGTCTTGCCTTGGATCGCCTGGTCGCTGGCGACCTTCGGCACGCCGTTCGCGACCGACAATGCCGGGACCGCGACCGCGCTCGACCCCCGCGCCTACGTGACTGACTGGTGGCCGACCCCGCCGCCGAGCCTCGCCGACGATCCGCTGGCATGGGGCGGCAAGGTGGCAGGGAACCTCGGGCGACTGGCCTGCGTCGCGGCGGGGCTGGCGGCGAGCCCGCTCGGCCTCGCGGTGGCGGCGTTCCTGACCCTGCCTGCCGCGCTGGCATGGCTGTGCCGCACCGGGCGAGCCCCGCGCGCAGGCCTCGGCGTGCTGGCGGGGTTTGCGGTGCTCGCAGGCCTGATGCTCGGCCCGCAGGTGCTCACCGGCTATGTCGAGCAGCGCTATCTCGCCGCCGCCGTCTGGGCGGTGCTGCTGGCGGCGACGTGCTGGGGGATCGCCCGCAGCGGCGCGCTCCACCAGCGGGTGATCTTCGCCCGCGGCGCCGCAGCGATCGCCGTGCTGGCGGTGGCACTGCTCGCCCTCGCCAGCCCGAAGGCCTCGCCTGCCGCCGCTTTCGACGACCCCGCCGATGTCCGCGTCCTCAAGGCCTGCCTCGCCGATGCGCCCGCGGCCCGCGTGCTCGTGCTCGGCGACGACAGGTTCGCCGCGCGCGCCGGGGCGCAGGGAGGGATCGCCGCGATGATGGCGCCGCGCAATCTCGCCGAGGGGCGGCTGGGTGCAGCCGGCGCCCGCGCCTTCGCCGCCCGCTTCGGCGTCACCCACGTGCTCGCCGCCAATCCGTCCCGCGCGGCGTGGGCCCGCGAGACCTTCCCCGGCACCCCCGTCCCGGGGTGCCCGCTCGCGCTCTTGCGCTTCAGCCGCTGAGAACCGCTGCGCTCCGGCTTGGCGCTCTGCGCAAAATGGCGTATTCTCGCGCCCGGGGACGCGGCCATAGAGCCTCACGATCGAACAGGGGAACGATCCGGTGAAACAGTCGCTCATCAACCTGCTGCCGCCCGCGACGCTCGCGGCGGTGATCGCCTTCTGGGGGCTTGCGCCCGCGGCATGGGTCGAGGCGCCGTGGTCGCTGCTGGCGGTCGGCATCGGCACGCTCGTCTTCGTGCAAGCCCTCGAGCTGGTGTTCGAACGCCACGAAGGCTGGCGCATCAACGGGCGCGAGCTGGCGACTGACGTGTTCTATGTCGCCCTCAGCTTCACCGCGATCGGCTATGCCTCCGATGCGCTGATCAACTCGCCGCTCAGCGCCCTGAAAGAGAGCTGGGGCATCGCCACCCCGTGGCTCGCCGAGCTGCCCTTTCTGGTGCAGACGCTGATCCTCTTGTTCCTGTTCGAGTTCGGCCAGTACTGGATGCACCGCGCGATGCACAACTGGACGCCGCTGTGGCTGACCCATGCGCCGCATCACCACATCACCCAGCTCAACGCGGCCAAGGGCTTCGTCGGCAACCCGATCGAGCTGTTCCTGATCTCGATCGGGATCACCGCGCTGCTCGACGTGGACCTCAACGCCCTGTTCGCCAGCATCACCGCAGGCGGCGTGATCGCGACCTATGCCCACGCCAATGTCAGCGCCAACCCGCCGATCTGGTACGGCTTCTTCTTCACCACGATCCGCAACCACTCGCTGCACCACACCGCGACGAGCTACGAGGACACGCGCTGCAACTACGGCAACAGCGTGATCTTCTGGGACCGCGTGTTCGGCACCTACAAGGACGGCGAGAGCGCGATCGTCGGGCAGGATGACAGGAAGCGGCTGTCGATCAAGGAACAGTGGCTGTTCCCGCTGCGGCCGTTCATGGAGAAGAAGCAGGTGGCCGAAGGGTAGGGGTGTCCGCTTTCGGGTGACTGGCTTTCAGCCGGGAAAGACCGAAGGTGGGTGGAAAGGTGACTTTTGCTCTGGTAGACGAAGCGAATGTCAGACTTGGGGTTCGATTGGGAAGCGGTCGCCGACAAGCCAATCACAGCGGTAGCCGGGTGGAACGAGCGTCGAATGAGCGATGGCTCGCTTGCATGGGACGCCCTCGCTTTGACTGTAGGGGATTGGGCAGTCGTGCTCACCGTCGATGCTGACCTCGACGAGCTTCGAGTGACACACGAAGCACAGCCGAACGGCGACGGTTGGGAAACGGTGACGGCCTTAGAGTGCATTGTCGGCAAGCCGCTAGGCTGGTGTTGGCTCGGAAAGAACTATCGCGGTTATCGCGACAGTTTCACCTTGGCTTTTGGTGACGTTGTCCCAGATGCACTAGAGCCTCGCCTGACATTCCTCTCGGAAGGCTCCTTACTCCGTTGCTTCAACCTGATACCCGTCGCTGCCTGACCCGCTCACGTCCGCTACGGGGTCGATTCCAGATTGGCAGCTTTCGGTCCCGTAACGCCAGAAGCCGCCGCCAGCCCGCACGCGCCGCTTTCCTACTCGCCTCGCCTGTGACAATCTTTCATTCGGTTCTTTCCCATCGTGATGCGCGCGGCCGGAGGGTCGCAAACGGCACAAAGGCATGCCGTTCCCCTGTCCGTCCGCTTGGTGCGAAGCGGTCCAACGGATTGAATATATTCGTCAAAACCTTACCCCGCAAAGCGGACACGGTGTCCGCTTTGTCCGCTTTGCAGAGCTGGCGCGCGCCTATTTCAGCTTGCGGCTCGCCTCCGCCGCCTTCACCACCGCTGCATCCCACGTCACGCGGGTCTGGGTCTGGGGGTTGAAGCGGTTGTCCTCGAACTTCGCGGCCCTGGCGGCGGCGATTTCGGCTTTGGTCAGGTCAGCGCCGGGCTTGAGCGCGAAGACGTCGATCCCGCGGGTGATCTCGGTGCCGTAGAGGTGGCCCTTGTACCAGTAGACCGACCAGTAGCCGCCGACGATCATCTGCTTGGCATCGATCGGCCCGCGGTCGAAATAGGCGATTTCCTTCGGGTTGGCGCTGTCGGTGAAGTCCATCACCGAAAGACCGCCCTGATACCACGCCTGCGCGAACAGGTCGCGGCCCGGGACAGGGATGATCGAGCCGTTGTGCGCGACGCAGTTCTCCTTGTCGGTCTGGGGGGCGGGCATCTTGTAGTGGGCACGGAACTTCAGCTTGCCGTCGACGATGTCGTAGATGGCGTTGGCGCCCCAGGTCTTGGGGTCGGAGGCCTTGCAGCGCGGCCGCCCGCCGCCGCCCCATTCGTCGGTAAAGATCACCTTGGTGCCGTCATTGTTGAAGGTCGCCGAGTGCCAGTAGGCAAAGCCGGTGTCGGTGACGACGTCGAGGCGCCTGGGGTTCAGGGGATCGGCGATGTCGAAGATGATGCCGTTGCCCGAGCAGGCGCCCGCGGCGATCTTCAGCGCGGGGAAGACGGTGATGTCGTGGCACTGGTCGGTGCGCGCGGTGTTCTGCGTGTCGTCGCCGTGATCGCCGCCCTTCCACAGGCCGGCGATCTCGCCCGTTGTCTCGTCGGCGAAGACGCGCGGGGACTTGACGATGCGGGCCTTGGAGGGGTCGGCGACCGGGATCTCGATCACGTCGATCGAGAACAGCGCGGTGCGGGTGTCGCCCGGGGTGCTGCCGATGCAGCCGGCCAGCTCCTTCTCGTCGCGGATACCCGCGGTGCCCGAGTTGTAGACTATGATGCGGTTGGGATCGGCGCTGACGATCGAGTGCGTGTGGCTCCCCCGGCAGGTCTGCACCGCGCCGACCTGACGGGGGGCGGCAAGGTCGGAGATGTCGAAGATCCGGAGGCCGCGGAAGCGCTCCTCGTTGATCTTGCCCGGCGCGCCTTCGAGCCCGCAGTCGATCCGCCCGCGGGTCTGCTCGACGCTCATGACGAGAAGGTTGCCGACCACCGAGACGTCGCCCTGCCCGCCGGGGCACACGACCGAGCTCTTGAGGGTGGGGATGCCGTCCGCGCCCAGCTTGTAGATGTTGAACCCGTGGTAGGAGCCCGCCACCATGACATCGCCGAAGAAGGCCATGTCGGTGTTGGCGAAATCGAGCAGCGGGGAGCGCTCGGCGAATTCGGTGAGGTCTTCCTCCTGACGCTTGGCAGGATCGGCCGCAGGGCTTTCGGTCGCTGCCGGAGCCGGGGTGGCGGCGGCGACGGCCGGAGCGGCCGCAGCCTCAGGGGCCATCGCATCAGCTTCGGCCTTGGCCGGTTCGGCTGCCCCCTCCTTCTTCTCCTTGCCCTTCTTGGGCGGCACCGGCGGGCGCAGGTCGGCGGGGTTCTCGGGATTGAAGAAGCCCGCGGGCTTGGCCAGCGTCGCGACCTTGGTCAGGCCCATGATCGCCTCGCCGGCATTGTCGAAGCCCGCCGCCAGCCCGACGCGCGGATCGGCCGAAAGCCCGGTGAGCACCTTGTCCATCTTGCCGATCTCGGCCTTCTGCTCGCTCTCGACGTCGCCCACGAACTGGAACAGCACCGGATCGGCGGCGGTGCCGTCCTCGTCGAGCAGTTCTTCCACCATGTCGACCGCGCCTTCGTGGTGGGCGATCATCAGGGTCAGGAACTGCTTGTCGAAATCGGTGCCCTTGGCCGCGGCCAGGGCCTTCAGCGCCTCGGGGCTCGCCATGCCCTTCATCATGTGGTGCAGGTGCTCGCCGTGGCCCTTCATCATCGGATCTTCGAGCGGTTCGCCGCGCTCCTTGAGCCAGGTTTGCATGAAGGCGATCTCGTCGGCCTGGCTCGCCTCGATCCGGCCGGCGATGGTCTGGAGCTCTTCGGTGTTGGTGCGCTCCTTGACCAGCTTGGCCATGTCGACCGCCTGCTGGTGGTGGACGATCATGTTCTGCATGAAGGCCACGTCGGCCGGGGTGTAGCTCGCCTGCGCGAGCTTGGTCGCTTCCTCGGCCGAGAGCGCCTTGGAGGCCTGCCCGGGCGCGCCGGGCTTCACGATCGGGACAGCCTGCGCGAAGGCAAGACCCGAAGCGGAGAGCAGCAGGGCGGCAAGGCCGGCGCGCGCGGCGCGGCGGGTGGCGGTGTCGGTCATCTCGAGAAGTCCCCTTGAATCTGGTTGACCTGCAGACTGCCCTTTGGCCGCAGGCAGTCAAGACCATCGGGAGGGCGCAAAGACCGGATTCGACGAAACCGCGATCACAGTCGAGCAACAGCTTGATGACTCCGGCTTGCCGCGCCAACCGATCCCATCGCGCCGGGCGCACCGTTCGCCGCACGCGCCAGGGCGAGGACTTGCCGCGGCGAATCGCGCATGGCTAAGTGCATCGTTAAGCCCGCCGAAACCCTGTCGGAGTAGACTTGCCCCCATGGCACGCCCCCGTTTTCTCGCCGCTCTGACCGGCCTCCTGGCCTCCTTCGCGGCGCTCGCCACCCCGGCTGCGGCGAACAGCCAGGATGAGCTGCAAGCCACCTTCGACAGCACCTTCGGCACCCAGGCGCGCAATCCGCAGAGCTTCGATGCGGTCTACGCCTCGACCTTCGAGCAGCGCATCGCCGAACTCGCCAACCCGGCGCTCGGCCGCATCGGCGTTGCTGCGGTGGATCTTGCCACGGGCGAGGAAGTCATGGTGCTGGGCGACCAGCTCTTCCCGATGGCCTCGACCAGCAAGATCGCGATCGCGGCAGCCTATCTCGAGATGGTCGAACAGGGGCGTTACACGCTCACCAGCGAGTTCCCGCTGCTGCTGCCGGTCCGCTCGGCGAGGTTCTCCTCGGCCAAGGCGCCGGTCCGGCCGGGGCAGTACATGCCGGCGATCGACCTCATCGAGATCATGATCACCCGCTCGTCCAACCCCGCGACCGACGCGCTGCTGGCAGCCGTCGGGGGCCCGCAGGCGGTCAACAGCTGGATGGCGCGCAAGGGGCTCGCGCCCTTCTCGCTCAACCGCGACATCGCCACGCTGGTGCGCGACGATGGCGAGTTCAATCCCGCCAACCATATCGACAGCCGCGATGCCGCCACCCCGCGCGCCATGGTGCGGCTGCTCGCCGGGCTCTATCGCGGCGAATATCTCTCGGATCAGAGCCGCCAGGTGATCCTCGGCGCGATGAGCCGCACCGTCACCGGCAAGCGCCGCATCCCCGCCAACATGCCGCTCGAGGCGCGGGTTAGCCACAAGACCGGCTCGCTCAGCAACACCTCGAGCGACATCGGCCTGATCGAATGCCCCGATGGCCGCGTGATCGCGGTCGCGATCTACGTCACCGGGCAGGGCACCAAGCTCGCCCGCGAGGAGCGCATCGCCGCGATCGCGCGCGCGCTTTATGATGGCTTTGCGGTGAAGGCCCAGCAGGATCCCACCCGCAACTGGGCGAGCGCGCCCTACGCCACCGGGGGCTGAGGCCCCTCAACCGGCCGGACAGCAAAAAGGGCGGCGCCTTGCGGCAGCCGCCCTTCGCTTTTGGCGTGACCCGGCTCGCGGCGCTTACTCGGCGCCGGCTTCCTCGGCCTGGTCGACCACGCTCAGCGCGTCGTCGCCCACTTCGTCAGTGGTCTTCTCGGCCTGATCGGCGGCTTCGGCGGCGGCCTGCTGGGTTTCTTCGGGCGTTTCGACCGCAGCGCTTTCGATCGCGGCACCTTCATCGGCGCTGGCTTCGGCCTGTTCGTCCATCGCCTCGACCGTCTCGTCGGTTTCGGTCTCGGCGTTGTTGCCGCACGCCGAAAGGCCGAGCGCGGCGGTGGCGATGGCGGCGGCGAGGATGATCTTGCGCATGGCGTGTGGTCCTTTGTCCTGCGAATGGCACGCGCCCCCTCCTGAGACGCGCCGACCGGTGTTCTGGTGATCCGGTTCGAGAGTGAATCTAGGACGCGCGGGCCTCGCTTACAAGGCGCTTTCGCCGCAATCCTGCCACATTCTCCCGCCGCTTTTCGCCGCAAGCCGCGGCGCGCCGAGCCCCCTACCCGCAGGCTTCTGCGCCTGCTAGCAGGCAGCCATGGCCGAAAAGCAGCACCTCTATCTCGTCGACGGGTCGTCCTACATCTTCCGGGCCTATCACCGCCTGCCGCCGTTGACGAACCCCGAGGGGACTCCGGTGGGCGCGGTCTATGGCTACACCACGATGCTGTGGAAGCTTGCCGCCGATCTCGACGCGGCTGACGGCCCGACGCACCTCGCCGTGATCCTCGATGCCAGCGGCGAGAGCTTCCGCAACGACATCTACGAACACTACAAGGCCAACCGCCCCGAACCGCCCGAGGACTTGAAGCCGCAGTTCCCGCTGATCCGCGATGCCACCCGCGCCTTCAGCCTGCCCTGCATCGAGGTCGAGGGGCTGGAGGCGGACGATCTCATCGCCACCTATGCCCGGCGCGCGCAGGAACGGGGGTGGGACGTCACCATCGTCTCCTCCGACAAGGACCTGATGCAGCTGATCGGGGAACGGGACGGCGCGCTGATCGACATGCTCGACACGATGAAGAACCAGCGCATCTGGCTTCCCGAGGTCGAGGAGAAGTTCGGTGTCGGCCCCGAGCTGGTCGGCGACGTGCTCGCGCTGATGGGCGATTCGGTCGACAATGTGCCGGGCATTTTCGGCATTGGCCCCAAGACGGCCTCCAAGCTGATTGCGGAACACGGCTCCTTGACCGCTGCGCTGGACAGCGCCTCTTCGATGAAGCCCTCCAAGCTGCGCGACCGCCTGATCGAAGGGCGCGGCGATGCCGAGCTGTCGAAGATCCTTGTGACGCTGAAGGAGGATTGCGACCTCCCCCAGCCGCTCGAGGAGATGGTGCTCGGCCCCGTCCCGCCCGCGCCGCTCGCCGCCTTCCTGACGCAGCACGGTTTCACCTCGCTGCTGCGGCGGCTGGATGCTGGAGCGGGCAGCCCCTCGCCCTCGGTGCAGCTGAACCCCGCCAAGCCGACCACCGCCAGCGCCGCCGCACCGGCTCCGGGCGAGGGCAACCGCCAGCCGCTCCCCGAGTTTCCGGCGGTCGATCACGCCGCCTACGAGACGGTGCAGACGCTCGATCGGCTTGAAGCATGGGTAACCCGCGCCCGTGCCGCGCAGGCCGTGGCGGTCGATACCGAGACCACCTCATTGGATGCGATGCGCGCCGATCTGGTCGGGGTGAGCCTCGCCCTCGGCCCGAACGATGCCTGTTACATCCCGCTCGGCCACGGCGGCTCGGACATGTTCGCACAGAAACCCGAGCAGGTGCCTATGGCCGAGGCGATCGCCGCGCTGAAGCCGCTGCTCGAGGACGAGAGCGTCCTCAAGATCTTCCACAACGGCAAGTATGATCTCAACATCCTCGCCCGCGCCGGCATCGCCGTCGCCCCCATCGACGACACGATGGTGATCAGCTTCAACCTCGACGCCGGGCGCGGCGAGGAAGGGATCGGCGGCGGGCACGGCATGGACGAACTGTGCCAGCGCCATCTCGATCACACCGCGATCGCCTTCAAGGACCTGTGCGGCACCGGCAAGAAGGCGATCGGCTTCAACGAGGTGCCGCTCGACCGCGCCACCCACTACGCCGCCGAAGATGCCGACATCACCTGGCGGCTTCACGCGATGCTCAAGCCCCGGTTGTCGGTCGAGGGCGGCAGCCGCGTCTACGAGCGCGTCGACCGCCCGCTGATCCCGGTGGTCGCCGGGATGGAGCGCGAAGGCATCAAGGTCGACCGGGCGCGGCTGGCCAAGCTGTCGGAAGAATTCTCGCACGAGATCGCCCGGCTCGAGGGCGAGATCCACGCTGTCGCCGGGCAGGAGTTCACCGTCGGCAGCCCCAAGCAGCTCGGAGAGATCCTGTTCGACAAGCTAGGCTACAAGGGCGGGAAGAAGGGCAAGACCGGGCAATATTCGACCGACGTCTCGGTGCTGGAAAAGCTCGCCGCCGAGGGCGCGCCGATTGCGCGGCTGGTGCTGGAATGGCGGCAGCTGGCGAAGCTCAAGTCGACCTATACCGACGCGCTTCAGGCCGCGATCAATCCCGAGACCGGGCGAGTGCACACCAGCTATAGCCTCGTCGGCGCGCAGACCGGGCGGCTCTCCTCGACCGATCCGAACCTGCAGAACATCCCGATCCGCACCGCGATCGGTCGGCAGATCCGCGAGGCCTTCGTGCCGGAGGAGGGCAATGTCCTGCTGGCGGCGGACTATTCGCAGATCGAACTGCGGCTCGCGGCGCATATGGCCGATGTCGCCAGCCTCAAGGAGGCCTTCGCGAACGGCGAGGACATCCACGCCCGCACCGCGCGCGAGATGTTCGGCGAGGTCACCCG
>OFDN01001201.1_pt1 | contig 17893 bp, 18 predicted proteins | sample 1520971 | NCBI WGS metagenome assembly OFDN01 (sample SAMEA94257418, study PRJEB24077) | hot springs metagenome | biome: Aquatic biome; feature: Geographical feature; material: Water | place: India | collected 2012-06-12 | depth 5 m
TCCATGTCCTGCTGAAGGGGGCGACTCGCTTCCCGCGATTACCCCATGTGGACGCTGCTCCTCTCCTTCAAGAGCAACGCAGCGCTGATGGCCGATAGCGGCGCGGCCTTCGCGGCGCCCTACACCCTCGAGAACTACGCCGCGATCCTCCAGGGCTCGCTGACGCTGCAATGGCTGGCGAACAGCCTGATCGTCGCGACCGGGGCGACGATCGGCGTGCTCGTCCTGTCGAGTCTTGCCGGATACGGCTTCGCGCGGCTCGAATTCCCGTTCCGCCGCACGCTGTTCGTGATCGTGCTGCTGGGTCTTGCCGTGCCCGAGCAGGCAGTGATCCTGCCGCGTCACCAGCTGTTCGCGATGCTGGGCCTCCACAATTCCTACCCTGGCCTGATCCTGCCGAGCCTCACCGGCAGCTTCGGGGTGTTCTTCATGACCCAGTATTTCCGCGCGATTCCCCGGGAGCTCGACGAGGCGGCGCTGCTCGACGGCGCATCGCGCTTCACGCTGTTCTGGAAGGTGCTGTTGCCGCTCACCTTCCCAGCGCAGGCGACGCTCGGCGTGTTCACCTTCCTTGCCGCCTGGAACGACTACTGGTGGCCACTGATCTCGGCGACGACGAGCGACTATTTCACCCTCACCGTCGGCCTCGCCTCGGCGCAGATGAACTATGCGCAGACCAGCGGATTGGGCTTCCTGATGGCACAGGCCGTGTTCGCTTCGATCCCGATCCTCGTCGTCTACATCGCCTTCCAGAAGCAGATCGTGCGCGCGATGGCGGGGACGGCGGTGCGATGATGAGGGTGCGGGCGCTCGCCTTCGGCTTCGCGGTTCTGCTGGCGGGCTGCGCGCCTGCCGACGAGCGGCCCGAGATCGTCGTCCAGCGCTTCTTCGGCGAATGCGGCGCGGCCTATGGGGAAAGCACCGATGTCGCCGCCGCCGAGACCGAATGCGGGATTCTGACGACGCTCATCAACCGCTTCGCGGCCGAGAACCCCGACATTCGCGTCAAGGTCAATGTCGTGGCATGGCCGGGCTACCCGCAGCTCGCCGCGCAGATCGCGGCCGGCGACCCGCCCGACCTCGTGACGATGCACCAGTCGGTGATCCCCGACTATGCCGGGCGCGGGCTGATCGAGCCGGTCGAGCCGCTGCTGGCGCGCGCGCGGATCGATCCGGCCAGCTTCACCCCGGCCGCGCGCGCGGGGGTGGAGAAGGAAGGCCGGCTCTACGCGATGCCGTGGGACACCATCGGGCGGCTGTGGCACATCAACACCGCGCTGATGGCCGAAGCCGGGCTGATGCGCGGCGGCAGGCCGGTGCTGCCCAATTCGCCGGAGGAGCTGCTGGCGCAGGCGCGGCAGTTCAAGCAGCGCACCGGCAAGCCCTACCTGATCCAGGCGCAGGTCAGCGCGCCCGATTTCCACGTGGCGCTGCTCTACACCTACCTGCTCGCGCAAGATGCGGTGATCTTCCCGGACGAGCGGCACATCCGCCTCGACACGCCGCAAGCGCACGCGATCGTCACCGTGTTGCGGCAGCTGAACGCGGAAGGCCTCACCACCCTCAACCAGGATTTCCCCGCCGCCACGGCGAGCTTCATCCGGGGCGAGGGCGGGATCTTCCCGGTCGGAACATGGATGCTCGGGCCTTACGAGGCCGAGGCGGCACGGCCCGGATCGCCGCTCCACGGCAACTACGCGGTCGCCCCCTTCCCGCGGCTGTGGGGCGAGGCGGCGGGGTTCGTCGACGGTCATGCCTGGGTCGTCCCCGCCGCGCCGCGCCCGCCCGCCGAACGCGCCGCGATGGCGCGCTTCCTCGCCTTCCTTGCGCGCTACAATTACGACTGGTCGCGCACCGGGCAGCTGCCCGCTTTCGCGCCGGTGGTCGAGAGCGCCGCCTTCCGCGCTCTCCCCCACCGCGCCGACATTGCTGCGCTCGCCCGCACCGGGCGGCAGCTGCCCGGTTATGTCGAGCGCCAGAACGCCGTCCAGGGCCTGATCGGCGAGGAGCTCGAGGCGGCGATCACCGGGGCAAAGCCGGTCGATGCGGCATTGAAGGATGCCGAGCGGCGGGTGAACCGGCTCTATGCGCAGATGATGTGAGGCGCCTCAGGCCCGCGCTTCGGCATCGGCGATCAGCGCCATCACGTCCTCGATCAGCGCCTGCATCGCCGCCTTCGCCGCGACCGGATCGCGCGCCGCGATCGCGGTCAGCACCGCGCGATGCTGCGGCAGGCTCGCGGTGCGGCCCTTGAAGCGGTTGGTGAAGCGGATCGAGGTTCTGAGCGCGGTAGAGACGACATCGCGGAACTGCGCGTAGAAGGGGTTCGCCGAGGCCTCGAGCACCGCGATGTGGAAGGCGATGTCGGCCTCCAGCGGATCATCGTCGCCCGCCTCGGCCGCGACCATCCGCTGGTAGCCCGCCTCGATCGCCGCGATCCCCTTGGCATCGGCCGTCCCTGCCGCAAGCGCCGCCGCCATCGGCTCGATCGCGATCCTGAGCTCGCTGAACTGGCGCAGCAGATCGAGCGAGAACTTGCGTTCCAGCATCCAGCGCAGCACGTCGGGATCGAACAGGTTCCAGGCCCGTGTCGGCTGGACGCTGGTGCCCTTGCGCGGGCGCGCCGCCAGCAGGCCTTTGGCGGTCAGCATCTTCACCGCCTCGCGCGTGACCGAGCGGCTGACCTCGTACTGCTTGGCAAGATCGGCCTCGGTCGGGAAGGGAATGGCGTCATAGGCGCCCACCACGATCGCCTTGCCGACGGAATCGAGCAGCGCATAGGTCAGGTTCCGGCCCGAGCCGACGGTTTCCATCTTCATCATGTGCGAGAAGCCCCTTTCTCGTCTTTTTGCGAAGGTTGCAGATAACGCTCCGCGACGCAATCCAGAGGCTTACGCACGGGCTGCAACTGTCACCCGCCGCGCGATCAGCGCGGTGTCGGCGAGCAGGCGCATCGGCTCGCAGTCGACCGCAAGCGAGCCGGCCGGCACCAACCGGGCGAAGCGGGCATAGATCGCCGCATATTCCGCGAAGGGCCCGAGCGGATGCGCCGTGCCATCGACCACCAGCCGCGCCCCGCCGCCCTCGATTGCGATCGAGCGGCCTGCGCGCGTGGTGAGGCGGATCGACCACGCCTCCTCGCCCTGCTCGCGCCAGTCGAACCGTGCCGCGCGGTCGCGCCCGGCAAAGCGCAGGCATGCCGCGATCGGGGCCTGCCTGCCTTCGGGTATCACCAGTTCGGCCGCCTCTAGCTCGAGCCGCTCGGGCAGGATCGCGGTGACAATCGAGAGCGCGTTGACCCCTGTATCGAACACGCCGAACCCGTCAGGCTCCCAGATCCACTCCTGACCGGGGTGCCACTTCGTCACGTCCTCGCGCCAGTCGATGGCAAGGCTGGCGAGCTGCTCGCCCTCGAGCAGCGCGGCGGTCGGGGCGACTGCGGGGGCATATTGCGAATGCCAGGCGGCGAACAGGCAGGTTCCGGCGGCGCGCGCCAGCGCGATCAGCCCCTCGAGCTCGCCTAGGGTTGTCGCCGGCGGCTTCTCGAGCAGCACCGCGAGCCCCGCGTCGATCGCCTGGGCGGCGATGGCGCGGCGCACGCGCGGCGGGGTGCAGATCGCCACCGCGTCGAGCCCGCCCGGCATCGCCTCGAGCACGGCGGCAAGGTTCGGGAACACCGGCACCCGCGCATCCCCCACCTCACCCGGGCTGACCACCGCGACAAGCTCGAACCCCGGATGCGCGGCGATCGCGGGGGCGTGTTCGGTGCGGGCGATCTTGCCGTAGCCGATGATCGCAATCCGGATCGGGGGGCGGATTGTCACGCGTGCGTCTCCCTCTGCGCCAGCGCGGCGGTGAAAGCGCGGGCGCGTGCGGCAACCTCGGCGGCGCTCATGCCGGGGGCATAGAGCGCGCTGCCGAGCCCGAACCCGTCGGCCCCGGCGGCGCGGTAGGCGGCCATGGCAGCGGGGTTGATTCCGCCGACCGGCAGCAGCGGCACGCCGCGCGGCAGCACTGCCCGCAGCGCCTTGACCACAGCAGGCGAGGCCATCTCGGCCGGGAACAGCTTGAGCGCATCGGCCCCGGCCTCGAGTGCGGCGAAGCATTCGGTGGGGGTGAGGCAACCGGGGGCAGCTGCCATTCCGGCTGCCTTGGCGGCCCGGATGACCCCGGCGTCGGTGCCCGGGGCAACGATCAGACCGCCGCCGGCGTCGGCCACGCGGGCAACGTCGGCAATGGCGATCACCGTTCCCGCCCCGATCAGCGCCCGCCCCTCGAGCCGCGCCGCCAGCCGCGCGATGCTGGTGAAGGGGTCGGGGGAATTGAGCGGCACCTCGATGATCGTGATCCCTTCGGCGACCAGCGCCTCGCCGACCGCGACGGCATCCTCGGGCGGAAGGCCGCGCAGGATCGCGACCAGCGGGCAGGCGGCGAAATGGCGGGTAAAGGCGGCGGCGGGGGCCTCGGTCATGCGAATTCCTTCAGAAGCGCGCGGCAACCGGCGCGGAAGGCGGCGTTGCCGTCGATCGCCGGGGCACTTGCGGCAGGCTCGCCCCGCACCTGCGCGATGGCCGCGGCGTAGAGCGCGGTGAGATCGGGCCGACCGATCAACGACGGCACCTCGCCCCCGCTCTCGCGCAGACCGGCACGCACCTCGGCACCGATCAACAGCCCGCTGACATAACCAGCCCCGTCGATCATCGGCGCATCGAGCAGGTGCGCGGCGCGCAAGGCGAAAAGCTGGCCGAGCGGATCGCCGCCCGCCGAGGCGACGACACCGGCGGCAAAGCCGGGGCCGGTCTGCGCCTTGCCCCGCATCTGCGGCGCAAGGATCGAATGCTTGCCCAGCAGAGCGAAGATCTCGCCCGTCATCCAGGTCGAGAAACCCGCGATCCGCCCGCCGCGCAGCCGCACCCACTTGGCGTGCGTGCCGGGCAGGCAGACTGTCGCATCCCCGGATACCAGCCCGCTGGCGAGCGCGCCGATGATCTGCACCTCCTCGCCGCGCATCACCCCGGGTGCATCGCGGCGTTCCTGCGCGACCCCGGGGATTATGCCGGTGCGCGCGTCGATCCACACGATCGCCTCGGCGACCGTCCGGGCATCGGCAGGGCAGGCGACATAGGGCGTCTCGCGCCAGCCGCGGTTCGATCCGACCATGCCGCCCATCAGCATCGGCAGATCGCCGAGCCAATCGCGCAGCGCGGCGACCTCGCGCGCGAAGTCGTCCGGGCCGAGGGTCAGGACGCCGGCCTCATCCACGCACCCCGCCTCGGCGCCGCCATCGGGGCCGAGACGCCAGGCGCGGCGGTTGGTCGTGCCCCAATCGACCGCGATGAATGGCTCCCCACCGATGAAGCTGCCGATCAACCTCTGGCTCCCTTGCCGCTTGCCTTGAATTATTTATCTTATAAATAAGACTCAATCAAATGCCAGCAGCGAAGTGCGCGCCCCATGAAGATTGCCCGTATCGAGACCTTTCTGGTGCCGCCGCGTTGGCTGTTCGTGCGGGTCGAGGCCGATGACGGCAGCGCCGGGTGGGGCGAGGCGAGCCTGGAAGGGCATGGCGAGGCCGTCGTCGGCGCCTTCGAGGCGATCCGCGACCGGGTGATCGGCGCCGATCCGCGGGCCATCGAGGACATCTGGCAGACCTGCTATCGCGGCGGCTTCTATCGCGGCGGGCCGGTGCTGATGTCGGCGATTGCCGGGCTCGACCAGGCGCTGTGGGACTGGAAGGGCCGCCATTACGGCCTCCCCGCCCACGAGATGCTCGGCGGCCGCGTGCGCGAGCGGGTGCGCGCCTATGCCTGGATCGGCGGCGACCGTCCCGACGACATCGCCGCTGCCGCCGCCGCGCGCCGCGCGCAGGGCTTCACCGCGGTCAAGATGAATGCGACCGGCGACATGGCGATGCTCGCCGCGCCGCGCTTTGCCGAGGTGATCGCGCGGGTCGAGGCGGCGCAAGGCGAGGGCATGGATGTCGCGCTCGATTTTCACGGCCGCCTGCACCGTCCGATGGCCAAGCAGCTCGCCCGCGCGCTCGAGCCGCTCGGGCTGCTGTTCATCGAGGAGCCCGTCCTATCGGAGAATGCCGAGGCGCTCGGCCAGATCGCCGCGCTCACCGCGACGCCGATCGCGATGGGCGAGCGGCTCTATTCGCGCTGGGACTTCAGGCCGCTGCTGGAGTCCGGCGCGGTCGATGTGATCCAGCCCGATCTCAGCCACGCCGGCGGCCTCAGCGAATGCCGCCGCATCGCCGCCATGGCCGAGGCCCATGACGTGGCGGTTGCCCCGCATTGCCCGCTCGGGCCGCTGGCACTGGGCGCCTGCCTCCAGCTGGCCGGCTGCGCGCCCAATGTCGTGCTTCAGGAGATGTCGCTCGGCATCCACTACAACATCGGACACGACCTGCTCGAGTTCATGACCGATCCGGGGGTGCTGACCCCGGTGGATGGCCACCTCGTGATCCCCGGCGGCCCGGGTCTCGGCATTGCCATTGACGAAGCCCGCGTCCGCGCCGCCGCCGCCAGCCCGCATCGTTGGCGCAACCCCCTGTGGCGCCACGCCGACGGCAGTCTTGCCGAGTGGTGACTCGCGCCGGGCTTGCCTTATTAAAACGTATTTATATTATATATAGCGACTAAAGGGGAGCAATCGGCTAATCTGCGTGATGGAACCGCCGCCGGAAGAGCGGCGAGAACACGACAACAAGGGGAGATGGACAATGCGTGCGATCACATTGATGCGGTGCTCGGCTTCGGCCGCCGCGATGAGCCTGCTGGCGGGCGCGGCCCATGCGCAGGAGCCCCCCCCGGCCCCGCCCGCCGAGACCCCGGCGGAGCCCACCGGCGAAATCATCGTCTCGGGCCTGCGCCAATCATTGGAATCGATCCGCAACATCCGCCGCAACTCCGACGAGATCGTCGATGCCGTGGTCGCCGAGGACATCGCCAAGCTGCCCGATCTGAACACCGCCCAGATCGCCGCGCGCATCCCGGGGGTGCAGGTCTACCGGCAGGGGGGCGAGGCCTCCAACGTGCTGGTGCGCGGCCTTCCGAACTTCACCACCACCTACAACGGCCGCGAGATCTTCACCGCCGAGACGCGCATCGTCGCGCTGCAGGACTTCCCGGCCGCCAATGTCGCCGCGCTCGAGGTCTACAAGACCTCCGCCGCCGACCTGATCGAACCCGGCCTTGCAGGCCTCGTTAATGTGCGCTCGCGCCAGCCGCTCGACTTTGCGGACGGGCAGATCGCAGGCTCGGTGTGGGGCCTCTACACCGTGCAGGCCGAAGAGATCACCCCCAACTTCAACCTGCTCGCCACCAAGCGCTGGGACGTGGGCGACGGGGGCGAGTTCGGGATCCTCGTCAACGCCTCGCGGGTCGAGATGACCTATCTCGACGCGGAAATCTCGAACACCGACTTTCTCCAGACCTTCCGCGATGACGGCGGCGACGCGTTGATCCCCGATGCGGGCGCGGGCACGGCGGCGCGCTTCCCCGATATCCAGCGCCTGTTCTACCGCTCGGGCAACCGCGTGCGGCCCTCGGTCAACGCCGCGATCCAGTACAAGCCGAACCCCGATCTCGAATTCTATCTCGAGGGCCTGTGGCAGGGCTTCCGCAACGAGATCGACGACCGCCTGCTCGCCGCCGAGCTGTTCAACGGGGCGCAGGTGGACAGCCTCCAGTTCCGCGAGGGCACCAACATCGTCAGCGGCGGGACCGTGAACGGCCTGCCGGGATCGCTGTTCTCGTTCCAGGGCGCGACCTACAACAAGACCGACACCTACCAGTTCGCAGGCGGGGTGAAGGCGACCTTCGACCGCCTCAACGTCAAGCTCGACATCGCCCGCACCGATAGCACCTTCACCGGATCGACCGAAAGCGTCGACCGCCGCTGGACCGCCGCGCCGGTGATCAATTTCGATACCGAGACCCCGGCTTTCGAGATCACCAATATCGATTTCTCGGACCCCAGCGCGCAGTTCTTCGACGGTCTGTTCGAGGAGAACCAGCGGTCGCAGGGTGACGACTGGCAGCTGCGCGGCGATCTGGAATATCTGGTCGACGGCACGCTGATCCGCAGCATTCAGGCCGGGGTGCGCTACACGGACCGCGATGCGCGGCGCGAATATGCCAACCGCTTCTCCCGTCCCGCCACGCTCACCAATGCGACTGCGCTGCCGGTCGAGTTCGAGGTGTTCAACGGCGTCGATGTCGGCGGCACCTCGGTATGGGCCGCGCCGACCTATGACAGCATCCGCGAGAACATCGCGGAGCTGCGCCAGATCGCGGGCTTCCCGAACGGCGATCCGGTGGCGCGCAATCTGCTCTACACCGCGTCCGAGAAGAACTTCGCGGGCTACGGCCAGATCAACCTCGGTTCGGGCGACATCGAGGGCACCCTCGGCCTGCGCTACACGCGCGTGAAGACCCGCGTCGCCGGCCCCGCTCCGACCGGCATTCCGGCGATCGACGAGGGCAACACCAACGAATCCTGGCTCCCCAACGCCAGCATCCGCGCGCGGGTGACCCCCGAGATTCAGCTGCGCGCGGCGGTCTCCAAGACCCGCACCCTTCCGACCTTCGCCGATTTGAACCCCGCGCTGGTGCTCGGCGCGCCGCCGCCGGGCGGGGTGGGGACCGACAGCAACCCCTATCGCGGCTTCGGGGGCAACCCATTCCTCGAGCCCTTCACCTCGTGGAACTTCGACGTTGCGGCCGAATGGTACTTCGCGCCCGCCGGCTTCGTCTCGCTGACCGGCTTCCACCGCGCGGTCGACGGGTTCATCCAGCCCAACACCTTCCGCATCGACGATCCCACCCTCGGCGTCGTCGAGATCACCGGGCCGGTCAACACCGGCAAGGGGCGGATCACGGGGGCGGAATTGCAGGCGCAGATTTTCGCCGATTTCGAGAGCCTGCCCGATTTCGCGCGCGGCTTCGGGATGCAGGTCAATTTGACCTATATCGACGCCGAGACGCAGCAGCCCGACGGCGCGGGCGGGCTGACCTATCAGCCGATCACCGACCAGCTCAACGGCGTGTCGAAGTGGAACGCCAACATCGTCGGGATCTACGAGCGCTACGGCCTCACCGCCCGCCTCGCCTATAACGACCGCTCACGTTTCCGCGCGACGCAGCAGTTCCGGGGCGACGATGTCTATGTCGAGAACGCGCGGCCCGCAGGGCGTCTGGACCTGTCGCTGTCCTACGACATCAACGAGAACTTCTCGCTGTTCGGCGACTGGACCAACATCACCCGCGAACAGTTCCGGCAGGACTTCACCTCGGCCCGCAACGGCGCGCCCGAGGCCGAATTCATCCGCTACCTGCGCGACGACGAGAGCACTTTGTCGCTCGGCTTCAGGTTCAGGTTCGGCCGCTAGGGCTTTTGCGAAGGACGCAGGCTGGTGCCGATCACCGGCCTGCCCTCCGCATCCCAGCCCAGCGGCGCGATATACATCGCGCGGCCCTTCTTCGCGTTCTGGCACCCGCCGCGCGCGATATGGGCGTGGAACAGGATGAATTGCCTCCCCGCTGCCTCGAACACCGCCTGGTGTCCGGGGCCGCTGAGGCACCCCGCCTTGCGGTCGGTGTAGCTGTAGAGGATCGGGTTCTCGGGCGCATCGGTGCACGGCCCCAGCGGCCCTTCGCAGGTCGCATAGCCCATGGCGTAGGGGCTGAGGCGCTGGTGCGTCTCCCAGCCGAAATGGTTGGCGGAATAGAAGAGCACATAGCCCTCCCCGCGCTGCACCATCGTCGGGCTCTCGATCACGTGCGCCTCCCACGGCTGGTCGTTGGCGAGCAGCGTGACGGGCTCGCCGGTGAGGCCGAGGCCGTCCGGCGTCATGGGCTGGGCATAGATGTTCGTGGGCTTGCCGACCGCGTTCGCATCGGCCTTGTAGTAGAGGTAGAGCTTGCCGTCGGCGTCGCGGAAAGGGCTGGCGTCGATCGTCCCGCCCTGGTCGCGCTGACAGACCAGCGGTGCGGCCGCGTCCGAGGTGAAGGGGCCGAGCGGATCGGCGCTGCTCGCGACACCGGTGCACTGCCTGCCGCTCGCCTTCTCGCGGGCGGTGAAAAACAGCAGGTAGCGGCCCTCCAGCTCCATCACTTCGGGCGCCCAGGTCCAGCCGCGCTGCGCCCAGGCGGGCAGCACCGGCATGGCGTCATGCAGCCGTGCGCCGTCCTTCAAGGGCGTCCAGTTCACCAGGTCCTCCGAGACGGCCATCTGCACATTGGCCTGATCGGCTTCCGCATTGGTGGCATAGGCGAGGTAACGGCCCTGATGGGGCAGCACGAAGGGATCGGGGAAGTTGGCGCGGTAGACCGGGACGAAGGGTTCGGGTTCTTTCGAGCAGGCGGGGGAGACAAGGCTGGCCGACGCGGTGAACGCGGACAGTATGGCAAGGACGGGTTTGCGCAATCGGCACTCCTCGATCATGAACGGGCGGGAATGGCTTGCCCTCGAGATATTATCATATAAATGAGCGCACGATGAAGGAAACCCCCTCCCGGAACCTGCGCCCCGGCGTCCACCGCCGCCTTTTCGGCCACCTGCCCGATGGCCGCGCGGTCGAGGCGGTGACGCTGGTCAATGCGCAAGGGGTAAGCGCGACGGTGATCGCCCATGGCGCGACGCTCCAGTCGATGATCGTTCCCGACCGCGAGGGCAAGCTCGCCGACGTCACGCTCGGCCATGCCACGCTGGCGGAATATCTCGGCAGCACCGCCTATTTCGGATCGAGCGTCGGCCGCGTCGCAAACCGCATCGCGGGCGGACGCTTCCTGCTGGACGGCACCGAATATCGCGTGCCCGCCAACAACGGCCCCAACGCGCTCCACGGCGGCCCCGAGGGCTTCGACAAGGCGCTGTGGGACATTGTCGAAACCGGCGATACGCCTGCGCCTTTCGTCCGCCTCGCCCACACCAGCCCGGATGGCGATCAGGGTTTTCCGGGCACGCTCCAGGTCACCGCCAAATACGCGCTGGGCGATGACGGCGCGCTCGCAATTACCTATCGGGCCACGACTGACCGGCCGACAATCGTCAACATGACCAACCACGCCTACTGGAACCTCGCGGGCGAAGGCGCGGCAACCGGGGCGATGGACCACGAACTGACGATCCCGGCCGAGCACTTCCTGCCCACCGACGATACCGCGATTCCGACCGGGGACTTCGCCCCGGTCACAGGCACCCCCTTCGACTTCCGCGAAGCCCGGGCGATCGGCGCAAGGGTGCGCGACACCACCCACGACCAGATCCGCATCGGCCACGGCTATGACCACAATTGGGTGGTCGACCGGAGCCGCAGCGCTACGCCGCGTCTCCTCGCCCGCCTTGCCCACCCCGCATCGGGCCGGGTGCTCGAAGTGCTTTCGACCGAGCCGGGGGTGCAGTTCTATTCGGGCAACTTCCTCGATGGCAGCCTGGTCGGCAAGCGCCGACAGGCCTATCGCATGGGCGACGGGGTAGCGCTCGAACCGCAGATGTTCCCCGACACCCCCAACCGCCCGGCGTTCGGCTCAATCCGGCTCGGCGCCGGTGAGGAATATTGCCACCGCATCGTCTTCGCCTTTTCGGGAGAAGGATGACAGGCAAACAAAAAGCGCCGACGGCGGGGCCGTCGACGCTCGATCTTTGCCAGCGCGGTCAGGCCGCTGCCGGATGGCGCCGGGCGCCGCCGGTGGTCTCGGCGTAGCTCTGCTCCATCTGCCGCATCTGCGCATGGCGCCACTGGTCGTAGCTGTAGTCAACCTGTTCCTCGGAGGTCTGCACCGTCTTCAGCGTCAGCCTTCCGGTCGAGGATCTGCCATCCTGTGCCATTGTCTGCCTTCTTTCCCTATACTTCGGCCCGCGGGGTTGGAGCGGGGAAGAAATGCAGTGTCGCACGGGGAGCCGGTTGTGCTCCTATCCTGAATTAGCCCGTCGCTGCTCTCTGCCTTCGGTCTGGCGCGTTTGGGCGGAGCGGACCTTAACGGATGACGCAATCCTGCCTCAGGCCGTGCCAAACGCGATCCGCAGCACGCTCAGCACGCCGAACACGCCCGCGACGATGCAGGCCGTCTTGTTGGCCGCCTTCGCCACCGCGCGGCCGAGCGGGGCATGGAGGTAATCGTCGATCAGCTCGTCGAGGCCATATTTCACATGCCGGAAGCTCTCCGCGATCAGCAGCAGCATCAACAGCGTATTGAGCGGATGGGCGAGCCACCCGCTCACCCGCGCGTGCGACAGGTCGGGCAGCAGCAGCACCAGCGCGGTCAGCAGCCAGGCATAGAGCACCACCAGCGCCAGCGAGTTCCAGCGGACCGCGATGAACTCCTCGGCCCCGCCGCCGCCCGGCGGCAGTCGGCGCGTGGCTCTGCGGGTGTCCTGTTCGGGCATGATGTCGCTCCTCTATTCCGCCGCTGCCGGAACCCGCAGCGCTCGGTGTTCCTCGGCGAACCAGGCGTAGGTCTTGTGCAGGCCCTGCCGCAGCGAGGTGCTCGGCTCCCAGCCGAGCCACGCGCGCGCGGTGCTGATGTCGGGGCGGCGGCGCTGGGGATCGTCGGTCGGCAGCGCGTGATGCGCGACCCTGACCGGCGCACCCGCGACCTCGCCCAGCGTCTCGACCAGTTCGGCGATGGTCAGCTCCTGACAATTGCCGATGTTGACGGGCTGCTGATCGGGAAGGTCGGCCTCCATCAGCCGCACCAGCGCGTCGACCGTGTCGTCGACGTAGCAGAAGCTGCGCGTCTGGCTGCCGTCCCCATAGATCGTCAGCCGCTCGCCGGCGAGCACCTGGGCGATGAAATTGGAGATCACCCGCCCGTCATCCACCCGCATGTGCGGGCCATAGGTGTTGAAGATCCGCGCCACCCGCACTTCGGCGCGGCCCATCCGGGCGAAGTCGAAGGTCAGCGTCTCGGCGGCGCGCTTGCCCTCGTCGTAGCAGGCGCGCGGCCCCGTGCAGCTGACATTGCCGCGGTAGGCTTCGGGCTGCGGGTGGACGTCGGGATCGCCATAGACCTCGCTGGTCGAGGCAAGCAGGAAGCGCGCGCCCGACTGCTCGGCCAGCCGCAGCAGGCTGTCGGTGCCGACCACGTTGGTGAGCATGGTGTGCTCGGGATCGGCCTGGTAGAGCACCGGCGAGGCGGCGCAGGCGAGGTTGTAGATGCGGCGGATCGCCGCGCCCTCGCGCAGCACCGCTGGCGGCAGGCCATGGGCGATATCGCCGCGCACGAAGCGGAACCGGGGGTAGCGCGCCAGCGTGTCGAGATTGGCGATGCGCGCGGTCTGGAGGTTGTCGAGGCACAGCACCCGCTCGCCTGCCTCGAGCAGGCGGCGGCACAGGTGCGAGCCGATGAACCCGGCCCCGCCTGCAACCAGCGTCCAGCCTTGCGTGTCTGCAGTCATGCCATCTCTCTCCTGTTGGCTGTGGTGTCGTTGGTGTCCCGCCGCTGCGCGATGGCCGCGAGGAGGTCCGCCTCGAACCGGGCGGCGCGGACCGCCGCGCTGTGCCCGTCGAGCACCGCCGCGCGCGCGGCCTCGCCGATCGCGCGCGCCGGACGGCGGAGCGCCGCGATCACCTCCGCGCTCTTGTCCGCAAGGATGATCGCCTCGCCCGGCGCGAACAGCGTCTCGATCCCCTCCCAGCGGTCGGAGATGATCGGCGTCCCGCAGGCCCCCGCCTCGAACAGGCGCACCGAGGGCGACCACCCGGCCGCGATCATGTCGGCGCGGGTGACGTTGAGCGTGTAGCGCGAGGCCGAGTAGAAGGCGGCGTGCTCGCCAGGCGGCAGATGCTCGATCCGCTCGACATTGGCGGGCCATACGATGTCCTCGGGATAGCGCGGCCCCGCGACGGCAAAGGTCATATCGGGACAGGCGAGTGCAGGCGCTATCAATAGCCGCTCGAGGGTCGGCTGGCGGTCGGGGCTGTAGGTGCCGAGATAGGTGAGGTCCCAGCGGCACTCCACGTCGACCGGGTGGTAGCGCTCAGTGTCGACCGAGCAGTAGAGCGCCCGTGCCGCCCGGGCCCCGTAGTCCTCCTCCAGCCGGGTCAGCACCGGCCCGCCCGAGAAGGAAAAATAGATGTCGAAGTGGGAAATGATGTTGCGCGAGACATAGTCGCACTCCCCCCGGTCCAGCGCCGCGAGGGTAACGGGGGTATCGATGTCGTAGAAGCACACCGCCCCGCGCGCGGCGCCCTGCACGAAGGCGCTCACCGCGATGCCGTCGGGCACGTAGGAGCCGACCATCACCGCGTCCGCCCCGGCAATCTCGCCGCGCCATTGCTCGAGCCCGGCAAGGCTGTCGTAATAGGCGAGGCGGCAGAAATCCGGCGCGGCCAGATCGCGGTGCGCGGCGTACCACGGCACGTCGCGCTCGAGAAACAGCACTTCATGCCCGCGCGCCGCGAACGCCGCCAGCAGCGCGCGAAAGGTGGTCGCATGGCCGTTCCCCCACGAGGACGACAGGCTCAGGCCGAGCACCACCAGCTTCATGCCGCCACCTCGCGGCGGGCCTGGGCAAGCCGGTGCAATTCGCGCTCGACGACACCCGCGCGCAGCTCGTAGGTGTGCTCGCGCCGCACCCGCTCGAGCGCCGCCGCGCCGATTTCCCGCGCGCGCGCCGGGGTGAGCGCGGCGAGGTGCTCGGCCACGTCCTGCCCGTCGCGCGCCACCAGCACTTCCTTGTCGGGTTCGAGGAACATCGGAATGCCCTCCCAGGCATCGGTGATGAGGCAGGCTGCCGCGCCCGCCGCCTCGAACACGCGGGTCGCGGGCGAGAAGCCGACCGCCGCCATCGAATCGCGCGCCACGTTGAGCACCGCGAGCGGGGTGGCGTTGAAGACATTGTGCTGCGCCGTGCCGACATGGCCGATCGCGCGGGTGTTGGCCGGCATCGCCTTGTCTCCCCAGCCATTGCCGCCGATCAGGAAGCTGCGGTGCGGCAGCAGCGATGCGGGGCGCAGGAAGAATTCCTCCACCCGCGCCTCGCGGTCGGGCAGGCGATTGGCGAGGAAGGCGAGATCGCAGGCAAAGCGCGGATCGGGCGGGACAGGCACATGCGTCGTCAGGTCGAGCGCGTTGTAGACCGGCACGCAATCGCGCGCGCCGAAGCCCTTGTAGGCCTCGACCACCGGCGGGCCGCCGCCATAGGTGAACACCATGTCGAGCCGCGGCAGCGCGGCGCGCACCGGGTGGCCCGGATCGCGGCGCATCTCGTCGAGCGTGGCGGCGGCGTCCACGTCCCAGAAGATCGTCAGCGCGTCCTCGCGCGCATGGGCCAGCACGCCTTCGAGCAGTTCCCGGTCATAGACCCCGACCCCGCTCGCCTTGATCACCACGTCGGCACCGCCTGCCTCGGCGAGCGCCCCTGCTAGGCCCTCGGGCGTGGCAGGCCACACCACCACCTGCGCCCATGGCGGCGGGTCGATGTCGCGGTGCGCCTGCCGATCGAAAGCGTCGGGCTCGTAGAAGGTGATGCGGTGCCCGCGCTCGGCCAGCGCGCGCAGCAGCCCGCGGTAATAGGTCGCCGCCCCGTTCCAGTAGGACGACAGCAGGCTCGATCCGTAGAAGGCGATATTCATGCGGTCTCCTTTTGCGGGGCGAGCAGCGCCAGCAGTTCGTCGGCGCGGTGGGCGCAGGTGTGTCGTTGGCGGATCGTCGCGAGGCCATGCGCGGCCAATTGCCCGCGCATGGCCGGGTCATTGGCGAGCGCTCTGAGGTGTGCGGTCATCTCCGCCCCGTCGCGCGCCACGAGGTAGTCGCTGCCGGGAGAGAACAGCCCCTCGGCATCCTCCCACGGCGCGCAGACCAGCGGAATGCCGCAGGCGAGCGCCTCGAACACGCGGATCGTCGGGATGCCGGGGAGCGCCTCGACGTAGAAGCGGCGGGGGACGTGGACGGTCGCCACCGCCCGCGCGAAGATCGCCGGCGCGCGCGGGTTCGCCGCCCAGCCGCGGTAGCGCGCGCCGTATCGCTCCAGCGCGGCGAGCGCGGCGGCGGGGTAGCGCACCCCGTAGATGTCGAGCGGCAGGTCGGCGGCCGCGGCGGGGGCGAGCAGGAATTCCTCGAGCTCGGCCGAGCGCTCCCCGTCGCCCCAGTTGCCGATCCACACCAGCCCCTCGCGCGGGGCCTCCGCGGCAGGCGGGTGGAAGCGGCGGGTGTCGGCGGCCTCGTGCCACACGTGGACACGGCTCCCCCAGCCCCAGCCGCGATAGACCTGCGCCAGCGCCTCGCCGAAGGCCAGCACGCCGTCATAGCCGGTGAGGTCATAGGCGCGCATCGCATCCGGCTCGCTGACGGCGCGGTGGTGGGTGTCGTGGAACAGCAGCCGGAAGCGGCCCCCGCGCTTTCGCAAGGCGCCCAGCCGGGCGACCAGCGCGGGGTCGTTCCATTCATGCACGATCACGCAGTCCGCGCCCTCGACCAGCGCCTCCACGTCGGCATCGGCGGGGTAGCTGACCGAGGCGAGGCGCGGATAGGCGGTCTCGAAGGGCCTGAGACCGGCCGCGCCGTGATCGGCCACGAGATTGGCGCGGCTCCAGGCACCGGCAGGCTCGAAGGCGAGCGCATCGTGGCCGCGCGCCATCAGGTCGTCCATCACCCCGCGCAGGAAATGGGCATTGCCGTGGTTCCAGCACGAGGCGAGCGAGTGGGTGAACCAGGCGATCCTCATGCCGCCACCGCGCGCGTCTTGAGCAGGGGCGCGTAGATCGCCGCCATCCCGCGCGCCATCGCGGCAGGGGTGAAGCGCTGCGCGCGGCCATGCGCCGCCTCGCCCAGTCGCCAGCGCAGTTCGGGATCGCGATGCACCCGGTCGATCGTCGCGGCAAACCCGGCGGCGTCCTGCGCAGGCACGAACAGCGCCGCCCCGTCCCACAGCTCGCGGAAGGTCGGGATGTCCGACAGCACCAGCGCGCAGCCCGCCGAGGCCGCCTCGAGCACCGCGAGGCCGAAGGGCTCGAAGGTCGCGGCCGAAACGAACACCGGCCGCAATTGCAGGAGCTCGGCCAGGCACGCGCCGGGCAGCGTGCCGAGCGCGACCGCGTGGGCGAAGCGCGCCTGCTCGCCGCGCGGGCCCCGCAAGGGCCCCGCCGCGAGCAGCCGCACGCCGCACTGCGCGGCGGCCGCATCGAGCACCGCGGCGTTCTTGGCCGGATCCCACATCCGCCCCACGCTCAGCGCAGCATGGAAGCGGTGGACCTCGCCCGCGGTTGCAGGCGCGGGCGGGCGGCCGTTGTGGACGACGACGGGCGAACGCGGCAGGCGATAGGTCGCGGCCAGCATCGCGGCGAAGGCGGCGCTCGGAGCGACGGTGGCCGCCGAGCCGGTGAGACCGCGGCGCACGCGCTCGGCGTGCCAGCCGAGCGCGGGGTCGAGCGGGCCGCCACGCGCGCCCTGCCACCAGGTCGCGATGCAGCCATGCGCGACCGTAACCACCGGCACCGGAAAGGCGGCGGCCCCGGCGAGCGCGGGGGAATTGCAATGGACGAGATCGGCGCCGGTCTCGGCTGCCAGTCCGGCGAGCTCCCGCGCGGCCCTCTGCACCTCGCCGGGGCCGTCGCACAGCCAGTCGAGCGGCAGCCCGGTCTCGATCAGGCGCACTCCGTCGGGCAGCTCGGCGCGCGAGGCCTCGCCCGGCGCGGGGCCGAGCAGCGCGAGCGTGACCTCGCAATCGCCCGCGGCCAGCTGCGCGGCGAGATCGCAGGCATATTGCCACACCCCGCCCACCGCATCGGTGGTCATCAGGATGCGGGCCCCTGCAAGGCGGGCGGCGCGAGCGCTCACGCGGCATGCTCGGGCGAGATCGCGGGGCGCGGCAGCGGCGCGGCGCGGTTGGTGGCGAGCCAGGCGGCCAGATCGGCCAGCCCGCTGCGCCACGGCTTGCGCGGCCC
>OFDN01001202.1_pt1 | contig 17887 bp, 17 predicted proteins | sample 1520971 | NCBI WGS metagenome assembly OFDN01 (sample SAMEA94257418, study PRJEB24077) | hot springs metagenome | biome: Aquatic biome; feature: Geographical feature; material: Water | place: India | collected 2012-06-12 | depth 5 m
GCACGGTCTCGGGGCTCGGGCAGCGGGCCGCCGCGCGTGCCCGGTCGCCCGCCCCCTCGCCGACGAGCGCGTAGGCGTCGAAGCCCGCGTCGGTGCGCCACCCGGCGGCGAACGCGGCGGCGTCGGGCGGCACGGGAACCTCGTAGCCGTGCGCGAGCAGGCACGGCACGAGCGTCGACGTCAGGTAGGTGAACGCCCAGGGCGCCTCGACGGCGCGCACGTCCTCCTCGAACCACGTGCGCACCGGGTAGCGGGCCTGGCAGATCCAGCCGGCGACATCGATCTCGAAGAACTCGCGCGTCGAGCCGAGCTGCACGGCGCTGTAGTCGAGCCGCTCGCCGTCGTCGGCCGGCCGCGTGCCCGCGAATCCCGCATCGTCGAGGCAGCGGGCCATCGTCGGGCCCCACTCCCCCGCCGCCACCCAGCGCTCGATCGGCACCTCCGGCAGGGCGACGGGGCCCCACTTGTCGCGCAGGAAGACGGCCACGCGCTCGAGCGCGGCCTCATGCGCCGTGGCGGCCGCCGCGTCGCGCGCGGTGCGCACGTCGTCGAGGTCGCCCGGCGACGGGGCCGGCCCTCCGCAGGCGCCGAGCAGCAGTGCGGCCACGAGGGTCGTGGCGGCGGCACCGGTGCGCGCGAGCATGGGTTCAGGGTGCCACGAGCGGGGGTCGCGCGGCTGTGCGGGCGCTCAGAACCCGTGCCCGCATCCCGAGCGCTGTCGATCGCCCGGAAGACCACAACGGCCGCCCCCGACAGAGTCGGAGAGCGGCCGTCGCAGAAGAAGCTCGCGGTGTCGATCGACTAGCGGCGCAGCCCGAGGCGCTCGATCAGCGAGCGGTAGCGCTCGATGTCGACATCAGCCAGGTAGCCCAGCAGACGGCGACGCTGACCGACCAGAAGCAGCAGGCCACGACGCGAGTGGTGGTCGTGCTTGTGCTGCTTCAGGTGCTCGGTGAGGTCTTTGATGCGACGCGTCAGCATCGCGACCTGGACCTCAGGGGATCCGGTGTCACCGGGGTGGGTTGCGTACTCATCGATGATCGCCTTCTTGACGTCTGCTTCCAGTGCCATAGAGGGACCCCCTTCTCTGCTCGTTGCGCGGCGCTGCGGGCCCGATGCCCGTAGCTCTCTGTATCCGCGGCCGTTGGACGGCAACCTTCAGATACTAGCAGTGGTACGGTCGGCTAAACGCGTGAGAGACGCTTCAGCAGTTGCGAGTAACGCAGGATGAAGAAGTCTGGCCCCTTGGCGTCCCCGTAGAAGACATCCGCATCGATTCCGTGCTCAGGGTCCAGTTCTAGCTCTTTCCGCATCTTCCGGATGATCGCCTTTGGGACCTCGCGACCGTCACCAGTGTTCCGGTACCGGAACTCGAGGCTCTTGCGGCTTCGGAAAATCACGCCAGGTGATCGAACCTCACGGCGAATGATCTGCCACTCACCCGTCCCAGATTCGATCGAGCACCCTTGTTGCTTGAGAATTCGACTCAACTGTCGCCACGTGACGGCGCGATCCTCATGGCGGATGACATGGGATCGCCTTGAGAGCCAGTTCGCGATAGCGGCGACTTCGCGGTCCGCTAGATCGTCGTAGGTGAAACCTCCCGGAAGCAGATCGTGGGCTGCCACGCGAATCATGAACTTGAACAGTTCGTCCTCGTTGGAGTCCAACACCAGGCTGTGGCGATCCATGAAGACGAGCGTTGCTACTAGTGCGGAACGCTTGTTTCCGTTATGGAAGGGATGGTTATGGACGATCGAGTGAAGAAGCGCAGCTGCCGCGGACTCAGCAGTCGGGTACTTGACTGAGTCTCCGAATCCAGTCGCCGGCCGACCTGCTGCACTCTCAAGCAGAGCTCGGCTCTTCACACCTGGAGGCGAGATGGGATCAGCCGTCGCTGCAAAGTCGGCGGTCAATTCCTCGTGGACCGTAAGGATCTCGTCTGCAGACAAATGGTCCAACTCACGGGCTGTGCCAGGTAGCGACCAAACGAACGGCGGCGCGGGAGGAAGTGGCGCCACCTGGTCCTCAGCGACGAGGTCCCGCACTCCAACGGAGAGACGCGCTCTCAACCGACGAATAGCGCCTTTAGGAAGAGTGCTTGCCTCGCGGTGTAGCCTCACACCGTCTTCCGCCAACAACTCGGCCAACTCGACCCGCGTGACACCGAGGAGATCGAGCCAGTAGCTAACCCGCTTCTGTCTTGAACCGCCGATCCCGACAGCACGCTCAGCAATGATCGCGTCCTCAGGTCGAATTCGTGTGCTGGCGGAGGTCGGATACTCAATGCCTTCTCCCCAAAGGGCCACCAGGACTTGCTCAACGTCAAGTTCCCCAGCGCTTGCGAGCTCGCCGACACTCCAGCTTCGACGCCTTGCCATCACGCAACCTCCGCCGTCTGGCGCACGCGGCGCAGCACCACGATCAACTCTGCTACCTGCTCTTCACTGAACAGTGCCTGCGGGCCCGTCGGCGCGAGGCCGGTGAAGGGGTCTTCGAAGAGCAGCCCCGGCTCGACGATGCCCCGCATGGTGAGCTGCGAGACCAGCAGGTCGAGGAAGGCCAGCTGGTTGGCGGTGAAGGTCTCGCCCGCGATGAAGTCGGCCAACGCATCCTGGGCGGCGGAGCGATCGAGGCCGAGCAAGGAGCGCACGAAGAGACCGAGGCCGTCGGCCTCAGTGGTGGCGAGCGCCAGCTCGCCCTCGGTGAACTCGCCGCTCTCGCGCATGATCGCGTCGAGCTGCTCGAGGTCGAGCACCGTCAGCTGCTTGCCGTGCCGAACCTTGTACAGCACCGCGTCGTCGGCGTGCGCGCGCAGGAAGGCGAGGGCCTTGGAGCGGAAGCGCTCACGATCGACTCCGGGGTTCGTGGGCACGACCGTCACTTCAGAGACCGGGCCGAGGGTGTCTTCGAAGTCGGTGTAGATGAGCGGCCGCTCGCGAGCGTCGATCAGGCGCACGAGGTCGCGCAGACGCACGCGCATCTGCTCGAGTATCGGCACCGTCACATCGACCCACCAGTCGATAGTGGCGACGCGGTCGATGAACTCGAGCTGCGAGGCGATGACGGGGATCGTCTTCTGATGGGCCAATGCGTCCGCGATCCCCCGCACCGCATTCCCCACCGCCGTGAGCGACGCCGCGTCACGGTTGAGCACCGCCAGTTGTGCCCGCAATGCCAGCAGGTCGAATCGCTTCGCTGCCTCATCGGTGTCGAGAGCATCAGCCGCCGACGGCAAGGCGCCGAGATCCGAGGCCGACGCGTACTGGTCTTCACCGAGCTGCAGCCAGGCTTCGCCCGCCGCGAAGTGCTCGACGGCCCGACGATGCGGGCGCACGAGAACGTTATCGAGCGACATGCCCGCAACCCGGTCGTGAAGTCGCGCGGCGATCAGCTCGCGCAACGACGACAGCTCCGGATCAGCATGTGCGCCTCCCCCCGCCGCCTGGTCGATCGTGCGCATCAGCTCGACCCGCGCCGACACGAGCCGCTCGGTCAGCGAGGCCGTGCGGCTGGAGCGGTCGGGTGGCAGCTGCTGGTTGAAGTACTCGATGTTCTGGCAGACGTCGAAGATCACGAAGTCTTTCTTGTCGTCGCCGGGCCCGTAGAAGTCAGGCCGCAGCCGTGTGCCACGGCCGACCATCTGCCAGTACTTCGTCTTCGAGTGCACCTCCTTGAAGAAGACGAGGTTCACGACGTCGGGCACATCGATGCCGGTGTCGAGCATGTCCACCGACACCGCGATCTGCGGCAGGCGGTCGGTGGTCGAGAAGTCGTCGATCAGGCTCTGCGCGTAGGTGACCTGGTGGGTGATGATGCGCGCGAAGTGCCCACGGTAGTGCGGGTAGCTGGCGTCGAACCGCTCGACGATGAACTGGGCGTGCCGCTGACTCTTCGCGAAGATGATCGTCTTGCCGAGCAGGTCACCACCGTTCACACGCCGGCCCTCGCTCATGAGCACCTCGAGCACCTTGTCGACGGTGTCGGCGTTGAAGAGCCAGTTGTTCACGGCGGTCGCGTCGACCTCGTCGGGCACATCGCCATCCGCCCAGTCGAGCAGATCCCACTGCTCCTTCTCGTCATCCGAGAGGTCGTCGTAGCGGATGCCCTGCCGCACGAACGACGTCGCCACCGCCTTGCCGACCGGGGGCACGAGGTATCCGTCGGCGATCGCATCGGTGAGGTCGTACGAGTCGGTCGGCACCCCGTCTTCGAGACCGAACAGGCTGTAGGTGTTGTGGTCGACCTCATCTTTGGGGGTGGCCGTCAGGCCGACGATGTGGGCGTCGAAGTACTCGAAGATCGCGCCGTACTTCTGGTACACCGAGCGATGCGCCTCGTCGATGACGATGAGGTCGAAGTGGTTGGGGCCGAACCTCCGAACGCCATCGGTGACCTCGTTCATCAGGCCCATCATCGTCGGGTAGGTCGAGACCATCACCCGGCCGTCGACACCCTTCTCGGTGACCAGGTTGACGGGGCTCGACGCGGGCAGGTGCTGCTTGAAGGCTGCGGTCGCCTGGTTGACGAGCGCCACCCGGTCGGCAAGGAAGAGCACACGCTTGACCCACCCGGCCCGCATCAGCAGGTCGGTGAGCGCGATCACAGTGCGGGTCTTGCCAGAACCGGTAGCCATCACGAGCAGAGCGCGCCTCTGCTGCTGCTCGAACACCTCGCCCACTCGGCGAATCGCCCGCTGCTGGTACGGCCGCTCGACGATGCGATCATCGATCGGGATGCTCGTGAGCGGCTGCCGCGTCATCCGTCGCTGCACGGCGAGGGCGAGCTGGTCGCGCGTCGCAAACCCCTGCACCGGGCGGGGCGGGTAGTGGGTGTCGTCCCAGAGCCAGTGCTCGTATCCGTTGGTGTAGTAGATGATCGGTCGCTGCCCGAACTGGCGCTCGAGCGCGTCGGCATAGAGCTTGGCCTGCTGCTGGCCGACCTGCGGGTCTTTGCGCGTGCGCTTCGCCTCGACGACCGCGAGCGGCAGGCCGTCTGCGCCCCACAGCACGTAGTCGACGAACCCGACGCCGCCGGGTGAGTTGTTGGGCATGCCCGACACTTCGAACTCGCGGTCGCGCGGCTGGTCGAGCGGCCAGCCTGCTTCGGCCAGCAGGAGGTCGATGAAGGTATCGCGGGTCGCGGCTTCGTCATAGTCGTGCGTGTCAACCAGGGCGGCGGCGGCCTGCTTGGCAGCGGCGACCTCGGCCCGCGCCTGCTCGAGGGCCGCGGCGAGCGCGGCGTTGTCGGCACGGGCAACGGCGAGCGCCGCATCCTGCGCCGCTACCTGCTCGGTGAGTGCCTGCAGCTCGGTGAGGGTCTTGGCGGCGACGCCGGGTTGCGGTCGCGGAATGAGCGCGGCATCGAATGCTCGGCCGGCCGCGGGGCGCTGCGCCACGTCAGCGGCGTACTGAGTGGCGAACCAGAACAGCACGTGGAAGAGCTCGCGCACGACGGGCACACTCTGCGCCTCGGTATAGCCACCCGAGCGATGCACGGCCTCGTTGCCGCGCCGCCGAATGATCTGCATCTTGGTCACGACCACCAGCGGTACGAGGCGGGTGAAGGTCGGCTCGTGCAGGCGGGCGCTGAGGTCGCGCTGGTAGGGCTCGCGCAACGCGGTGTCGTACTCGTACATCCACTCGACGAGCAACTCGAGCGTGCGGCGCGCGTAGAACGACGAGGTGCGGGGGTCGCGAGCGGCATAGCCTTCCGCGCGCCGCGCCTCGGCCGCGATCGGCGCGAAACGCTCGCTGACGAAGTCGAAGTTGCTCACCCGGCCGTGCCCTTCATGTTCTGGTCGCCAGCCTAGGGCCGAGAGGTGACGAGCGGTCGGATTCCGCCCCCGAACGGGGGCCATTCGCGAGCGAATGTCAGAGGTGGCCGATGAGCTGGCGTACTGGCCACATTCCGGCCGGTCGCTCACCGCCCGAAGCGGTGCGTGTCGAATCCTCCGCTGAGCCGGAGCATTCCGAGGGAGAACACCCCATGTCTGACACCCCCACCACCCCTGACCCGCAGCAGTCAGCTAGCGCGCCGCCGCCCCCCGCGCCCGAGCAGGCCGAGACGGCGGTCGCGGCCCCGGCGATCGCCGTCGCGCCGAAGCCCCGCTCGGCCATCGCGCTGTGGGCGATGATCGCCGGCATCGTGGCGATGGTCACGGCGATCATCCCGGGACTGAGCTTCATCGCCTGGATGCCCGCTCTCGCCGCGATCGCGCTCGGCGTCATCGCTCTGGTCAAGAAGACCCCGCGTCGCGGGCAGGCTCTGAGTGGGGTGGTTCTCGGCCCGATCGCCTGGCTCGTGGCCATCATCGTCAGCATCGGATTCATTGCCGGCCTCGGCACGCGCGTTGACGAGGTCGTCGCGGACGGGCCCGCGGTCGTCGACGAGCAACCGGAACCGAGTGAAGCCGCGCCCGAACCCGAGCCTGAGCCCGAGGTGGTCGAGCCCGCTCCGGACGTCGTCTACTCCGGAACCGGTGACACGATCTTGCAGATCGAGCTGCCCGCGGGCCCCGACTCGATCGGCATCGCGACCATGACCCACAGCGGCCGCAGCAACTTCGCCATCTGGTCGCTGAACGCGAACCTCGAGCAGAGTGGCCTGCTGGTCAACGAGATCGGCAACTACAGCGGCACAGTGCCGTTCAACCTCGAGTTCGGCGAGCAGATCACGGCGTTCGAGATCTCCGCCGACGGGGCATGGACGGTCACCTTGCGCGACGTGCTGAGCGTTCGCGAAGTGCCGCAGGGTGCTGCGACGACCGGAACGGGCGATGACGTGCTCGTCTACAGGGCTGACGCCACGGTGGCCGACATCGCGCACACGGGCAGCAGCAACTTCGCGATCTGGTCGTACGGCGATCGCAGCGATCTGCTGGTGAATGAGATCGGCAACTACACCGGTCAGGTGCGCTGGCAGGCGGGCCCCGCGCTGATCCAGGTCTCGGCAGACGGCGCCTGGTCGATCACTCTGCAGTAATTGTCGCCGAAGCGGGACGGGTGGGCTTCAGCTCACCCGCCCCGCTACAGGACTTCTTCTTCCTCGGCACGCAACTGCTCAACTTTGTCGCGAACGAGCTCTGCGACTACCTCGGCGGGATCTTGCCCCGTCAGCACCGCGATTTCGTTGACTAACTCCATCGTCTCGGCATCTCGGATTCTCAACGCGGCCATCGAATACTCCTCGCTCGTTTGGGAGTCAGAGTAGGCGCAACGTAGGACACCGCCATCGCCGCTTGAGCCAGATGCCGTCACTGCCACAGCGCCGATGAGTCCCAGCCATTCGGTGCCCCCGTGTGGCTCACGGGCACGGACGTAACCTGCGGGAACGCCCTCATCACTGATGGCAGCAACGTGCGCCGAAGACCCTGACTATCCAGCAGGAACTGGATCATGGTGAGTTGTCCGAATGTCCTCGTGAACGAGGCCGCCTGATCGAGATCCGGAAACCTTCCGGGCGTCGGGAGCTTGGGCGCTAACGCGAAGACCCGATTGAACAAACGGCCATGATGCGCACAGACGTTGCGCACGATATTCAACGACTTCAGCCACGACTCCAGTTGTGGCGCTCTCAGATTGAACTGGGCCGCGACGTCGTCCTGAACCGCCCGCGGTGAGAAGCCGTACAGCTTCGTCAGGCCGCCCCAATCAAGCACTTCCACAGCAGCCCAGACGGGCATTTCCCCTCCGTACTTCTGACGGTGGTGTTCCACAAAGTCCTCGTGCGACTCGCTGACTTCTTTGTCGAGGCGGGTGACCCATTCTTCGTATGCAGGTTGGCGCGCTCGCGCACCGAGCACCGCGCGGTCGAGGTGAGCGCATTCTCCGATGCGCCCCAGAGCGTGTCCTAGCAGCGCGCGAACGGTGAGCTCGATCGGCACCAGAGCTCCGAAAGTCGCCATCCGGAGGGTGGCATCGAAGTGGTAAAGCGCGAGCACGTGGGCGAGGGTCGTACCGGGGTAGAAGGTGTCGGCTCGACCGCCGTCAATCATTCGGCGAAACGGGTACCAGTAGCCGCTCAGTCGGTAGTAGTTCACCTGCCGCAGGTGACGTGCGGCTTCTTCCGAGTCGCCAACGTCCATACCGCGTGACTTGAGAAGCTCGACCTGTTCGTCGTACGAGCGGTAGAGCTTGATCGTCGCCATCAGGTCTCCCCGAAAAGTGAAGACCGGCCCTGGACCTACAAGTAGGCGGAACCGGTCGTGATGCGACAACTGTAGCAGCGGGGTCGGACATTGGCGGAAGCCATCCACAGCCTCGGCAAGAGCCTCGGTCAGTCGAAGTAGTCCTCGTCGACCTCGACGACGTCGTAGGTCTTCTTCACCTGCACGCCGACGCGGTACTGAATCATGAGCTCGGCCAGGCGCGGGCCGTCGATCAGCACGATGCGCTGCGGGATGCTGTCGGCGTAGTCGCGCGCGCCCTGGCTGAAGCGACTGGTCGTGACGAAGACACCCTGGCTGGCTCCGCGCCCGGCGAGCGCGCCGATGAAGCCCTGCAGTTCGGGCCGCTGCACCGCGTTGTCGGCTGCGTAGCGCTTGGCTTGCACGTAGATCTGGCTGAGGCCCAGGGCATCCTGGTCAATGACACCGTCGACTCCCCCGTCGCCCGAGCGGCCGATGCGTTGGCCGCGCTGCTCCGCCCCTCCGTAGCCCATCGCGTTGAGCAGGTCGACGACCACCTGCTCGAAGAAGTCCGGGTGCTGCTCTTGCAGCCGCCGAATCAGCTCGGCCGCGGCGTCGGCCTCAAAGCTCTGGATGCCCGCCTCGATCAGCTCGGTCGGGTCGTCGCTCTCGTCGAACTCGCGCGCCACGAGGGTCGCGGTGCGGGTCGACGGCCGGCGGGTGGGCTCGTACTCGTTCCAGACGGGCAGCGACTTCACGTCGGCGTCGGTGATGATTCCGGGATGCGCGGCCAAGAACTCGCGGCCGAAATCAGTGATCACGTTCACCCCGCGCGCGGGCTTGTCAACAGCCTTAGCGCGGTAGAGCGCCGAAAGCGCCCAGCCGACGCGGTTGAGTGCGCGGGAGTCGCCCTGGCCCAGAGTCTCAGCACGCTGCTCGGCGGTGAGCCCGACGTGATCGCAGACTGCTTCCTTGAGTGCACGCGAAGGCCACTGCCGACCGTCCGACATGACCTCCAACAGGGGCTTCATGAAGGCGTGCCAGGTCGGGATGGTGCGCTCGGCGGTGTCGTTCTCGTTCACAGTTCTCCTCGGAAGGCTTGAGTCTTGAGTGTCTCGCAAACCTCGATTGCCATGTCCAGGTGTCGAGCAAGCCGGCTTCGGTGAATGTCAATCTGCTCAAGCCGGAGCGCGATCTCGCGCTGAAGAGGCAGGGGAGGAAGCCTGAACTTCAGGTCTTCTATTCGAAAGAGGGCGAGTTTGCCGATGGTCACTCGACCAGTCGCGCGATCAATCTGATCTTGAACCGCGCGAGAAGCGAGTTGCGCGCGAACAAAGTGGGGATCAATCATCACACCAGCTCGCGGCCGCAACCGAGCCGCATTCTCAGTCAAGTTCGCGCCATCAAGCATCGAAGGCACAACGGCGACTGAGCCGATCGTGCCCGCGATCGAGATGACGAGATCTCCCGACTTGACCACGTAACGGGAGATCTTGGACTGGACGTCCGAAGTCAGGTACTTGAGCCCATCCATCGCGAAAGTGCCGCTCTTCATGTCAACTACGCGCAGGTACGGGTGGTCCGTTGGGGAAGACGCGTACAGTGCGCCCTTCGGCAAACGCTTTCCGCCGCTCACATCGAAGACGTCTCCCAAACGAACGATCGGGCCCCAGTCTTGATCATTCTCTTTTGGACGTTCGAAAAGGACATCGGTGAGTTGTCCGGGCAACTCGATCGACTTCTGCCTCATCGCCCGGATGGATTCAGCTTCATCGAGGACGGAGGCGATTCGGCGTTGCTCGGGGAGGGACGGTAGTGGAACCAGGTGGGACTTGACGTCGGAAGGCTTGATGTACGGCTGCGCGCTTCCTGAACGGTGCCACCGCGATTCGTCATCAAGCAGATACCAGAGGAATCGACGGTCAACGATTTCAGGATTCGGGAAGATCAACTGGGTGTTCGCGAGGCTTGACCACTTGCCCGTTGGGAAAAAGCACTTACCGCACCGCGCGCCAATCGACGACAGAATCACGGCGCCGTCTTCGTGTTCCCAAGTCGACAACATGCCGTTGAGTCCGCCCGCGCCGTAGGCAGGGTAACCGCCGTCGACAAAGTGTTTTCCACTCAGCCCGCTTCTTCCGCCAGCGACTATTCGAGACACTTCGTCGAGTCGATGCATCGGCCACACAGTCAATCCCTCCTCAGCGACTCGGCGAGGGCGGCCGTGGCCGCGGCGATTTCGGCCTCGAGGGCCTGCAGCTCGGCGATGATCTCGAGCGGGTCGCGGTGCTCGACCTCCTCGTGCTCGACCTCCTTGTAGCGGTTGAGGCTGAGGTCGTAGCCCGCGTCGACGATCTCCTGGCGAGCAACCAGGAAGCTCTGGGCGGTGCGGGGGCGATCCGCTTCGGGTGAGCCAGCATCCGTCAGCGTCTGCCAGCGGGCGAGCACGTCGGGCAGGTCGCTCGACGCGAGTGGGGTGCGCTTGTCGTCGAGGCTGAAGCCGTCGCTCTGCACGTCGTAGAACCACACCTGCTCGGTTCCGCCCGAGCTGGTCTTGGTGAAGAACAGGATGGCGGTCGAGACTCCGGCGTAGGGCTTGAAGACACCGCTCGGCAGCTTGACCACGGCGTCGAGCTTGTGGTCATCGACGAGCATGCGGCGCAGGGCCTTGTGGGCCGTCGACGAGCCGAACAGCACGCCGTCGGGCACGATCACCGCGGCGCGGGCGCCGTTCTTCATCACGCGCAGCATGAGCGCCAGAAACAGTAGCTCGGTCTTCTTCGTCTTCACCATGCGGGTGAGGTCGGTGGCGATCGACTCGGCGTCGACCGAGCCCGCGAACGGCGGGTTGGCGAGCACGAGCGTGAACTCGCCGTCGTCGGCTCCCACGCCCTCGGCGAGCGAGTCGCGACGCTCGACCGTGGCGGCCTCCACCCCGTGCAGCAGCAGGTTCATGCTGCCGATGCGGCTCATCGTCGCATCAGAGTCGAAGCCGCTGAACGCCAGACGGTTGAAATGGTCGCGCTTCGCAGCATCCGCCCAGATCTCGGGGTGGTGCGCCCGCAGGTACTCGCTGGCGACCGTCAAGAAGCCGGCCGTGCCAGCGGCGGGGTCGACGATGCGGTCGCCGGGCTTCGGCGCCATCATGTCGACCATGAGCTTGATGATGTGGCGCGGGGTGCGGAACTGCCCGTTCGTGCCCGAGGTCGCCAGCTTGCCGAGCATGTACTCGTAGATGTCGCCCTTGGCGTCGGTGTCGTCCATGGGGATCGCCTCGAGGAGGTCGACCACCTTCGCCAGCAGCGCCGGAGTGGGGATCGTGAAGCGCGCGTCCTTCATGTTGCGCGCGAAACTCGAGCCCTCGTCGCCGAGCGCGCGGATGAACGGGAACACATGCCCGTCGACGACCTCGAACATCGTCGCCGGGTCGAGGTTCTTGAACACCGACCAGCGCAGGTCGCTCAGCGGGCGCGGGGTGCGGCCGGGTGGCGTGCTCATGGCGTCGCCGAAGACCACGTTCGCCAGGGGCTCACCGGTGAGGCGTGCACGGTTCTCGGCCAGCTGCTGCAGCTCGTCGAGGCGGCGGATGAACAGCAGGTAGGTGATCTGCTCGATCACCTCGATCGGGTTGGCGATGCCACCCGACCAGAAGGCGTTCCAGACCGCGTCGACCTTGCTCTTCAGTGCACCGGTCACCATGCTGCGTTGCTCCCCACTTCGGCCTCCATGAGCCGAGTCTCTCAAACGAAACGAGGTGGGCCGGTCATTCGGGTTGACCGGCACACCTCGTCAGTCAGGACTAGCGGATCTTGGTCCACTTCGTCACTTGGCCGGCACCGCACTGTCCGCAGGGCGGCAGCACATCGCTCGCGTCGTCGAGCGTCACCGTGTGCCCCCGCGGGCACATGTAGGTGCCCTTGCCGGGCTTCTCTCCGATGTCGTACATCGTCATCACCTCCTTCACAGTCAGTGAGAGAAGCGTAGTTTTCAGCACCGACATCCGATGTCGGATGTGCGCCCCGACCTTGTCCCTGGCGCGGGGAGCGCCACTGAGGCCTCGACGTGAGTCGTCGAGGCCTACGTGAGCACGCCGGCAAGCATGCCGTTGATTGCACTGAGCGCCACAAGCCCGCCACCCGCGACGATGCCGAGCAACCACAACCGGTTGCGGACGATTGCCGCGCTGACCGTGCGATCGATCGTCGCGAACCGACGAGCGACCTCGTCGTCAGGCATGCCATCGGCGAGCGCGCTGCCCCAGGTCGACAGGCGCCCCGCAGCCTCCCGAAGCCCAGCGCACTGCTCCGACGAGAGGGCTCGGGGGTTGAGTCGCAGCCAGCGCGTGAGACGAGAGAGCGTGAGCACGGCAACAACCGGCTCCTTCGAGCCGTAGCGCACCTGACGGGCATCGACGAACACAACGATGGGCGTCACCTCGACCGGATAGCCGACAGCGACCGAAAGTAACCGGGCGGCGCGGTCTGCCTCGTACTGGGCGTTGCGCACGTACTGCGTGGGCTGCCCGTTGACCCTGATCGATCCGCCGCCGGCGAAGATACGGGCGTCATCATGCCGCTTCGTGTTGATCGTGTAGACCCCCGACGGGCCGACAACGACATGGTCGATGTCCGAGCCACGGTTGCCGATCGGCACCCCGTGGATGGCCGCCCACTCGCCACCCATCTCGTCCAGGTTTCGACCGACGGCACGTTCGCCCAGGGCGCCCCGATACCAGGCGCGAGCATCCGTTCGAAGGGGATGCATGCCGAACAGCCACGCCAGACGTGACTGCGGCGGGTCGGCATCGTGGCGTGTGATGCACTCGCGCATGATGCCGATCGCAGGCGGGCGGGTGCGGAGATCGAGGACGTCTGTCACCCGACCCACACTACGCGAGCATGGCTCACCCTGCCTGCTCCGAAGCGGCAGGTGTCGGGGCCAAGGCGCCCGCATCCGGGTACCCAGCTCGGTGGCGCGCCGCGGCGATCACCCCCGCGATGATGAGCCCCTGCCCCAGGCAGTAGGTGAGCATGATCGCGAGGTCGGCGTCGAGCACCGAGAAACCGGGCAGGAAGCGGTCGAAGGCGAGCAGGGTGTCGCTGAGCAGGAAGACGACCGCCCCGACGGCGACGAGCGGGCGCGTCGTCAGCGCGCACACCGCGGCGGCACCGAGCACGAGGCCGTAGAGCGCCACCGGCACGAGCAGCGACCCGAGCCACAGGGCCAGCGCGGCGACCATGCTGCCCCACCAGCTGACACCGAGCAGGATGCCCAGCGCGAGACCCCACCGTGGCAGGCCCCGCGTGCGCAGCGGCCGGAGGTACAGCACGATGTACGCGACGTGGGCGAGGCCGAACGCGGCCATGCCGAGCAGGAACCCGAGGTCGCCGGGGTTCTGCAGCAGCACATCGCCCAGCCACGAGAAGACCAGGGCGAGACCGCCCCACAGCAGCAGCGGCGAGCGCCGCACCGGCAGCGCCAGCACCAGGCCCGCAAGCAGCGCCGGCATCAGCAGGGGCTTCGTCGCGGCGACAAGGCCGTCCGGGCCAGCGGCGATCGCGCTGAGGTGCACGATCGTGACGAGCGCGTAGGGCGTGAGGGCGGGCACAGGGCGCAGCACCGGCAGCATGACGCTCAGGCTAGTGCGCCGGGACCTTCGTCCTGAATACCGGCGACCCCGTCGCGCGGGCCGCTGCCGCACCCCAGACTGGGCGCATGCTGCTGCCCGCCATCATCCTCATCACCCTCGCCCTCGTCTTCTACACCGTCGGCGTCTGGGCCGAACGTGCTCAGCGCACGCTCAAGCCCTGGCACGCCGCGTTCTTCGGGCTCGGGCTCGCGGCCGACGCGAGCGGCACGTACCTCATGAGCCTCATCGCCGAGCAGAATCGGGCGGCGGGGGTCGAGACGAGCATCCTGAACCAGATCATGGCCGTGAGCGGCGTCATCGCGCTCGCGCTCATGGCGGTGCACCTGCTCTGGGCCGTCGTCGTGCTCGTGCGCGGGCGGGAGGCCGAGAAGCAGCGGTTCCACCGTTTCTCGGTCGTGGTGTGGGCGATCTGGCTGATCCCCTACCTCACGGGGGCGGTGGGCTCGAGCATCGGCTAGCTGCTCGCCGTCGCGGCGCACTGGCACGATGGGGTCATGGTGCTGCGCCTCGACCCCGTCATCGACGAGCAGCGCCTGCCGTCGTGGGCGCGGGTGGTGCATCGGGCGGATGCTCCTGCCGAGCACGGCCGCGCCCTCACCGATGCGGTACACGACGGCGAGCGCTGGCGCGACGTCGGCCGAGCGAGCACCGAGCCGCCCGCTCCGGGCGAGCAGGTTCTCGAGCTGCGCGACGTCGCTGTGTGCTCCGACGGCATGGTCTGGCGCGACCGAGAACCCGTGGTCGGCCGCAGCTGGGGGCTGCCGGCCCGATCGACCGAGCCTCCCGCGGGCGACCCCGCGCACGAGCTCGACGGCCTGACGGCCAACGGCGCCGCGCGCGAGAAGGCGTTCGGACACTGGCTGCTGCACCGGCTTCCGCGACTGCACACCCTGCGCACGCGCACGGAGGCGCATCGGGTGATCGGCATCGCGCCGCCGTGGGACGACCGGCCGCTCTACGCGGCGGCAGGCTTCTCGGCGGAGCCGCCCGCGCTGCTCGCTCGCGATCACCGCGAGTGGGCACGGGTCGACCGGCTGCTGCTCGCCTCTCACGCGGCGCAGCCCGGGGGCGACCGCCGCATCGACCGCGCCCGGCTCGACCGGCTCATCGCGCGGCTCGATGAGCACTGGGCGAGCGATCTCGCGGATCCCCCGCGCACGCTCGACCTCTACGTGACCCGGCGGCAGCGTCCCACCGAGCGCAGCGGCTGCCGCAACGCCGCGGACCTCGAGCGGTTCTTCGCCGACCAGGGCTGCATGGTGGTCTACCCGCCCGACCTCCCCCTCGCGCAGCAGTTCGCGCTCTTCCGCCGCGCCCGCACCGTCGTGGGCGAGTTCGGCAGCGGCACGATCTGGGCGATGGTCAGCGGGCCGGGCACCTCGGTGCTACAGGTGACCAGCAGCGCCGGCACGGGCCGCCTCGCCTACGACCCCGCCCGTCGCAGCTGGAGCCGCGCGATCGCGGACGCCCGCGGGCAGCACTACGGCCAGGTGATCGCCAGTCCCGAGCTCACCGAGCGCGACTGGACCGCCGATCTCGACACCGTGCGTCGCGCGTGGGCGACCCGACCGGAGACGATCGCCCCCCACCTCCCGCGCTGACGGGCCGACCTCCGATCAGGGGATCGTGAGCACGATCTTGCCCCGCAGGTGCCCGCGCTCGAGGTGCTCGAACGCGGCTCGCACCTCGTCGAGGGGATAGGCGGCCTCGATCGGCAGGTCGATCGTGCCCGCCACGACGAGCGCGGCGAGGGCATCCAGAGTGTGCGGATGCACCGGGCCGCGCCCGACCGCCCGCACTCCGTAGACGCTCGCGTCGGCGGCGATGGTGTTGATGCGCTCCACGGGAACGCCGAGAGCGAGGGCAGCCTCGATGGTCTCGGCACCGGACTGGTCGAAGACCGCGGTGATGCCCTCCGGGGCGAGCGCGGCCAGTCGAGCGGTGAGTCCTTCGCCGTAGGCGACCGGCTCGACGCCGCGCGTGCGCAGCCAGTCGTGGTTCGCCGTGCTCGCCGTTCCGATGACGCGCATACCGCGGGCGACGGCGAGCTGAGAGAGGATGCCCCCGACCCCGCCCGCCGCGGCGCTCACGACGATCGTGGCACCGGCCTCGAGTCGCTGCGACTCCAGGGCGTCCCAGGCGGTCTGGCCTGCCAGCGCGAGACCGGCGGCCTGCTCGAGCCGCAGCCCGTTCGGCACGGCGGCCACCACGGCCGCGGGCGCGACGAGGTGCTCGGCGGCGCATCCCTGCGGAATCGACCCGAATACCTGCTGGCCGAGCGCGAACTCGGTGACCGCGGCCCCCATGGCCTCGACCGTGCCCGAGAATTCGCGCCCCACGCGCACGGGCAGCGGCAGCTGCATGCGCGAGCGTCCGGCACGCAACTTGGCGTCGACGGGGTTGAGCCCGCAAGCGACGACGCGCACCCGCACCTCGTCGGCGGCGGGTGCCGCGACCTCGAGCTGCTCGATGCGCAGCACCTCCGGACCGCCGTGCTCGCTGTAGGTCACGGTGCGGGCAGAGATCGGCAGCAGGGTCATGCGCTCAGCCTAGGGATGGCGCCCGACCGGGCACCACCGGTTCGGGACCTTCGGCCCTACTGCCGCGCGGGCCCCGAGCGCTGGAATGGAGCGGTCGAGAGGAGCCCCGCATGGTCATGGGATTCGGGGGAATCACCGAGCTGACGACCGACCAGTGCTGGAATCTGCTGCGCTCGACCGCCATCGGGCGCATCGCCGCGAGCGCGGCCGGCCTCGTCGACATCTTCCCGATCAACTACGCGGTCGACGAGGCCGCCCGCACGGTGTACTTCCGCACGGCCCCGGGGACGAAGCTGCTCGAGCTCGCGATCAACGACCGCGTCGCCCTCGAGATCGACGGGCACGACGAGGTCGAGGCGTGGAGCGTGGTCGTGAAGGGGCGCGCCGAGCGGGTCGAGCGCCAGAGCGAGATGGATGCGGCGGAGCAGCTCGGCCTCGAGCCGTGGATCCCGACCCTCAAGTACCGATGGGTGCGCATCCGCCCCACAGAGATCGCCGGCCGACGTTTCGCTCTGGGGCCGGAGCCCTCGCGCGTCTAGGCTGACGACGACACCGCGCGATCGCGCGGTGACCACCCTCTGGAAAGCAGGAGAACCATGGCCGACACGTCAGCCGCCCCCTCCCCCGTCGTGCTCGAGCGCGGCTTCGTCATCGCCTCCGCCATCTCGGCGATCGCCCTCGGTGTCGCGGCGCTCGTCTGGCCGGGCGCCACCCTCATCACCGTCGCCCTGCTCTTCGGCGCCTACCTCGTCGTGAGCGGCATCTTCCGCCTCGTCATCGCCTTCACGAGCGACTCGCTCAGCACGGGCGTGCGGTGGCTCGTGGGCATCCTCGGCGTGCTCATCATCGTCGCGGGCATCATCGCCCTCAACAACCTCGCGCAGTCGCTGCTGGTGCTCGCCTTCGTGATCGGCTTCGGCTGGATCTTCGACGGCGTCGCCTCGATCGCGGGCGGCATCACCGGCCGCACGGCTCTGCCGCGCTGGCTCGCGATCGTGTCGGGCGTGATCTCGATCATCGGTGGCATCGTGGTCTTCACGCTGCCGGGCCTCGCGATCGTCACCTTCCTGATCTTCGGTGGCTGGATCCTCATCGCGATCGGCGTCGCGACGCTGTTCACGCTGCCCCCGAAGAAGGAGAAGGCCGCTGCGGCCGCGCCCGCGGAGACCGCTGCGGCCTGACCGGCTGCGGCGCCTCGCCGACGGCTCGAGCCGTTGGATGCGTCAGACCTCGAGGGCCCCACGCACGATGGAATCGCCGGAGTGCGTGGGGTCTCCGTCGAGGGGCTCGGCGCTGATGTCGACCACTGAGAACCGGCCGAGATCGACGGAGTCGGGCACGATGAACTCTCCGGATGCCCCCGTGAGGTAGCCGAGGCTGATGAGCCCGTCGACCTCCGGCGTCAGCAGCCAGACCTCGCGCACGACATCGCCCTCCACCTCGGCATCGAGCGCGACCCGCAGCACCCGCTGCCCGTCGCCGAGCTGCGCGAGCGTCGCCTCGCCGGTCGCGGTCGGCCACGACGGCAGCGCGTCGAGCGACGCGGCCGCGAGCACCTGGCCGGCGTCG